>WNFY01006925.1_pt1 | contig 10033 bp, 10 predicted proteins | sample 5400091 | NCBI WGS metagenome assembly WNFY01 (sample SAMN13153364, study PRJNA577476) | soil metagenome | isolation source: 60 cm soil or saprolite under grassland replicate 1 | place: USA:California | collected 2016-06-15 | reverse complement strand
GCCCGGTTGCGGCATGGTCCCGTCCAGGAAAGGATGCGAGGGTGGAGACCCCAGAGACGCGCTATTCGAGGAGCGCAGACGGCGTCCATATCGCGTACCAGGTGCTCGGTGATTCGGATCTCGACCTCGTGGTCTCACCCGGGTTCGTGTCGCACCTGGAGCACTCGTGGGAAGACCCTCAGATGGCTCGGTTCCTTCGACGGCTGGCTTCGTTCAGCCGCCTCATCGTCTTCGACAAACGAGGGACAGGGATGTCGGATCACTCGGTCGACGAGAATGCTCCGTTGCTCGAGGACCGGGTCAACGACATCGCCACCTTGATGGACACGGTCGGTTCGGAACGAGCAGCGATCATGGGTCTATCGGAGACCGGCGCAGTGGCGCTCCTGTTCGCCGCCACGTACCCTGAGAGAACGAGAGCGGTGGTTGCCTATGGCTCGTTCGCAGGCAAGGGCGGCGCTGGTCCGATCTACCCGTGGATCCCCGACCCAGAAACGGCTGAGTGGCTCGAGAAGCTCGAGGAGACCTGGGGCCGCGGCATGTTGTACCTCGAAGATTTCGCCGGATCCGTCCGGGACGACAAGCACTACCAGGAGTGGTTCGCGAAGCTTGAGCGACTCTCGGTGAGCCCGGGTGCCGCCGTGGCGTTGGCCCGGATGATGATCCAGATGGACGTGCGCGACGTCCTCCCCACGATCCGGGTCCCGACGCTCGTCTTGCACAAGCGCGATGACCAGGCCGTCCCTCTCGAGGAGGGGAAGTACATCGCGGACCACATCCCCGGGGCGAAGTTCGTCGAGCTCCCAGGGGCCGACCACTGGCCATGGATCGGACACTAGGAAGCCGTCGAGGAGATCCAGGAGTTCCTCACGGGGATGCGCGAGGGCGCCGAGTCGCACCGGGCGGTCGTGACGGTGATGTTCGTCGACATCGTCGACTCCACGAAACGTGCGACAGAGCTCGGAGACCGGCGATGGGCAGACCTGCTGGAGAGCTTCTACGCGGTCGTCAGGCGAGAACTCGACAGATCCCAGGGCCGAGAGATCGATACGGTTGGGGACGGATTCTTCGTGACGTTCGACGGACCCGCTCGAGCGATCCGATGCGCGACGGCGCTCGTGGACAGGGTCGAGAAGCTCGGGCTCCGGATCCGCATCGGCATCCACACCGGAGAGTGCGAACGGATGGTCGACAAGGTGGGTGGTCTCGGTGTCGTCATCGGAGCACGGGTCGGCGCACTGGCGGGACCGGGAGAGATCCTGGTGTCACGGACCGTGCAGGACCTCGTCATCGGCTCGGGCCTGACGTTCGAGGACGCCGGGGAGCACGAACTGAAGGGCGTCCCCGACCGCTGGCATCTGTACCGATTGGTGGAGTAAGTCACTTTGCACAAGTGACCTCAGAGATCCCCGGAGAACGTGGCAGCCCGATGGTACGTTCCCTGGGTGTTGAGCCCCCCGGTTCGCGATGCCGGACGGAGGGAGCAGGGCAGATCGAGAGTCCAAAGCCGGTAACGACGGCCGGTCCATCTGATGCGAGCACCTCGGTGGCCGTTAGGACGGTCCACCAGCCCCGGATCCTCGTACCACCGAACCGGTGGGCCACCTCCTCGATCGGCACGGCGTCGCGGTCACTGCAAAACACAGCCTTGGAACCTCTGCTCCACGCCACTCAGCTTCACCAGCATGTGTAACGGATCAGGCAGAGCCGGCGTCACCGATCAGGCGAAGCCGTGTCAGCCATCAGCCGGGAGCCGATGTGTCACGCAATCAGGCGGAACTAAACACGGGGCGAGTGGGGCGGGGAGGACTCGAACCTCCGACCGACGGATTATGAGTCCGCTGCTCTGACCAACTGAGCTACCGCCCCCGGGGCCCTCGCTGCAGGAAGGCTGGAGGCCAGTATAGGAAGGCCTCGATGGTCCAGGAAACGAAGCGGAGCCTCAGGCCTGAGACCAGAGCTGGTCGACCCATCTCGGGTCGAAACGTTCGGTCAGCGGAGGTTTGGACGATGGGCCGTTGACGTCCGGAAGGATGTCTTGACGGATCGAGCTGGTCCCGTCCAGGAGGGCTTCTGCCGTGCTCCCGATCTCGCGCCGCGTGTCGTCGTCCTCGCGGTGCATGCGGGCGGCCTCCCGTTTGCCCGCCTCCACCATGGCCGCGGCTTCCTGCCGGGCTGCGGCGATCGTTGTAGAAGCCTCCCGCCGCGCGGCGGCGACTGTCTCGCCGGCCTCTTCCCGCGCGGCGGCGAGGCTCGCCAGCGCCTGCCCCTGTGCGGCAAGCAAGACCTTCTCGCCCTCATCCTTGGCCGCCTGCACAACACTCGCGACCTTGTCGCCGAAATCGGCATGGAGGTCTTTCCAGATCGACTCGTTCTTCGACCGGGCCCGCGCCAGCTCGGATCGGCTCGCTTGAAGCTGCGTCTCGAAGCCCGGGTGGTCCGATGTCGCCATGACGAAGCCGAGTATGGGCGGCCAGGGTATCTGCCAATAGGGGCGATAGGCCAAATCGGCCTGGTAAGAAATGCTTAAGACCGATGGGGGCGACCCGGCCGACAGGCGCTGTCACGTCGAAAGCTCCGGGGGTGGGACTCGAACCCACAACCTTCGGCTTAACAGGCCGCCGCTCTGCCGGTTGAGCTACCCCGGAACGGATTTCGCGGCCGGAACCGGCCGCCGGGCCAGTCTAGCAGCGAGGGTAGGGCCTTCCGGTTTACGGTTAGCGGTGACGAATGTTCTGAGTCCCTATCGAACCCACGGCGCGGCCCTCCGGGAAGGGCCGCTTCAGAGGAGGAGGCAGCGACCATGAGCAAGCGAAGCTTCGTGTTGGGGGTCGGCGTCGGATACATCCTCGGAGCACGGGCCGGTCGCCAGCGTTACGAGCAGATCGTGGAGCTCTGGCACCAGGTGACCGGTTCGGCCCAGGTCCAGGGGGCGGCCGAGAAGACGAGGGGGGCGGCTTCGGCCGGGGCCCGGCGCGGCCTCACGGTCGTCCAACGGGGCGTGGCCAAGACGGGCGAGGCCGTACGGGAGCGGCTGAACCGGGGCGAGGCCGACTCGGGGAACGGCTACTCGAGGTAGTCGCGGAGCTTCTGCGACCGGGAGGGGTGGCGAAGCTTCGACAGCGTCTTCGACTCGATCTGCCGGATCCGCTCGCGGGTGACCCCGAACTCCCGTCCCACTTCTTCGAGCGTCCGGGGGTGGCCGTCAAGGAGCCCGAACCGGAGCTGGATGACCTTCTTCTCGCGCTCGGAGAGCGTGTGCAGGACGGACTCGAGCTGCTCCTGTAGGAGGATGAACGAGGCGGCGTCGATGGGGACGACCGCTTCGGAGTCCTCGATGAAGTCGCCGAGGTGTGAGTCCTCCTCCTCGCCGATCGGCGTCTCCAGCGACACCGGCTCCTGGGAGACCTTGAGGATCTCGCGGACCTTCTCGGCAGGGACGCCCATCTGCTGGCCGATCTCCTCCGGGAGAGGCTCGCGGCCGAGGTCCTGAAGCAACTGCCGCTGGACGCGGACCAGCTTGTTGATCGTCTCGACCATGTGGACCGGGATGCGGATCGTGCGAGCCTGGTCTGCGATGGCGCGGGTGATGGCCTGGCGGATCCACCACGTGGCGTACGTCGAGAACTTGTAGCCCTTCGAGTAGTCGAACTTCTCGACGGCCCGGATGAGTCCCAGGTTCCCTTCCTGGATCAGGTCGAGGAACAGCATGCCGCGACCGACGTAGCGCTTGGCGATCGACACCACGAGGCGGAGGTTCGCCTCGATGAGCTTCTTCTTCGCGAGCTGCCCGTCGCGTTCGACCCGCTTCAAGAAGTCGAGGGTCTCCTGGCGGTTCTTCGGCCGGTACGTTCTGGAGATGGTCTCCCGGCCCACGCCTTCGTGGCGGAGGCGCTTCTCCGGGTCGAGCTGGTGTTCGCGGATCCTGGCCACCGAGTCGGTGACCCTTCGGAACATCTTCTGGTCGACCTTGTTCTGGCCGTCGATCGCCGTGATCAGCTCGGTGGAGAACTCGCCCCCCTCGATCCTCATGGCGAGGTCGACCTCCTGCGCTGCCGTGAGGAGGGGGACCTTCCCGATCTCTTTCAGATACATCCGGACCGGGTCGTTCGTGGGCGCCTTCAGGACGTCGTCTTCGCGAGGGAGACGGATGCCGGTGACCTCCGCGTCGCCCTCGAATTCTTCGCCGGGAACCTCGATGACCTCGATGCCCTCCTGGCGAAGGTGCTCCTCGATCTGGGTCAGGAAGTCCTCGACCTGCTCGGGCGTGAGGTCCTCGACCGGGAAGCTCTCCAGGAGGTCTTCGGAGGTGACGAACCCACGCTCTCGACCTCGAGCTGCAATGAGCTCTTTGGCCTCGTCAATGCTGACCGTCTGCGCGGTCTCCACGGGGGTATCGGTGAGCGGGTCTGAACTCATGGGGTCGGCAAGACTATCTGTTTCCCCTCTTCACTCATTCGTCGGCGCGCGATGCGTTCCGTGTGCTTGTTCGGCTGAGTGGTACCCACCAGTGTTGCAGATGAGCGGCCAGATGCCTCGTCCATCGCGCACATTTATGGAGACGTTCCGACCGCCTCTGCGGCCTCCCTGGCGCGGCGCCTCGCTCCTTCCAGGGCGGCGAGGTCCACGAACATCCGGTCGTACTCGTCGGGAGACTTGACGGGATTCATCTTCTGGAGTTGCTTCCGCACGGCGTCCGCCCGCCGCTTCAGCGAGAACTCCTCGAGCCGGAGAAGCATCCGCTCGGCGTAGTCGCGGGTCGGCTCGCCGCCGGACTTCGGCGACTCCATGGCGACTGCGGTCACCAGGCGGCTGAGCTGTTCGCCTCCTCGCTCCTGCGCGAGAGCCACGAGCTCGGAGACGGGCCCGAGAGAATGCGTTCCGCCTGTCGACGAACCGTTCGCCGAAGCTGCCGACTCGGCGAGGAGCTCGAACGCCTTTCGGTGCGTCGGCTTGTCGAAGAACTCCGAGGTGATGCGGACCCACCAATCGCCGCACAGCTCAGGAGCCTGCACGAGGAGCTTCAGGACCTCTCGTTCCACCTCTTCGTCGGGAGGAATCCTGGCGGCAGTGGCCCGGTCGACCTTCGGGGCGGAGGCGGACGCGTCCGTTCCGGCGGCGGCCATGGCTTGATCGAGCTGCAACATCACGGATCGTTCGGGCTCCCCCACTTTCCCGGCGAGGAGGCGCGCGTACTCCTCCCGGCGAACCGGGTCCTCGAGGTTGAGCAGCAGAGCCAAGCCCGCCTTCACCGCCCGCGTTCGGTCCTCGATCGTCGAGAGGTCGCGACCGACCAGCACGCGCCCGATCATGTACTCGACAAGGGGGACCGCGCGATCAGCGAGAGCCAGGAATGCCTCTCCCCCGCTGGCGGTGACGAAGTCGGCGGGGTCCTGTCCCTCGGGAAGGACAAGCACGGCCAGATCGACGGGGTACCGCTGATGGAACTGGAAGGCCCGCTCGGCGGCGCGGGCTCCGGCCTCGTCGGAGTCGAAGGCCAGGATGACCCTGTCGGTGAACCTGGCCAGGAGGCGAACGTGATCCTCGCCGAGGGCGGTCCCGCACGTGGCCACGGCGCTCGGGATCCCTCCCTGGTCAAGCGCGACCACGTCCGTGTATCCCTCGACCATGAAGGCCCGGCCGGACCGCGTGGCCTCGGCCTTCGCGCGGTGGAGGTTATAGAGCAGAGTGCCCTTGTGATAGACGGGGCCGTCGGGCGAGTTCACGTACTTGGCGGCGTTCGGCGGGGCGCCGGGACCGGCCAGCAGGCGACCTCCGAACCCTACCGCGTTCCCAGAGACGTCGTGGATCGGGAACATCACCCGACCACGGAATCGATCGCGGACCGCGCCGGTCGCGTCCTTCATGACAAGTCCGGCTTCCAGCAACAGGTCAGACGAATACGACTTGGAGAGGCGCTTCAGCACGAAGTCCGGGTAGCCGGGCGCGTAGCCGATCTCGAACCGCTCGATGCTTTCCTTCGAGATCTTTCGCGCCTCGAGGTAGGCCCTGGCCTCTGCCCCTTCACGGCCCTCGAGAAGCATCCGGCCATACAGCCGGGCGGCTTCCGCGATCGCCTTGTGGATGACGTTTCGACGACCGGTGGTGCGATGGCCCGCGGCCGTCTCTCCTTCGTATCGAAGGGTGACCCCCGCGGCGGAGGCGAGGCGCTCGACCGCCTCGACGAACGACAGGTTCTCGGTCTTCTCCACGAACTTGAACACGTCGCCGTGCTCTCCGCACCCGAAGCAGTAGTAGACCTGCTTGGCAGGACTGACCGAGAACGAACCCGTCTTCTCCGCGTGGAACGGACAGATCCCCACCAGCGAGTCGCGGCCGGCCTTCCGCAGTTGCGTGTGGCCCGAGACGACCTGGACGATGTCGGTCCGCTCCCGGACCGCGGCCACATCCTCCTGCCGGATCCGACCTGCCACGCGGCTCCTCCCCCTCTCGTCCTTCGCCTACAGCAGCCATCCCTGGGGAAGGAACATCTGTTCGTACGTTCGCAGGGCGAACCGGTCCGTCATCCCGGCGATGTAATCGGCTACCTGCGTGGGGAGGTCGCCAGGGCTCGAGCGGTACTCGTCCGGGACCGCCTCCGGGTGTTCAAGGTAGTACGAGAACAGCGACCTGACCAGAGCGATGGCCTTTTCCTGTTCGTCCTTGGCCTCGGGCCTCAAGTAGACCCGGTCGAACAGGAAGTCCCGGAGCGCGCTCAGCGCATCCAGCCGGGTCGGCGTGAGAGCGATCCGATCCGCGTCCTCGCTCTCCGAGACGAGGTCCGTGACCAGCGTGTTGATCCGAGACGCATGGGTGGCCCCGAGAACCTCGACGGCCTCCTCGGGGAGGTCGTCGGTGGTGAGGATGCCGGCGCGGATCGCGTCGTCGACGTCGTGATTCACGTAGGCGATGCGGTCGGCGAACCGCGCCACCTGGGCCTCCAGGGTCGCGGGCATGGGCATCGACCACGTGTGGTTGAGGATGCCGTCCCGAACCTCCCACGACAGGTTCAGGCCCTCCCCGTCGTTCTCGAGGTGATCCACCACCCTGAGGCTCTGCTCGTTGTGGCGGAACGGGCGGGCCAGGAACGGCGATAGCGCCTCCTCGCCGAGATGGCCGAAGGGAGTGTGGCCGAGATCGTGGCCGAGGGCGATCGCTTCGGTGAGGTCCTCGTTCAGACGAAGTGCCCGGGCCGCGGTTCGAGCGATCTGCGAGACCTCGAGGGTGTGCGTCAGGCGGACCCGGTAGTGATCGCCCTCCGGAGAGATGAAGACCTGCGTCTTGTGCTTGAGACGGCGAAACGCCTTCGAGTGCACGATCCGGTCGCGGTCCCGCTGGAAGGCCGTCCGGAGATCGTCGGGTTCCTCCTCGCGGTCCCGCCCTTTCGACTCCGAAGCGAGGACCGCTCGTTCCGACAGGATCAGGCGCTCGATCTCCTCCGTTCGCTCGCGGATGCTCTCCGTCATGGCGTCGTCCCGTTTCCGATCAAGGGCAGGCTAGCATCGGCTCCGCTCGCCTCGGAGAACAGTGGGCGCCCGGTCATCGGCCGAGCACGCGGTAGTAGAGGTAGGCGAACGTCTCCCGGGTGTAGCCGGAGAGACGGGTCCAGTGGCTTCGGGCGGCGGAGTGCCAGGTGGCCGAGACGTATGCATTCAATCCGAGGTCCCGTGCCATCCTCCGGATCCGGAGGTTGTGCCACGGGTCCGACACGAGGATCACGCTTTTCAAGCCCCCCTCGCGCATGAAGGTGGCGGCGGCACGGATGCTCTCCAGGGTGTTCGAACCCTGGGGTACCGCGACCACGTCGGTCTCCGGTACTCCCTGGTCGAGGAGCCACTGACGACCAGCGGCCGCCTCCGTGGTCCGATCACCGGGCTTGTTCCCTCCCAGGACGATGATCTTCGGTGCGAACCCCCGCTCGAAGAGGGTCTCGGCATGCCTGAGGCGGCCCTGGAACGTGGCCGATGGCCTGCCGTTGTATTCGGCCGCTCCCAGAACCGCGATGACCTGCACGCGGCTCTCCCGGCGAGCTTCGTCCCGGTGCGCGGCGCGCCACACGGAGACGCCCGCAGCCAAGAGCAAACCGAACACGCCGAGCGCCACGAGCGCGAGGCCCGCGAGCACCCGGTGTCGGCGGAGGACGGGCACGAAGCCAAGCTAGCACGCGCTTTGCGTTCTCGAAGTCTGGCGCCATGGTTCCCCACTCAACGGCTGTAGATGCGCTCCCCCCCTTTCGTCGGCACCATCAGGTACAGGTGGCCGTCGGGCCCCACCGCAAGATGCCTGACCTGTTCCTCGTCGCTGATGCCCGCGGTGGGGAGGCGTTCCCAGACGAGCGGCCCCCGAGTGCCGATCTCGAGCAGCCAGGAGCCTCCACCGAATCGCTCGGCGTCGGCCGGCCGGGAGGGAGCCACCTCCACATAGATCGCCACTCGATCTTTGCCGACGCCTTCGATGATGGCGCCCGCCACGACCGGGATCTCCTTCGTGGAATCGCCCGATCGAACGACCGCCTTGAAATGGACCGGTTGCACGGCGACTCGCTGGGCATTCGTGAACGTGAGATCGATGTCCTGGTCGGTGGAGGCGCCAAGGGCGATCGAAGCACCGCCCGACAACGGCACTCCGGGCAGGAACCGCGCCACGGTCGAGGCCGGCGGGTCGAAGCGAGCGATGCCGCGTGGGCCGGCGCCGACCGGGTCGGCCCAGCCATCGAACAGCGCCGCGACCCCCTTGTGCGACGGATAGAGCAACCCCAACACGACGGCCTTCCCCTGGTCGAGGGGTTGGGTTCTCTCGAGCGAGCCGTCCGCGCCCACGGTCACCAGGGTCGCAACGACCTGAAGCTCCTCGAGCACGTACATCGTGCCGTTCGAGAACAGGACATCTCTCGGGTGGGGCGAGAACCGGTCGAATCGGAAGCCTCTCAGCTGTCCCAGGTATCGACCGGGGGTCGTGTAATGCGCGAGCCGATGCTTCAGGACATCCAAGATCCAGATCGACCCGTCCGGGGCAATGGCGAACGAGCGGGGGAGATACGGAACAGGAGTGCGATGCACGTCGGTCAGGAGTCCGAGCTGCTCGATCGCCCCTCCGAACGGGATCGTCGCGACGAGGTGCCAGGGGCTCGTCGCCTCGGTCAGGTCGGCCGTCAGCACCACCCCGGGCAGCGTCTTGGGCCCCCCGGTGGGAGTGGCCCAACGAACGGATGGAGAAGGGATGGAGCTCGCGCGCGGCGAGCCCACGGTACATGCGCACCCCAGAGAGAGCGCCAGACACAGCGCGATGAAGAGCCGCCTCGCGGGAGCTCCGCCCCGACGCCCTATTTCGGGCACGAACCCGTGCACGTCTGAGTCGCCCAGCCCTTGCGGCGAACAGCCACATATGCGCTGTCGTACCGGTAGTCCTCGACGAAGATGTCGGTCCCCAGGTAATCGCCCTTGGCCTCCATGATGTAGTCCGTGCCGGAGCTCGGATAGGCCGAGGTGTCGAGCAGCCCGACGTGTCCGCTCTTGGCGAAGGCATCCATGAAGACGGTGGTGCTGCGGTACTTGTTCGACAGCTTGTAGAAGGGCAGGTCGCTCGAAGGAGCGTGAAAGGTGTCGGATCCGTAGTGGCCGTGGACGTTCTGCATCTTGTTCCATCGCTGGAACCCACTGGCGCCCCACGTGAGCTTCAGATACCAGCTCTTGAAGACGAGCCCAGAGCAGTCCGGACCCTCCCCTCCCGAATCGGGAGCGTTCGGCGTGTCGTCCCGGTCGTTGTCGTTCCAGCAACCGCCGCCCCACTCGTACCCCTCCCCTGCTGCGATCTCGGCGTACCCACGGGCCGTGTTCCTGGTGATCGCGCTCACCGAGGCATTGTCGACGTAGCAGTACGTGCCGACCCACGACGCCGAACCGGGGCGAGCCAGGAGCCCCACGAAGAGCACCGTCATCGCCATCACCACCGCCACCCACGTCAGCCGTCTCATGACTCCCCTCCCAGCCGGTACCGCACGATCTGCATCCCTTCGGGGGAGGACGTCATCTGA
>WNFY01020645.1_pt1 | contig 10038 bp, 6 predicted proteins | sample 5400091 | NCBI WGS metagenome assembly WNFY01 (sample SAMN13153364, study PRJNA577476) | soil metagenome | isolation source: 60 cm soil or saprolite under grassland replicate 1 | place: USA:California | collected 2016-06-15 | reverse complement strand
CGGAGAGCCTCTCCGAGTCGCCGGCTTCGGCGGCATCGGGCGCCCAGGACGCGAAGCCGGCTCCCCAGGCCGATCCCAAGGCGAAGCCCAAGCCGGCGCCGCAAGCGAAGCCCCAGCCGCGCGCGTTCCCGCTCGAGCGCATCCTCGAAATGGCCCAGGCCGGCGTCACCCCCGAGTACATCGACGAGATGGACGCGCTCGGGTATCCCGCGCTGACCGCCGAACGGCTCGTCGCCCTGCGCTCGCAGGGAGTGGGTCCCGAATACGTCCGCGCCCTCGCGGGCGAAGGGTACAAGGGCCTCACGACCGATCAGCTGATGTCGCTCCGATCGCAGGGGGTCTCGGCCCACTTCGCCAGCGGGCTCAAGGAGCAGGGCCTGGCCAACCTCTCCATCTCGGACCTCATCGAGCTGCGCTCCCAGGGCGTCTCGCCGGAGTACGTGGCGGAGCTGAAGAAGGCCGGCTACGACGAGCTCTCGGTGTCGAAGCTGATGGCCCTGCGCAGCCAGGGGGTGAGTGGTCACTTCGCCACCGAGCTGAAGGCCCTCGGTTACGACAAGCTGCCCATCTCGAAGCTGCTCGCGCTGCGAGCGCAGGGCGTCGGTCCCGAGTACGTCCGCGAGCTGGCGGACCTCGGCTACCGGGGCCTCGAGATTCCGATGCTGCTGGGCCTTCGCAGCCAGGGCGTCAGTCCGGAGTACGTGCGGGCGCTGAAGGAAGCGGGGTACGCGGACCTCCCGGTGGGCACGCTCATCGAGCTGCGGTCGCACGGGGTCAGCCCCGACTTCGTCCGCGAGCTGAAGGAGGCGGGTCTCACGAACCTGAAGCCCGAGGAGCTGATCGAGCTGCGCAACCACGGCGTGCGCGGCGAGTGGCTCAAGCGTCTCAAGGGCAAGCAGTGAGGCGGGGCCGCACGCAGAGCAGCCCTCCCTCCCCCCTACGTGGGGGAGGACAGGAGGGGGGGTCGATGAACGATAGGAGGGGGGGTCGAAGAATGAACCGCGGCAACGGCGTGGTGGCATGGGGCCTCGGGGTGTGCGCGCTGGGCGCCGCCCTGCTCGCGACGGGCGTCGGCCGCGCGGCCGCGCCCGAGGGACTGCGCGGCGTGTGGACGGCCGAGCGCTCCAACTGGCGGGTCGAGAAGGCGGGGAACACCACCATCGTCCAGCTCACGCTCCGGCGCGTCGGGGGGCGAGGACACTGGGACTCCTCGCATCCGGTGCCCCTGGCCGAGCTCGACGGGCTGACGAGCGAGGCCATGGAGGCGCCCTCCGCCGACGCTCGCTTCGCCTGGAAGCGCGACGCAGGTGCCTTTGCCTTCGAGGGGCGCTTCCAGGCCGGGGCGGGCGCCGGGCACTTCACCTTCACTCCCAGCCCTGCCTACGTGGCGGACATGCGCGGCCGCGGCTACAGCGACATCGACGACGAGAAGGCCCTGAGCCTGGCCATCCACGACGTGAGCCGGGCCTTCCTGGGGGAGCTGGCGGCCCTGGGCTACGAGCGGGTTCCCATGGACAAGCTCATGGCCCTGCGCATCCACGGGGCGAGCGCGGAGTTCATCCGGGGCCTGGCCGGGCTCGGGTACAAGCGACTCGAGGTGGACCAGCTCGTGGCCCTGCGCATCCACGGGGCCAGCCTCGAGTTCGTCCGCGACATCCAGGGCCTGGGCTTCGCGGGCCTTCCTCCGGACAAGCTCGTGGCCTTCCGGATCCACGGCGTCAGCCCGGAGTTCGTGCGCGCCTTCCGGGGCCTCGGCTACGACAAGCTGACTTCCGACCAGCTGGTGGCGATGCGCATCCACGGGGTGTCGCCCGAGTTCGTCACGCAGCTCAAGGCCCTGGGCTACACGGGCGTCGGGGTGGACGCGCTGGTCAGCCTGCGCATCCACGGGGTGACCACCGACTTCATCCGCCGCGTCCAGGGCCGGGCCACCGGCAAGGCCGTCACCGTGGACCGTCTCGTCTCGATGCGCATCCACGGCGAGGAGCCGGAGTAGGATCGCGCCGGCGGACCTGCCCTGACCAGCCCGTCCCCTACCATCGCCACCTCGGGCGATGGTGCTAGCATGGCAAGAACGGTATCGCACATGGCAGCGACGACCCGCCCGGCCGCGACGGAAGCCGACCTTCTCCGGACGCCGAACGACGGCCGGAAGTATGAGCTCGTCGACGGCGAGATCCGCGTGAGCCCGGCGGGAAGCCGTCACGGCGAGGTGTGTGTCAACTTGCTGTTTCGGCTCTATAGCGTCGTCAAGGCGCGTGGCCTGGGACACGTCTTCGAGTCGAGCACTGGTTTCCGCCTTCCCAGTGGCAACATTCGCTCCCCGGACATTGCCTTTGTCGGGCGTGGCCGTTTCGCAGGACAGAAACTGCCCGAGGGTTTCGGTGATGTCGTGCCCGACCTGGCAGTGGAGGTGCTTTCGCCGGAGGACCGCGCACGTCAGGTCCTCGACAAGGTGGGGGAGTATCTGCAGGCGGGTGTACGACTGGTGTGGGTCGTTGATCCCAAGCGCGAACGTGCGGTCGCCTACCGGTCGCTGACCGACGTCACGAACCTCGGTCTCGACGACAGCCTGGACGGGGGCGAAGTCCTTCCCGGCTTCAGCGTGAGGCTGAGGGAGATCCTGGAATAGCAAGTCGGCCCCGGGGGACGATCCCCCGGGGCCTTTGCGTCTAGAACTGCAGGCGCAGACCGATCCGGAGGATCCGCGGGCTCAGGATCTCGTTGATGTTGCCGAACGCGTTGGAGTCGGCGAACCGGTTCTGGGCCAGGATCGCGCTGCTGTTGAAGGCGTTGAACAGGTCGGCCGTGAGCTGAAGCGACGCGTTCCCCGCGATCTTCTGGGTCTTGGCCAGGCGGAAGTCGACGTCGAACACGTTCGGGTTGCGGAACGCATCCACCGTGCTCACGGCCAGGGCGTTGAGCGGCCCGTCATCGCCACCGTCCACCGTGATCGCGACCGGGCGCACGTAGCCCTGGCGCCCGAATACGCTGGCCGCGACCTCGAAGCCCTTGCCGAGCTGATAGAGCGCGTTCACCGTGAACTGCCACTTCGCGTTGTAGAAGATGTCGCCCTTGCCGGAGCCCTGGGACTGGGGCGCGAAGACCCCGCCGTCGATGCCCGGGCCGGACAGCGCGTTCACCGGCAGGCCGCCGATGCCGATGAGGGTGCCCGGAGCATCGGTGTGCGCGGGGTTGGCGTAGGCGCCGGGACCGTCGTAGTGCTCCTTGAAGTCGATCCAGGCCCCCGTGGCCCGCATCATCCATCGGTTGGAGAGGCGCTTGTTCAGGGTGAGCTCGAGGCCGTTGTAGGTCGTGTGGTAGTCGGGGCGGTTGGTCAGGAGGAAGCCGCCGCCCGAGGCCGCCACCAGGGCGTCGTTGGGCGCGTAGCCCTGGGCCGTATACGTCGTTCCGTCCACCACCACCGACTTGGTGTCGGAGAGCGTGTAGTCGGCCGAGGTCATGCCGATCCGGGGCGTCCATTCGATGTAGTCGCCCGCCCGCTTGTAGGTGTAGGCGAGGCTGACTCCGAAGTTCGAAGCGATCTCCCGCTCGACCCCGACGATGAACTCGTTGTCGTGGTTCGCGTGGTAGTTGGGGTCGATCTTGTTGGGCGACTGCAGTGCCGTGGGGTGAGCGGGGTCCACTCCCGCCGCGAACCGCAACTGGTTCAACTGGACCTCCCCGGGCTGGATGAGGCCGTCGCCGTTGCTGTCCGTCCATCCGTAGTCCTCGAAGACCGCCGCCACCGGGTTCGCGAAGAAGGCGTCGGGGTTGCCCCCGAGGGCGCCCGCGTACCGCGCGTACGAGGCGCGCAGGATCGTCTTGTGCTCCGGGTCGAGGGCGTAGGTGAGGCCCACCCGGGGCGAGAAGTCCTTCCAGGTGATCTTTTCCGCGTCCGTGGAGCCCCCGTAGCTGACGGCCGGAAGCAGAGTGGGGAAGGCCGGGTTCGCGGCCACGGCGCTCGCCTCGCTCTTTCCCGCCTGGTAGTCGTACCGCACGCCGACGTTCACCGTCAGCCGGTTGCGTGTATAGGTGTCGGCCACGTAGCCCTGGTAGTAGTCGTTCCGGTAGTTGATGACGCCGTCGCGCCACACCCGCACGTCGTGGGCCCCGTTGCTGGAGATGATCCCGCCGAGCTTGTCGCCGCTCCAGAGGGTGGACGAGGTCACGGGGTTCCAGCGGTAGCCGAAGCCGAACTTCAGCTCGTTGTTTCCTCCCAGGCCGGGCGCGAAGTAGGTCGCGTCCGCGTTGGCGATCTGCCAGGCCCGGGTGCTGCGGTAGGTGAGGTAGGAGCCGTGGGCCACGTCGTTGACGTTGTCGATCGTGTAGTCCTGGTCGGTGCCGCCGCGAGGCGCGAAGCCGTAGCCCCAGTTGTAGAAGGCGTACTTGGCGTTCAGGAAGAACCGGGAGCTGAAGACGTGCTGCTCTTCCAGCTTGAAGAGGCCGTGAAGGCCGCAGGGCACGTTGCAGTCCGAGATGGGGTAGAAGTTGCCCTGGTTCCAGAGGAAGGAATCGTCCTCGTTGCCGGCCTTCCCCGGGCTGCGCCCGAACTTTTCCTTGGCCCCGTTGTTGAAGAAGAACGACACCATGTCGTTGGGAGAGGCCTGCCAGTTCAGCTTGCCGTTCCAGTTCTTGAGGATCGTCTTGTCCGCGGTCTGGTTGAGGCGGCGGTTGCGGATGTCCTGCTTGCCGTAGGCCCCCCAGAAGTTCGAGGACTGGAGCTTGTGGCTGCCCAGGAAGTCGCGGATCGAGCCGTGGAAGGCGTTGGTGCCCCGCTTGGTCACGAAGTTGATTCCCAGCCCGCCCGTCTGGACCTTGATGTCGTTGCCGCCCGTGTTCACCGCGATCTGGTCGAAGGAGTCGAAGTCCCAGTAGCTCGGGGAGGCGCCCGGCGACCCGGAGTCGGTGAGGACGACCCCGTCCAGCACCCACATGGTGTCGTTGAGGTTCGAGCCCTTGCCGACGAAGTTCGATTGCTGGCCGCTCTCGTTTCCGGCGACGTTGACCCGGTCCACCAGGACGCCGGGGACGGTCTTCAGGGTCGCCCAGGGGTCGCGGGACTGCGGGATCTCGGCGAGCTCCTCTTTCGTCAGGGTGGTGGAGGTCCCCGATTGCTTGGAGTCCACGATGGGAGAGCTCCCCTCGATGGTCACCGTCTCCTGTACGCTCGCGATGCCCAGAGAGAAGGACAGGGTCACGCTCTGGCCCGTGTTGACGATGACGCTCCGCTTCACCGTGGAGAAGCCCGTGAGCGAGACCGCGAGGGTGTAGGTGCCCGGATCGAGGTTCAGGAAACGGAAGTCACCCTGGGATCCGCTGGTCGTGCTCCGCGCCCCGATGGTGCCTCCGGTCAGGGTGATGCTCGCGCCGGGGAGCACGGCCCCCGACGAATCGTTGACGGTTCCGTACACGTTGCCGGTCGCAAACTGTGCCCGGACGGCCGGGACGAGCAGGAGCACGCTCGCGATGGCAAGGCTTATTGTCTTCTTCGTTAACATGTAGGTCTCCTGGAATATGCATCAAGGTCGTCAGACAACGACATGCCGGAGAAGAACACGCAAGAGATGCGCCAGGATCGCGCCCTGTGGCCGCGGAGTCCGACGGATCGTGATGACAATGAGTTACAACGGGCGCCCATTCATCGGGACTCGTGCGATACGACTGCGTGGATCGGCAGATTCAAATTGGGAGCGGTCAATTTCTTGAAGCGCGGGATGCAGGGGCGTTCACGTGAAAAGTGTTAAGGGGAAGCAAAGAGCTCTCGTCCTGACGGGAGCGGTGGCTCTCGGCCTCGCGGCCGCCGCCGCGTTCGTCCTCCGCCCGCAGGTGCGGCGGGAGCGCGGCCTCGATGTGCTCCTGGTGACGATCGACACCCTTCGCGCCGACGCCCTGGGCGTCTACGGCAATGCCCGCTCCGAGACGCCGTGGATCGATCGCCTCGCTCGGGAGGGCGCGCGCTTCGAGGCCGCTCACGCGCAGAACGTGGTCACGCTTCCGTCCCACGCCAACATCCTCTCCGGGCGCTACCCGCTCCAGCACGGCGTGCGCGACAACTCCGGCTTCCGCTATCCCGCCGACACCGCGAGCCTGGCCACGATCCTGAAGGCGGCGGGATACCGCACGGGTGCCTTCGTGAGCGCGTTCCCCCTCGACGCGCGGTTCGGGCTGGGGCGGGGGTTCGACCGGTACGACGATCGCCTGGGCAACGCCGAGACCCACGCGGCGTTCCACATGCAGGAGCGCCGGGGCGTGGATACGGTCGCCGCCGCGAAGGCCTGGCTCGAGTCCCAGACGGGGGCCCCGACTTTCTGCTGGGTCCATCTCTACGAGCCGCACTTTCCCTACGAGCCCCCGGAGGCCTTCGCCGCGCGGTTTCGGGACGACCCCTATCTGGGGGAGGTCGCGGCCGCGGACGACGCGCTCCGCCCGCTCCTGGCCCCCCTCCTGGACTCCGGAAGGAAGGGGCGGACGCTGGTGGTTCTCACCGCGGACCACGGCGAATCGAGGGGGGAGCACGGGGAGATGACCCACGGCATCTTCGCCTACGAGGCGACGCTGCGCGTGCCCCTCATCCTGTACGGGCCACGGATCGTGCCCCCGGGGGTGATCCGCGACGAGGTGCGGCACGTCGACATCCTTCCCACGGTCCTCGACGCGCTGGAGCTCCCGGTCCCGCCCGACCTGCCCGGGACGAGCCTCCTGGCCCTGGCCAGCGGCGTCGCGTCGCCCGCCGTCCGCTCGAGCTACTTCGAGTCCCTTTCGGCGTCGCTGAACCGGGGCTGGGCGCCGCTGCGCGGCGCGCTCAAGGACCACTTGAAATACATCGACCTTCCCGTCCCCGAGCTCTACGACCTCGAGGCGGATCCCCGCGAGACCCGCAACCTGGCCGCGGCGAGCCCGGGGCGGCTCGAAGCATCGAAGGCCCTGCTCGCGGGCTTCCGCTCCCGCGAGAAGAGCCTCGATCGCGTCGCGGAAAGCGCCCAGGCGCGAGAGGCGCTCCAGGCCCTCGGCTATGTCTCCGCGCCGGGCCGCGCGCCGCCGCGCGCGCCCGCCGGCGTCGAGGACGATCCCAAGAACCTGATTCCCCTCGACGCCGAGGTCCAGAGCGTCGTGGACCACTACCGGGCGGGGGATCTGGAGGGGGCCATCCGGATCGGGGAGGATCTCGTTCGCCGCCGGCCCGGGATGTCACTCGTGTTCACCCACCTGGCCTTCCTCTACCGGCAGAAGGGCGACCTCGCGGCGGCGGTGAACGCGGGCCGCCGCGCCCTGGCCTTGAATCCCGAGGACGCCGAGGCCGCGGGTCTCATCGGGGCCTACCTCGTGGAGGCGGGACGGCCCAAGGAGGCGTTGAAGCTTCTCGAAGCCTACGCGAGCCGAGCGGAGCCGGACCCCGACGTGCTCACGTCGCGCGGCATGGCCCTGGCGGCGCTGGGCGAGACCAAGGCGGCGCTCGAGACCTTCGAGCGGGCGCGGGCCCTTGCTCCCGCGAACGCGATGAACCTGGTGAACATCGGAACGACCTACCTCATGGCCGGCGACCGCGGCCGCGCGCAGCAGGCCTTCCTGGCCGCGCTCGACCTCGCGCCCGACCTGGCCCGCGCCCACAACAGCCTGGGGGTCATCGCCGCCCAGGAGGGCCGCCTGGAGGAGGCGGTCGCCCGGTGGCGCCAGGCCCTCGCGGCCGATCCCCGGGACTCCCAGACCCTCTTCAACCTCGCGACCACCCTGCGGCGCCAGGGCCACGACGCCGAGGCGCGGGCCCTCTTCGAGCGATACGTGAAGGAGGCGCCCGCCACCGAGGCGCGAGACGTTGCCGCGGCCCGCGCGTGGCTCAAGGCGCAGCCGCGCACCACGCCTTGAGCTGGCATCACAACCCAGCTAACGTACATCCGATGGCACCCACGACGGGTCAAGCCGCGACCGAAGCCGATCTGCTTCGGATGCCCAGCGACGGCTGGAAGTACGAGCTCGTGGACGGGGAGATCCGCATGAGCCCAGGGGGGGGCCGCCACGGTCAAGTATCCGTTAGGGTGGCGCTGCGGCTCGGCACCTTCATAGAAGAGCGACGTCTGGGATACCTCTTCGACTCGAGCACGGGCTTTCGATTTCCCGGGGGCAACGTCCGGTTGCCCGACGTCGCCTTCGTCGCGCGTGGCCGGTTCAAGGCGGAAAAGGTACCCGACGAGTTCAGCGACGTTGTCCCGGATCTCGCGGTAGAGGTGCTTTCCCCTGACGATCGCACACGAGACGTGCTCGACAAGGTTGGGGAGTACCTGCAGGCCGGAGTGCGCCTGGTGTGGGTCGTCGACCCCCGGCGTGAGCGCGCGGTCGCCTACCGGTCGCTGACCGACGTCACGAATATCGGCCCCGACGGTCTCCTGGATGCGGGCGAGGTCCTTCCCGGCTTCGGCGTGAAGCTCAGGGAGATCCTCGAATAATCGACCGCCTGTCCCGCCGGCCCGGGACTCAGGCCAGCACACCCGCCAGGAACAGCGACCCGAAGTGCAGGGTCAGCACGGCCTTGCCCTCGAACTTCCCGCTGCCGGGCGTGATGTCGATGAGCATGTGCTGGGCGGTGCCCTTGTCCGCGGAGAACTGCGACTCGAGACGGATCGCCTTGGCCGCGTCCGGGGTATCGGTCCGGGCGACGCGCCCGGGATAGAGAGCGAGGACCCAGTCCTTCTCGGCGGTCTTGATCGCGCCGATCGTGTACTCGCCCGGCGCCAGGGTGGCCTTGTCGCTCTTCAGCTCGGCCGAGAGCTTGAGGACCGGCCGGCGCGGGGTGACGAACTCCCCGACCTTGGCGGTCTGGGCGTGCGCCTCGTTCGCGGGCGTGGTGTTGTAGGTGATCGTGACCTCCACACCTTGCGGCAAGGTGGCCGTCACCGTCTTGTTGAAGTGCGGGTGTGCGAAGACGGCGCTTGCGACGAGCACGGCACCGAGGCCGATGCCAACGGCACGCTTCATGTGGTTCCTCCTTGGATCGCCCCTCGCCCTATTAATACTTCAAATCGGGGCGCTCGCGGTGGCCCCGAACCTGGGCCCTCAGGGGAGGGGAGTCGCGGGTGTCGAGGTCAGCGGTTTGAACGTTGGGTGCGGCCTGGCAGCGGGCGGCGAATCGGCACGACCCAGGACTCCACCCATTTCTGGTTGTCGAAGTCCCAGGCGGCCACGGCCAGGTCGCGGGCACCCACGCGAACCGCCAGGAACCGGTGGGACGAGTGACGGGGGGCTCCGGGTCGGAACACGGGGTGACCTCGCCAGAGGTAGTGGCCCACGCGGTGCTCGTGGCCGTGGAAGATCGCGAGCACGTTGTAGCCCTCGATGGCGCGGGCGAAAGCGTCCTTGTCGTCCTGCTCCCAGAAGTCGCTGTAGGGGCCCTCGAGGGAGTAGTGGAAGAACAGGATCACCGGCCGGTCGGGGCCGAGACGATCGAGCTGCCGGGTCAGCCATTCCCGGGTCCGGGCGTCGGGGTACATGTCGAGGCACAGCATGCGCAGGTCGTCCCAGTCCCAGGCGTAGTCGATCCCGCCGTGCCGCCGCCTGGCCTCTTCCTTGATCGGCGACTCGCTGTTGACGTCGTGGTTGCCGATGGCCTCGAAGATCGGGTACTTGAGGAGGCCATCCTTGCCGGTGAGGCCGTAGACCTTCTCGAACTGGGCGAACTCCTCCAGGAGGCCGTTGTCGGTGGTGTCGCCCAGGAAGAGCACGCCGCGCGGGGTCGCGACGCGTCCGCCGATCTCGGCCGGGTACTCCGTTCCCGGCAGCTCGTTCATCTGCTGAACCAGGGCGCGATTCTGCTCGTCCATCCCGCGCGCGCCGAAATGCGAATCGCTGGCCACGAAGAAGGTGAGGGTGGGAGGCTCTGCCGGTCGTGGCTGAGCGGCCACCGGGAGGGAGAGCCCGAGCCACAGCACGAGGAGCGTCTTCCCGCGTTCTCTCAACCGTTCGAGACTCTCACACCCCGGGTGCGATCGACAACTCGCCTCCTGCAAAGAGATGTCAAAGGCCCGGGGGAGGTCCGCAGGCGAT
>WNFY01009046.1_pt1 | contig 10038 bp, 7 predicted proteins | sample 5400091 | NCBI WGS metagenome assembly WNFY01 (sample SAMN13153364, study PRJNA577476) | soil metagenome | isolation source: 60 cm soil or saprolite under grassland replicate 1 | place: USA:California | collected 2016-06-15 | reverse complement strand
GATATGGGCGCGGCCGAGATCCGCCAGCACTGCGCGCTCGATAATGCCGGGCAGCGGCTGATGCAGGCGGCCATGCGCCAACTCCAGCTTTCGGCGCGCGGCTACCACCGCGTGCTCAGACTGGCTCGCACCATTGCGGATCTCGCAGGCGTGGCCGAGATCGGGCCGGCACACCTGGCCGAGGCTTTGCAGTACCGGCCACGGCGGGCCGAGTAAGGCGCAGGTGAGTTGCTGAGATATCAGAGCGACCGGTATCCTCTTGGACGTCGGTAGAGAATTCGTGATGATCCACGAAGACACACGAAGATACACCAAATAATGGATCTTTTCGTGTCGTGCTGGAGGCGCTATGCCCATCCCCTCGCCCATCCCGCTCGACGACTTCGAGCGGGCGATCCAGGCCGACGCCGAGGTGCTCGGGATGTTCTACTTCGGCTCGCTTGGCCGCGGCGCCGCCACCCGCTTCTCCGACCTCGACATCCTCCTGTGGGTCGCGGACGACCTGCCGATTCCCGCGCGCGACAAGCTGCTCCAGCTGCTCCCGCTGTTCGGGGAAACCCATTGGCTGGAGACCGGGGAGAGCGATGTGACAGGGTTTGTCGGGTCAGAGTGGACTCAGGTCGATATCGAGCTCGAACGGCGGGAGAGCCTCGTACCAAGCCCACGCTATGCCGGCGCGCGGGTGATGAAGGACACCGATGGCGTGCTCGCGACCATGGCCGCGGCGTGCGAGCCGGAGCGCATCGTCGAGACGATCGAGAGTGCAACAGATGTGATTCATGGTGCAATCAGCGATCTGTTATTCCTTGCCCGCCACAACGCGCGCGGGTCGATTTGGTCGGCCAGGGGGAATATCACCTACCAATGTACACTCACCTACGAGCTGCTAGGCCGGCTGTACGAATGAGATGAGAGGTACAGACTATTACAATTTGGATCCGCGTTTCGCAAGTTCCTATAGTTCCTTCGCCTGGGAACTGAGGGAACTATGGGAACTATAGGAACCTGCGATAATATGTACTAAGTACGGCTTGGGCTACCCGGTTGTACAATCCTCGGCGCGCGGCAGACGTACGGTGAAGGTGCTGCCCACTCCCTCGGCGCTGTCGACCTCGACCGTGCCGCCATGCAGGGTAATGATCTCTTTGACCACACACAGGCCGATGCCCATCCCGCTGATATGCTGCCTCTCGACGTTCTTGGCCCGGTAGAAGCGCTTAAACAGGTTAGGGAGCTCATCGCGCGGGATACCGATGCCCCAGTCTTGGACCACAACACACCCATGGCCGGCCTGCGGCGTCACGGTCACCCTGATTGGCTCCGGCGCCCAGCTGTATTTCAAGGCATTTTGGATCAGATTTTGTACCACCTGTTCCAAGCGCAATTCATCGCCGTCGATAACAAGGGGCTCATCGGGACAGACGAGGCGCGAGACATCGAGAAGCGCCAGCACCAGTTTGTTCAACCGCGCTACCTGATCATTGATGACTCGCAGCGTCCGGTGGTCGCGTTCGGTGAGGTGCCCCTCGCGTTCGGCACGGCGTTGGAATAACTGCGCCTGGCCCATCAGCGTGGTGAGTGGTGTGCGCAGTTCGTGGGCGGCAACGGTGAGAAACTGGTCCTTCATACGATTGGCGCGCTCGGCTTCGGCGCGGGCCCGGTGTTCCCACACCAGCAACTGTTCGCGTGCTTCCAGCTCCTGCTGTACCTGATGATGCAGCCGGGCGTTCTCGATAAAATCGGCCGCCATCTGAGCGTAGATATCCATGAGGCGGGTTTCGCGCTCGTATGGGCGATGCGGTAGCCGGAAATGAACCGATAGTACACCAATAATCGTGCCGCCGCGCGTAATCAGCGGGGTGCTGTGGCAGGCGCGGAAGCCCGCCAGCCGCGCTTCCGCTCGGTACGCCTCGAAAATCGGGTCGACTTCCACATCTTCGATCACGATCCGGCGCCGCTGCTGGTAGCAGATACCACAGGCGCCTCCGCCGGGCGGCACCCAGGCAACCCGATTGAGGAATTCCTGGCCGAACCCGCTGCTGGTCTTGAGCATCAGGCCATCCCGCACAGGGTCGCACAACGACAGCAGGCCGAGCGATGTGCCCTGCACGGCCAGCGCCGCTCGTAACACTTCTTGCAGCACCGACTCGATATCGAGCGTGCTCGTCAGGCGAACGCTCATGTCGTGCAGGCGGCGCAGGTCCTCGACCTGAATTTCCAGCTCATCTTTCACTGCGCGGAATGCATCCGCGGTGCGCTGGTGCTCGGCGATCTCGGCTTCGAGCAGGCGCGCCTTCTGCTGCAACTGAATGATCTCGCGGAACCGATCGATGGGGCTGGTGAGCGCGGTGTAGCTTTCGGCGGGAATGACATGCGCATGTTCGGCGCACACATCGGCGAGCGGCGTGGTGAGGGCTTCGGTATCAAAGCCGCGCATTGGGTAAGCGCAGCAGAGCAGGAAGTTATGCGTCTCCTGCAGCTTGTTCCAGAGCCCTTCCAGGCGCAGTGCGGCATCGTAATTGCCGTCGGCCCACAGCAGCGCGACCATCTCTCCAAAAATACGCACGCGCCGCCAACGCGCCGCCTGCGCGATAATATCCCCGAAGAGCGCGGCGAAGCTCTGCGGCTCAGGCGACTCGGCAACCATGAATGTCGCTAACATCTCGGTCGCATCCAACGGAATATACTGCCCGGATGCGCGCGCGCCAGCCACATCCAGCCCAAATTCGCGCAGGCGTTCCTCAAGGCCCGCTCGGTGGGCCCGCGTCGCCACGACGATCGCGGCCTCGCCGCCTTTGAGCCCTGCGCCAATGAATTCGCTCAGCGATTTCAGCAGAAATTCGTCCGTCTCGTAGAACTGGGCAATGTGCCCTGTATCGTGCGACACGATCGATGCCAGATGTAATGTGGCCAAGTCGCCAGTGCTGCGATGGATCATCTCTAGAATCGATGCGCCATTGTTTGTAGCTTCGATCAAACGAGCCTCCCTAGTGGATCATGGTACGTGTTAGTGATTTCTTTCGTCTTGCGCCCAACGGATTCTGAATTGCCACAGCCCAACGATCGGCCGATTGCGGCGCGCGTGCTGATGCTGGCGGACATGATACACTAGGTTCGCCAAGATGATCTGCGCGGAAACCCCATTCCACTGCCCAAACTAGCTCAGACAACCTATGAGTCAGAACACGTTCTGTAAACAATAAATTGTAGCAATAAGCGTGCCATGTCTTGCGATCCGCACAAAGCCGTTGGGCATTAGCGTTGCTCGATTCACTGGATATGTAAGCGCCCCAGATCCGGCGAGGAAGGCGGATCTGGGGCGCCGGGCGGCTCTGAGGCTCCGCCCGATTGCCGCCAGGAAAGCTGAACTCTGGCGGCCCGCAGAGGTGTCGCGACGCCGATGCTGGCGAGGGCCAAAGAGTTTGGCATGATCGGCGGCCGTGTATGTGGACGTGATGCTTGGATGAAGTCTAGCCGATCGAATACTTGTATCAAGCGCAAAAAGCGCTACCCAAACGAGATCTTTCGCAACAATTCACGCCAGCGTGCGATCGAGCTGCTGCACCAACGCCTCGAACAGGTCGCTTTCGGTGATGATGCCAACCACTTGATTGGCGTCGTTGACCACCGGCAGACCGCCGATCTTGTTCTCGATCATCAGCATCGCCGCCTCGCGCAGCCCGGTCTCGGCCGTGACTGTCAGCGGGTCCTCGCGCATCACCTCGTAGACTTTGACCTGGCGCAGCGCATCGGCGATATCAAACGGAGCCATGCCGGCCGCGCGCAGAACATCAGCGCCACGGATGTCGCCTTGTGTGATAATGCCGCGCAGTTCACCGGTGTCGATCACCACCGGCAGCCGCCGTACCTCGTGCTCGCGCATCAGCGCCAGCGCTTCGCTCAGTGAGGCCGCAAGATTAATCGTAACCGCTGGGGCGCACATCCAGAAGCGAATCTCCTCTTCGGCCGGAATGGCGCGCTCTAGGCTATGTTTTGCTGGTATGGTTTTCACGATCAACCTCCTGCACGTTCAGCCTTGCTCCCGGTCAGTCCGGTTGTCATGTCTCTAGCATACCAATCTGTTTGGCGCTGCACGTTACAGGTACGCAACCAGTTGTTTTTCTTTGATAACGGGATGGAGCGATCTTATAGCAAAAGCAAGCCAAGCATATATTGCGTATTGCGTAAACATACCCCAATACGCAATACGCGCTACTGGCCCAATTGAAGGCTCGCGTGGTGCCGGATCGCGTGTTACGAGATCAATCGGCGAAGTTGTCATCCATTCACTGTGTTCCGTGTTTCATTTGTTACGATTGACACAGATTTCGTTGGTTGCGTGGAAATCGGCATAGATTGGCTGATTGTCGACGGAGGCATGTATGAATACGATTCTTGTTCCACTCGACGGTTCGACGCTAGCCGAACAGATTTTGCCATATGCTCGCGCACTGGCGCCGCTGTTGAATGCGCAGATACACCTACTGGAGGTCGTGCTCGAACCAGCGCACGAATTGGTGAGCAGCGGCGGGTTGACGATACTGTATGGCACCGGCGACGCGCTTGACCGTGAGCAGTCGCGCCAGCGCTGGGAGCTGGAAGAAGCATTTGCCCGTGCCGAAACCTATATCGATGCGCAGACGAGCCGGCTTGAGGACGCCGATCTGGTCGTTCACAGTAATATTGTGGGCGGCCAGCCAGCGTCCGTGATCGTGGAGCTTGCGCGCGAGCCGCATACCAGGTTGGTGGCGATGGCAACACACGGGCGCGGCGGCTTGCAGCGTTGGGCGCTCGGCAGTGTGGCCGACCGCGTGGCGCAGGCCTCAGTGGCGCCAGTGCTGCTTGTGCGCGCCACGCCGAATCCGCCAGCGATGGATTTCAACCTCAAGCACATCCTGGTGCCGCTGGATGGCTCGGAGCTTGCGCGCCAGGCCTTGCCGCTCGCCTGCGAGCTAGCGCAGGCCGCGCGCGCCAAGATCACGCTGATTCAGGCAATTTCGCCCAAGATTGAAGGCTACCCGAGCCTGCTGACCCAGCCGCTGCCAAGCTACAGCGTGATCTTGAGTGCGCTGCACGCTGCCGCGCAGCAGGAGCTCGAACGGGTGGCCGGGCAGATTCACCAGCCCGATCTCCTAGTCGCGACCGCCGTGGTGACCGGGCACGCCGCCGAGGTGATCGTCGACGAAGCCGCCAAGCGCGCCGCCAACATGATTGTGATGGCGACACACGGCTATGGTGGGCTGCGGCGCTGGGCGTTGGGCAGTGTGGCCGATCAGGTGCTGCATGCCACGAATTTGCCGCTGATGCTGGTGCGCGCTCATTGATCTGCTAGCGCCGGCCCTACCAAAGACCATTGTCACGAGATTGGCAATGGTCTTTTGCTATGTCGATATGCTCCGATTGACTCTCCCATCATCGGAGGGTGTATGATACTCTGGACGACCACGGATCAAAAATCTCTTTGAACCACGAAGGAGCGAGTGCGATGCGATACCGACTACTGGGGCGTAGCGGTCTACGTGTATCCGAGCTATGCCTGGGCACAATGACATTTGGCGAAGATTGGGGCTGGGGCGCCGACAAGGCAACCAGTCGGCTGATGTTCGAGCAGTTTGCGGCGGCGGGCGGAAATTTCATCGATACCTCGAATAACTACACCAATGGTACGAGCGAGCGTTTCCTGGGCGAGTTCGTCAAGTCTGCGCGCGACCGCTATGTGGTTGCCACTAAGTACACGCTGCGTCTAACAACTGGCGATGCCAATGATCCGAACCTCGGCGGCAACTCGCGCAAGAGCATGATCCGCTCGGTCGAAGGCAGTCTCAAACGCCTTGATACCGACTATATCGACCTGTTGTACTTACATATGTGGGATTTCACGACACCGATCGAGGAGATTCTACAGGCGGTCAATCAGCTCATCGTAGCAGGCAAAGTGCTTTACTTCGCGTTTTCAGATACGCCCGCCTGGGTCGTTGCTTATGCCATCGCCAAGGCCGAGGATTATGGCCTGCCGCGGCCGGTCGCCTTCCAGGCGCCGTATTCGTTGGTGGGCCGCGCGATCGAGCGTGCCGAAATACCAATGGCGCGCACGCACGATCTGGCGATTCTGGCGTGGGGCATGCTCGAGGGTGGGGTGCTCACCGGGAAGTACAGCCAGCCAGGCGACGAGCCGCGCCGCGAAGAACATGTAAGCGATACCGACCGTGCGGCGGGCGAAGCACTGCGCAAGCTTGCCGATCAGATTGGCCGCACTCCAGCGCAGGTCGCGATTAACTGGGTACGCCAGCAGCCTGGTAATGTGATCCCAATTCTCGGCTGCCGCTCAGCGACACAGATCCAGGATAACCTTGGCTGCCTTGATTTTCAACTAACCGGCGAGCAGATCGCGAGCCTCAGTACGATCGCGAATTTCAGTCTCGACTTCCCGTATAGTTTCCTGCACAGCGATAATGTGCGCAACCTGATCTTTGGAACGACGTTTGCACAGCTGGATTCGCATCGCCCGCTCGGCTAAGCGCGGGCGATCGGTCAGAGGTGTTCCGATCCGCGAAAGGCGCTCATTTGCACGAATATAGGACAAGGCATTCGCCTGTATTCGCGCCATTCGCGGATTGCTGACCGACGCTCTAGCGCCTACTCGCGCGCGCGCACCACCAGCAACGGCGTCGTGCTGGTGTGGATGATCTTGTCGGCCACGCTGCCGAGCGCCCAGCGCCGCAGCCCGCCCGCACCATGGGTTGCCATCACGATCAGGTCGATGTTGCGTTCCTCGGCCTCGTCGACGATCGCCTCGGCTGGCAGGCCGCTCACCGCCACAGGCGTGACCGGCACATGATGCTGCTTGAGCACGTCGGCGTACAGGCCCAGCTCGTCTCTAAGGCGTTCGCGCACGGCAACCAGCGCCTCGTCGTAGGAATAGTACGCGCCCATCAGCTCCGGCGCCTCCAAGTACGGCGGCGCGACTGCGGTCAGCACCACCAACTCTGCCTGCGCCAGCGTGGCGATTTCGGTCGCCAGCGGGGTTGCTTGCCGCGCCAGCGCCGAGCCGTCGAGCGTGAGCATGATCCGCTTGAAACTCGGCTTACCGCCTTTCTTCTCGGCGCCGCGTACGATCAGCATCGGCATATTGGTGATATGCAGCACCTTATCCGTCACACTGCCGAGCGCCCAGCGCCGTAGGCCACTGTAGCCGTGCGTCGCCATCGCGATCATCTTTGCGCCAATGCGCTCGGCAGTCTCGGCGATTATCTCGGGCGCATCGCCCAGCCGAACCTCAAATTCGGCTTGAAAACCGGCGGCCTCCAACCGCTCGGCCTGCTGGCTCAGGTATGTCGTTGCGTTCTGTCGTAGCACATCCCACGAAGTCGCGGCTGTCGCGATTTGGCTTGCCGGCGCCGTCGTAGTGATTGTCGGCTCGCCGACGCCATACGGGTCGTCGAACAGTAGGTGATAGCGATCGGCTTCCGCGACGATATGCAGCAAATGAATTGTAGACGGCATAAGCGATGCCAACGACCGGACACTGGGAAGAACCTGCTCGGCCAGCGCCGAACCGTCGAGCGGGACCAAGATTGTCTTCATGTCAACCTCCTTGTCGACTGTTGAGCATCATGGGTTCAGCTTAGCATTCGCAAGAGCGACGCAGAGGATATGTTCCACGACACAGTGTGATGAATTCTTAACAGCAGTTATGCAGTTGAGCAATCATCACTGTGCGCGCAAAAACCTTCTCTCAAGCACGCCGCGATCGGCGTATCGTGAGGTCAGGGCCGGCGCGGCCGGTTCGCGCCAATAAAGCGCTATTGCCTATCGTCCGCTGTCCGTTGTCACCTTGTCACCTTATCGCTGGCCTCGCGCAGCCACAACCCCACGAACTGCGGCTGCATCGTCTCGTCCACCACCCTCAGCGTGGTTGTACGATGTACGCATACAACGCCCGCAGATCATCGTCGGAAAACTTTTGGTAGATCCTCCACGGCATGTTTTCGCTCAGCGTCCGGCCTTCCGGCGTCACGCCGGTGCGAATTGTCTTGATGAAATCGGCCTCGGCATGCTGTTTGACGAATGCAACCAGACTCGGGGCGGGCGGGGAACCTTCCTCGCCCGACTGGCCGCCCTCCAACTGTGCGCCATGGCACGAGGTGCAGCCTGCAACCGTGGTGAGGTAACGGCCGTACTCCAGGGTTAGCCCGGCTGGTGGCGCAGTGATGGGCGCGGTGATCGGCGGCTGGTGGGTGAAGATTTCGTCCGGCAGGAGGGCTGCGGCCATGATAGCGCCCAAGACATTGAACTGCTTCGCTGGGGTGTCAGGTTCAACCGCCGGCTGCGCGCGCAGATAGGCCACGATCGCCTGCACATCATCGTCGCTCAAATTGTGGAATATCTCTGACGGCATGATCACCAGCGAGCGGCGGTCCTTGCTCACGCCCTCGCGAATCGCGCGGATGATCTCGCCGTCGCTCCAGTGTGTTAAGTGCGCCGGGGTTAAATTTGCCGCCCACAATGTGCCTATCGGGAGTCCGTGGGCGGCGAAGTCCTGACCCGTCAGCGGAAACTGATGGTTCGGTGAGTGGCAGTCGGCGCAGATGGGCGCAAACTTTTCGCCACGCGCGGTCTGTTGCGATGTCCCCGCCACTGTGATGTCCGCCGCCGGGTTGGCATACGTTCTATTCACCTTGGAATAGCCGTAAACAGCTAATCCTAGCCCCGCCACGCAAAGCACCGTCAACAGCGTTGTCGGGATGCCCGCCAGCAGTTTGACCCACAGCCGTCGGGCGCGCCATGAGCGCAGCGCCAGAAACGCGAACACCAGCGCCAATACAAGCAACACACCCAGTCCAATCACGTCCATGGTTACCTCCCCCCAACACTGGCCAACTGTGCTGGTTAATAACCAGCACAAGCCCCGATTACATTAACGAAGCTGTGTGCCAGCATTCGTTCTCTCCAGGTTGCTTTCCGGCTCGCGCAGCCACAGCCCCACGAACTGCGGGTGCACCGTCTCATCCACCACCCGCAGCATCTCAGTGGTCAGTGCGTCAAGGTCGGTCTCGTCGCGCGCAGTGACGCCAAACGCCGCCAGCACTTTCGCCGCGTCGTACTTGCGCCGGTAGAAGCGCTTGTCGATCACGTTCTGGATGCGCCGCCGCAACGGGCTGAACAGCGCCGCGATCGCCAGCGTGGAGGCCACAATCGCCAGCTCTGAGCCGCCCGTCAGCGGCGCGACGAGCGCGCGGCTCACGACGATGCAGCCGATATACACCGGCCCAAGCGTGAGTGTCAGCAGCGAGTAGACCAGCGTGCGGCGGATGATCACGTCGATGTCGAACAGCCGGTAGCGCAGGATAGCGATACCCAGTGTCACACCCATCACGCCGAACGAAAGATTGGAGGCAATCTCGAGCAGTGCAGCAAGCGAGCCAGTGACCCAGCCGAACTGAATCGGATACGATGCAAGGAGCATGCCCAACCCCAGCAGCATGCCGCCGAGCGCCCATCGTAATTGTGCCTGGCTGACCGTATCGCGCATCGTGAAGGCGTTGTGGACGAGGATAGCGATCGTGGTGATAATGGCTATGACGATCCAGATCCATCCCACGAGGCCATTGGTGATGATAAAGCCAGGTAGAACGACGAGACCGATGGCATATGGCAGGTATCCGACCCACGGCCGCCGCCGTACGCTAGCCTTTGGCCGCGGGAATACCAGCGCGAAACGCACCCACGCAGGGGGTAAGAGAATGGTATAGAGCGCGGTGACGACGATCAGAAAGATCGCCCTGGCCAGCGGGTCGATCAGCTCTGGCAGCCCAGTGGGCAGAAAGCCTAAGAAACTGGCGGCTGTGAGCAACAGCACGCTGATAGTCAGGAGCGCAGGAGCGGCTGGGGTGGCTGGGCGCCGCACACAGGCGAACAGCGCGATTGCTACAAACATGAGTAGCCCGAAAGTAGCGGCAAGTAGGCCGGGGTGGTGCAGTTGTACCGTCAGCCAGAGCCCAGGCCGCCAGCGAACAAGCGGCACATCGAGCGTCAGCT
>WNFY01006919.1_pt1 | contig 10039 bp, 5 predicted proteins | sample 5400091 | NCBI WGS metagenome assembly WNFY01 (sample SAMN13153364, study PRJNA577476) | soil metagenome | isolation source: 60 cm soil or saprolite under grassland replicate 1 | place: USA:California | collected 2016-06-15 | reverse complement strand
GCACGCCAACTTGATACTGCCGTTGTCCCTCAGGTGTGGCAACTAGACGGTTGACCGCTTCGGCAAAATGCGGCGCGATTTCTTGTTCTTTACCAAAGAACGAAAGAACCACACTACCCTGACGTCGCGTATTAAGGTAGCCATCCCCTACAAGCCATCCTAGCACTCTTCCCAGGTCCGCACTACCAGATGTTCCGAAGCTACCTTCACCATTGAGCAATATAAGCTTCTCGCCAGCGACAAGATCGCCTGCTGCTTTCCATCCCTTGCCGGTAAGAACTTCATGATCCCTGGTGAGACGTACTGTATATCCCTCCGTTGTCTGAAGTCGATACACTGATTTGATGCCTGTGGGGAAGACATGGCTTGCCTGTCGCAAGGTTGCACTTTCACTACCAGGCGACACTATGGTAACGGGCAGACCGAGTTCCGCAAGTTCACCCGCTGGAAGCAATCCTTTATCAGTGTAGATAAGTGTATCTCCTGTGACACACGGATTAACGCACCGGATATTTTCGTAATACCAGGTATTTGACTCTTTGTTATAGCGGTCTATAAAGACCATCCCTGGCTCCGCTGACTCCCATGCCGACTTGCAAATGAGGTCCCATAGATCGCGAGCACGAACCGTCTTCTTGACCTCGCCCTGCCAGGTAAGATCCCAATCGGCATCATCTTTTACGGCTTGCATGAACTTATCGGAGATGCAGACCGAGAGATTGGCATGTTCAATCTTGCCTGCAGTGCGCTTCACTGTGATGAACTCTTCGATATCAGGATGTGTATCATCCAACATGAGCATAAGAGCGCCCCTCCGGGAACCGCCCTGCTGGATTACATCTCCGGTGGCTACCGAGTAGAGTTGTGCCCAGGAACAAGGGCCCGAGGCCGTGCCGTTGACGGTCTTGATATAGGAGCCGCGTGGACGCAGGGTAGAGAGGTTAATGCCGACTCCGCCGCCGCGTGCCATAATTTCCGTCATGACTTTCAAGTTATCGAGGATGCCCTGGCGGCTGTCTTCAGGGCTTGGTATAACGTAGCAGTTTGAGACCACGATACCGGCTGAAATGAACGAGTGATCTTCCTCAACCTCAATATCTAGCACGATGCCAGAATAATCTTCAACAGCAATTTCATCGACGCGCACCCACTTGAGGCTATCGTACTCAAAATAGTATTTCAGATCGATGTTGTGCTCAGGTGCTTGAACACCAAAGAATCGCTCAAAGAGCGGCGCGCACTCATTTGCAGTAGCCTGAACACGGTAGGCAGGCACACGCCCTAAGCGGTGCGTATTCTCACGAATCGAGAATAAGTATCCCATGCGCAGTAGAAGCTGATGAATTTGGACAGCAAGTGTTCGATTCGATAACACAATGCCGACTTTGTTATCAGATAAGTAACCATCGGCGCTGAACAATCCACGCAACAGTTCTAGCGTGAGTTCAGCAGGCAAATGCATCAGTTGGTCAGGAATCCGCTTACCATGGCTGTAGCAACCAAGAAATGCCTTAAAGAACTCCCCAATGGGCATGGAATTCACCCACAGGTCATACCAGCGTTCTGTACTGCTCAACTTGACGGAGGCTTCGATACCAAACTTGGCTTCGATAATTCGAGCAATCTCTTTAGCTTCATTTGTCTCATCAAGGGAAAAAACGATTTTGATCCCGGATGGAATATCAGTGCCGGTGCGATGGGTCACACAACCATCACCAAGCCAGCGTCCGAACAGATAGCACAATTCTCCATCGAGAACCAGGCGATCTTGAATCTTGTAGTGTGTTCCCCAATCCGATACATGCCCGTGGTAGCCGCGCGTTGTCGCTTTAAAGAGCTTGCCGTCCTTCGTTTCATATTCTGAGACGTAATCCTGGAGGAAGATTATGTTGGGAGGGCATTCCTCGCCGTTATGTGCGACGGCAACGTAATCACCAGGTTTAATTTCTTTGGCGGGAATCCAAACTGGCTCCTGCTGCAAATGCAGACCATCACGCGACTTATGTGTGTTAACCCACTCTGAACGGATAATGTATACTTTGTGATCGCCTGTCACGCGCAAATCATCGTAGCCCATTTTCTTAGGTCGGATGATGTAGAGTGTTTCCTCAGTCTCGCGCTCAAACTTGTGTACTACTGGACGCAGACGATTGCGATGTGTCACCACAAGATCGCCGATCTTGATTTGGGAAATTGGTCGATAACCATCTGCTGTAAGCACTTCCTGGTCAGGTGGCATGCAGTTGTAAAATGTTACCTGGTGACCGGAACCTGCTCCGGCCAGAATACGACCGCCTGGCACGAACTGAAAATCAGATAGCGCTTCGTAAAAACGCTTTTCCCAGTGAGTTCGCTTCTCTTCCGCCGGCTCCACGGCGGCAATGCCTCGTGCTACCCTGGCCCAGAGCTGCTCTGGATAAAACTCTAACGGCTGCCCCGAGGCATCTTTCAGAGAATATCTATCCATGAAAACCTTTTGGCGTATCCCCTCCAACTGCGTCTGCTTCTGCTGCTCTAACATTGTCTCTGTTGCTCCTTCATTTTCAGATTCTATGATCCTGGATCCCCGCCACCTCACGTGTACACCTGGGATGGAGTAAGTGACGTTCGACGTATTTTCTTTTGAGTCTCCGTTACCCAGTATACTCGGAAAAAACGGTAAATACAAGCCTTTTGGCACAACATATTGATTTTCTAATGTCTCGAACACAATATATTGATCGACGTTTTTATGATATGATATGGAGACCTATATTATGACCACTAGTATTATCCCTTTTGGAGGAGCCGTGCGTGCAGAAATTATTTCGTGTGGTACTGAATTGCTATTGGGCCACATTACCGATACCAATGCCACTTTTCTTGCCCAGAGTCTGAGCGCGTTGGGGATCGATCTCTACTTTGCCTCGCAGGTAGGCGATAACCTGGGGCGCATCGTTGAAACGTTAAGGCGCGCCTGGGAGCGGTCCGACCTGATTATCATGACGGGTGGCCTGGGACCGACCGAGGATGATCTTGCTCGTGAATCCATCAGTGCTTTGATGGGTGAGACAATGCAAGTTGACCCGAAACTAGAAGCTGAATTGCGAGGCATGTTCGCGGCTCGCAATGCCAGGATGCCGGAACGCAATGTCAAGCAAGCCACGTTGATCCCCTCGGCAGAGGCTCTTCCTAATCCTCGTGGCACCGCTCCTGGCTGGTGGGTCGAAAAAGATAAGCATATCATTGTTGCCATGCCGGGTGTGCCGAGAGAGATGTACCGTATGTGGGAACAGGAGGCCATTCCGAGACTGAAGCCATATACAGGTGGCTTGATTTTTACACGTATCCTTCGCGTCTCCGGTTTAGGAGAGTCCGCCGTAGAGGAGCGACTGGATGGGTTAATACATAGCACTAATCCCACTCTTGCTACCTATGCCAAGTCCGATGCCATTGATGTGCGTATTACCGCCAAAGCAGAGACCAGCGAGGAGGCCGAGCGACAGGTGGCCGAGATGGAGGTACAGGTACGGCAGATACTGCGTCACCACATCTTTGGTACCGGCAAAGATACCTTACAAAGCGTTGTGGGCGCTCTCCTCCAGGCGCGCCAGCAATCTTTGGCTGTCATGGAATCGCTTACAGGAGGACTGCTCTCCAGTACCATCACCGATGTTCCCACCAGTTCCAGGCACTTCATCGGCGGTGTGACAGCATATAGTATTAAAGTCAAGGAGCAGATGGGCGTGCCGCACGAGGTAATAGAACAATATGGAACGATCAGTGAAGAAACTGCTCGGGCTATGGCTCACGCGATACGTGAACGGTTCGAGACAGACTTCGGCTTAGGTATTACAGGAGTAGCTGGTCCTGACATGCAAGAAGATAAACCCGTAGGTACCGTTTATATAGCCATAGAAGGCCCAGAAGGCGTTGTTACAGGTATGGGGCCAGGTTGGCGTGGCAGCCGCGAGGACAATAAGCGTGTCGCAGCACTTGCCGCTCTCAACCTATTGAGGCTTCATCTTGAAGGTGTAAAAAAACCGTCGGAGCAATAATCACGTTGTTCGGCTTTTGTACAGGGAATAACACAACTCCTCGATCTGTTTTACGTACTATATGATAAGATAGTACAAATTGATATGCTAGCGCGGCCGAAATTGAGGCAAACAATGCATTGGAAACCTGACGATTTTTCTGAATATAGTGAAACCTCGAACGAAAGTGGTTATGCCGATCCTGCTTATTACCAGCAAGATACATTGAAAGCTCCTCGTTCCGCTCAGCCTGTGCAGCCGCTGAACTCGTATTCCGACTATGAACATGGCCCAACCATTGTCAATAACTACGATCCAGCTTTGCTGTCGGAGTATCGTGGCCCATCAAGTATGGAGGGCTATACGATGGACGCGGGCTCTGAGCAACGTGACGCTGCTGACCGCGGCAATGTTGAGGCAAGTAAGAGACGTAAAGGAGGGTTGGCCGGCCTGGGAGGTATTGGGGCAGCGCTGGCTGCGCTGCTCAAACTCCAGTGGCTGGCGGTCTTCCTTAAGTTTGGCTTTGCGGGTTTCAGTGCGGTCGTCTCGATTGTGCTCTACTCATTCCTTTTTGGTTGGCCTTTCGCCGTTGGGCTGGTGGCATTACTCTTTATTCACGAGATGGGGCACGCCCTCGTTATGAAGTTGAAGGGCTTACCTGTTGGAGGCATGATCTTTATTCCTATGCTTGGTGCTGCAGTTCTGATGAGCAAGATGCCCAAGAATGCGAAAGATGAGGCGGAGGTCGGTATTGCCGGTCCTATAGCGGGTGCTATTGCCTCGTCCGTTTGTCTATTACTTGCGCTCCAGTCTCCCAATATCCGCAGCATCTGGGCGCCGCTCGCCTACTTTGGCTTCTTCATCAACCTGTTTAATCTTATCCCGATAGTGCCCTTCGATGGTGGACGCGTATTAGCAGCCATTGACCGGCGAATCTGGATAGTGGGTTTCCTGGGGCTGCTGGGCTTTCTCATCTGGTCGTGGATCAACGGCAATTTTTCCCCATGGCTCCTCTTTTTTGTCTTCATGGCTGGTACACAGTTCTGGTCACGCCGCGCTGGTGCCAATACACCAGAAGCGAAAGCTTACTATACCGTACCTATAGGAGAGCGCATTGTTCTTAGCGTTCTCTACTTTGGCCTGGCCGCAGTCCTGGTGCTCGGCATGTCGCTTTCACATAACCTGATCTTGGCTGTGGTACAGTAACAATAGAATGGTAAGCAGCGATGTATAGTCCTCGCGGCCATAGCCTTCGGCACGGGCCATCTCGTACATCTGGCGCGTCAGGGCTGTCATTGCCACGGGAATTTGATTTTCGGCAGCCAGGTCAAGGGCAAGCCCCAGGTCTTTGTGCAGCAGATCGGTCATAAAACCAGGTTGAAAATTGCCGCTGAAGGCTCGTAAGGGAAACTGATTGGCCAGTTGCCAGCTTGCGCCGGCACTGACACCTATGACCCTGGCCATCGTCTCTACGCCGGCCCCTGCTTTGACTCCCAGGGTGAATGATTCGGCTATTGCGGCAGCGATAGCTCCGACGAGAATATTGTTGACGATTTTAACAACTTCTCCCGCGCCGTTTGGCCCAACATGAAAGATATTCTCTTTCTTGCCCATCGCCTCCAGGACTGGCAGCACTTGCTCAAATATCTCCCGTTCCCCACCAACCATGATCGTGAGTGTCCCGCTCACCGCGCCCTGTGAGCCGCCGCTGACTGGAGCATCGAGAAAGTGGGCGCCAAGGGCAGAGGCTGCCTCTGCCAGCTTACGGCTTACAGTAGGAGCAATGGTACTCATATCGATGATAATTAGCCTCTTGCGCGCACCCTCAAGTATACCTTGTGGGCCTGCTACCACCTCTTCGACCTGCATTGAGTTGGGCACCATCGTAATTACAATATCTGATGCTATAGCAACAGCACGAGGTGAGGGGGCTAACCTGGCTCCAGCCTGTATGACCTCTTGCACTTCTGGTTTATCGGGGTGGCGCGCAAAAATTGTGACGCTATATCCGGCCTTCAAGAGATTCAGGGTCATTGGCCGACCCATGACACCAATACCAATAAATCCAATCTGCATCAAGAATATCCTTTCTTGTTTTAGCCTGGCACCCCTCGTGGGAACCCTGTCCGGGGGACCGGGAAATTTTATTCCATTTCAACAAGGGCTGCTCCGCCTTTGACGACCGCCCCCTCTTGATAATGTACACGGCGCACTTTACCTGCATAGGGGGCCACAATGGTATGCTCCATCTTCATGGCGCTGAGAATCACCAGTACCTGGCGTTGTTCCACGCTATCACCTTCGTGTACCTGTACTTTGACGATGGTTCCCGCCATGGGGGCATTGAGCACTTTCTGTGCATGAGCAGGGTTACTTTCCCGTACGGCCGTATCTACATTGGGTGGTTGACGCTCTTCTAAACGGTACATACGTCCGTGTAAACTCACTTGTGTCTCGTTTCCTGCATGTTGTACGTAGGTCTGTACCTGTTCTGCTCTCCTTCGCAGCAAAACAAGGTCATCATTACCAAATACACATGTTATGTTTTCTGCCGGTTGGTTATCGACCTGGACGCTCCATTCACCAGATCCATTCTCTGTTGGTCTGATAGCCACACTATATTCCTTGCCTTGGTAAGAGAAGATCACCCGTCGTGCTTCACCTATCATGCGCCAGGGTCCCAGCGTGCTCCAGGGAGAAGTAGGGGTGGAATTCGAAGGTTGGGCATGGCCATTATAAGCACTGTTCAATCTTACATCACCCGCAATCTCCGATAACGCTCCTGCTACCAGCACCTCACCTGGTAAATGCTGTTGTCCCGTGTTATTGCCAATCAAAGCATGTTCGGCCAGGAAGCTTGTATATGTACGCCCTTCCTCAAAAGCGGGATGTGTGGCAATAGTATACAGAAGTGGTGCATTTGTCTTGACGCCGAATACCGCGGTCTGCTCTAATGCTCGTTGCATGCGTTCAATGGCTGCAGCGCGATCTTCCCCATAGACAATCATTTTAGCGATCATCGGGTCATAAAACTGCGTGATTTCATCACCACTTTCAATACCACTGTCGACGCGGATACCTGGTCCTTCTGGTTTAATTAAGCGTGTTACCTTACCTGTAGAGGGCAGGAAGTTTTGCTCGGGATCTTCTGCATAGAGGCGCATCTCGATGGCGTGTCCACGTGGGCTTATCTGGTTCTGGGTCAGTTGGAGTGGCTGGCCGGCTGCGATGAGCAGCTGGTGGCGGACGAGATCTATGCCCGTCACCAACTCGGTGACCGGGTGCTCTACTTGCAGGCGTGTGTTCATCTCAAGAAAATAAAAGTCTCCATCGGCGTCAAGTATAAATTCTATCGTACCAGCATTGATGTATCCGGCAGCCCTGGCAATACGCACAGCCGACGCTCCCATCCCGGCACGTAGGGCAGGAGTCAGCGCTACAGATGGACTCTCCTCAACGATCTTTTGGTGACGACGCTGGATAGAGCATTCTCGTTCGCCAAGATGGATGAGATTACCAAAAGTATCGCCCAGGACCTGTATCTCGACGTGGCGAGGTTGCTGGATCAAGCGCTCAAGAAAGACGGTTCCGTCTCCGAAAGCTGCCAGCGCCTCGCGTCTTGCTCCCGCTAGCTGCTCGGAGAAGTCGGCAGCTCTATGTACTTCGCGCATGCCTTTGCCCCCGCCGCCTGCTGAGGCTTTGATGAGCAAGGGAAAGCCAATGCGCTCAGCCTCTTGCCTCAGTATCGCATCGTCCTGGCTCTCACCGTTGTAGCCAGGGATAACCGGTACATTAACTGAGACTGCCAGTTGCTTGGCGGCAATTTTTGATCCCATCAGGCGCATAGCGGAAGGTGGTGGTCCAATGAAAATCACGCCAGCTTCTTCGCACGCCTCGACCAGGGCCGTATTCTCAGCAAGAAAACCGTAGCCGGGATGGATAGCCTGGGCACCACTCTTTTTAGCTACTTCAATAATGGCATTAATACGTAGATAGCTTTGTGCTGCAGGTGCCGGACCGATAGCATAGGCCTCGTCAGCCTCTCGGACATGCAGTGCATTGCCGTCAGCCTCGGAGTACACGGCTACAGTGCGTATACCCATTTCGCGGCAAGTCGCCATGATGCGAACGGCTATTTCTCCGCGGTTGGCAATTAGTATTTTTGTAAACATGCTATAACACCTGACTTCTTCGGTAGGTCGAGTGCTGTTTATTCATCATAGTGTTTCTGCTCAACAAGCCAGGGATGGCAATACATGAACTCCGGCTCATTGTCTGTGTCTCATCTTACTATATGCATGCTCGTTCTGACAAATCACTACTTAACCCATCATGAAACGCAAGCGTGAAGTACTTCGTGTAACCCTATGAGTGCCTGGTAGGGGAAAGTTCTCAACCTCAAGTGCAACAAGGATGTTTATAGATAGGAGGAGGATATGCAAATGACCCATTTGAACCAGCCCAGCCGATCTCCTGTCTTGATGCATTCTCAACCGATTACAAATAGATATAAATACATTACCGACAAGCTTCCCAGCGCGCTTCAGCCTATCGTCATCTATCTTTTAAGTATACCTTTCGTTGGATTAAGCGTCAGGATACTGCACTTTATCTGGCGAGTATTTGCTTTCATTATTTCTGCACTCGCTGGCAAGTCTCTAGCTAAACAGCGAAAAGTAGACCGGACAAAAGTTATTACTCTTGAACCGGAAAGGCATGATGAGTCTGAGCAAGAAAGGCAACTGAAAGAACATTTTCTTGTTATGGCCTCCCATGAACTGAAAACCCCTATGACCACCATCCTGGGGCAGGTTCAGCTTATGCTGCGTCGTTTGTCGAAGATGCCGGAACTATCATATGAACTGGCAACCATGCGCAGCGCCTTAGAGAGCGTTAATGGTCAGACGCGCCGCCTCAACGCGCTGGTAGATGACTTACTCGATCTATACCATGTGCGTGCTGGCAAGGTTCAATTGCGGCTGGAAGCATGTAATCTGATAGATGTGTGCCGCGAAGTAGTCGAAGAACAGCGTCTCCTTACAGGCCGTACTATTGAACTGGCTGCTCCTCCGACCCCTATTATGCTGCAAGCGGATAATGACCGGCTGGAACAGGTAGTGATCAACCTCGTCAGTAATGCCTTGAAATATTCTCCAGAAGGTAGTCCTGTAAAGATACTGGTAGACCAGCACAGTGATATAGGCAGCATAGAGGTCTATGATAGCGGTCCAGGTATTCCTAAGAATGAGCAATCACGTATCTTTGAGCCGTTTTACCGTGGTTCGGATGTTCAGACCACGGTAAAAAGTGGCCTGGGTCTCGGTCTTACTATCTGCAAAGATATTGTTGAACGACACTCCGGCCGTATCTGGTGCCGGTCACGGCTGGGTAGGGGCAGTATCTTTATCGTTGAACTTCCCCTCAGCAAGGGTACGGCTCGGAAGGCGTGTTAACCTTCTACCCTTCTTAATTTCAACTCAGCTAGAATCCTCTCATCCTCTAAAAACAAAGTTGCGCATCGTTAATCTGATGACCTCCTAAAATGGGGTAGTTTCCGTAACAAGTGCTTGAGCCGCTGAGTAAGTAAATTGCTCTTTGTGGCACCTTTTTGTTGCGCCTGTAGCAAGTAGTTATTTTTGAGTGCGTAAGTGAGCTTGTTTACAGAGAGAAGTGCTATCATATCCACGCTAAGTATCCAATTATTTGGAAAATTCTGCGTCCGGCGCAACGAGCAGGTGTTAGAAGGTTTCGACGCCCGTAAAGTACAAGAACTCTTTTGCTACCTTCTACTTCACCGGAATCACTCTCTTCCTCGTGAAACTCTCGCAGGCTTACTGTGGCCTGATACCACCACCATTCAATCAAAAAAGAACCTGCGGCAAGCCCTCTGGCAGCTTCAATCCGCCCTTGGTTCTCAAACCGAGACTATCAACGATCGCGTTTTGCTGGTTGAGCCGGAATGGGTTCAGCTTAACTCGGAAGCTAATTTCTGGCTTGATGTGGTGATATTCGAGAAGGCCTTT
>WNFY01020604.1_pt1 | contig 10041 bp, 7 predicted proteins | sample 5400091 | NCBI WGS metagenome assembly WNFY01 (sample SAMN13153364, study PRJNA577476) | soil metagenome | isolation source: 60 cm soil or saprolite under grassland replicate 1 | place: USA:California | collected 2016-06-15 | reverse complement strand
TCCTATTATATGCTTTTCTGTTGATGGCTGTTCCTGGTTGTCAGGCATGGTTAAACTCCAGCGAATCTGGTAAAGGTTAGAGTAAGGTTACTGCTTATTTCACGGCTTAGCTGGAAATTAGTTTCAAGGGTTATAGAAACCAAAGAGGCATGCTCCTGTGTATGCTATACTGAGGTCATGTTGAGCCCTGATTTTATTCGCAAGCATCCAGAAGTAGTGCGTGAGGGATTACATCGACGTCGTGATCCTCAAAGTATCGACGAACTTTTACGTCTCGTTGAGCAGCGACGTGGTCTTGTCACGCGCTGTGATGGGCTTTATAATGCGCTGAAACTGCTCAAAGAGACGGTACGCACGGTACCTGTTGAGCGGCGTACAGAGCTAAATAAACGGATCAAGGCTACAACAGAAGATATTCGCCAGCTTGAACTGCAAATCGTTGATATTGATACACGCCTCCAGCCACTGTTACTAAGTCTACCAAATATTCCTCATCCAAGTGTCAAGGATTGTGATGATGAGTCTGTTGATTTTGAACTGAGGCGCTGGGGAGAACCCGTTCCCACTCCTTTTGAGCTACGTGCCCATTGGGAACTGGGCGAACGTTTGGGAATGCTTGACTTTGAAACTGGAACCAGGCTCTCTGGCAGCCGTTTTGTCACCTTGAAAGGTATGGGGGCGCGGTTAGAACGGGCCCTGATTTCTTTCATGCTTGATCTGCATACGCAGGAGCATGGCTACACCGAGATAATGCCTCCCTATCTTGTGAGGCGCTCAATAATGGTAGGTGCCGGTCAACTGCCGAAATTTGAAGAACAGGTTTATGCCTGTCCTGAAGATGAACTGTATCTTAATCCGACGGCAGAGGTTCCATTAGTTGGAGTCCATAGCGACACAATTTTACCACCAGGTACTCTTCCTATACGCTACGTTGCCTGGTCGACAGCGTTTCGACGCGAGGCCGGATCGGCTTCCCGGCAAACACGTGGTTTGCTACGCCTGCACCAGTTCAACAAGGTAGAACTTTTTCAAATTACTGAGCCTCAGGACTCGTATGATGCCTTTGACCGGTTGCTAGGGCATGCAGAGACCGTCCTACAGCGTTTAAAGTTACCCTACCGCGTCGTTGCCCTCTGTACGGCCAATTTGCCTTTTGCCGCCGCCAAGACGATAGACCTGGAGGTCTGGATGCCCGGTCAGGGGCGCTATGTAGAGATTTCGTCGGTGAGTAACTGCGAAGCGTTTCAGGCGCGACGTGCAAATATCAAATACCGCACGACCATTGGTGGTCATGCTGAGTATGTGCATACACTGAATGCCTCAGGCCTGGCAGTTGGGCGTACTATGGCAGCGATCCTGGAGACATATCAGCAAGCCGATGGCACGGTAGTTATCCCAAAAGTCCTACGTCCGTATATGGGTATCTCGTTGTTATCATTCTGACATGGAAAGGCTCAATTGCTCCCCGTAAAGATAAACACAGTTATGAATAAACGCAGGTGAAGAGCAATTTTTACGCGTCTCTTCCATTTTCCATGGGACTTGTGGTAAACTAGTGCACGGAAGGATGGCAGAGTGGTCTATTGCGGCTGTCTTGAAAACAGCTGGGTTAACAGCCCCGGGGGTTCGAATCCCTCTCCTTCCGTTAAGAAGGCAAATAACCCTTTTTATTTCATGGTCTGTGTGGTCGGTGTTTCATAGTGGAATTGGCGGTCAGGGCAGGTTAGCCCCCGCTTGAACAATAATGTTGACAGTGTCCGTCAACTGCTTGAAGCTTCCTAAGAAGCCAGATAACTTGAGTCGGCATTTGTAGTGCAACATTCGTAGTGGTCTCTCGGGTGGGTGTACGAAGCCGTGGATGGAGGAACGGAACGTACGCTTGCATTGAGAGCCGTTTTTGAACAGGCGGTGAATTACTGTGTCATTCATAGGTAAGTTAGAACAGCTCAATCTATCGTTAATTTTGCAGGGAATCGAGACATATGTGAAAACTGGCTTGCTTGTAATTAAGCAAGAAGTACTATGGGTGGAACTCTATTTTAGGGATGGCCGATTGATGTGTATCGGCCCGGTCCGACCAAACGCTACTCTGGGTGACCGCCTTTTACAAGCGGGTGTTATTTCAAAACAAGCCTTGCAAGAAGCGATCTCCACTACAGGTATAGCGCAGCCAGGTGAGACGCGCATAGCCCTGACCCTGATGGATTTGGGGTATGTGAGTCATGAAAGATTACGAGTCTGGGCTACGAAAGAAGCTAGCGAAGCGATACACGTACTGCTCACCTGGCAAAATGGCGAACTCTATTTTGAAGAGAGACAGCCTCCGCCAACTGATCGTCTCCTTGTCGCTCTTTCTCCAACCTCGTTGTTACCTTCGACTGCTACTCAGGCATCACCGGAGGCACCAGCAGCACCTATCGAGGCTCCGTCTCCTGTTTTACAAGAACAGCAGGGACCAGCTGTAGTTGCTACTCCTCCTGACCAGATGAGTGCATCACAACTTATTTCCGTTGGTGAAAATCCATCCAGTGCAGTATCTTTCACCCTACCCGAGTCACCTATGCCCATCTTAAACATGTTTAGCAGTTCCGATTCTCCGGTTTCACCGCCGCTCTCACCACCCCAGCCTGTGGCTGTACCTCTACCGCCAAAGCGTATCGATACCTCGTTCATGCGGCCTGAGATGGTGTTGCTGCCCCTGGACCTCTCTGCTCTGCGTGACCGGAATCCGCAAGTACAAATTACTCCCGAACAGTGGCGGCTTCTGACCCGTGTTGATGGGCGAACCTCATTGCAGTTAATCTGCCAGGAATTGGCCATGCCAGCTAACTTCGTTTGTCAACTGGCAGGTGAACTGATCGCACTGGGTTTGATACAAGTATCTATGCCGATGCACCAAGCGCCAATGGATGAACTGTCGCCTGTTTCACGAGAACTTATCACTGCTGGTTTGGCTAATGGTTATATTGCTCCTGGATATGCGGCTATACCCTCTCAACCCTGGGCTGCCATCACTCCTACTACTGAAACATTACCCCCTTATTCCAGTTCATCTATTCCTTTCGAGACTAAGTCACAATGGGGAAATGGTGGCAATGGAGCCACCTTTGTTCCCGGGCAAGGTTGGATTGCCGCTCCTCAGCCTTTACAGCCTTTACAGCCAAGTGGGCCATTGTATACAACACATAGCGTCTATGCCTATGTGGGTGGGAGAAGCTGAGCTAGTCTGGACCAAATAAATGTAGGTGGTAGAGGGAGGTATATGTGTGAAGGGGCGTAGTACGTCTCATGGACTATCTAAGGAACCAGCGCAGGAGGATGCTAACTCCTGTTTGGGCATGGTTATCGGGCGCAGTGAGATCATGCATAAAATTGCTATGATGGTGCGCCAGGTAGCTGAGTCGCCAACGACAACTGTCCTTTTGCAGGGTGAGAGCGGTACGGGCAAAGATGTCGTGGCTCGTGCGATCCATACGTTGAGTCGTCGTCGCTCAGCCTACCAGTTTGTTGATATCAATTGTGCAGCTATTCCCGATACGCTGCTTGAAACTGAGCTCTTCGGTGTTGAGCCAGGCGCTTTCACGGATGCTAAGGTCTTACGCGAGGGTTATCTTTTGCGTGCTGATGGTGGTACGCTCTTCCTTGATGAGATTGGCTCAATGCCACTTGTTTTACAGGCCAAACTCCTACGCTTCCTTGAGACGCGAAGCTTCCGGCGGGTTGGTGGTACAAAAGAGATTCACGTTGATCTGCGTGTCATCTCTGCTACCAATGTTGATCTCAAAACTGCCGTTGCCCACCACGCCTTTCGCGAGGATCTATTTTACCGGCTCGACGTGATAACACTCACCTTGCCGCCTCTGCGAGAGCGGCCGGAAGACGTTGAACCGCTCATTGAGCACTTCTTGCAATTACACCAGGTTGAAGGGATGGAGCCTTTGCATATTAACCCGCAGGCCATGGAACTTTTATTGCGCTATTCCTGGCCGGGGAATGTGCGCCAGTTGCGCAGCGCCATTCAACGCGGTCAGATTTTATGTGATGGGCGCGAGATTCTCCCTAAGGACCTGCCCGAGGAGATCCATAAAGCAGGAAGCAGCGCTGCCCAGCGACTGCAAGAGATGCAGGAACAGATAACACTTCCTCCTGAAGGTGTCGATCTACGCGTATTTTTAGGGAACATCGAACGCAAACTTGTGCAGGAGGCCCTTGAACGCTGCCACGGCAATCAAGTGCAAGCTGCCACATTACTGCATATTTCACGTGACCAATTGCGCTATCGCCTCACAAATTAAACCTCAGGCCAGTCGAGCATAATGGCTTTGGCTGTATCTCCTGGATGGACCTCAAATCCACCCTCAGGTACAATTACCAAGGCGTTTGCATTCAAGAGAGACGTTGTGATATGCGAACCCTGGTTACCGGTTGTGTGGGCGACAAAGTGACCATCACGCCATTCTACGTGGGCACGTACGTAATGGCGGCGCATAGCACGGTCACTCACGCCATCTTCTACAATGACATCGATTTGTGGACGTAGCAGGCGCGTATGTCCCAACATTTTGCGTATTACCGGGCGGCCAAATAACTCGAAGGTCACTGCTGCTGAAACTGGATTGCCGGGGAGGCCTAAGAGGGGTATTCCACCGATAAATCCGAATGCGACCGGTTTACCAGGACGCATATTAATACGCCAGAAGTTGATCTGGGGTACCGCACCTGCTCGACGTACTGCTGCCTCAAGGAGATAGCTGTTACTGTTGCGAATCTTTCCTGGCCGTAGAGGCTGGTCTACATCAATAACTTCGTCACCGGTACCAAGGATCGCTACATGAGGGCGGCGGGTCGCTGGTACGCTAGCCCAGCCCAGTGTTGCCAGGACGCCAATTTCCCATGGTCCGATCTCGCTGCCCTGCAGCAGAATGGTTTGACCCCTGTGCATATCCTCTCCGGCCGGGCGGATGTTGTTCCCCCGGGGAACTGCTTCCATGATCTCTACCCATTCGCTGCGTGGTCCTTCTGTGCGGGTCAATTCCACCTGTATAACCGTATCAGCCCCTAGGGGTACGGGTGCGCCTGTCATGATGCGCATAGCTGTGCCTTCCTCCACGGCATGATCTGCTACATAACCGGCAGCAACTTCGCCTGTAATGCGCAAACGTGGCGGTTTTCCGTCGCGTGGCTGGCTATCCGAGCTGAGCAGTGCAAATCCATCCATGGCGGAGTTGGCGAAAGGTGGAATATCCTCCTGCGCTACAATATCCTGGGCCAGTACTAACCCCAAAGCTTCGGGCAGGGGTATCTGGGTTACTGGCAGGGCCCTAATCTCGGCGAGTATGCGCGCCAGAGCCTCTTCTACACTAATCATAACTAATCTACCTCCCGTTCTGACTGTTTGACTGTCCGATTGATTGAGAAGAGATAGATGCAGAAAAGCCTGGCAAACCAAATAAAGGGGGTATGCCAGGCTCTTCTACAAGAAATAGTACCTCGTACGGGAGTCGAACCCGTGATCTCCGCCTTGAAAGGGCGGCGTCCTTGGCCACTAGACGAACGAGGCGTATAGGTCACAGGTAGGATTGTACGTTATTGCTGGTGCTTTGTCAAGCAAAAATCTGAGGTACAGTACAAGTGGCAACTTGTGGTATATTGTATAGAGGGGTATGGAGATGATGAAGACGAATTTCCTGATCTTATTCTAATCTTCCCTGGGGTGCCAAGAAGTTAGTAGAAGCAGAGCAAGCCCATCTATATTACGGTATGAGTATGAACCAATATCTCTATGATTCTCAGGACACAATCCAACAACTCAAGCAGATTCAGGCTCTGTTAGATCAATTAGATCCCGAGGCTAAACCACAGGCCCTTATTGTGCCTGGTTCACCACAACCACGCGGCACCAGTATCGTTTTCCCTGGTTCGTTTAATCCACCTACCATAGCTCATCTTGCCCTACTCAAGCAGGCGCGAGAGTTCGCACTTCACCATGCACTTCCGGAAACTAACGGGAGCAAAACTGTAGTAGTCTACGCTGCTATAAGCAGGCACATTGTCGATAAAGAGCATGTTGAGCGGCCATTGATGCTTGACCGCATTATGTTGCTCCAGATGGTCCTGCAACGCCATTTACCTGGCGCAGGGATTATGCTCTTTAACCGCGGATTGTATGTAGAGCAGGCAGAGGCGGTACGTACCTCTTTTCCTGAGGTGGAAAGGCTCTTTTTCCTGATAGGTTTTGATAAAATCGTGCAGATACTCGACCCGCGCTACTACGACAACCGGGACGCCGCGCTGAATGAGCTTTTTAAATTGGCAGAGTTATTAGTTGCTCCCCGGGGAGGAGCCGGTGCCGATGACCTGGCCGATCTATTGAGACAAGCACAAAACCAACCATTCGCGCAATATATCCACGCCCTTCCTTTCGATCCTGGCTATCGCGATATTTCCTCAACGCGCATCCGCCAGCAAGTGGATGAATACTCTCATGATGTACCAGAGGAGGTACAACGTTTCATACGTGAAACTCATGCATATGAGCCACCAGTGCGACAGGCGGATGGTACTGAAATCGATTATTATGGGGAGCGAGTAAAAGCTTTAGAGGCACTACTCAAAGAGGGGCACGCCGAAAAGTAAGTTGGCTTGCCCCAATCTGTACAATATCGCCTTCTTTTAACCGGCAGCGAGTGACTGGCCGTCCATTGATGAAAGTGCCGGTGGCGGAGCGGTTATCTTCCAGTTCATATTCTCCATTGGGTAACTGGCGAATGGTCGCATGGAGACGGCTAACGGCAAGGTCTTCCAGAAAGATAGAACAGTCACGGCTTCGCCCGATGGTCACCTCTGGCTGTAGCTCGAAACTCTTGAGGACACGTAGCCCGTTCGTGAAATCCAGTTTAGCAATGGAACCAGTATGGGGATCGAGCACTTTAGCGATGTGCAGTTCTCGTCCCCGCGATGTAGGTTGTTGAAAAGGCCGGGTCGCTTCGTGTGAGAAGAAGGTGAGCTGTGTATTACCAAAAAGCAGCTTGTCTCCATCTCTCAACAATTTCTGTTTGACGGGTCTTCCGTTGAGGATGCTGTCGCCGCTGCCATGTTCGTCGCATAGTGCATAACCAGCCTCGGTATACATAATGCTTGCTTGCTTGCGATGAACGGCCACATCTTCTAGAAAGATATCGCACTCACGACTCCGACCCATGGTAGTATAATCTTTGCAAATCTCTATGCGTTTGCCTGCCTGGGGTCCATTCTCAATAACAAGATATGCTGTTGATATTTGTTCTTGCACTATGTTACCTCTATTTTATTTTCAAATTATTTAAAGCTTGCAAAATTTTTTCTGGTGTGATGGGTAGGCTGCGAATACGTATACCCAGTGCGTCATGAATAGCATTTGCCACAGCTGGAGCCATCCCGTTAGTAGGTACTTCTCCGGCAGACTTGGCCCCGAAGGGCCCGCTGTATTCAGTATCTTCTACCAGGATCGTCGTCATCTGCGGCATATCCAACGTAGACATGACCTTGTAATCAACAAAGCCAGGATTGCGTACGCGCCCTTGATCGTCAAATTTTACCTCCTCGCTGAGCGCATAGCCCAATGCCATGGCTACTGCACCTTCGACCTGGCCGGTCGCCAATGTTGGATTGATGGCTTTGCCCAGGTCCAGGGCGTTGACTGCTTTTGTCACTCGTACCTGGCCCGTTTCGGTATCTACCTCAACTTCAATAAATTGGGCAAAAAAGGGCGCTGGCGAGTCTTCGGTCCAGAAATCGCCTTTCGCCATGATCTGTTGCCGGTGCTTCCCGTAGAGGGTTTCGTTGGCAATGTCGGCGACCGTCAGATTGCTCCGACCACGTGGTGTGTAGATTATACCATCATTGATCGACATATCTTCAGGGGCACAATCCAGCATGTCAGCTGCTACATCCAGCACCTGTTTGCGTACCCGCTCGGCTGCAACTTTGACCCCGCCGCCACTGATATAGGTCGTGCTGGAAGCATATGAACCGTAGTCGAAGACACTTGAGTCGGTGTCAACGGAGTGCATGATAATCTGATCCATGCCAACGCCAAGCGCTTCTGCAGCAATTTGCGCAAGAATGGTATCGCTCCCCTGCCCGATGTCTGTGGCACCGGTCATCACATTGAACGAACCGTCTTCGTTGAGTTTGATAGATGCTCCGCCTAGCTCAAAGCTAGCAACGCCACTTCCCTGCATAGCTGTTGCCATACCCCGTCCTCGACGAATGGGCTTCCCGTCTCCTCGATCAAATGGTTCATGCCAACCAATGACCGCCGCCCCCTTTTCCAGGCATTGCGGCAAACCACACGAACGAAACTGGCGTTTTGAGCGCCATACGCCATCCACTTCTTCCATCTCCATGGGGTCCCAGTCGCCTTTTTGCACGTGATTTCTTCGCCGAAAGTCGAGTGGATCCATGTTGAGCCGCCGCGCAATCTCGTCGATGTGAGACTCCAGGGCAAAAAAGCCTTGAGGGGCCCCATAGCCGCGCATTGCCCCGGTAATAGGAAGGTTCGTATACACGGCATCGGCCTGGAAGTGGTAGGCTTTTGCACGGTAGAGGCACAATGTCTTATGGCCCGTACTGCGTGTAACTGTGAAGCTATGTGTGCCATATGCACCTGCATTGCCAATAGAGTGCATAGAGATGGCTAGCAAGGTGCCGTCTGCTTTGACGCCACTGCGCATGCGCATAATCATTGGATGGCGGAAACGCCCCGCTGTAAACTCTTCATGGCGACTGTACTCGATGCGCACGGGCAGGCGCGTTTTCATTGCTAGCGCTGCAGCTACCGGCTCTAACAACATCTCCTGTTTGCTGCCAAAGCCGCCGCCCACACGTGGCTTGACGACGCGAACGCGCGCAATGGGCAATTGGAGTACAGCAGCTAGCTGCCGGCGTGTATGATACGGTACCTGGGTGCTGCTGACAACGATCAGGCGATCATAGCCATCGAGGTAGGCGGTGCAGACATGGGGCTCCAGGACGGCATGCGAAATAAACGGGACACGATACTCCCCTTCGACAATGATGTCGGCTTCACTCATGGCTGCAGAAAAATCCCCATGTGTTATTTCTTCACGTGCAGCGATGTTGTGTAATGCGTCATAGATCTCGCCGAAGTGTTTGCCTGAGTTCGGATGGGTTGTATCAGGTTCATGCAACTGGGGAGCGCCTTCACGTATAGCTTCCAGTGGATCAAATACTGCTGGCAGCACTTCGTAGTCTACGTCGATCAGGCCAAGAGCCTCTTCAGCAATAGCTGGCGTTTCGGCGGCAACAAAGGCTACCCCATCGCCGACGTAACGTACACGATTATCTAGCAAATAAGCATCATAAGGAGATGGTTCTGGATAGGGTTGACCGGCGGTACTATGCGCTACGCGAGGCAGGTCTTCATATGTGAGCACTGCATAGACCCCAGGTAGCGCCAGGGCTCTGCTTTTATCAATGCTGCGAATGTTTGCGTGTGCAAGTGGAGAGTGCAGGACACGGGCATGCAGCATATTGGGCTGCTCGAACTCAGCCGCGTAGACGGGAGCACCTGTAACCAGTGGGCGTGCATCGACACGCCGTTCTTTCTGTCCAACCACCCGTGTGCGCCCTATCTGGCGACTGTATTGATGTGCCGTGTCGGCAATGTTGCCCGCGCCGGGTTCGTAGTATTCGCTATTGTCTGTCATGACCGCTTTACTGGCTCTTCCATCCTGGTTTGACAGAATCATACCATGATGGTGCCTTAGAAACAAGTGTCGTGCGTCCCTACGATTGTATCAAGAGATCTGAGATAAGGTAGTAACATGTTACCACCCCTCAGAAACAACTGTCGTGTGCTCCTACGATTGCATCACCTCTGCCGCTCTCAGTACTGCGGCAATGGGTTTGACATAGCCTGTACAACGGCAAATATTGCCAGCAAGGGCAGCTCTTACATCCTCTTCGGTGGGATGAGGATGTTCTTGTAAGAAGGCGTAGGTTCTCATGATAAAGCCAGGGGTGCAATACCCGCACTGG
>WNFY01006914.1_pt1 | contig 10043 bp, 15 predicted proteins | sample 5400091 | NCBI WGS metagenome assembly WNFY01 (sample SAMN13153364, study PRJNA577476) | soil metagenome | isolation source: 60 cm soil or saprolite under grassland replicate 1 | place: USA:California | collected 2016-06-15 | reverse complement strand
GCCATTGACCGATAAGGCCACGGCGATAGGCGTTTGGATTTTCTACACGCTCTTTGTTCTTATTGCGTTCGTCGTAGAGAAAATCGGCAGGCGCAGGCAGATTGATTTGCCGTGATCGTGATCATCTATGGAGTCTCTGGTGCTGGCAAAACCACAGTGGGCCAACTGCTCGCGCGAGAACTGGGCTGGCATTTTCTTGAAGCTGACGAATTTCATCCGGCAGCAAATATCGAGAAGATGCACAGCGGTCATCCGCTGACGGACGAAGATCGATGGCCGTGGCTGGAGAGTTTGCGCGAGTTGATTACGCGCTGTATCGCCAGGGGTGAAAGCGCTGTGCTGGCGTGCTCGGCATTGAAACGAGCGTATCGGGAGCATCTTCGTGTCAGTGAAGAAGTGAAGCTGGTGTTTCTTCGCGGCGATTATGCGCTCGTGGCCGAGCAACTACGCCATCGGCACGGTCATTTCATGAATCCTGCGTTGCTGCGAAGCCAATTCGATGACTTGGAAGAACCCGATCCCGACGAAGGCGCAATCACGATCCAGTTGGGCCGACCTCCACGGGAGCTTGTCGAGGAAATCAAGACGAAGCTTCAAGGAACGACGACTTCCTAGTCGTCGTGGCCTCTCGACGGCAGGGAAGCCGTCGTTCCTTGGTAAAGATTATCGCTTTCGACGTTGAAAATGCGGTTCCAACGTGCGCGATAATTCTCAAACGCGATTTGCGCGCCCAATTGCATCAGTTGTTCCTCGGAAAATTGGTTGCGCAACCGCGCGTACAAATCATCGGAAACGTTCGCTGGCGTCTCTGTCATGGCATCAGCCAGTTCAATGACCAGTCGCTCCGTGTCATTAAAGGGCGTTCTGTCGTCGCCAAGAGCGGCGAGCAGCTTTTCATCGCTGAGGCCGGCTTTTGTGCCCACGGCAGAATTGACGTCTATTCAGAAGGGGCAACCGACGCGCGCTGCGGCGCGAATACGGCCCAATTGAATGTAACGCAATGAGACTAATCGTTTCCGGCCGAGAGCGGCTTCCATGGCGATGCCGCCCCACACCAGACCGGGCAAGCGCATCTGCACTTTCGCGGGCGTAAGATCTTTTCCGAACATTTTGCGCATGACTCCATAGAACCAGCGCAGATGCCACGGTGCCTGCTTTTTCTCCAAGCCTGAAACACGAGCCATGACGAATCCATATCGTTTTGCCGAGTGCGTTTGGTCTTGGTCTGCCGAAGGTCAGCGCGGCGGACGTGTAGCTACATCCGCCACGGTGTGTTATTTTTCTGGGGATGAAAGGCACTGCTGCGAAAATCGACATCGTGCGCAATCACATGCGCGACGTTGATCGCACATTGCTGCGCGAAAACCTCAAACTGACTTTCGAGCAACGCGCGCAAAAGCATTTACGCACGTTGCAAATGGTTGAAGAGCTGCGGCGCGCCGGCAAAAAGCTGAGACGGAATCGCGATGGCTGTTGATCTCGGGCAGATCATTCCTCCGCTGGTCAGGGCAAAGGTTGATTTCATCCTCATCGGTCGAATGGCGGCGATTCTGCACGGTTCTGCGCGCGTCACCTTCGATGTCGATCTGTTTATTCGCGCGCACATAAAAACATTGAGCGCCTCGCTGCTGCGCTGGCGGTGCATGGCCCAAATCTCCGCGATGCTCCGCTGAACCTGCCATTCTCGTGGGACGCCAAGACGATCCGCAGCGGCTTGAATTTTACTCTCACAACACGTCTCGGTGACGTCGATCTCTTCGGCGCAGTGGCCGGTGGTGAGACTTACCAGGATTTGCTGGCGCATTCATTCGATGTCGATGCTTTCGGAGTCCGATTCAAATGTATCGATCTTCCGACGCTCATTCGCATCAAAGAAGTGGTGGGCAGAGCGAGAGTCCATGAAGCGCTCGCGGAATTGCGAGTTCTCTTGGAAGAGAAGGAGAAGAAGCGAGTCTAGGCGTGCGTTGGCTTCTTTGATGAAAAGAGTTTTTTCACCAGCGTATTGGTCGATTTTTCCAAGAGCATTCCCCATGCACTAAGAACAGCCAGCGTCGGGATGGTGATCAATAGAAACATCCAGATCGGCACGTCACTGATGCGCAGTCCGAGCCAGATGACGTACGGTTGGTGAATCAGATACAAACCGTAAGAATAAACGCCGACAAGGCCGAACAGTTTGGCTGGCCCTTGGAACAGCGAAATGGCTCCGGCGATCCCAATAATCTCTAGCATGCAGCATGCGCCGGTGGCGAAATCGACGAAGACGTAGGTAGTGGCGTTGTGGTACAGCCATAATGCCGCGGGATACAAGAGGATGCCGACGATGAATCCAGCGCCGCGAAGAAGAAACCATTCCACGCGCGTGCTCGATTGATTATGCCACATTGCCAGTACCATGCCGAGCGCGAACTCCGGCAAACGACACACTGCGAACCCACCGAGTGTCCACAAACCATTTTGTGGCCAAGCCACGAGGAAGATATAGCGAGTGAAAAATCCTGCGCCGCACGCGATTAGTAAAAACAACCATGGCCCAAGCCGACGTGCTGCCCAAAAGAGGAGAGGAAAAATAAAAACGAACTGGATCAGCATGGAGAAATACCACCATGCCGCGTTGAGGTACATGAGATTCATCTGGATATCGATGAAGCGCAGCCCGAGCAGGCTCAAGATGATGCGGTCATCCACCGGTTCCAGGCGCGCAATGAAAGGTGAGACCAAATATACCAAATGCGCGACCCAGTACATGGGATAAAGCCGCAGGAACCGTGCGCGATACCACGCACCCCAGGCGACTGCGCCTGATTCGGCCCGGCGGATGGTGGATCGCATGAGTGCCCAGCCGCTTAGGATGAGAAAAACCCCCACGGCGTGCAAAGCGAGTTCGGACACTTTCAACCATGCGACTCCCAGGATAGTCTGAGCGCTGGCGGCGAGCCCGCTCCAATCAGCTTGCGGAAGCCTACCGTGCTCGAAGTAGGTTCTGTAAAAGTGAAAGTATACGACCCAGAGGATCGCCAGTCCCTTTGAAATATCGAGCCAAAGGAGCCGTTTCACCGCATCGGCTTAGCAGGGCAGACGCAACTTGGTCAAGAAGCGTGACGATGCAGGCGCGCTGGACCAGCCTTACTCTTCCGGCGCTGCCAGCTTGGCCAGTACGCTGAAATCTTCCAGCGTCGTCGTATCTCCGGTGACTTTCGCGCCGCTTGCGATTTCCTTCAGAAGCCGCCGCATAATCTTGCCGCTGCGCGTCTTGGGCAATGCTTCGGCAAAACGAACCTCGTCAGGCTTGGCGATAGCGCCGATGTGTGCGCCCACGTGATCGCGCAATTCATCTTTCAGCCCGCGGGTGGGATCGACTCCTGTTTTCAGCGTGACAAAGGCGACGACGCCTTGCCCCTTCAACTCATCTGGCCTGGGGACCACGGCTGCCTCAGCGACTCGCGGATGACTGACAAGCGCGCTTTCGATTTCCGATGTGCCCAGCCTGTGCCCGGCAACGTTCAGGACGTCGTCAATCCGGCCAACGATCCAGAAGTAACCGTCCTCATCACGGCGCGCTCCGTCGCCCGTGAGATAATTTCCTGGGAACTCGCTCCAATATTGTTTTTTGTAGCGCTCCTTATCGCCGTAAATCGTGCGCAACATCGCCGGCCAGGGCCGGCGTATGATCAATTTGCCGCCAATATTCGGTCCGACTTCTTGTCCCTTTTCATCAACGATAATTGGATCGACTCCGAAAAAAGGAAGCGTTGCGCTGCCTGGTTTGGTCGGAATTGCACCCGGAAGAGGCGTAATCAGAATCGACCCGGTCTCCGTTTGCCACCACGTATCGACAATTGGGCAACGGCCCCCACCGATGTTCTTGTGATACCACATCCACGCCTCAGGATTGATAGGTTCGCCGACTGTCCCAATGAGGCGAAGCGATGAGAGATCGTGTTTCGCCACCCATTGGTCGCCCCAGCGAATGAACGCACGGATCGCCGTCGGGGCCGTGTAGAGAATGTTGACACGATATTCTTCAATGATTTTCCAGAATCGATCGGGCTCCGGCCAGTTTGGTGCTCCCTCGTACATGACGGTCGTCGCACCATTCGCCAGCGGGCCGTAAACGATGTAACTATGGCCCGTGACCCAGCCAACATCGGCTGTACACCAAAAAATGTCTTCATCGCGGATGTCGAAGACGTATTTCATGGTCGAGTAAACGCCGACGAGATAACCGCCAGTCGTATGTAAAATTCCCTTCGGTTTGGCGGTCGAGCCACTCGTATAGAGGAGGTAGAGCGGATGCTCGCTATCGAGCGGCGTCGGTGGACAGTTTGCGTCGACATACTCCAGCTCCTGATGCCACCAATGATCGCGGCCTTCCTCCATGTGAATTTCGTTTCCAGCGCGGCGAAAAACGATTACCCGTCTGATCGATGTGCCGCCACGCAGCGCGTCATCGACGTTTTTCTTTAGTGATACAATTCCGCCGCGGCGATATCCGCCATCGGCCGTCACTACGGCAACTGCGCCGCTGTCGGCAATGCGATCACGAATACTGTCGGAGCTAAATCCGCCGAAGACGACCGAATGCACGGCGCCAATCCGCGCGCAGGCCAGCATGGCAATAGCAGTCTCAGGAATATTCGGCAGATAAATGATGACGCGATCGCCCTTTTTGACCTTGTTCCGTTTCAGAACATTTGCGAATCGGCAAACTTCGCGATGCAGTTGCTGATAAGTGAGCGTGCGTTTGTCGCCCGGTTCGCCTTCCCAGATAATTGCTGCCTTGTTCCGGCGCGGCCCGGTCAGATGTCGGTCCAGACAATTTTCCGAGACATTGAGTTTCCCGCCGGCAAACCACTTCGCCAACGGCGCTTTCCACTCGAGAACTTTTTTCCACGGCGCGCGCCAAAGAAGTTCATTCGCTTCGCGTGCCCAGAATTTGTTCGGTTGTTCGATCGATTCCCGATACATCCGCTGATATTGACCGAGGCTTTTAATACGAGCCTTCTTCGCGAAATCTTTGGACGGTTTGAAAACGCGCTTCTCGACGAGATGCGATTCGATATTGTTTTCCATGAGCAGCCACTTATATGCCGAAGAAATTTTTCTGGGCAAGCGTTCCGTTTGGGGGTGTAGAGGCGGTCGCCGCGGCGACCGCGCGTGCTTTTTGTAACTTGCGCGTGAGCAGCCCTCGCCAGGCTGCGGCTGGCCAAGGGAGACGTGCCACTACAGCACACTAACTTCGCTACTTGCCACCTCAAGCTTCCGAAGGCGGGAATAAAGCGCTTCATCACTTCGGATTTGCTGACCCGCCACCCGCAGTCGCCTGGTAAATTGCTTGCTTGGCGTCGAACTAGCCGTCTTTAGCGCCCTAGCGCGTGATGCAACGGTGCAGCACCCGGCGGCGAAGGTGTGATCCCACTTAGAATCTCATCGGCCCTGACCGGTCGGCCATAGTAGCGAAAATTCGAATCCCTTTGCCTTCCAATCACCGCGCCCTCGAGGGACACGCCCGCAAAGAGGCCTTTGCTCTTGCTGTAGGTGTAAACGGCAGCTGCCGGCGTGACCGCACCTTCTGCTGTGCGACCCACTGGGCCTGCCGCGGCACTGACATCCCCGCCAATTGTCACATTCCCTCCGCGAGAAAATGCTCGCACGGCAGCGTCATTGTTAAGGACAATCACGAAATCGGTCACTTGCGCCCCGATTTGAAGGCCCCATCCCGCACCCCCTGTGGCGATAAATGATGGGCCAGACCAGCCATGGCGCGTGCGAGCGACGACGACGCCCTGACCGCCTTTGCCGCTAAAAATGAATCCGGCCTTAAACACACTCATGATCGCGAGTCCTCGTGCATGCCGGAGCACGTCTCTTGGAATTGCTCTCTCGGGTATTTGCCGAAATTCGCGTATGATCGCGGCGCAATGATTCACGGTGTCCTGTTCAGCGGCACCGGCCTTCATCAGCGCGAGAGATAATATCGCGAGAAACAAAAATATTTTTTTCATTGATTACAGTTGCTTCGCCAGCGGACATCCAGGTGGATGTATGTTATGATGATGCATCTGTTGTAGCCGCCTCGCTGTGCCGAGGCGCGCAGAGAAGCATGGCGACAGAGCGCCATTTTAGATTCAATAGCAAATTGCTCTTTTAGCAGCATCTTCCAAATGCTTCGCGATCTGTCCAGGAGCACAGAGAAACACGGCGACAGAGCGCCGTGGCTACAACTACAACTCAAACAGTGATTGAAATCCCAACCGACAAGAATTTCATGCGCGAAGCGTTGCGACAGGCAAAGAAAGCGTACGATGCCGATGAAGTGCCTATTGGCGCAGTTGTCGTTCGAGGAGGAAAAATCATTGGACGTGCCTATAACCAGGTTGAGTTGCTCAAGGACGCGACTGCGCACGCCGAAATGCTGGCGCTGACGCAAGCCGAAGCCGCGGTGGGCGATTGGCGGCTAACTGACTGCGACCTTTACGTTACAAAGGAGCCATGTCCGATGTGCGCTGGTGCGCTTGTCCACGTTCGAATCCGTCGGATCATCTTCGGCTGCGCTGACCTGCGCGCTGGCGCGGTTGGAAGCATCATAAATCTCCTTCAGTTGCCCTCTCTGAATCACCAGTGCGAGATCACATCGGGCGTTCTAGAAAGGGAATGCGCGGCTATTCTTCAGGATTTCTTTCGGAAACGCCGCACATCGCCGAGTCAAATACAAGATCGACACTCTGATCTCTGATGTCGGCGCTGGTATCGAAGCAAATCGGATAACGCTTCGCTAACCCTCAAAAACGAACTGACTCGGAATTGCTTCCGAGCCAGCTAGCTGATTCTTACATCATTATTTCAGCGTTAATAGCTGTGGTAGTAATGATGATGGCGATGGTGGCGATAGTAAACTCGATGCCCGTTGTACCAGTAATATGAAGGGCCGGAATAATAGGACGAATAATATGGCCGAGAATAGTAGTACGGCCTGTAATATCCGTAGGGATAATATCCAGAGTAAGAGTACGCCGGATAGCCATAATAGCCGCCGCCAATCCCGACTCCTGCAATTCCTGGAATTCCGACGTAGATTTGAGCGTCAGAACTCTGCACGGGAACGAAAGCCAATCCACTTGCCACCAATACCATTAAGAGAAGCTTTTTCATTGTTTTCCCTTTCTTCTTGTCTGTCCCTTTTTGTTTTTTCTTCTTGGGCGATGGAAGCTCCTGCTAAGGAGTTCCACGACGCACTGAGCCTGTGCGTCTCCCTTTATTAATACAATCGAACGCGGGGGCTGTTGTGGTTCCCAGCGACGGCAAAAAAAGACGAGGGTCTGGTGACACAATTGGCAACTGAGGCGGAATCATTGGCAAATTCGACGCCGCTTCCTCGCTCAGCGGGTGGAAAAATCGAAAATCGCAATTTCGCCAAGCAAGAAATTGGATCTGGCTTGCGCGTTCTCGACAATCAAAAGCGCGAATTATTCAGTGCATCTTTCGGACAAGCCGGAAAATCTTCTTTAATACTCACACAGGATTGAGCATTACGTGCCGCGTGTGAAGTACTGGGAAATCATTGCTGACACTCTCAGCAAAGCCGGATGGAGTTGGGGGTGTGTCGCAGCCGTGGATCTTCGCGGCCGGATCAATCTTCGTTGCAGAGGCGCATCGCGACGACGGAAAGCCCTTCGTTGTGCGTGCGGATTGAAGCGGCGATCCGCCGCGCAGTCGCGACGACAGTAGGATAAACGCACACGAGCTATCAGCAACGATACTTAAGTACCATGAAAGCGTTCTTTTCGATCATTCTCGCCGTCTCCGTCTCCATTGGCAGCGTTCAGGCAGGCCCCGTCCATACGGCAGCCAATGTGGCGAAGAGCACTGCGCAGACGGTCAAGAATGTCGGGCACAGCGTGGTGAAGGGCACAAGAAGAGCCGTGCACACTGTAGTCAATACGCTCACGCCCGATTAGGTGAGGTAAGGCTACCACTCTTTGAAATCGCCCGTTTGCTGATGTGTTTCGATCACGTTGCCAGTATCATCGTAAATGCGAATCACAGCATGATGTGAGCGGCTGAAGAATCAGGCGGGTAGTGGCTCAGTTTGAAGACGCCACCAGCTTCTTGAAGACAACACGGGTACCAAGGTCGTGAATTGTCGCAGCCCAGCCGTTTGACTTTGCGAAAGCGTGGATCCGCTCTTCGCGTTTTGGATCGGCTGCCAGTCCTACCGGCCACACTCGCGCTAAGCTGTTTTCAAAGACAGTGCAAGACGCCCTTGATTCAAGTCGCTCTCGGATATGTTTGGCAAGCGTGTCAATAGGGCAAATATCGGCTATTTCCGCAAAAGAGCGATCATTTCTTCGATCGACCAAACTGAGCCACTACCATCTGGCGTAACCGGCTGCGTTGCTGATTACATTTGGCTCGCCGTACCACAAGCGACCGAATGGCAGTGCATCGGAAATTAGATCAACGCCGCGTTTATCTTTGCGCGGGCGCACTTCGTAAGCGTGCATTTCTTGTGTCACATCAAAATCGGCGCAAGATTCAGAACAATACATTTTTAGGATGCGAAGCTTTCTAACTTACCTCTCAGAAAGATGTAAATGGGCATCAAAAGGGACTGGCGGAGTTTGTGGGTGGGTATCTCTCATTGTTGGAGCCACGCTGGCGGTTCTACTGTGGTTTTCTCCACGGTGGTTTCACGGCCACATCTCGGATCGAATGAACGCATTTATTCTAGTTATGGTTCCCTTACTGGCTGGAGCGAGCGCATTTCTCGTTCGGTGGTTCGTTTCTCCCTATCCAATTTATATGCAGATTCGAAGGACGCTAGACACACTAACCGACGCGAAGAAGGAGGAACGCACCAAGGCTGTCCAAAGCTGCTTTGAGCGAAGCGCTGCAATCCTAAAACAACATCATTCGGTCTTACTGTCCTTTCACGCCCTATCGCGTTCGGAAGGACACAGATTGGAATCTAATGAGGAAGTTGCCGAGGTTTGCGATCTAATCCATGCCGCGGGATATGATCATCCATTTGAGGGAATATCGCCGGGATACGTGCCAGAAAAAGATTGGCTGTCTTTTTTGAAGTACGTCAAACACGCTCCTAATATCAATCCAGAAGAGGGTAAGGATTATATTGACGCTGCCGACCGGTGGCGACAAGACCACGGCTATCCTTTGCCACCTGACGATGCTGGTTACGTATCGTTAGTTGAAAGGACGTTGCTGCGATAAGGTGGCAACCACGATCTTATTTTGTTCAGCTGAAATCGCAGGAACGGGTCGCGCCCTACCGCGGAAATGCGGGACTCTTCAGTATATTTGGCGCAAGCTTTCGCTTACTAAATAAACGGGACACGGCCACAAGGACGCCGGCGCACGAAGCGCTGAGTATGGCGAGCTTGGCAGTCCAACAAAAGCGACGCATCCTGATTGTCGATGATGACCGCGACAGCACCCACTTGGTGAAAATCCTACTCGAAAAGACCGGCCGCTATCTTGTGCTCGAACAAAATGATGCCACCAAGGCTCATTAAAGTGCCCGGAATTTAAGGCCGGATTTGATCTTGCTGGACATGGCGATGCCAGAGGCAGACGGAGGCGACGTAGCGGCGCAAATCGAGGCTGATCCGGGATTGCGGAGAACGCCAATTATCTTTGTGACCGCGCTAGTCACGGAAGCTGAGGCAAAGGCTGGCCTCCGCATTCAAGGACGTCCCTTTCTTCCAAAGCCGATCAGTATTTCCGACCTGATCAACAGGATTGAAGAAAACCTACCCGTGCATACTGCGTTTTAAGCCGCACGTAGGGGCTGACGTTGCCCGCATCATCGTAAATCCGAATTACAGCATCATGTGAACGGCTGTAAAACTTAGCGTAGCCGATTGCGTTGCTGATCGCGTTTGGCTCGCCATACCACAGCCGACCAAATGGCAGTGCTTCGGAAAAGTCGCTCTTTGTTGGTCCGCCAGCGCAACGATGCCTCAATTCGCGGCAAAGGCCGATCGAACGCCGGCGAGAAACTCATCGCCACACTCAGGCTTGAT
>WNFY01006913.1_pt1 | contig 10043 bp, 10 predicted proteins | sample 5400091 | NCBI WGS metagenome assembly WNFY01 (sample SAMN13153364, study PRJNA577476) | soil metagenome | isolation source: 60 cm soil or saprolite under grassland replicate 1 | place: USA:California | collected 2016-06-15 | reverse complement strand
GGAGCTCGAAGGGGAGGCGGCCGAGGCCGCCTACGGCAGCCGCGGAGGCGACGAGATCGATTCGCCCGCGGAACCCGTGCCGACTAACTCGGACAGCGAATCGAGTCGCCGAGCCGCGCACGGCGAACGGAATTAACGAGATCGTCCCGGCCGGCCTCCCGGTCAGTGCGCAAGCCTCGACACTGACGACGAGATGACCGCTTCGAGAATCTGCGCAAATCCCAGGATCGTCAACCACACCCATCCGCGGTCGCGGGCGGCAGTAAAGCCACCTCGTTCTATCGGTGGCGAAGAAGGACGGCGATGAGGAAGCCGGCGAGGAAGAGCTGCACGGGGCGGATACGCCGCCGCTTCGTTGCCAACCGCGCAGCCGGTGGCTGGGGAAGAGCTTGCGACCTGAGGGGTTTCAAAATGCGGGTTCGGAGCGTGAACGCTCAGCGGTTGCTCTGTCCTCGCTGGTAGCGCCGCTCAGAGGTGGCGCTATTTAGAGAGTTGACGCGCGCGCGCGAATGCCAGCCAGATCGTGCTGGGCTTCGCAACCGATTGGCTGCCGCCCGAGACCAAAGCGCTCGCCCTTGCTGCCCCTGGCGTTGGCGATGAGAGCATCGGCCCATGCTCCTTTCGTTCGCCTACCTCGCCTTCTCGGCTGTGCTGCGGCTGCTGGTCAGCGGCCGGAGCAGCGCATTCGCTAAGGACGTCGAGTTGCTCGTGTTGCGACATCAGCTCGTCGTGCTCGGCCGGCAACAGCGGCGCCCCTCGCTGCGGCCGGCCGATCGTGCTTTGCTTGCGGCGCTCGCCCGGTTGCTTCCACCGCGGCGTCGCCACGGGCTGGTCGTGACGCCGCAGACGCTTCTGCGCTGGCATCGGGAACTCGTGCGTCGCAAGTGGGCGCAGCCGCAGCGGGCAGCGGGACGTCCGCGCGTCGATGGTCGGGTGCGAGAGCTCGTTTTGCGCTTCGCACGGGAGAACCCGCGCTGGGGCTACCCGCGGATCGCCGGCGAGCTGCTGAAGCTCGGCCTGCGCGTGTCGCCGAGCACGATCAGGCGCATCCTGCTCACCGCCGGCTCTGGGCCGGCGCCGAGGCGGGTAGGACCGAGCTGGCGCGAATTCCTCCGCCAGCAAGCCGCCAGCGTGCTCGCCTGCGATTTCTTCACCGTCGAAACGATCTCGCTGCGCCGCTTCTACGTGCTCTTCTTCATCGAGCTCGAAAACCGCCGCGTCCACCTGGCGGGCTGCACGTCCAACCCGACCGGCGCCTGGGTGACCCAGCAGGCGCGCAACCTCAGCTTCAGAGGCGTGTTCGAACGGATGCGCTTTCTGATCCACGACCGCGACAGCAAGTTCGCCGCCTCCTTCGACGAGGTCTTCCGCAGCGAGGGGATCGAGGTGATCCATACGCCGATCCGGGCGCCACAGGCGAACGCCTACGCCGAGCGTTTCGTCCGCACCGTCCGCGCCGAGTGTCTCGACTGGCTTTTGATCCTCGGCCGCCGCCACCTCGAGACAGTGCTACGCATCTACACCGCCCACTACAACCGCCAGCGCCCTCACCGCGGACTCGCGCTGCTCTCGCCCGACTCGACAAGCGCGGACCCGCAACCGAGCGGCGGAGAGATCAAACGCCGCGACCGGCTCGGCGGACTGATCCACGAATACCGCCGCGCCGCAGCATGAACCGGCATTTTGAAACCCCTCATCCTCCGAGGCGGTTTGCGTTGGCCCGCTGAGGAGCCGTCAGTCGGGATCGTGAGGTTGATGGGCGGCACAGGCCGCTGCGCGCTCGAGCAGCGCGGCCCGCTGCCGTGAGTTGGCGGTCAGCTGCGCGGCCCGCTCGAAATCGGCCCGGGCCTCCTCGAGGCAGCCCAGCTTGTCCAGCAGGTGGCCGCGCACGCTGGGCAGCAGGTGGTAGCCGTCGAGGGCCGGTTCGTCCCGCAGGGCGTCCACGATCTCGAGCGCCGCCCGGGGGCCGAAGGCCATCCCGACGGCCACGGCGCGGTTGAGCTCGACCACGGGCGAGGGCATCAGCTGGGCCAGCCCGTCGTAGAGGGCCACGATCCGCTCCCAGTCGGTGTCCTCGGGCACCCGGGCCCGTGCGTGGCAGGCGGCGATGGCGGCCTGCAGCGTGTACGGCCCGAGCGGGCCGCCGGTCGCGTACGCGCGCTCGAGCGCCGCCAGTCCCCGGCCCACGAGGAGCCAGTCCCAGCGCGAGCGGTCCTGGTCGAGGAGCAGCACCTGGTCACCTGAAGGGGAGATCCGCGCCCGCGTCCGCGACGCCTGCAGCTCCAGCAGCGCGACGAGCCCGTGCACCTCCGCCTCGCCGGGGAGCAGCTCGGCCAGGATGCGCCCGAGCCGCAGCGCCTCCTCCATCAGCTCGGGCCGGACCAGCTCCTCACCCGCGGTGGGCGAGTAGCCCTCGTTGAAGATCAGGTAGCCGACCTCGAGCACCGAGTCCAGCCGCTCGCGGAGCTCGCCCCGCCCCGGCACCTCGAACGGCACGCGCGCCGCCGACAGCGTGCGCTTCGCCCGCACGATGCGCTGGGCCACGGTCGACTCCGAGACCAGGTACGCCCGTGCGATCTCCTTCGTCGTCAGCCCGCAGAGGAGCCGCAGGGTGAGCGCCACCCGCGCGTCGGTGGAGAGCACGGGGTGGCAGGCGGTGAAGATGAGCCGCAGGAGGTCGTCGTCGAACGGGTCGTCGACCGCGGCCGCGAGGTCCCTCGGCTCCCGCGTGCGGAGCTCCGCGTGGCGGCCGAGCTCCTCGGTCTTGCGCTGGTCGACCTCGGCGCGGCGGAGCCGGTCGATTCCGCGATGCTTGGCCGTGGCCACGAGCCAGGCGCCCGGGTTGTCCGGGACGCCCGACTCGGGCCACTGCTCGAGGGCGGCGACGAGCGCCTCCTGGGCGAGGTCCTCGGCGAGGCCGACGTCGCGCACCAGGCGGGCGGTGCCCGCGATCAGCCGCGCGGATTCGATCCGCCACACGGCCTCGACGGTGCGCTTGACGTCCGACTCGCCCACGTCCTACTTGTTCTGCTCCGCCTGCGCGCGGACGCGCCGCTCCTGCTCGCGCAACTCGGGCGTGAACTCCTCGCCGAAGTCCTCCTCCTCGAGGACGGGACGGATCTCGACCGTGCCCTCCTGAAACGGGGCGCGCTTGAGCCACTCGACCGCCTCGTCCATCGACTTCACCTGCCAGAGCCAGTAGCCGGCGACGAGCTCCTTCGTCTCCGCGAACGGGCCGTCGATGACCCTGCGCTCGCTGGGGCCGTTGAACTCGATGCGCTTGCCGCGCGAGCTGGGCGCGATTCCCTCGCCAGCCAGCATCACGCCGGCCTTGACGAGTTCCTCGTTGTACTTGCCCATCGCGGCCAGGATCTCGGTCGAGGGCATCTGCCCCGCCTCGGACTCCGGGCTCGCCTTGACCAACACGATGACTCGCATTCGTGAATCCTCCTATCGGTTCGAGTTCGTCCTTCTACCTCTGCGTCGAGCGAGCAAAGCGGAAATCGACACGCCCAGGGGAGACAAGTTGAGGCCGCATGTCAACCGCCGTGTCCGCCCCGCGACGGCGCGCGACGGCGATGGAAGACGCCGCTCGACGGAGCCCGGGACGAGCGGCTTTCCCACCGGGTCGCTGCGATGAGGTTCGATGCGGCCACCGGTCAGTACGAACGTGAGGGGGATCCGCGTCAACGTCACCATCTCAGCGGACGCGTAGTGGCGACGTTCGGGCTCATTCACGGAGGCGGCGGGAGTGCGTGGGACTGGCACCTGGTCGCGGCCGAGCTACGCGACCGCGGGCACCATCCCGTCGCCGTCGACCTCCCGTGCGAGGACCCCTCGGCCGGGTGGTGGGACTACGTCGACGCCGTCGTCGAGGCGATCGACGAGCGGCGCGAGCTCGTGGTCGTCGGCCACTCGCTCGGCGGCTTCACGGCGCCGCTCGTGTGCGCACGCATGCCCGTCGACCTGCTCGTGCTCGTCGCGGCGATGATCCCGTCGCCCGGCGAGCTCTTCCACGACTGGTGGGCCAGCAGCGGCTACGAAGCGAGCGGGTACGACGATGTCCTCTACCACGATGTCCCTCCCGACCTCGCAGCCGAGGCGAGGCGGCGAGAGCGGGAGGAGGCCGCGAGGGCGCTGCGAGAGCCGTGGCCGCTCGGGGCCTGGCCGGACACGCCGACGACCTACCTCCTCTGCCGCGACGACCGGATGTTCCCGGCGGCGTGGGCGCGACGCCACGCCCGCGAGCGGCTCGGCATCGTCGCCGAGGAGATGGACGGCGGCCACTACATCACGCTTAGCAGACCGCGGGAGCTGGCCGACCGGCTCGCCGCGTACGCAGCGGAAGCTCGGTGAGCCGCGCCAGTTCCCCGCGCGGCTCTGCGATCACGCCCCGGTGATTTGCGCGGGCCACATAGCTCGGCCCGCGCCTGCTGCCTCGCGGGCCACGAGGACGAGCGCAGGTGGAAACCGGATGGGCTCGTGGGGTGCACAAACTCGATCGCCTGCTCGAATGGCGCAATTTGCAGCAGGATCGTATTTGTGCACCCCACGGGCGTTACCATTTGCCACCGATTGCCACTGGTTGCGATCGCTAGGCTCCATAGACGCTCCATCGACGGCGGCGCAATCCCTGCGAGGAAGCCGAATTTGACGGCCGTCACGGTTCCGAATCGAGCCGTGACCCGTTTCTGTCGAGAGGGGGTCGAGGTGGCTCTCGCCGCGGCTGCGGTGCCGCCCCGGTGACGCGCATCCGCCGTCGGTTCGACGAGCAGTGGCTTGGGGTTGGGCACGTAGTCCACGTCGCCCGGTGGCGCGGTCGTCAGATCATCTGTCCTCCTCGGTGGTGGTTTCGGTCAGCGTCGGGAACGCCGCGACCGGGAACGTCTCGGCTTGCGGCGAGCGCTGCTGGACGAGTAATCCGCCGTCGACGACGATCGTCGCCCCGGTGATGTACGCGGCGTCGTCGGAGGCAAGGAAGGCGGCCGCTGCGGCGATGTCGTCCGGCGCTCCCATGCGCGCGAGCGGCACCGTGTCGGCGGCGGCCCGGACCGATTCGGCGGACTGTCCGTCGTGGTGAATCAGGCCGGGTACGATCGCCACGGCGCGGACCCCGTAGGGGGCCAGGTCGAGTGCGAGCGCGCGGGTCAGTGCTTCGCTGCCGCCCTTCGAGGCGTCATACGCGACCATGCCGCGGTGGGCGCGCGTCGCGCCGCCGCTCGACATGTTGATGATCACGCCGCCTCCTTGCGCGGCCATCAACGGCGCCGCACGCCGGGCGCAGAGGAACTGCCCTCTCAGGTTGACGCCGACGATCTCGTCCCACCACGCCTCGTCGCCCTCGAGGAAGTGCCGAACGGCGCCGCGGGTGATCGCAGCGTTGTTAACGAGTACGTCGAGCCGCTGCCAGCGCGCGACGACCTCGTGGAAGCAGCGGTCGACATCAGTCGCCGAGTTGACGTCGGCGCGCAGCGCGATCACGTCTGCGCCGTGCCCGAACTCACGCGCTGTCAACTCAACCGCGGCGTCGACGTCGACGAGAGCGACCTTTGCACCATCTCGGGCCAACCGCTCGGCAACCGCACGACCAATGTTGCGCGCCGCTCCGGTGACGAGTGCGACCTTGCCGAAAAGGGGGCTGCTAGCCGTTTCCATCGGCCTCTCCTTCCTCGCCGCGCAGCTGGCGCTTCGTCCGGTGATCGATCCTATTGTCCTCAACGGCCTCACGAGCGTCGGGGTCGCGTAGGACGGTTCCCGTGGCCGCCGCCGTCCGGCCTCAGGCTGCCGACGCCGCTCGCCGGAGACCTTCGTGAATGGCGGGTCGCCTCCGGCGTCCCTGACGCCGCTCGCCTCGCCTTCCCCCCGGCGCGGGGTGGCCGAGCGACGAAGGCAGTTATCGAGTACGAGCTGATTGCCGGCGAGCCGTACGCGCTGACCGAGGAGGACGTCGCGTTTCGGACGCGCGTGCTGATGCGCGACATCCCAGAGGCGGACTGGCCTGCTGAGCGGGAGCGCTTCCTGTCGCAGAAGAAGCCCCGTGGTCGAGTCGGCGGTGTATCAGCGTCTCGCTACCGACCCAGCGCTTCGCCACGTTCGAGCGTTCCGATCCAAGCGCGCCTAACCGGCGGCGCCGGCGCGTTGACCGGGCGCGAACCCTCGAACGAACCCAGGGTGGAATCATTGCGGTCGACCAGTCAACGTTCGGACGATGAATCCCGCCGAGCTTCGCGATCAGTGCCTCTCGTTCCCCGGCGCCGAGGAGACGTTTCCGTTCGGCCCCAAGACCTCGGTGTTCAAGGTCGCCGGCAAGATGTTTGCGCTCTCCCAGCTGGGCGCGGACTCGCTTCGGGTTAGTCTCAAGTGCGAGCCCCAACTCGCCGAGGCGCTGCGCGGGGCGCACGCGGCCGTGCTTCCCGGATACCACCTGAACAAGCGTCACTGGAATACCGTGATCATCGATGGCTCGCTACCCGACGACGCCATCCGCGACATGATCGAGGACTCCTACGATCTGGTCGTGAGCAAGCTGCCGCCAGCCGGTCGTCGCGCGCTCGGTTGGCGCGGCGAGCCCGGCTGACTACAGGGTTTCTCACAGCGAGACGCTTCGGATTCTGTGGTCGACTCCTTCGCCAGTAGGGAAAGGGTCGAGCTCAGAGCGGCCTCCGGTGTACGAAGCTGACGGCGAGCACGAAAGGCTGCAGAAGAAACGGCATTGATGGAGAACTTCCACGTTGATCTTGCGGAAGTGGTCGCAGTCGTGACCGGAGCAAGCCGAGGTGCAGGCCGGGCCGTCGCAACGGTGCTCGGCGAGGCCGGCGCAACCGTCTACGTCACCGGCCGCAGCGTGCGCGGGGCATCCTCGGCCCCGGGTCGCGAAGGGACGCTCGGGGAGACGGCGGACGCGGTCGAGCAGCGTGGCGGGACTGCGGTGCCAGTTCGCTGTGACCACACAATCGCGGAGGAGGTCGAGTCGCTCTTCGAGCGCGTTCGCCACGAGCAGGGCCGGCTTGATGTGCTCGTGAACAACGCCTGGGGCGGATACGAGCAGCGCGCCGACGAGCCGGAGGTGCCTTCTTCGAGGCGCCTTTCTGGGAGCAGCCGCTCTGGCGTTGGGAGGCGATGTTCGAAGCTGGTGTCCGCGCGCACTTCCTCGCCAGCCGAGCGGCGGCGCCGCTGCTGATGGAGAACCGAGACCGGCGCCCAGGCCTGATCGTGCACACGCTCGCGTGGGGCTTCGGCACCTTCCTCGGGAACGTCCTCTACGACACCGCCAAGGCGGCGACCGCACGGCTCGCCTTCGGCACGGCAGAGCAGTTGCGTCCGTATCAGGTCGCGGTGGTGGCGCTTGCTCCCGGCCACCTCGGCGCCACCGAGACCCCCGAGTATCTCGGCCGCGCCGTTGCCACCCTCGCCGCCGACGCGGATGTCCTCACAAAGACTGGTGCGCTGTTCGCGGTGGGCGAGCTCGCCCGCGAATACGGCTTCACCGACCTCGATGGCACCCAGCCCGAGGCGTGGGGGCTTCCGACGGAAGCTCGCGATGACGACGCGTAGTCGTAAGACCCGGTCCGGAGTTCGCGACCCTCGCGTGCTACTCGACACGGACCTGTTCCGAGCAGGTGCGAGCGGCGAACCGAGGCGGCGACGTGCATCTCGTTGACGGCCGCGGACGATCGAAGAGCAGTACCGTCGAGATCACCTACGCCTGCGTCTGAAGTCGGGATTCGTTTGCCGGCGCTCGCCGACCGTCCCCGCGGCGATCGAGGCGGTCAGGGTTCTAGGCTCGAGCTTGAGTGACTGAGCGCTCGCGCGAGCCGATCACCGGCGCCGACCTCGCCCGCCTCGGCGACCTCGCCCTCCGCGACCTCGCCCTTCTGGTCGAGCGCAAAACCGCGACCGGGCGGCGCTACCGCAACCGGCTGCTCTGCATCGCTCTTTGCCAGGGTGCAGCGCAGCACTACCTCGACGGCGAGAACGGCGTCAAGGACTTCGACGTCTGGAGCTTCTTCGCCGCTCACCCGGCCGGGCCGTTTCCGTATCGCCGTAGGGTCGAGCGCGACTTCGGCCGCTCGAGGTTTTCACGTCATCCAGCCGATCCGCCCCGCTTTGTTGGCCGTCGCGTCGATCTGGGAGGTCGCTCCCTGCCGGTCTCGCCGAGGGCGGATCCGGTCTCGGCCGTCCGCTCCTACCTGGCGGGAGGGCGCACCGAGACCGCGCGCAGGCTGTCGGAGAAACCCGTCGTCCTGCTCTGGCCCGCTCGCCTCCGCGGCCGTGTGATTTGGCGGCTCGATCGCTGAGTATGTTGCGCTCGTGTCAGTGAGCCGACTCGAAGGGCCTTCCCGGGGCGGTCCCAGACAGCCGCCGGGACGTAGCCTCCGAGGATGCGAACGAGAGGGCCGGTGTCGGACGCGCGTCGACTCGCTCTTGTTACGGGTGCGAATCGAGGGATCGGTCGCGAGGTCGTGCGACAGCTGATCGAGCAAGGCTTCCGAACGATCCTGACCGCGCGCGACCAGAGCAAGGGGTCGAGCCGGGCAGCGTCGTCGCGACCGACGGCCACGCCGGCTACAATGGCGTCACCGAGGCCGGCTTCACGCACGACCGGCACAGCCTCTACGCCACCGGGGATCCCGCGCACATTGCGATGCCGCGCGTCCACCGGGTCGCCTCGCTCTTGAAGCGGTGGCTGCTCGGCACCCACCAGGGCGCCGCCCGTGTGAAGCAGCTCGACTACTACCTCGACGAGTTCACCTTCCGCTTCAACCGCCGCGGCTCCAACCACCGCGGCCTGCTCTTCTACCGGCTCCTCGAGCAGGCCGTCCAGACCGAGCCGAGACCACTGGCGAGCATCATTGGCGGCACCTCGTAGCGCGTCGCCTCGCGACAATAGCGACGAAGGACACGGAACCGGATAGCCCGCTTCTGGTATTTGCGCGCGCGCGCGTGAACCACTAATGCGTCACAGTGGCCGCCACGACCGAACACTCAGTGCGGGGGCTGAACCGACGTGGGGCGCAAAAGGCTGCCGAAACTGGCGAGATATCAACTCGAATCGGAGTTTTGACACCCTTCACGCCCGCGTCAAACACCCAAAGCGGCTGCAAATCACGGGAAGCCCTCTGACGGACTCGAACCGTCGACCCCCTCCTTACCATGGAACGTCTCAGGCAACCGGTCGCAACCGGTCGCAACGGATTTGGCTTGTTTTCGCCGCTTTTGCGCTCAGTCGATTTGCCGTTGATTGCCACCGGTTGCAACCACGGGGCTCCATAAAGGCTCCATCCTCCGTTGCTTGGCTTTGGCTACATCGGCTAGTCGTTGTCGATCGGCGGCGCGGCTCCGCCTGACCTAATCGGCCGTCCGCGCGCGGCGCAGGATCGCGCGGAGGTCGGCGACCGGGCCGAGGTGGGCGAGCTTGTCCGGGTTGGTGATCCCGCGGATCGTCTGGATCACGCCGTCGGCGATCTCGATCGACATGACCGCCCCGATGCGGCCTTCCTCGTCCAGGAACATCACACCGGGTTGCCCGTTGACGTGCGTCGGCTGCAGCGACGCGCCGAGCCCCGATGCCTGCGTGAAGGTGCCCGCCATGAGCTTCGCCACGCGCTCGCGCCCGTAGATCGGCTCCGTCCAGGACGGCGCCTTGCCGCCGCCGTCGCCGTAGACGACCGCATCTGCCGCGAGCATTTCGACGAGCGCCTTCGTGTCGCCCAGCTGCGCAGCGGCGAAGAATCGCTGAGCGAGCTCGTCGCGCTGCTCGCGTGAGGCTTCGAACCGCGGTCGTCCCTGGTCGATGTGGCGCCGGGCGCGGACGTACAGCTGCCGGCAGTTGTCCTCGCTGCGCTGGACGATCTTGGCGATCTCGGCGTAGTCGTAGTCGAAGACCTCGCGCAGCAGGAAGACCGCCCGCTCGACCGGCGTCAAGCTCTCCAGCAGGACGAGGAAGGCCATCGAGAGCGAGTCGGCCGTCTCCGCCTGCGCGGCGGCGTCTGGCGCCGAGTCGGTGAGGAGCGGCTCGGGCAGCCACTGCCCGACGTACTGCT
>WNFY01007851.1_pt1 | contig 10046 bp, 8 predicted proteins | sample 5400091 | NCBI WGS metagenome assembly WNFY01 (sample SAMN13153364, study PRJNA577476) | soil metagenome | isolation source: 60 cm soil or saprolite under grassland replicate 1 | place: USA:California | collected 2016-06-15 | reverse complement strand
TTTCGTTGTTCATCGTTCTTTCTGCCGGTGTGTGTTTTGCGCAGTCCCTCAGTGATTTTCCGTCGCAAGGCGCCACTTCTCAAGACCCAACGTCTCAGGGCACAACGGCGGACTGTTCCGATCCGTCGATGGCGGGAAGCGCCGCATGCAGCGCTGCACAAGCTCAAAGATCCAACGGCAGCCAAGGACGCGACTATACGTCTCCCTCCGTGCTCAACCCGGTGTTGAGAACACCTCTAGGGTTCAACACAGACCAGTACTTTGTGAGCCCGGCTCCGCTCAATCCTTCGCAGCTTCGGACTCCTAAAACCCCCCTCCGGCCGGAAACTGAGTTCGAGCAGATGGTCGCCGATTCGGTCGGCCGGGCCTTGCCGTTATTCGGCCAGTCGTTATTCGTGCAGCCTCCAAGCACGTTTTCTCCCATTGATCGCTTTCAGGTTCCAAGCGACTACATCCTCGGCCCGGGCGACGAACTGCAGATCAAGGTTTGGGGCCAAGTGGAGGCTGACTTGCGGGTCATCGTCGACCGTTCCGGCCAGATCTACATCCCGCAGGTTGGAGAGATATCGGTGGTCGGTATTCACTATGGAGATCTGGAAGAACATCTAAAACGCGATATTTCAAGGGTGTTCAAGAACTTCAATATCACTGCAACCATTGGCCGGCTCCGCGCCATCCAGGTAGTGGTGGTGGGCCTACCATCACGGACTTCGATTTCTACGATCTGCTCATCCAGGGTGACAAGTCGAAGGATGTCCGTCTTGTGCCCGGCGATGTGCTCTACATTCCTCACGTTGGTCCCTTGGTTGCTATCGCGGGCTCCGTGAATATGCCGGCTATCTACGAAATGAAGGACAACTCCACGCTGAACGACCTGATTGAAACTGCCGGCGACCTGAGCAACGTTGCCGACACCAGCAAGATCACGATTGATCGTTTTGCGGACCAGGCGCGTAAGACACTGGAGTTTCCCTTCGACGAGCAATCCCGCAATCTTCCGCTCAAGGATGGCGACATTGTTCGCGTCTTTTCCATCGTTCCGCGTTTCGAAAATACCGTAACCTTGCGGGGCAACGTCGCCAACCCTGGCCGCTATCCGTGGAAGCCCGGCATGCGCGTGCGCGACCTGATTCCCAATCCACAAGCCTTACTCACTCGTCGCTACTGGCGGGATCGCGCAGCCATCGTCAATGGCCGTGCCACCGAGTATCCGGTTCGCTCGGAGCGTCCGCAGAACAACCGTTCCGCTCCCAATCGACAACCGACCAACGCAACACCGGGCGTTCAGGACTCGGCTGGGAACTCCAGCTTTCCGGATGATTCAGTCGACGCCATCGGTTCTTCGAACGCAACGGACGCCCTCGCCGCGCAAACTGCGCAAGCCGCCTCGGGGAGCGCGTCGTCGAAACCCGACAGCCCAGAGCGCCCTCCGTCCGGGGACAATTTTGCCAGCCCAAACATAGTCCGGAATGTTGCCGAGGAGGTGCGGCGCTATTCTCCCGAAATCAACTGGGACTATGCCATTATCCAGCGGGTCAATCCCGAAGATCTTTCCTCGAAGCTTCTTTGGATGAGCCCACGGAAGGCAATCCTCGAACGCGACGAAGCAAGCAATCTGGAATTGCAGCCGGGCGATATTGTTACGATCTTCTCGCAGCGGGATATCAGCGTGCCGCAGGTGAATCGCTCCCAATACGTGATCGTCGAAGGCGAGGTGAGGCGCCCGGGCGTATATAAACTCGACACCAACGAAAGGCTGCACTCCGTTTTGCAGCGCGCGGGGGGTCTCACTCCCGACGCCTATGTCTACGGTTCGCAATTGACCCGCGAATCGGCGCGGATAGAAGAACAAAAAAGCTTGGACGAACTAGTCCGCGCCATGGAGGTGCAAATCCGGCAGTCGGCGGTATCGGTGGCGGCTTCCACCCGGTCCGGAGAGTTGCCGCAAATGCTGGCGGCGCAGGAGGCGATCATAGGGCAACTACATAATTCCCGCGCCAGCGGACGCGTTGCCCTGCCGGTCAAGCCCAGGGACAAAAGCCTCACCGATTTCCCCAACATGGCGATGGAAGACAACGACCGGCTAACCATCCCACACACGCCTTCCACCGTAGCCGTGGTGGGCAACGTTTACAATCCCGGATCGTTCATTTTCGACTCCCACAACACCGCTGGAGCGTATCTCGAGATGGCCGGCAAAGGAAAGCCCGCTTCCGACCTGCACCACGCTTTTGTCTTGCGCGCGAACGGGGTCGTGGTCGCCGCTAACAATGTAAATGGGCTTTTCGCGGGTACAAAATTCGACCGCCTCCGGCTCTACCCCGGCGATCAGATCGTGGTGCCCTTTAAGCTGCCTACCGGAGCCTTCGTCCGCGGCCTGCGCGACTGGACGCAGATTGCTTCGCAACTGGCCCTGACCGGCGCCGTCCTCGCCACGGTGCTGCCGTAAGACGTAGCTCAAGGGAAGCGACAAGCGCATGAAGTTCCGGGCATGCGCCGCATTTGCGGCTTGAGAGCGCAAGAAGTCACGGCGCGATCAACGAGGAGCGCTGCATGAAGAAGGCACTGATTACTGGTATTACAGGGCAGGATGGATCGTACCTTGCGGAGTTACTCTTAGAGAAGGGGTATGAGGTTCACGGAATTAAGCGGCGAAGTTCGTCGCTAAACACGAATCGCATCGATCATCTATATCAGGATCCTCACGAGCCAAATCGAAGACTCTTTCTCCACTATGGCGACATGACCGATACTGCCAGTCTTATCCGGGTGATCCAGGACGTCCGGCCCTGCGAGATATACAACCTGGCAGCGCAAAGCCACGTTGCCGTCTCGTTCGAAGAGCCGGAGTATACGGCAAATGCGGACGGGCTCGGCGTTTTGCGCGTATTGGAAGCTATTCGTATCCTGGGCATGGAGACCAAGACGCGATTCTACCAGGCATCCACCTCTGAACTCTTTGGTAAGGCACGCGAGGTTCCTCAGAAGGAGACGACTCCTTTCTATCCACGCTCACCTTACGGGGCTGCTAAGCTCTATGCTTACTGGATCACGATCAACTACCGGGAAGCTTACGGGCTCTATGCATGCAATGGCATCTTGTTTAACCATGAATCTCCGAGGCGTGGAGAAACATTTGTAACCAAGAAGATAACGCGTGGACTGGCGAGGATTATTCTTGGAATCCAGGATGTGCTGTATGTGGGGAATCTAGATGCGAAACGAGATTGGGGACACGCTCGCGATTACGTGGAGATGCAGTGGTTGGTCCTGCAACAGCCCGTGCCGGATGACTATGTCATCGCCACCGGCGAGCAGCACAGCGTCCGGGAATTCATCGAGCGCGCTGCGGAAGAGTTGGGTACAACTGTAAACTGGAAAGGGCATGGGGTAGACGAGAAGGGGTATGACGGGCGCGGTCGCTGCATCGTGGCAATCGACAAGCGATATTTTCGTCCGACGGAAGTGGACTCGCTGCTTGGGGATCCATCCAAGGCGCGAGAAAAACTTGGCTGGAAGTCAAAAGTGTCCTTTCATGAACTAGTGGCGGAGATGGTACAGAGCGATCTTGAACTAGCGAAGCGAGATGCTCTGGTACGCGCCAGTGGATTCAAGGTAATGCACCACTATGAGTAATTTTATGGAAGCCACGTCCCGGGTTTTCGTAGCGGGACATCGGGGCCTGGCAGGATCCGCAATAGTACGCAAGTTGCTGGAGCTTGGACATTCCAATCTGCTTCTGCGCACGCGCCACCAATTGGACCTCCTGGACGGCGCGGCCACACGCGGATTCTTCGACCGGGAGCGGCCAGAATATGTTTTCTTGGCAGCCGCCAGAGTCGGTGGAGTTCTTGCGAATCGCGACTTTCCCGCCGAGTTTATTGCCCAAAATCTGGACATTCAGAACAACATACTTGAATCGGCGCTTCGCATTGGCGTCAAGCGACTCCTATTTCTTGGGTCCAGCTGCATTTATCCGAGACTGGCTCCTCAACCCATCAAGGAAGAATATTTGCTGTCGGGTCCACTGGAGTTCACGAATCGCTCGTACGCAATCGCCAAGATCGCCGGAATCGAGATGTGTTGGGCGTTTAACCGCCAGTACGGCGCGAAATTTCTGGCTGCGATGCCCACAAACCTTTACGGCCCTGACGATAACTATGACCTACAAACATCGCACGTGCTTCCTGCGCTCATCCGCAAGACCCATGAGGCGATTGAACGAAAACAGAAGAACGTGGTGGTATGGGGCACGGGGACGCCGCTGCGCGAATTTCTCTTCAGCGACGACATGGCAGACGCATGTGTCTGCTTGATGAATCTTTCCGAGGAGAAGTTTGAAAGTTTGGTCTCGGTTCCCGAAACGCCTCCCCTGATTAACGTTGGCAGCGGCCACGATTTAACCATTCGGGAACTAGCCTCAACTGTTTGTGCGGTTATGGGCTACAGGGGAACTCTGATTTTCGATTCCAGCAAGCCCGATGGCACTCCACGGAAGCTTCTCGATACCACGAAGCTATGCAATCTGGGCTGGAAACCCAGTATTCCGCTGCGGCAGGGAATTCGGTTGGCTTGGGACGATTATCGCGTGCAATTGCAGCAACTGCAGGAAGCAGATTAAGGTTTCTGCAGAAACATCCGATGGCGGAAGACGTGAAGTTGGCGGGTCGTTATCCACCCTGGCTATCCAGCAGCGGGGAAGATGATGTGAAAGCAATCGCTTCACCGGAGTCCGTAGCGTGAGAGTGGGCAGATCGCAAGGATCCAGTGGAATTCAGAACCCCTCGCGGTGGGGATGGATGACGATTATGTCTGTTCTAGGCATCCTGGGTTTCGTGGACCCGGAGGCCCAGACATTCTCGCGACCGTCCATCGGGAAGACCTTGAATGCGCTGCGGGCCTCACGAAATTTCCGCGAGAGTGCTGGGAACGCGGTTTACTCCCTTGCGGAGTACATCGCACAGCCCCTGACAATGGTCGTAGCGGCGCCCTTCCTGGTTCACAAATTGGGTCTATCGCAATACGGTGTTTGGATGTTGGTGAGCGCGATCCTGGGCAGCATGGGCATCCTCAGCACCGGATTCGGCGACGCGACCGTGAAATATGTCTCCGCCTACCGTGGCCAGAACAACCTCGCCGGGGTCGAGCGCACGATTCGCGCCACCCTGACCCTTAACGCATTTTTGGGGGGACTGTTCGGCTCGCTGGTTTGGGTCGTGGGGCCCTACGCGGTCGATCACATTTTCAAAATTGAGCCCATGTTCCACACCGCCAGCCTTCAGGCAATCCGGATTAGCGCAGGCATCCTTGTTCTTCGCTCCATCGAGAGTGTTTTCGTGAGCACGCTGCGCGCTTTCGAGCGCTACGGACCGCCGGTCAAGTTGAACGTGTTTCTCCGGACTATTGTGGTTGTTTCGGCGGTTGTGCTTGCCGCCCTCGGGCGCGGGGTAGTTGCAATCATGATCGCGACCTTGTTCTGGTCCGCTCTGATCGTCGTCCTGCAGGCTATTGCCGCCCGGCGCGTGGTCGGACCGCTGAACCCCTTTCCAACGTTCGAAAAAGAGGCCCTCGCCGAAGTTTTCAGTTTCGGTTGCTTCAGTTGGTTGCAGGCATTGGCTGGAGTCGTGTTTAGCTATGCGGACCGTTTTCTGGTAGCGGCGATGCTAGGGACCGGGCCAGTCGCGATCTATGTCTTGTGCGTGCAAGCTGCGCAGCCGGTCCACGGGTTGGCCGCTGCCGCCTTCAACTTTGTTTTTCCGCACATTAGTTCTCGCCACGAGGCCGGAGAAATTCACGGCCCGCGCCGGGTGTTTCGTCTGGCCTCCCTGATTAGCTTGGCGCTATCGCTTGCGCTGGCTTTGCCTCTGATTTTATTCAGTAAACCCCTTCTGGTTCTGTGGATGGGGAAGCAAGTCGCAAATGATGGCCATCTCGTGCTTGCACTGCTCGCGGTGGCATACGCCTTGATGGCTCTAAATGTGGTGCCCCATTACGCGCTGCTCGCATTCGGCCGAGCACGTCTGATTGCTGGTTTGAACTTCGGTTCGGGTATTCTATTGACAGTGCTTATGGCAGCCCTGATCCCGGCCTTTGGATTAGCTGGTGCTGCGCTAGGGCGGATCGCTTACTCAATGCTATTAGCTGTTCCCTATTTGATTGCTTCTCGCAAGGCATTTCAAACGCGGGCGCAATTTGCTCCAGTCGGGAGTTCCTGAATGCAGTCCGTGTGTCTATCCGGTGTTTCTCCCCGGTGCACAGACGTCGACGACCTACGCTGCCACGTGTGCGGCGGTGTACGACTGCGCCGGAGGTTTTCGGTGCCGCTTTTGGATGGCCCTTATCAAGACGATAAAAACGTGAAATATGGAACCATCTATCGGTGTGACTCGTGCGGTCATCTTTCCGCGGGTTTTGTCGACGCTGGCAGATACGCGAGTTACTACCAATCGCTATCGGATGAGTACCACTCTTGCCACGATTATGACCGATCCCGATACGAGCGGATAATTGCACTTCTTCCGAAGCAGTCCTTGAGAAGGGTGTTGGATGTTGGCTGCGGGACGGGAACGTTCCTCGCCATGTTGCCCTCCGCGGTGGAACGTTTCGGAATCGAGCCTTCACGAGCCGCGGCTGACCACGCGCGTGCGAAGGGTATACGGATTGTTCAATATGACGATCTGGCGATGCCGGAGCTGCGAAACACTTTTGACCTCGTGACCGCTATAGATGTGGTTGAGCATTCGACGAATCTTCAGGAATTCCGCCGACACCTTGCTAGGGCATTGCGCCCCGGCGGGACAGCCATAATTCTTACTGGAGACGCCGAGAGTAGGTCTGCGAGATTACTAGGGCGCTCCTGGTCTTACTTGAGTTTTGCGGAGCACATTACAATCTTCTGTCCTCGCTCAATGCGAACGTGGCTACAGCCGGACTTTTCGGAGATCGAGGTGACGAGAGCGGGTCACCATCGTCTGAACGGACGGGAGAGTTTATCCCTGGTTCGAGCATGGCTGCTGTTTCCTGTTAAGTGGTTTCTCCGTAAACTGTTGCCAACGCGCTTGAAAATGCACGCGGCATTATACTTGCCTGGAGATCACATGCTTGTGCGGGCCATCCGTAACCATCCGCTGACGCGGGAGACCGCCATCAATGGCTATTAAACGCTTCGATCGCAACGGCGTAAATCACGGTCGCCCAGAGCCATCCGCGGAGCAATGATCCAGTTGGCATCGCGCCGGGTGCGTTTGCTGAACGCACAAAGGTACGCTTGCCAGGGAGGGTCTTTTCTACATTTTCTGTCGAGCTGTACCGCTGTACTCAGCCATAGACTGCAGGAATTCTTGGGGCTTCCTCGATCACATAACGGCACCTGCAGATCCCGGGTCCGTCGACCCCGATACAAGTTGACTGCTACAATTGGACCCGATCTTCTTCCGGAGGGCCGGCGCTGGTTGAGGATCCCGTCACATAACCTGAATCGGATGCTATTCGTGGCTAACGGGGGTGATATATGCAGCTTAGGACTAACTCGGAGTGTCTCGAGTGGGGACGCCGTGATCCGGTTTTCGACGCTGCCAGTTTTGGAGAGAAAGAAAGTTGAATGGCATTGACCAAACAAATGGCGCCTTATCGACGGCCGGTGGTCTGGAGGAGCCAACAACTGTCGCGCGTGGGAAGAGCCCACAGCTTCGATTTCTGAGGACTACGGCCTGCCCAACGGTTGCCTTTCATCCTCTTCTATCCATTGACCGTGCAATGGAGCAAGCCGGGCTTCGATCCGTATCGAACCGCCAGAGCAAGGCAGAAATCTTTGTTGCGAAGGTCATATCCAAGCTGCGTTTGATGCGGAACGTACGTCGTTCTGCTGCCGAACCGGTGTTTGTGAATTTCATGGGCTTTTGCGAGAGCAAGACTTTGCCTTTTGCATACTGGACCGAGATAGTCCCTTATTGTTTTGATTGTTGGCCCAGTCTCTATGAACGCTGGACGTCGTTCTTCAAACGGCATCGAGTCCGCATTGCATTTTTCTCAGCGCGTCAGTCTGCCCAGTACTTTGCCAACGCGCTTCCGAATATGAAGTCAGTGTGGCTCCCAGAAGCAACTGACCCATTCGAGTACTGCCCCTCAAAATCCTGGTCAGAGAGGGACATCGACGTGTTGGAGTTGGGCAGAAAAAATGACCGCTTCCACGATAGAATTGTCGAGCCGCTGGCCAAAACGGGCAGGACGCATCTGTTTGAGCGAGTCAAGGGAGAAATTATCTTCTCTGACAGGACTGGCCTGATTAATGGTCTGGGACGCACCAAGGTATCGATATGCTTTCCGTGTTCCCAAACGCATCCCGAGCGGTCGGGGCCGGTCGAGACCGTAACCCTCAGGTATTTCGAGTCGATAGCCTCGAAGTGCCTCATTGTTGGACATGCGCCCCAAGAACTGATCGACCTGTTCGGGTACAACCCGGTCATAGAGGTGCAGAGCGGGTACGAGTTTGAACAGATGGAGTCTTTGCTGAACCATCTGGGTCCACTTCAGAGCCTCGTTGAGCGGAACTATCGACGACTCTTGGATGTAGGTACTTGGAAACACCGAGTCGCAACGATTCTCGATATCTTTCGCGAAGTGGCAACTCGCACGGAGGCCTAGGCGCCTATGCTTCATAGAGTTAACGAACTGATCCACACGACCTCAAAAAGCACCTTCGACTGCGACCTGCACGCGGCCCTTCGCGAAAGCAACAAAAGGACGGATGCGTTTTGGGGTATGAATCGACAATTTGTCCGGACTTTGATTCTGCTGAAGCTGGTGAGCGGGCTGGAAACGGACGCTTTTGTTGAAACGGGTACGAACCTGGGCCGGACTTGTTTCTTGATGGCAGCTCAGACGAAACTACCGATTTACAGCAGCGAGGTGAACAAAGACTATTTGCGGTCTGCCCGCCGCCTACTTTTCTTTTTCGGCCGGAGAGTCCACCTGTTTAATGAGGATAGCGTGGGCTTCCTTAAGCGAGTATTACGGGCCAAGAGGTTTCGTAGACCCTTCTTCTATCTCGATGCCCACTGGAACGCAGAACTACCTCTCCGAGAGGAAATCAGCACAATCCTGGGCGACTGTCCGAATTTTGTGATCGCGGTGGACGACTTCGAAGTACCGAACGATCCTGGCTTTGGTTATGACGTGTATAATGGCATGCCATTAGGCTTGACAATTGTGCAGGACGTCCTTGTGAGCTCCAAGTTGAAAATGTCCGTATGGTTTCCTTCTTATTCCAGCGAACTGGAAACAGGGAGTCGCCGCGGATGGACCTTAATCACGGCCGCGGATCATCAGGCCAAAATCAAAGAGCTAATCCCCAACGATCTGCTATCTGTTTATATGGAAATTTAGTCTGGTCAGTTCAAGAAGAAGCGGTCCATTAACCTCGGGCGAGGAGTTATATGTCTGTCGATGATATGAAGGCAAGTGGAGGAATAGGCCTTCATGAAAATATCGCAGATGACGCGCGTGAGTCGCCGCTTGTTACCGTCATCACCGCCGTATTCAACGGGGCAGGGACGATAGAAAACTGCATCGAGAGTGTTTTGGGCCAGGATTATCCGCATATCGAACACATCATCATCGACGGCGGTTCTACCGATGGCACAATTGATGTGCTTCGCCAATACGAAGGCCGGATAGCACGATGGATCAGCGAACCCGATAGCGGCGTATACGACGCATGGAACAAGGGGGTGCAGCTGGCGCACGGAGAATGGGTCGCATTTCTCAGCGCCGATGATACCTTTCTACCCGGCGCAGTCCGGGCGTACATGGAGCTTTCTGTTAAGAACCCCGATGCAGAGTTTTTGAGCTCGGTAGTTCGCTTGGAACATCATGGCGGATATACCCGCCTGTTCGGTGAGAGTTGGCAGTGGCTGCGGTTCTCGAAGTTCATGTGCACTGCGCACCCAGGCAGCATGCACAAAAAGTCGCTCTTTACGCACTACGGCCTTTACGATACTTCATACAAGATTACGGCAGACTATGAGCTGCTGCTTCGTGCCGGGGCT
>WNFY01012001.1_pt1 | contig 10048 bp, 17 predicted proteins | sample 5400091 | NCBI WGS metagenome assembly WNFY01 (sample SAMN13153364, study PRJNA577476) | soil metagenome | isolation source: 60 cm soil or saprolite under grassland replicate 1 | place: USA:California | collected 2016-06-15 | reverse complement strand
AAAACGAGTCCATAAAGGCTAACGCTTGACAAGTCTCTCGTCCTGTGAGATAATGTAATCTGACAGGACGGACGCGCTACCCACACTGTAGATAAGGTAGCGCGTCTTTTTTTAGTGTGGGTATCACCGTCCAGTAGAAAGATGATGTATGCCCACACTCGAAAAATTAAATGAGCAAATACTTGAGCAACTCGAATTGCTTCATACAAACCTTCATACCCTCATCGAGGGCAGACCTCCTATTTTCTCCGTCGAACAACTTTCCTCTACCAAACCATACATCATCGACTATAAGGAACGAAAACACCTGTATATCTGGCTTCCCTCTTCCGCTCTTGCGCTCTCCTTTGAAGACTATGGCTCTGGTACCGTGGCGGCGCAAGTATGGGTAAATCTTGGCCTACCTGAAGGGATACGAGTATTTGCCACCGCGCAAACCAGCGGCACCACGCCTATGTATGTCAAGTGTACTGATGAGGTGATTGCTTAATGTTTACCGTCACTGCTGGTATGTTTGTTGCAAATGCACTTCCGACACCAATGGTACTTACGCCTGACGCAACGGATATGAACAATCAGGCTCTTGTCTCACTAACAAGTAGTCGTATTTATTTCTGTCCGGTGACTGTATTTGCTGCTGTTACTGTGACGCAAATGCGTTGTCAGTTTTCTGGAGCGGTAACTGGCAATGTCGATATGGGCATCTATGACTCGTCAGGGACAAATGGTGCACCGAACAATCTGCTAGGGCATACCGGCGCGATTGCAGCTGTTACCGGACTTTTCACACAAAGCCTCACCGCTAATCTTTTGCTTTTGCCAGGAATATATTGGCTGGCATGGGTGGATACGAGTGCTGATGCAGTTGGCCGATCAGCAGGTCCAGGAACCGCTGGTCAAGGACCATCAATAGTAAGCAACAACACCTTTAGTGTTTTACCAAATCCATTGACTGGCGGTACAGCAGATACACCAAACAAAGTGGCTTTGATGGCGCTCTTATCGGGAGGATTTAGCTAGTGGACGAACAAAAAGAAAAAGAAGACCTCGACAAAGTCGAAGAGCTGAGACAACAAAGGAGAGAACTTCGCAATGGAGATAGAGGAGCTGGTGAAGCAGGTCAAGATACTTTCCGACACGGTGACAGCACAGTCGGAACGCCTGGATATCGTATTCCGGACAATGGACGAAGTGACCAAAGCATTGAAACAAACGTCCGAAATCTTGCAGCAATCGACCGAAAATTTGGCAACAACCAACGAAGCATTACTGAAGTCCCTGGACGAATCGGACGCACAACTGGACGACCTGGCGAAAGTGACAGCAGCTCTCCTGACCTTGCAGAAACAGGACAGCCAGCAGGAACCCGCCAGGCAGGAAGCTTAGAAACGGACGACCCTATACCGCCTCGTATAGAGGAGCCGGACTTTGCCTTTGAGGAAGGAGAGGTATCACTTGCCAAACAGCAGCCGCCAGCGAAACACAAAGAAGACTACTACGCCAGTACCAACAAAGGCGAAAAAGTCTTCAGGCTCAAGCAAAACCGGAGAGAATTTATCTCAGAAGAAGACTACGGCAAGCTTCTATCTCGCACGCAAGCCCAACGGCCAGTGGAAGAAGCGGGAGCCAAACAGCAGTCCTTCGGAGAAAAATACTTCAAGCGAGAAGCCTCAAAGCTCTCCCAAAAAGAGGTAATCGAGCTTTTCGAACCGCTCAAACAAGCCTTGCAAGACGACTTTGGCTACTTGGATGAGGGTATCTGGCTGTACTGTATGTCCGAAGATAGACAGCCTATTTGGGGCAATATCGATGATGATGAGGTATCAGTCCTTGCCCGTTTGATGCTCAAACAAGGGCAAAAGAATGCTGAGGTAGCAGCGTCGGTACGCATCCTGGTTGATAGCGATATCTATATTCAGGTAGCCGCTATCGTTGCGCCTAGAGCCATTCGTACCTATCAAATGCTCAAAGGAAGTCCACGCCCACGCTTACGTCAGATGCAGCGGGAGGCCAGGATAGCCGCTGGCAAGGGAGGTAGGCCTTCATGAACATCGAAATAAACGGCCAAATTTATGAGATCACACCGGAAAAGCAAGAGGAATTGATACTGCAACTCTGGCAAATGTGGCTTGAACAATACGCCAGTATCGGGCAAGGATACCGTATTTTAGCGAAGCCGTTTACCAGGCAAGTCTTACTCGACATGGAAAAAAAAATAGGCAAAGAGCAGGGCAAGGAACGCGCTATTGCTGTATGTCGCCCTCCCAAAGGCGGAGATCCAAACCTCCATTTGCTCTGGATATTAGCGGGTTTCAGTCGGGAGGCGATGAAATATGCAACCATATGCATTGACACCGAGGATACAACCGGCACCGTTAGTGATCTCACGTTCCGCCTCAAGGGTGAAGGTGAAAGCGGGGGACCGCTGGCTATTAGCGGGGACATCGGGGAGCGGGAAGACGACAGCAGCGAAAGCACTCGATATCAGGTTGGGCCGGTTGTTTCCAACGAGCAGACACTACATTTTCGACAGTAAGATGGATGGTGATTTTGACGATTATAAAGGCATTGTCCAAAGCGATTATGCACCGCGTAAGCCGAGAAGCGGAGAAAAGTATCAAGTATGGCAAGCTGTGAAGTTGATACCGGAAGAGATAGAAAAATGGCTATGGAGGGTAAGACATGATGCACCAGCAATACTCGTTATTGACGAATTGTACAGTCTCGTATACAAGCGAGGTGAATACTCAGATGAATTTAATATCATTCAGAAGACAGGAAGAAGCTTACCTGTTGGAACAGTTGTCTCAACTCAAGAATTGTCAAGAATACCCCAGAACGCGTACAAGCAATCAGTCCATAGGCTTGGATTTTATCTCGATGGGAGATACGATAAAATGATACGAGATGACTTACTCAAGTACAAAGTTGAAGACCCTGGAGACCAATTTGGTTTCTATTATGCTCATCAAAACTCAAGGGGTGAGCCGCAATACTTTAAGAATATACAAAGTTTTCTTAGGTAATTTGTCATTGCACCCTGGTGGGTGAGGATTGAAACTTGCGTTGAATATTGTACTTTGAGCCTTGCCGGTGAACGGACTGTTTCTTCTCCTTTCTATCCGGCTTGCCGGTAAGGCTGAGGACATAAGGAGGAAGCACTTATGCTTCGTGGTAGTCTAACCTTTATCGAACAATTCTTTTGGACAATGGTATGGATATTTCTTATACTCATTGTCGGCTTCGCCGTCCTGGCATTCCTCCAGAACAAATTCGGAGGGAATATTATTGGTAATGTAGCGTCGTGGATCCAAAGCCACGCGGAACCCCAATAGGAGGTATCTTCATGGCTTCGATGCAAACAAACGCAACTATGTTAAGTCTGACACCTGCGCAGTTGGCCGCTCTCCCACCAAATGAGCAAGCGCAATACATGCGCGGTCTGTCCCCCAGTCAGCAAGCAATTGTCGCGCAAGAAGTTCAAAACGCCGCCGTCTCGCAAAACCGCATGTTCATGCGCAAGTCGGTCGAGAAAATAGCATACTGCCCTGTCACCGGTGGCTCCGGCGTGTATGCCGCCTATTCGCCTGGCTCAACATTGTACTTTGATCTTCCGACCGTTCCAGGATTTGCTGTCGGCTTGCTCATCACCTATAGCGTCAGTTTCAAACTCTCTTCGACAACCTACACCGTCAACCAGGCCGCGCCGTGGAGCCTGTTTTCTGAACTTCAGTTGCTCTACAACGGACCCCAAGTGCGCACCCATCCTTACTTGCTGAAGGTCTTGGACCAGCTGAAGGGCTTCGGAAAAGGCCAGAAAAACCAGACTATCGCCGGTATCAACGACGCAGTCATAGCGGCAAATGTTGTCGGAACTACTCCCATTGTAGCCGACAACGCTACTTACAATGACTGGTACGGCAAAATGTACCTTCCGCTTAATGCACTCGGGCATGATACGGTACCTGGTGTCTTGCCTCTAAGCGGAGTTGGGAACAAGCCGCAACTCAAGCTGACGTGTGCGCCTGCCTTTATCGGCTATGACCCGCTACTGAATCCGGTAAGTAGCGCATCAGGGGTTGCAACGGTAAGTTCAACAGGTGGCACTATCACCGCCGCACAGATACTCGCCGCAGCAGGCCAGGCCACTAGCCAGGTCAATGTCGATGTGGTGTACCTCGATGGCTCCAACACGGATACTCCCTCGCCGATGTCGTTGCAGTGGCAAAATGAGCCAACACTCCAGTATTATTGGGATACGCCGCTGACACCTTTTAGTGCGTCAACAATTCAGCGCCAGACCATCTCGACGAAGCTGCAACACTGGTATGTGGTGTCGCTCGTCATTGATGGAGTGCAAAGTAACACTTTTGCGACGCATAACAACATTACCGGCTTTGAGCTAGGGCCAGATCAGGTGGGTCAACAGACCTGGCTGAATTGGAACATTTCCAACAACATCTCGATTTACGATTACTATGATCGGATGGTCCGTCGCCCACATGGGCAGGACTTAGACCCTGGTGTTATTGTCTGGGTTGACGGCGTTGGGCGCGGTGTCATTGATGCCGATAACAGGAACGGGGGGCAGTATCTCAATATGTATCCTGGCGGCTTCCCTGCTGCAACGCACTCCTACCAGGTGGGTAGCGTGACAACAACTAACTTGACTCCACGCGTGGAGACGCTCCTGGTGAGCATCAATACTGCTGGTCTGAAGGTGAGTTAAGCAAGAATGAACTGGTGTCTAAGGAGCCTTGGAGTAGGGAACGGCTTTACAAGGGGCGAAGACTTAATGATGGACTCAGGAACAATGGTGAAATTAACCAGGACTCTGTACGCTGCTATCGCCAGTCCCCCCAAAGGGAAAATAAATGGATGCAAGTAAGCTGTTTGCAAGTTCTGTGGTGGGTTTCCTCCTGATTGCTGCTGGTGTCAGTGGCAAGATAGGATCCATGTTGGGCGCTCTCATTGCGCCTGGTGACATGGTCGAGGAACAAACAACAAATACCGCAAGCAGTTTACCAGGCGCATCTCCTTCCAGCGCGCCAACCGGCAGTACAACGACGCTTTCCGCTGCACAAATAGCGGGATATGCCAGGGGCGCGGGCTTTGCGGGTAACGACCTAAACATTGCGATCGCAGTAGCGGAAGCCGAAAGCGGAGGAAGGGTAGGCGCCTACAACCCTGGGGGGCCTGGAGATGTTGAGAATAGTTGTGGACTCTGGCAAATTAATGTGTTAGCGCATGGACAGTACGATCGCACGAAGCTACTCAACGACGCCGCCTATAATGCAAGGGCCGCGTTTGCTGTCTGGAAAGGCTCCGGCTGGAATGCATGGGGAGCCTATAGCAATGGAAGTTATCTGGTATACATGCCGGTAGCCATATCAGCAGCACTTATATAAAGAGCTTGTCCTGAGCGAAGGGAAGGAAGGGGAACAATGGCAAAAAGACAAGGGAGCATGGCAACAATTGATGACGCTCTCAACCAAACAATTGTTGTCAACGAAAATCCTATCGCGCCTCCGCCTGATGCAAGTGCGCCTCATGCAGCGCCTGGCGTCAACGCCCCGACACCAGTAACCGGCGAAAAACCAGAACCAAGAACACTCACTGCTGAGGAAATAGCAGAGGAAAAGGACAAGTCCGAGCGGGAAAAGCTCATTGACGAAGCCATTAAGGAGAGGGAAAGACAGGAGCAAGAACGCAAGGATGCATTCAAAGCCAGTGCCAACAACGTTGTTGACAAGACTGGCCAGGTATGGAGAGGTGCTACGGCGCAGCTGGGGCGCATTCCGACTCCAGGCTCTATCATCCTTCCTTTGATCGCACTTCTTGTCTTCTTCTTCATGCTTATTCCGGTCAACGGGCATACCCGATTCGTTTGGCTCTGGCTGGTGCTGACGGGAAATGCGGACATCACCGGTGGTGGAGCAAGTGGAAACTTTGGCAATACCAATGGCGGGGCAAGCGGAGATTTTGGGACGCCAAGTTATCTCAGTCAGTTTCCGCAGGCTTCGGTGATACCAATTGTTCCTGGAGGGGCCTCCTCCGCCGCCCTAAACGCAGTATTAAATAGTCAGGGCAATGTGGAGCAACCGGCCAGGAACAATGGATTCCTTGCGCAGTTTCCACAAGCGCAAGTAACGCCTATCAATCCCACATTCTTCACAGGGCCGGAGGACACCGTATGAATGAAGCGGGACAGTGGTTAGGTGCCTGGCTGATCGTAATTGTTGTAGCTATCATGCTTGTGCAAAGCGGGTGGGGCAAGGCGCTTGTCTATTATGGTTTGTGGCTGGCTCTCGTATTCTTACTCGTAACACATGCAACAGAATTGACTGACATCCTCACCAAAGGAGGAATAATCAAAAATGGAAACAGTTGATCGAACACTCAGATACCTGTTCGTCCTGGCCTTTGCTTTGATTGTACTGGCCTACTATGCCGGTGCGAATAAGCTCCTGGGAACAGCTTTTAAAGGTACAACCGCGCTTGATTACGCCGCAACAGGGCGAGATACGAGCGGCAAATTTGCCGGCTATCCGACAGGGGGGCCGTAAAATGGACTATGCAAGTGAGGAAATAGCCTCTTATGAGTGGCGGCCATCCATCTATTATCCCAGTCCGGCCAGGCAGGTAACACCGATTTTTGGACCCTGGGGTATACCCTACAAGGCACTTGGGATAGAGATACAGAACACCAATTTCCAGCATATAGAGGCACCGATACCGCCACAAAAGAGCATCATCACGCATCCAGTCTATGCCATTTATACCGCCGGTCAGTACGCATTTGGGCAAGCCCCAACCAGCGGAGTGTACACTGGCGTGAGCGATGAGGATTGCACATAAAGGAGGGTAAATGGCCGACTTAAAAGATTTAGGGAAAGACATCTGGAGTAATAAGCCCTTGCTCTATGCGCTTTTAGTAGTAGCGGCCATTGGAGCCTATGTCCTTTATAAGCGCGCGCAGTCGCAAAATGCGGTTGATACTGGTGTTGCTACCAACGCTGCACCAGGGGCCAGCGGTACCTACGTCAACGAGGATTTTTCCTATTATGCACCCTCAACGACGACCTTTGCGCCTCTTCCGACACCTCCCGTTGCGACGCAACCGACCGGACTCTTAGGGCAAAAAGTCAAAATAAGCAAAAAGAACGGGGTGTATGTCTACAAGTTGCCTGGTGGTACAAGCGGCTTTCTCTCTCAAGTACTGCCGCATGGAGCAACCGATATCGCACCTGGCGCGCAAGGAAGATGGTGGTATCATCTGAATGGTCTCAAGTACCTGATAACCAGTGGAACGGGTCCGGCAGTCACGAATAATGCAACGGCCAAGGGGGGTTAATGGCTAGTGGCTATCACTATAAAAGTAAAGCGGAGGAGCGGCGTGATAACGCAGTAGGCAAAGCCATTTATACGGGCCGTGATTATATGGAGGGGAAAATTAGTATCGCCGCTGTTGAGCGATATCTCAACCAGGAAGATCACGGGGGCTTGACAAGGACGGAAGTCCACAAGTATATCAATCAAGGTGTCAAATTAGCAGAGGAAGAGGGCAAGGCTAAAGAGTCTCGCAAGCAACCCATACAGGAAGAGCTAAAATACGGACCAAACAAAGGCAAGCGGTCTTCAAAGGGTGGAAGTCTTTCAAGTAGACCGGAGCATACACGTTATAAGGCTCCGGCAAAGAAGACACCAAAGGCGCGACCTGGGGGCTTAAATGCCTATGATGTCAAGGCAAAGCGCAAAAAGGATTTAAAAATATTGCTTGACAAACATGCGCGAGGGCAAATAGGAGTGAAGACGGTCAAGAAAGAGGCAAAGGTCAAGGCTGAGGGCAAGGCATATAAGAATGTCGTCTATAACGAAACACATCATAGATACGTAGGAAAGAATAGATAGATGGCAACTACTTTAGGCGGAGCATTAGAGGAACATTTAGGGAGCTATAGCGATATCGGCTTAAAGATGGTGCTCATTAGTATCGGTATCATCTTGATAGCCGTTGCGTTATTACCTGTCAATCGTTGGGTAAAGTTGGCTGTAGCCGCGTGGGTAATACTACCTTAGGAGGAAAATAGAGATGTCATGGCTTAAGAATCACTGGTTGAAAGCAATCATTTTTGTGCTTATTGCCTGGCTGGTACTCAAGTGGTACTATACCAGCGCAGTCACCAACCAACTCGCGGGGGTATCGGGTAGTTAATGGCAACAATCAGCCAGGTATTCCAAAAAAAGAAACTTTGGGAATGGTACGCCAGCACCGTCACCAACAAGTTTGACGGTGCATCGGAAAAGGGCCAGGACTACTCAACGACCTACGGGACACCCGTCGGGGTAGCTGTTGGTGGGAAAATAGTCAGGATAGCTCACAACAATAATGGCATCAATGACGTGGTAGAATTGCAATCCGGCGACGGGGCCGTGTGGCTCTACCAACATATTACCTCAAAGGTAAGTGTTGGGCAGGTGCTCCAATGTGGTGATATTATAGGAACGGAAAACGGATTACCACGTGACCTATATAGCACCGGACCACATATTGAGGTACGTTATTGTCCCCCTGGACAATGGAAAAGTAGCTTAATTAGCTGGAATGAACACTGGATTAATCCGGCTTCTATCTTTGGAAGTCTCGCCGGACAGACGGCGGGAAGCGTTGCCAGTGGAAGCAACAACCTACTAGGATTTAGTGGAAGTGGACCTTCTGGGTTGCCCACCCTTGCCCAAAACCCGCTTGCACCCAACGCAACCGTCACCAGTACATTGGCCTGGCTAGATCGGCAACTGGGGATTACCAACCCGTTTTTAGTCAACCCGCCTCCTTTACAGGTGTTGGGAGCAAGCATTCCAGACCCGATAGGCTACATCCAAGACTTCAGTGTTGTGCTTGCTTATGATGCGCACGCGCTAGTATGGAGAGCGGCCTTTGCTATTTTAGGAGTGTTTATTCTGTACAAAGTTGCCAGTACATTCATCGATTTTGATGCATTGATAGGCGCGTACACGGGTAGCGTTGATACATTAGCGATGGGATTAGCAGTCTAATGCCGAAGAAACTTGAGCTAAAACTGAAGAGGGAAGCCACAAAAAAGCACTTGACCGGCAAGCGCAAGAACGCTTACATCTATGGTTCTCTCAGAAAAACAGGCTGGAAACCAAGGAGGAAGAAATGACAGCGGCGCACTTATTCATACTCAATTTGACCATGTTCATAGCGGGAAGCCTGACATTCTTGCTCAATATGCGCTATCTTCATAGCAGGGGATAACGATGCAAATAGTCGCGACCTTTGACCCAAGTGTCACAATGACGAACACTTTCACTGTTCCGCAAAGCAGTGCAAGTGGCAAGATGGTTGTGTGGAATGAAAGCAACATTTCCATCCAACTCAACTTTCAGAACGGAGATACGACCTATGTACCCGCCTGGACAGCACGCTTATTCTGTGGAAATTACGGCGGCTCAACGGTCACATGGTCGCAGCACTCGACTCTTGCATCAAGCGGGCCCCCGCTTTCTCAGGTCGTCGTCGAAACATTTGCCAGTAATGAAGCCATACCAGGGACGTTTCCAGCGACATTATCCAGGCAAAGTAATATAGGAAATGTGGTGAATACTGTGGGAGGAACCGCAACCGCCGTTCAGAATGACGGCAACATAGCACCAACAACCTTTATCGAAAGCACGGTATCAGGTGATGCAGGGAGCTCCGTCACCCTCACCAACAGCGGTATTCTCACGCTAGGTAGCGCGGCCAGGTCAGGAACAATCAAGTTCTTTGACAACTTCGGAGCATCCCAAAACATCCTGACACTCGATGGAGCGAACGGTACAATACTGCAAGGTGCAGGTCACTTAGTTGCTCTATCAATCACCGATCAGAATGGACAGGTGATCGCACAATTCCTGTTAGGAACGGGCATTTCCATTCTTTCAGGTGGGTTACATTTTGCTCAGGGAAGCATTACCAGGGTAGACCAACAACACATTACGCCCTCGGTCACAACCTTGCAGACCTATTCTCACAGTTTGGGAG
>WNFY01013754.1_pt1 | contig 10051 bp, 9 predicted proteins | sample 5400091 | NCBI WGS metagenome assembly WNFY01 (sample SAMN13153364, study PRJNA577476) | soil metagenome | isolation source: 60 cm soil or saprolite under grassland replicate 1 | place: USA:California | collected 2016-06-15 | reverse complement strand
CTTCACCGATGGATGTTTCTGTTGCCATCACTATTGCAGCGAAAGTCTTAGAAGAACCATTCACTGTAAAAGAAACAAGCTGACCATTTTTTATTTCTGATCCGTATTTTTCAGGAACGCTGAATTGAAGTTTCAGCTTGCTTACCTGGCTGATGGTGGTAACAACGGTAGATGGAGTCACAAAGGCACCCGGACTTATATATTTTAATCCCAGCTTTCCACTAAACGGCGCCCTTATTTCCGTCTTCGTAATATTGGCTCTCGTAATTTCAATATCGGCTTTTATATTGTTTACATTTAGAAGGCTGGCATCATAATCAGATTTGCTGATACCTTGTATTTTTAATAATTGAGCTGACCGGTCCTCATTCGTTTTCGCAATATCCAATTGTACCTCGAGTTTTCTTAGTTGCGCCTGCAAATCTCCATCATAAATTTTAGCCAGCAATGCTCCTTTGTTTACAAATTTTCCTTCTGCAATATTTAACTGCACAAGACGACCGGAAATTTCCGGATGGATTTCTGTGGTTTCATTTGCGAGTAAACTACCTGACACTTCAATTTTTTCATTAATGAGAGTAGGCTTCACTATATAGATATCAACGGGCAGTGGTGGTTGGTCACCTGGGCCCTGTCCACTTCGGCCACTTTGTGGGCCAGCAGCAGTTTGGGTAGTGGTTTTTTTATCTGAGCTTCCACAAGCTGATAAAGCAGCGAGAGTAATTCCTATCAAAAAAAACTTAAATGGCTGGAATGTAAATTTCACTTTGGTCAATTATGATTAAACAATAAAAATAGCAGATAATCAATTTATTTAGACGCCAGAATTTTTTTATTCTTTTTGCGCTAAGTTCCTGAAATTATAAGCGGTTTTCATATTGGATGGAAGGAGGGTCAGCACTTTGCGACAAGTGTTCGCTTCACTTTTTTTGACTTGTACAGGAGATCCTGCTTTTCATGGCTCAGAAGGGTAACGTGACCCATCTTGCGACCGGGTTTTGTTTGTTTTTTGCCATATAAATGTACAAAGGCATTTTCCATCTGCAGCACTTCATCAAGTCCTTCATATTTTACCTCGCCGCTATATCCTTCCGCACCAAGTATATTGATCATAATTGAGGGGAGAATAAAGCCCGTATTTCCCAAAGGATAGCCAAGCATTACTCTCCACAACATGTCGAACTGGGAACTGTAATGGGCCTCAATGGTATGATGACCGCTATTGTGAACCCTGGGAGCGGTTTCGTTTACAAACACATCGCCACTTTTGTCAATAAACATTTCAACTGCAAAAACACCGGGTGAATTCAAATTTCTTGCAACTGTCAATGCGATGGCCTCAATTTTCCAGAGCGTTTTCGTATCAAGTTCAGCAGGGCAAATCTGGTAGTCAAGTAAATTCAAATTAGAATCAAACAACATTTCTACAGGCGGATAAATAGCTTGTTCCCCTTTTTGATTGATGACAACAATTTGCGCAATTTCTTTATGAATATGAATAAGCTTTTCAAGCACAGCGGGTTTGTCAAAGGCAAGGCTAATATCATCAATGGTTTTTAAAACCTGCACACCGCGGCCATCATAACCACCTTCTCCCAATTTATGAACAGCAGGTAAAAAATTTTTTCGTGAATCAAGTTCTACCAAACTTTCTGTAACAATAAATTCAGCGGTAGGAATTTCGTTTTGCTGGTAATATTTTTTTTGAAGGATTTTGTTTTTGATTGTATTCAAAACATGAGGCTTTGGAAAAATTTTGATTCCTTCAGTATCGTTTGTGGCGTGCGGCTCGTTGTTCAAGGTGTTAAAATTTCCGAAATAGTTCAAATTTGCGAATAGAATTTGCGTGCAATCTGGCTGCCTGCAAACACTGCGCTTTGTTCCGCGTAACTTCGATCGCTGCTGGAACGTGACACTATTACTGGATAAAGAATAGAAAGATGAATAGAGTGTCTTGCTTCGCTGAAGCTTCACGACGGCACAGTCGCAAAGAACGCTAATAAAAATTTTCGAAGCTGGTAGGAAAAATAAAAAATCCCGAAAACTTTTTCTTTTCGGGATTCCTCGAATAGTAATTCATCTATTTTTCGTACACACCCTTTGCGTTATTATCTCCGAATGATGATGAATAATTATTTTGAGATACCAGCGTTTTGCCGCCATCGGCTAAAACCCAGGCCTCTGTCCCCTTGATTTCCGTCGTTTGGCCGTTGAAGTCAAGCATTATGTCATACGAGATGGTAAAAGTCTGACCATCGTCAGACCATTTTCCACTTGCTTTTCTTTTTGAGTTACCAAAGACTGTATTTTCAACTTCTTTACCATCAAATGGCAGTGTTTCAGTGATTGTTACCATGTCACCATTAAACGAAGGAGAAGTTTTTGTTATGGCTATAGAATCTGCTTTCTGTTCCACTTTTATTGTACGGGGAGCAAAAGGCGCGAATTGGCCCAAATCACTTTTCCCTTCGTTTAATTTCCACTCGCCTGAAAAGTTTGCCTTGTCAGGTAATGATGTGAATGAAAAAAGGATGGCTGGAGCAATTAAAAAAACCAATAGTTTTTTTGAAAATGTATTCATACAAAATATTTTTTGAGCGTCAAAAGTAAGGATAAGATTGGAAACCCGTTGCTAGGAATTTAGTTGCAGGTTGTTAATTGTTAGTTGCTGACTTTTATTGCGTCGATACTCAGGTATTCCGGAACACTCGGGTTCTTAAAGCTTGAAAGTTTTAATAATATCTTCCCATGAATTTATTTTCTACAATTGTCTTTTTCATTTCCGCAGGATTGACGCGGCCCTGTTTTCCATACACGATTTTTCCCCCTGGTTCTACCAAAACAGTGTAAGGTAATGCTCCCTGCCATTTGGGATCAATCGCCTCAATGAGTTTGTATTTATCGTCGGTACTGAAAAGATAATTCTTATTAGAGGCTTGTTGCTGTTTCAAGAACTTCAGTACTTTTTCTTTTTTAGAAGGATCATCGGCACTGATACTGATAAATTCAAAGTCACGATGACCGTACATCCTGTTAATGGTAATGAATTCAGGAAACTCAGTAACACAAGGACCGCACCATGTGGCCCATACATTAATAAGCCGGATTTTGTCGGAATTATTTTTCAGCAGTTCTTTTATTCCGGCTTCGTCAATCATCTCTACATCGACAGGTTCTTTAGACCATTTTTCTTTATACTCCGCAACCCAATCGCTTTTACTCGCCCATTTAATAGAGCAACCGAAAACTTTGGTAGTTTGTACCTCAGGTTCCTTTCCGGCTAACAGCGCCTCGATCGCATTACGTGTGTCTAGGTTGTTTGGAGTTTTTGTGGGTTTTTCTACATCATCAATGCGACCCTGGTAATGAAGCTTTCTCTCTTTATCAAAAATAAAAACATGAGGAGTAGCTACAGGTCCATAGGTTTTGGCTACAGTTTGTGTGGCCCCATCGTATAAATATGGAAAATTAAATTTCTTTCGCTTTGCACGAATTTTCATTTCTTCAAAGGAATCACCCAAATCAGCCCAGCCCAGTTCGTCTAATCTCACAGCCTTGGGATCATTAGGCATAATCGCCACCACACCAACCCCTTTCATCGTATAATCTTTTGTGAGCTGAATGATCCTGTCTTCATACGCCTGAGCAGTAGGGCAGTGGTTGCAGGTGAATATAATCACAAGAATTTTATACTTGTTGAATGATGCCAGTGTATAAGTTTTTCCATCAACACCTTTTAATGAAAAATTCGGCGCTTTGGAATTAATTGCTAATGTGGGATGGTCTTCAATCGGTTTGCAATAACCAACAAGGGCATGCGAGGAAAGAAACAGGAAGATCGTGAAGCAAAGAATTTTGGTTTTCATATTCTTATCTTTTTCGGTGCTGAGTTTATCCGGTAATAAATGTAAATGAAAATTTAATATCAAGCTCTGACAGTAGCGGCATTAAATTTGGTTGGTTACAAGGGTGAATATACAAACCACGCTAAGATCAGAAGTGGGGTGAGCAAAAAGATTTTACAAAATCCGAAACTGATGCTAACTTAACACTCCTTTTGAAAACGTTTATTGATCCGCACCAATTTATTGTGATTCCTTAACCAAAATACATTTTTATGAAAAAAATCCTTTTTGCTTTATCTGCAGGTCTGTTTTTCATTTTTATATCCTGCAATAATAGCTCCCCAACGTCGTCAGCGGCAACGGCGGATAATTCGCAAACGCAAAAAAATCTCGATGCTTCACATGTTGTCAGTAAAGCTTTTGAAACCGGCGATGCGAGTGGAGTTGATAGTGTACTTGCCGACGATTTTGTAGACCATACAGATCACGGCGATGTAAAAGGAAAAGATAGTCTGAAAGCAATGGTAAATATGGTGCACACCAATATGAAAGACATGAAACAAGAAACCATAAAGGAAATAGCCGATAATGATTATGTGTTTACATGGATGCGTTTTTCCGGCACCAGTAATGGCGCAATGGGAATGCCTCCCGGTCCTTATGATATGCAAGCTATTGAAGCTGTAAAATGTAAGGATGGAAAAATTTCGGAACATTGGGAATTCATGGATATGAGGGACATGATGAAAATGATGCAATCGATGGGCAAGATGAGCATGAATAAAATGGATACTACCAAGAAAAAATAAAATAAACTGATCGTTCAGAAACCGGGCAGCAGCCCGGTTTTTTATTGAATCTGTGTATGTTTTTGGAACGATTTAAAAATTGACGGGATCCTTTCCTTTATTGTCAATTACATAACTACGCAAAATACGTTTTGTTACAAAGGCTCCATATTTTGCCACCTCACCATCACGCAGCAGGAATTCTCTTTTTTTAGCGTTTTCGGAATCATAACAGATTTGAGTAAAGCAAAATTTTCTTTTGTAATAGGAAAACTGCGCTCAAAATATGCTCTTAGAATCTCGAACATTTTTTTATTGGTTACTGCTAAATTAAGAAATACATAAACCATGAATGGGGAGAGGAAAATAACGTCGTCGTATTTGCCTTCATTTTTGATCTTCGTAACTTGGCGGCTTAAATTTTTAATATGAAACGATTGCTTGTAGTACTAACTTTTGTCGAAAGTTGTTTAACTGCATTGGCGCAAACAACTTCAACCATCAGCATTCTTCCCATTCCGGTCTCAGTTGTCCCAAAAACGGGAACATTTGCCATCACGAGTAAAACTGTGGTTGAACTTTCGACCGGTAACATCGGCGCAAACAGAGTAGCAAACTTTCTATCCCAGTCACTGTCAACGCCTGCAGGATTCAAAATTCCTATAACAAATAAAATAACTTCTGGGAGTGCTATACGACTGGTTATTCTAACAACAGCAGATAAAACATTGGGAGATGAGGGATATAAATTATCAGCCTCTTCAAATGCGGTTACGTTATCTGCTAATAAACCAGCGGGTTTATTTTATGGTGTACAAACCATTTTGCAATTATTACCAAAAGAAATTGAAAGTAAAAGCCAGGTAAAAGGAATTGCGTGGACTATTCCTGCGGTGGAGATCACAGACTATCCGCGTTTTGGTTGGAGAGGATTGATGTTTGACGTAGTCCGTCATTTTTTTACCAAACAGGATGTAAAAGAGTTTATTGATGATATGGTAAAATACAAATACAATCTTCTGCATTTGCATTTAACTGATGACCAGGGCTGGCGAATTGAAATTAAATCTTTGCCAAAGCTCACCTCTGTAGGTGCATGGAATGTAAAAAAGGTTGGAACCTTTGGTCAATTTTCTCCTCCTTCTCCTGATGAGCCACGCAATTTTGGTGGTTTTTACACGCAGGATGATATCAAAGAAATTATACAGTATGCAAAGGATCGCTTCGTAGATATTTTACCCGAAGTTGATATACCAGGACATAGTCTTGCCGCAGTGGCCTCGTATCCTGAAATATCATGCACTCAGGAGGCAGTTAATTATCATGTGAATTCAGGAGAGCCGTTCATGGATTGGTCTCATGGCGCGCCGCCAATTGCTCTTGTTGATAATACAATCTGTCCGGCCAATGAAAAAGCATACGATTTTTTAGATAAGGTCTTTACTGAATTAGCTGCACTTTTTCCATTTGAGTACATTCATGTGGGAGGAGATGAATGTCCAAAGAATTATTGGGAAAAAAATGATGCCATAAAAGCCCTGATGCAGAAGGAAGGATTAAAAACACAGGAAGAAGTTCAAAGCTATTTTGAAAAAAGAGTAGAAAAGATTATTGAGTCCAAAGGAAAAAAAGTAATTGGTTGGGATGAAATATTGGAAGGCGGATTAGCGCCTAATGCAGCAGTAATGAGCTGGAGAGGAATAAAGGGAGGTATCGACGCTGCCAAGATGGGTCACCAGGTGGTAATGAGCCCAACGACATATACTTACCTGGATTATATGCAGAGCGATGCCGTGATGGAGCCGCCAGTATATGCCACGCTTCGCTTAAAAACAGCCTATGAATTTGAGCCAGTGCCCAACGGAGTGGACCCAAAATTCATTAAGGGAGGGCAGGCAAATTTATGGACTGAGCAAGTTTACAACATGCGACATGCACAATATATGACCTGGCCGCGGGCTTTTGCAACAGCAGAAGCGGTATGGTCACCAAAAGAAAAGAGAAACTGGAATGGCTTTGTAGCAAGGGTGGAAAAGCAGTTTGAGCGATTTGATGTGGCGGAAAAAAAATATGCGCCAAGCATATATGATCCAATCTTCAAAGCAACAAAAAATACCAGCAACCAGGTAATAGTAGAAATGAGTACAGAATTGGAAGGCCTGCATATTTATTACAGTTTTGATAATTCTTTTCCTGATGAATTTTATCCGGAATATTCTCAACCATTGACCGTTCCGAAAGATGCATCAAACCTGAAGGTGATTACTTATCGCAACGGAAAACCTATCGGCAGAATGGTCACTATGCCTGTTGATGCTCTGAAAAAAAGAGCAGGAATAAAATGAATTGATTTAAAAACTTTCCACTTTAGTAATTGGATGAATTTCCGTCCAGCCGTTATGTGAGTCCAGCACATAACTTCCTGTAACTTTTACATGATCTCCAACATGAGGGAGTTGCACCTGGTTGACATATCCTTTGCAGATGCCCTTTGCAATTTTCCGGGTAATGTGGTTGATGCACACGGCTTCAATTACAAGGTTTCCGTCCTTTTTTGTATAATTTTTTTTATTCAGCAGCTTTTCCTGGCCGGCATCAAGTTTTAATAGCATATGTTCGTCACCGTCAGGATCGGCATTTTTTTCTACGATTACTCCACTTACACTCTTGCATTTATCAAGCACGTGGAGTCTTTTTGGTTCCCATACAAAGTTCCAAAGTTTTTTATCGCAATTGTCCCTGCTCTTCTGCGCAAGGCAAGAAGAATCTAAAAAAAATAAAGTCAGAAAAATAATTAATAGAGCAAACAAAAAACTTGTCTTCATTTTTGATTTCTTATTCTAATGGTTCAACAAAACAAGCGCCAATTTCAAATGCGTTGTATTGCCCCGAGCTTTTAAGGGCAATTTATTTGATAATGCTACGCATTCAACGATTAGGCTTCATACCAAAAAAAAATTATCACTCGCCGAACTTTCCTTTTAATGGCATGATTATTTTGGTTTCTTTTATTTTATGAAACTAAAAGTAACAGAGTTTACCACATTAGTTCTTGCCGCTTTGGTGATGGGTGTTTTTTGGGGTACATGGTTTACACTCACCCGGTCAATTCCTGATTTTTCAGCTGCCGAATTTATTCATATAGGGAAAACAATCATTGCCAATGTAGCCGTGCCTATGGCTATTCTTATGCCCACCACCTTACTGATGATGCTGTTAGCAATGTGGCTGAGTTTTCATGTGAACCGATCTTCTTTTTATTTATATGCCTTATCGTTTCTGCTGATGATCGTAACACTCATAATTACTGTCGGTGTCGAGGTGCCCATTGATAATCAAATAAAAACCTGGACGGCAGCTACTGTACCAGCAAATTGGGAATCCTTAAGACATACCTGGGATCAGTTTCACACCATTAGAACTTTTACTTCTATAGCGAGTGTAAGTTTTTTTGCATGGGGAATGTCAAGGCGTATAAGATGAATGAAGCAATATTTCCGGCCCAAATATATTTACAGAATTCCGGCGGATTATTTTAAGACAGCTTATGAAGCTTTGCTTAATTCACCCTCTATAAGCTCGTATTATCATTATGTCTTGTGAAATTGAATTCTCTTAACCGCCCCTCTGTTTTTACAAGCCGGGAGAACTGGATATTTTTAAAATAAGTTGTTTGCATAAGGCTATATTATAAGGATTGCCAGGAAGTGTAAGGTACACCTTAATAAAGTATAAGGACGTTGTTCGCTGTTCATTTTTAATATTGTTTAACATGAGGGAGATAACGCTTTTATTTTGAATGGGTGCGCAAAATTCCTTTTTACTCATAGAACACGAATAATGCAGTTTAGTAAATACGAATTCATTTTTAAAGAAGAATTGCCAGGCTGCTGCCGCTTGCAAAATCGGCTTAAGAAGAATTACCCTGTCAAAATTCTGGTAATCTACTGCTCCTTTTCATAAAAACTCAGCTTGTTTCGGAGCTGGGTAATTTCATTTTGCATTTCTTCAATGCGCTGTAGTAAGTTATTAATCGCATCAATACCTTCAGGATTAATATTTAATTCGTGGTACAGTCGCACAATTTGTTCCAATTTTGATAGCTCGCTGGCAGGGATGCACAATGCCTGGTTGATAATAATAATTTCTATCAACCCATGCTCTTCCAATGATTGAACAAAAGAGATTTCTATGTGGTGGTTGGCGCAAAACTCATCGAGCACTATCATTTCTTCGGTCTGCATTCAACTATTTTAAGATGATAATTTTGACAACTGTTCAACTAATTCTTTTTGCTTTTCAGTGAGATTGGTGGGGATCTTTACCTGGAAGGTCACAATCAGGTCGCCAAATTCGCCCTCTTTTTTATATACGGGAAAACCTTTTCCCTTTAGACGTATTTTAGTTCCATTTTGAGTTTCCGGTTTTACTCTAAGTTTTACTTTTCCGTCGAGCGTGTCAATCATGATCTCACCACCCAACAGCGCTGTGTACAGATCAAGATCAACTGTTGCGTACAGATCATTGCCGTCACGTTTAAATTTGGAATTGTTGATGATGTGAAAGGTGATATACAAATCTCCATCAGGACCGCCATTAATGCCCGGCCCGCCATGTCCTTTTATTTTTATTTTTTGTCCGTTCTCAACACCGGATGGAATGGTGATACGAATGTTTTTGCCATTTACTGTTAATACCTGCTGGTGAGTTCGGTAGACATCTGTCAGATTCAGTTGCAGCTCTGCATGATAATCTTCACCACGAAATTTTGTTTGCCGTTGCCGGTAGCCACCTCCCATTTCTCCAAACATTGAATTGAAGAACTCTGAAAAATCACTCTCTTGAAAGTCACCGCTAAATGTTTCTTTTCCAAAACCATGTGCTCGCTGCTGCGATTGCCTTGCTTGCTCAAATTGCTCAGCATGCTGCCAGTCCTTTCCGTACTGGTCATATTTTTTTCTTTTCTCAGGATCACTCAGCACTTCATTTGCCTCGTTGACCTGCTGAAATTTTTTGTGTGCCTCCTTATCATTAGGATTGAGATCGGGGTGAAGCTTTCTTGCCAGTTTGCGATACGCTTTTTTTATGTCCTCCGGTGTTGCATTTTTATCAAGACCCAGCACTTTGTAATAATCGATAAACTCCATGATCCCATTTATAAGTTAAGCTGGTTCGGACTGGTAAAATTAGGAAAAAGAAAGAAGAGAGTTAGTTAAGAAAATAGCCGGATGATTGCTGTCAGATTTTTATTGGTTACCAGGAATTTTTTCATTTACCGGCCGAGGATTTTGTGAAAAAGAAAAATACTGCCAGGAAATAATATTACAACGGCTTGTCTCATTGTTTTAGTTTTGACTAAATGAATTTGGAGAAATATCGGAAATGATAAGATTAACTTAACGCAGTGCAGAAACAAAT
>WNFY01010638.1_pt1 | contig 10051 bp, 6 predicted proteins | sample 5400091 | NCBI WGS metagenome assembly WNFY01 (sample SAMN13153364, study PRJNA577476) | soil metagenome | isolation source: 60 cm soil or saprolite under grassland replicate 1 | place: USA:California | collected 2016-06-15 | reverse complement strand
AATAAATAAAAGGAGCAACATAGTTATGCAATGGTTTGGTAAAAAACCTGCAACGCCTGTAGAGAAGCGTCCCGACGGTCTGGACCGCCTGCCACCGGGGCAATACCTGACGAAAAAGTGGCCAGTTTTGAGTTATGAGCGCACGCCCAAACAATTGCCGCCCGATTGGAAACTCAAGATCTCGGGGCTGGTAGAGAATCCGTTTGAGCTGACGTGGGAAGAGCTCCTGGCCTTGCCACATACGACGTTGACCTCCGATTTTCATTGTGTGACGACGTGGAGTCGGTACGACAATACCTGGGAAGGCATCCACATCCGCGAGATTCTCAAACGCGCAAAGCCACTGCCTAATGCTAAATTTGTGATGGAACATTCCTGGACCGACTACACCACCAACCTGCCCCTTGAGGACCTGGACGACGACGACGTGATCATTGCCATCAAACACGACGGGCAAGATTTAGAGCCTGAGCATGGTGGTCCAGTGCGCCTGATAGTTCCCAAGCTCTACGCCTATAAAAGCGCCAAGTGGCTGGATGGCCTGGAGTTTATGGAACAGGACCGTCCCGGTTTCTGGGAGGTGCGAGGCTATCACAACCGCGCCAATCCCTGGAACGAAGAGCGTTACTGGTAACTCGCCCTCCTGCTGATTATAAGTGTTCCCACGTATACGCACTATATTCTTTGAACCAGGGAGCATCGATTACTTCAAAGCGATGCTCCTCACGGTTTTTCCAGCGGAGTATACCCATTGAATGTGGTTCAAGAGTCATAGCAGAGCTGGCGCGATCCCAGTGTAAATCGGCAAGCTTGCAAGAGAACGTGGTTCCATTGCTATCAAGACCCTGTTTGCAAGGCCCGCCAAAGTGACCAAAGAAATGATATGTTCGTCCATCCTTCGGCAAACGTTATGCAGAATACATTCTAGGTATACCAACCTGAGAGTTGTAGATAACAACGCTCGTCAGAAGCCCAGCCAGGTTTCCACACATAATCCATATTCGTCGATATGTGTTATGGCAATATGTTGCTCGATCAAGGTATTGCCAATGAGTTTGCTGCGATGGCATTCCTGGGGCTTTGCCTCTGAGCATAGCAGAGCAACGCGTAATTGTTTCTCCCACGCTACACGTAGGCGTCCAACACCCTGCTGATAGAAAAGCTTCGAGCGAATGATGTCGTAATCGGGCTTATTATCTGTATAACAGGTCTCGTCAGACGGACGACCTCCAAGCGTATCACCCATGAAAATATAACGTATACTATGTTCCTTCAAGGACGCTTCTAAGGCTGGACGTGAGAAATGAGGGGTGTAACGCGAAAATGGTTGAGAGCGCACGTCAATTACAAATGCGATCTCGTAACGCTGTAGAAGGGCGAGAAACTCTTCAAGTGAGCGATTGCCATGACCAATTGTGTAGATAGGAATCTCTGCCACGCCATCCTCCCGCTTTATGACTGCACACACTATACATGATCTCATCACGCTTTTTGTATGACAGTGAAACGTTCGACAATTTAGAACAAGTATACTTACTCATCTATGATACGTCAATTCTCAAAAATAACTATATTATCTCAGGAGCGGCATCACGTACTCCATTTGCTCCTCCATAGAGATGAATCAGGTCATCGTGAATTGCTATGACGACTGCTTCAGAAAGAAAACGAATCATAAAACTTACTCACCTAATTTACGATTTGCATTACTGTAGCGAGGCTCTATCTTCTCATAAGCAGCCCAGGCATCCTGAAAATCCTGCGTGGCCTTCGTCAGTACGATATGATCCTCAGCAACCTCGATAGCAACCTCGTCATCTTCGTGCAGTTGGAGTGCTTCCAATACAGGGTCTGGAAGCGAAACAGACTGTCTCGTTGTGTGAGACAGTCTGTTTACATAGAGTCGTCTCTTACTTTTCCAGTGTGCTCTTGGAGTTACGCTCGCCATCATAGGTCAGGAGAATGCGTTTGTTCTCGTAGACCGTTTCAAGGTGGACGGGGCGACCCCACATGGTGTACACGTATTGGAGGGTCTTCTCGGCGTAATTGAGATCCAGTTCCTGGCCTTCGAAGAGATGTTTGATGTAGAGTTCGCGGTTGCCGCGATAGTCGCCATTCTCGATCACCAGGTAAGGATACCCGAAGTTGGTCATGCTATTAACGATGCCGTCGCGCACCTTTTGCCAGTTTTTCTCAACAATGACCCATTCATCGCCCTCCTTTTTATAGAGGTAGAGGTCGAGATCCTTGATGAGATCTTCGGTCAGGTAGTTGCGCAGGAACGAGACATCGTTATCCAGTTCGCGTACATCAAAGATTTTCTGTCGACCCATGCCAGGCTTACGACCAAGGCGCTCGCGCTCCTCGGTGGTGGGATTATCCCAGCGTCGCTCGATATCCTCGAACATCTTGAAGCCGATGTAGTAAGGATTGAGCGATGTACGCGAGGGCGAGAGTACGCCGGAATGCAACTGCGCAAATTCGATCACTTCGGAATCGGAGATGACGCCACGATCACCCAGTTCGCGCATGATACGTGAGTGCCAGATGCTGTTGTGATGCAGCATACCGTTGGCGACATACTGGTGAGAACGATCGACCGTGATATCGTATACGTCAGCTACATCATGCTCAATGCTTACCACCTCGTCGTTCGGATCTTCCTTGAGGAACCAGCGGTGATTATCAAGGTAACATTGCAGATTCTCACGCTTACGGGGTAGCCAGAAATTGATCTCCTGCGCGAATAGCTGTGCTGACTTGCCCTTAATTCTTATGTTGACACCATTGCGCCGTGAAAGGATGCCGTAGTTCAGCAACACGATTTGCAAAGCCTGAGCAATTTCGTCGCTGAAGGTAGATAAGATCACACCTTCTTTGACCGATGCACAACCATCACAGTCGAAGTATGCACGCAAGAACGCACTTACGACTGCTTTGGGCGAGCGCAAGATGACATCCGGGACAGATTTCGCACGCGCTTTTGCATGCAGGTCAATACCCAATGATTGCAGTAGTTCGAGCACATTTACCGAATAGAAGACGACGCGCCAGCGACCACCCTTGCCATTTGCGGTTTTGTCATCCCAGAACAGCGATGGCTCGATGGCGAACAACTCGGTAACAAGGTGGGCATAGCGATCGGCTAGTTCGCGATCACCACTCGCATAGCCGATGGCATTCTTCGAGACGTGGATGTTGCCATCACCTACGAGATAGCCCAGGAATTCGGCAAATGCTTCGGTAACATGCGTAGGAGTTAGCAATGGTGAACGATGGCTGTATAGTGGTTTACCAGCGTTACCAAACGAGTAACCAGTACTCTGGATAGCGGCATCAATACGATTCTTCGCAAAAGTAGTTTTACCGCTCATTGAACGATATATCGTACGCACCCCTACACCCGCTGCCTGAGCAACGTCTTCGACGGTAGGCGAGATCACGCGGACGGACGGAGCAATAGAGACGAGTTGTTTGGGCCAGATATTATCGCCAACACTGAGAGGGATTCGTTGCCCAACACTTACATCTTTCAACTCCATCCACTGATCTGGCCCTATGCTCAGCTTGTGTCCCTCAGCACCTTCTAAGACAAGGCCACGGCGTGTACGTAGACGCACGGTTGCAGCATTGTGGCGAATATGCCTGTCTGTAATCATATCTTGCGCGCCACTACCACTGGCTACAGTAACCGAATTACCTTGAGCAAGGCACTCGTGAAGTGCGCCATAGCGCAAAAATCCGTGCTCCGTCAGTACCAGAGAATTAGCAACCAGGCAGGCCCAGCCTTCATTCATAACCTTCGTTTGCATTTGTGGCACGAAGTACAGCATCTCCAGGCGCACGATTTCGAGAATATCGCGCTGCCAGGGTTGCAGATGTGGCGCATGGCGGACCAGGAAGAGCAGGATGTCTTTCTCGGGCTTCTCAGGGAATTTGGGCGGTTTGACGTTGAAGCGATCACGTTCCTCTTCGGCCTTGCGTGCTTTTTTCTCCAGACCCCACAGGTCATCGTACTCGGTGAGACGCTCTTTAGGCTTATCCTTTTCGTCCTTGTCAGGCTCGTCGTCGCGCAGAAGAAGATTGTAATCGACATGCTCCTGGATGGAGAGGGCAGCATCCAGGAAATGCTCAACTTCATCTTTGCCGTGATCAAACTCGTACTTAGCGATACGCTCGGCATGGATACTGGCCTTGTCGATCATGCGGCGCGAGGTATGCTGGAAGTACGCATTGTTCTTGAAGAAGTCAGTATGACCAAAGACATGTGCTGCCACAAATGTGTTTTGCAGCAGATCGTTCATATCCATCAGGAATGCATAGCTGGGATTGGTATTAACCACCATCTCATAGATCTTGCTTAAACCGAGGTCGTACTGCATCTTCTGGCGGTAGTATGATTTGCCATGTGTCCAGTGACTGAAACGGCCAGGCAAGCTATACGAGGCAAACTCGTACATGATCGAGGCGGGTACCAGTTCAAAGTGCGTCGGGAACGGATCAAGTCCAAACTTGCGGGCCTCTTCCCAGGCAGCATCGATTCCATCGCGCAATCGTTCAATATCACTGGTTGAACCATTTGAATCCATTATCGTCATAGGAAACTCCTGATACTACCTTGAAGGAACAGGGTCGCGCTGTGCAAAGAATTTCCGCAGCGCGGGATAGACCTCTTTTTTATCTGAGATGGTCACGGCGGTAAACTTTTTGTCGGTGATCTTGTTATAGGCCGACATCAGTGTACTCGGTGAGCGATAATGCCCTTCACGAATTTCGCCGTAGCCAAAGATGTTACACATCTCCATGAGTTTGTTGACCAGTTGCACACAGCGGTCATTATCCCACGGCAAGTTGTCGCCATCCGAGAAGTGGAAGGGGTAGATGTTCCAGTCATCAGGATTGTAGCGCTCCTTGATGATCTGCAAGGCCAGTTCGTATGCTGACGAGACCTGAGTACCGCCGCTCTCACCTTTGTGGAAGAACTCTTCCTCCGTGACCTCTTTCGCTTCGGTGTGGTGACTGATAAAGACGATATGCACGTTGTTGTACTTCGTACGCAGGAAGCGTACCATCCAGAAGTAGAAACTACGTGCAATATACTTCTCAAATTCACCCATACTCCCGCTAACATCCATCATTGCTATAACTACAGCGTTGGATTGATATTTAATCGTCGGTTCCCACACTTTAAATCGTAGATCTTCGGACTTGATCTCGCCGAATCTGGGATCACCTTTAGCGGCGTTGCGCTTCATGTTTTCCATGATCGTGCGCTTTTTGTCGAGGTTAGCCATAGGACCTTTTTTACGCACGTCGGTGAAGCGCACGGATTCGGTCTCCATCTCTTGCTGGCGTTTCTGTTCAAGATTGGGCAGGCCAAGGTCTTCGAAGATCATGGCCGCCAGTTCCTCCATGGTGACCTCAGCTTCATAGTAGTCGTAGCCTGCATCCTTACCTGCATCGCCTTTTTTGCCCCTGCCTGGACGTGGCTCCTGGGCAACGACATCGCCAACCTTGCTCTTGCCATTTCCCTGACCTCCATGCTGCTGGCGACCGGGATCGTAGCGGAATTTATATTCATCGAGGGAGCGAATGGGAACGCGCACCATTTTCTTGCCGTCCGAGAGAATGATGCTCTCTTCGCTGACTATATCACCCAAATTTTTCTTGATCGCCTCGCGGATCTTCTCCTTGTGGCGCTCCTGGTCGATCTGCCCTTTACGGTGCAATGACCAATCATGCTGGGAGACAGACATGGCTCATTCTCCTTTGTATATGAGGAACGTTGCTGAGAAGATGGTGTGGCAGTATCTTTACAGACTCCTCAGGGAGTACCGCCAGAAGTTCCGGTAAGGGTATCCGCAAGGGATACCCTCACGACTGCGACCATCTTCACATAACAGGAATTAGCGGTTCAAGAGGCTTCCCGTGTAGCGGAGGATTTCGTTTGCGCACACGTGGCAGTAGCCATGCTCCGTCATCAAACGATTAACCACCTCATTGATCTTGCGCAACTGTTCTTTGTCGGGCGTGCGGGTCGAGGTCGTAATCTTCACCACATCACGCAGATCGGCGAACAATTTCCTTTCGATAGCCTCTTTGAGGCGCTCGTGGCTGGTATAGTCGAAGGTCAATCCCTTGCGAGCCAGCGACGAGATACGAATCAGAATCTCTTCACGGAAGGAGCGTTTGGCATTTTCGCTCACGCTAATCTGTTCCTCAATCGAACGCATCAAATGCTCATCGGGCTCCATCTCCTCATCGGTGATGGGGTCGCGCAACTTGGTTTTGTTACAATAGGCCTCAACGTTATCCAGGTAGTTATTGAGCAGCGTGCGAGCATTCTCTTCATAAGAGTAGACGAAGGCGCGCTGCACTTCCTTTCTACAGATCTCATCATATTCCTTACGGGCCTCGCTGATGAAGTTCAGGTAGCGATCGCGATCTTCACGCGTGATGCTCGTATGCTGATCCAGACCATCTCTCAAAGCTCGAAGCGCGTCAATTGGATTGATGCATGTGACGTTCTGCTTGACGAGCGCCTTCGACAACTGGTTGATAACATAACGTGGTGAGATCCCATCCATGCCCTCGCGCATAGCCTCGTCCTGCAACTCGCGCACATCCTTCTGCTTGAAGTCCTCCATATCCTCGCCATCGTACAGTTTGAGCTTCTTCATCGGACTCATACCAGCCTTCTTAGAAGGCTCAAGGCGCGTCAGGATAGCAAAGAGACTGGCAACGCGCAGCGTGTAGGGAGCAATGTGCACATTTTGTAATGCGCTCTGCTTGAGCAGTTTCTCGTAGATTTTCACTTCATCGGAGACGCGCAAATTGTAGGGGACCTTCACCAGGATAATGCGGTCTTGCAACGCCTCTGACTTCTTATTGCCCACGAACGACTGGTACTCATGCTCGTTGGTATGGCTGACAACAACCTCGTCAGCATAGATCATACTGAAACGCCCGGTCTTGATGTTCTGTTCCTGGCTGAGGGTGAGCAATACATACAGGAACTTTTCATCTGTTTTGAGCATTTCCACGAATTCCATGATGCCGCGGTTCGCGATATTCAGTTCGCCATCGAAGCGATAGGCACGTGGATCGCTCTCCACACCAACCTCACCGATGGTAGAGAGGTCAATACCACCGACCAGCTCACTGATATCCTGGCTATTGTGTTGGAAGAACCCATCAGCAACGAACGAATGGGTACCAGGCACCAACAAATCATATACAGGTTCAATACCAGCAGGTCGCACCTCGCGTACCGTTAGCCAGAGATAATTCTGTTGCACCAGTGTCGCGAGCGCAGAATGTGCCAGTTCAGGGGTCGCCGCCAGTACGTTTCGTGCACGATCATATGAGAGTTGGCGATCTCCAGCAATGATGCGCGCAAGGTAACCATCACCTCCATGACCATTGAGGAGGGACGTTCCATGAGGAAGATGAGCATAATTCGTCTTATGACTACGCGTTTCACGCAACGGTGAGGTTGCTTTCTCACACAACGATGGAATAAGCCCAACTAGATCCAGCACCTGATCACCACGCAACGTGACATTGTAGTACGACTCGCCATTTGTCTCGTGACGCCAGAATGAGCCGACCACACCGAGGTTGAGCAGTAATACATGTACCTGATGAGCCAGTTGTCGTGACTTGCTGGTAAACTTAAAGGTATTTGAATTGGAGCTATCACCACGAATAGTCGCATCACCCCAGAAGAGTCCTTCCAGGAATGCCAGGACATCGGCCTTACTGCTAGAAAGCACGCATGCTGGTACCGTCTTGGCATGTGAGCCACGAGCGATGCCCAGTTCACCACGTAACCACGTGCTCAACGCCTTGTTACTAATAGAGAGGTTGTAGTTGTAGGTATCGCCTTTACGATGCGCCACTGCATCCAGGCCGAAGAGCGAACTCGTCAATTCGGTGAAGCGATTGATCAGTTGCTGCGAACTATTCACGAACCAGGTCTCATAAGGCGTCACGCTTCCCTCAGCCGTTAACAGGCCAAGCCAATAAGCAAGCTCCGTGGTCATCTTACGTGGCTGACACGGCAGAGGATAGAAACTCTCTGGTAGTATGACGCTCTCTCCAAAGATGCCACTCCCCTGTGCAAGAGCTACATAGCTCCCAGCCTGCAATTCACCGATTTTTGTCCAGCTCAATTCGCCACCGGGCATCAGGGTCAGGAGAGGATGGTTAGCAGTGCCACGAATAGTATAGCCAAGGTTTGTTTCCACTTCGTAGATCGGCTGAAAACCGCCACTGTAGAATTTCGTTGCCTTCTCAGATCCGTTGACACCCAGGATAGTCGTTTCGTAGGGAACAAACTCATCCTCACGGGGCTTATTGGCAAGTTGGAGGTAGATATCCTCCATCGACTGCAATCCCTGACTGGTGAGTACCAGCGTGTCGCCTGTCACACATTTCGGATCAGACGGTGTGAACGTCCCAACGCCAATGCGGTATTTCTCACTGAAGGTGATACGTTTGACGGGCACTTCCTCAATGCGACCACGATACTGATTATCGACCATGTAGCGGCAATGAGGACACAGGTCACCCTCAATATACAGGCTGAACTCCCTCTCGACATCCGGGCGCAGTTCATTGGGGATCAAGTGAAGTGGCTCCTCGTGCATCGGGCAATCTTTGATCGCATAGATCGCCCCTTGAGGAGTACGGCTATAGGCTTCCAGGCCGCGTTTAAGCAGGTAGACAATGGTGGACTTACCGCCACCGACAGGACCCATCAGCAGCAGGACACGTTTACGAACTTCCAGACGTTGTGCGGCAGAATGGAAGTAGTCAACGATCTGCTGGAGCGGCTTCTCAATGCCAAAGATTTCCTGACTGAAGAAATTGTAGCGGGGTTCGCCCGAACGGGTTGTCTCGGTTCCCGCATCCATAATCATATGATAAATGCGCTCATGGGAAAGCCTGCTGACCTCTGATTTCTTACCCGCAATCTCAAAGTACTGCGCAAAGGTTCCTTCCCACATGAGTTCTCGCTCACGGTCTCGATATTCTTCCAACCGCTTCACCAGATCCATGGTTCACCCTCTCTCTGTTGTAAAGTAGTGTCTGAGCGGCCTTGATTGCGTACCCCACCGGGGATAGCCCGCCCAACACTACGGGACTGGGACTGCACCTACGTTTGACAGTCAGGGAAACGCACTACGTGATTGAGCCAGGATGAGATGACCCGAGGCCATTGTAGGGATGCATCGACACCATCCATCCAGCACCACCCAATCAAGAAGATGCAATAAGACCAAAAGGGCCAGTTTCTTACTCGACATTCAACGCGAGCGAACCAGCCCTTTCCTACATTACGGAGGATATTTCGATTTCGATTTTTTGCGATCTGCATCCAATCCTTAGATCGGAAACTATGAGATAGCGCTGAAAGATGCATCCGTTTGATGCTCCTGCAATGTTTCAATCTGTCCTTTCTCAGAACGCTTTTTAGTCTACCAATGGGTATAAGCTCATTATAGCATATTTCCTATCCCATGAAAAGAGTGTAGATCGATTTCTCCCCCGTCATATTGTAGAATGGCTTTTCAAAGCGTTTCATGCTGGTTCTTTGCTTGTTATTGAAGGGCTGTACTCCTGTCTAACTGATCAGTTTCCTGAGATGAGACAAAATGCCTTGAAATTGTTTCGTAAACCCTTTCTTTCTGCATGTTGTGTATCTGGAATGCTAGATATTGTAGCACATTATTCCTATTTCGACAGCAACATCCCTTACATAGAACAGGGTACCATCCAGTTATCATTTATGGCAGTGTGAGACTATCTATTCTTTTGCTATGACTAAAGTAATAGAGGTATCATAGGCCACACCAAGCATTTTAGCGGCATTGCCATTCTGTAGTGCCACAGCGATATGTCCTGAACTATCAACATAGATAAATGGGAGCTTTGCCTCTTCTTCGGTGGCAGTTTGATCAGCGAAAAAGCGCTGCCGCCTGCTAACTATGATCCCCTGAGCAGGAAAGGCCAGACGCACGGCAGGACCGGTGAAAAGATCAGGCAC
>WNFY01010251.1_pt1 | contig 10051 bp, 3 predicted proteins | sample 5400091 | NCBI WGS metagenome assembly WNFY01 (sample SAMN13153364, study PRJNA577476) | soil metagenome | isolation source: 60 cm soil or saprolite under grassland replicate 1 | place: USA:California | collected 2016-06-15 | reverse complement strand
ACGTTGAAATGCGCCTGGTAGGCCTCGGCGGCGAGCCGGGAAACCTGACCTCGGAACAATTCGCCGCCCTGAACAGGTTCGACTTCGACCGCTTCGGCAAACTCATCCGCGATGCCGACATCAAGATCGAGCAGTAGCCCTATTGGGCCGTCTGAGCTCCCCGGCGTGCATGCGTGTGGATGCCGCTTTGAGTCGAGAGCAGACTGCCGATGGCATCCTCGACGCGAATAGGTCACCATTGCTTTCTATCCAATGACTGACAGCAACCTCTCGCCGAATGCAACTCTTTCCGCGCTTCCCGAGGGCTGGCGGGACTACTTTCGCAAGCGCCTCTGGGAGCCGGATGCGTGATCGGCAAGGCTGACCTCGGATAATTGCGCTTTGGGCACTCAGCCAATGACACTGCCCCGTTGCCGATCGCAGCGGAAAATCGACCCGTCCCGTCTTATAATGTGCGCGCCGCCACGCTGTGATGGCGCGCATCGACATTCCGGGGGTGGCTTGGAGCCCGCCTGACAGGCCTAGCGGGAGAAATCACCATGAAACGCGTATCGCCATTGCTCGCGACGCTTGCGCTCGCAACATTGACGTTTGGACTGACCGGCCAAGGTGCCGCGCAAACGGCGGCGAACGCCGAGATCGCCAAACAGCTTGCGCCGACCGGCAAGCTCCGCGTCGCCGTGCTGATGCTGTCGTATTTCGCGAACGAGGACGGACGCGAGCTCAAGGGATGGAGCCCGGAGCTCGGCATCGAGCTCGCGCGCCGCATCGCGGTGCCGCACGAGCTCGTCCGCATCCACAATCCGGCGGACATGATCGAAGCGTTCCGCGCCGGCAAGGTCGATGTGGCGTTCATCGGAATCACGAAGGATCGCGCTGCCGTTTTCGATTTCGGGCCCGTCGTCATCGGGCTGCGGACCACGTTCCTGGTGCCGGCCGCCTCGCCGATCAGGAGCATTTCCGAGGTGGACCAGCCCGGCGTGCGCATCGTCGTCCCGGCGCGCAGCGCGCAAGGCGAGCATCTGGACAAGATCATCACCAAGGCAACCTTGATCCGGGTGCCGGTCGAGACGCCGCAACCGGCGGTCGACATGCTCGTCGCCGGCCGGGCCGACGTGTTCAGCCATGTGGTGCCGATGCTGGCGAGGGCGCAGGCGGGCCTGCCGGGATCGCGCATCCTGCCGGGCAGCTATTACAACGTCCCGATCGCGATCGGATACCCGAAGGGCCAGTCCGCGGCCGTGGTCGAATTCTGCAGGGAATTCATCGCCGACGTGAAGGCGTCGGGCTTCGTGCAAAAGGCGATCGACCGGATGGGCAGCAACGCGGATGGGGTTGTGGTGCTGACGCCGTAGCCTGGGCTCGCTGCCTTGCGCCATGCTCGGCCCCGATGCCATGCGCGGCGAGCTCGCGAAGATCAAGGCGCAGACCGGCAGACCTTTCAACGTGAACTTCTTTTGCCACACTCCGCCCACCCCGGACGCGAAGCGCGAGGCGGCCTGGCGGGCGGCGCTTTCGCCTTTCTACAAAAAATATGGGATCGATCCGGAGAACATTCCCGCCGGGCCGGGACGCACGCCCTTCAGCGCCGAAGCCGCCGACGTGCTGAGTGAATTCAAGCCCGCCGTGGTGAGCTTTCATTTCGGCTTGCCGCCGGCGCAATTGCTGGCGCGGGCAAGAGCCTGCGGCTCGAAAGTCCTCTCTTCGGCGACCACCGTCGAAGAAGCGCTCTGGCTCGAGGCGCACGGGGTCGATGCCGTCATCGCGCAAGGCTTGGAGGCGGGCGGGCATCGCGGCATGTTCCTTTCGGATGATCTGAGCACCCAGCTCGGCACGTTTGCGCTGCTGCCGCAAGTCGTGCGCGCGGTGAAGCTCCCGGTCATCGCCGCGGGCGGAATCGCCGACGCGCAGGGCGTCGCGGCGGCCATGGCGCTCGGCGCGGCCGGCGTGCAGATCGGAACGGCTTATCTGCTTTGCCCGGAAGCCACCACGAGCGCGGTGCATCGCGCGGCGCTGAAGAGCGAGGCCGCGCGCCACACCGCGCTCACGAACCTCTTTGAGAGCGCTCGGCCCGATCAGCGACGCCGCGCCGGCGTTTCCCCTGGCCACCGCCGCCATCGCCCCCTTGCGCGCCAGGGCCGAAAGCGAAGGCGCCGGCGATTTCTCTCCGCTCTGGTCCGGCCAGAACGCCGGCGGTTGCAAGGAAATACCTGCCGCCCGGCTCACGCGGGAATTGGCCGCCGATCTTTAGTCCTTGGTCGGCGCACGCGCTGGTGGGCGGAAACCCGGTGTAGGTTCACTTCAGAGGCTCGGCATCATCAAACACGACCGTGCTGAGCGGAGTATCATTTCGTCTATGAAAGTCGCTACCGGAAAAGTTGTTGACGGAAAAATCATTCTAGAGGGCGAGGCCTTGGCGGAAGGTTCGGTTGTAACCGTGGTTGCTCGCGAAGACGACGAGACCTTTGACGTGTCGCCTGAGGAAGAGCAGGCACTGCTTGCCGCCGTTGCCCAGGCTGAGCGTGGTGAGGTCGTTTCCTGGGAACAACTCCGGGAACAGCTGCGTCGCTTCGGGTGACTTCGCCGCTCCGGATCAAGGTTTCCCAAGGTGCTTTAGCGCAAATCGAGGAGGCGGCGGCGTGGTGGGCGCACCGGCCTTTGGCGCCCGGGTGCAGTGCGTCAGGACCTCGACCGGATCCTCGGTCTCCTGTTGCGTCCGCGCGGACGCGCACCGGCAAGCGGCACACGCCGGTGACGCAGAACGATCGCGCGCGGGGCAGAAAGGCCAAATTGAAATCGGCGATTCTTCGCGCCTTCGGACGCGCGTCGCAGGCTGCACCCTGGGACAACGAAGAGTCCATCCGCGAGGAGCTCTTCAGTATCGAGCGTCTCGAGCAGCATGCCGAGAGCCTTGCGGCGGCCCAACCCGTCACCGCGAGGCCGACGACCGGGCGATCGCTCGCCGCTCGACTGAGGGACAACGAATCGGTTCTGCTCGAAGCGTATCGCGCCATTGCAAGCGCGGTCGGCGCGGGTCGTGCCGTTACACCGGCCGCCGAGTGGTTGCTCGACAACTACCACCTCGTCGAAGGGCAGATCCGCGAAATTCGCGACGATCTGCCGCCCGGCTACTATCGGCAGTTGCCGAAGTTGACCACCGGACCTTTCGCCGGCTATCCGCAGGTCTTCGGCGTGGCCTGGGCCTTCGTCGCTCATACGGACAGCCGCTTCGACCCCGAGATGCTGCGCCGGTTCGTGCGCGCCTACCAGCGCGTTCAGCCGCTGACGATCGGGGAGTTATGGGCGGTCGCGATCACGCTGCGGATCGTGCTCGTGGAGAATCTTCGACGCGGGGCGAGGCGCATCGTGGCGAGCCGCGCCGCGCGCCAGGAAGCGGACGCCCTGGCCGACCGGCTCCTCGGCGCGAACGCGCACCCGGTCGAGCCGATCCGCCCGGTCTTTCAGCATTACGAACAGGCACCCTTGCCGGGGGCCTTCGCTGTCCAGCTCGTGCAACGGCTGCGGGACCAGGATCCGAAGGTCACGCGGGCGCTGATGTGGCTCGAGGAGCGCCTGGCGGCACAGGGAACGACTGCCGACGAGATCGTGTACGACGAGCACCAAAGACAAGGTGCCGCGAACGTGACGGTGCGCAACATCATCACGAGCATGCGTCTGATCTCCGACGTCGACTGGGCGGAGCTGTTCGAGAACGTCAGTCTCGTCGACGCAACGCTGCGCTCCGGCAGCGGCTTCGCGGACATGGATTTTCCGACGCGCAACCTTTACCGCAGCGCGATCGAGGAGCTGGCGCGGGGGTCGAAACTGACGGAACTGGAGATTGCGCGAGCGGCTCTTCTGGCCGCAAACGATCCGGAGCGTCAGGCACAGGGCGACGCTGTCCATCGCGGGGAGCGCGATCCCAATGGCCGCAAGCGCGATCCCGGTTATCACCTGATCGCCGGGGGGCGTCGCGAGTTCGAGGCGACTGTCGGATTTCGCGCTCCCTTACGGAGCTGGCTCGGTCGTTTCAATGCAAGGATCGGCATCGGCGGCTATATCGGCAGCGTCATCATGATCGCTGCGATCCTTCTCTCCTTGCCATTGTTTGCGCTGGCGGAAGCGGGAATCGGCGGCCGGTGGCTCGGTCTCCTCGCGTTTCTCGGGCTGATCCCGTCGATCGATGCCGCGATGGCGCTCGTGAACCGCAGCGTCACGAGAGGGTTCGGCGCGACGATCCTGCCGGGCCTGGAGCTCCGCAACGGCGTACCGTCGCACCTGCGCACAATGGTCGCCGTCCCGATCCTTCTCACGACGCAGGCCGCTCTCGAAGAGCAAATCGAGCGCCTTGAGATCCACCACCTTGCAAACCCGGACGGCGAGCTTCATTTCGCACTGCTCTCGGACTGGACCGACGCCGAGACCGAGACCGTTGAAGGAGATGACGCGCTCCTCGACGCGGCCGCCGCGGACATCGCCCGCCTGAATCGCCGCTATGGACCGGCAGCCGGCGGGAGCCGCTTCCTGCTGCTCCATCGCCGGCGGGTCTGGAACGACGGGCAGAAGCGGTGGATCGGGTGGGAACGCAAGCGCGGCAAGCTCCACGAGTTGAACCGGCTGCTCCGCGGTGCGACCGATACGACGTTTCTCAGCATCGGCGGGAGGCTGCCCGCTCCGCCTGCCGGTGTTCGTTACGTCATTACGCTCGACGCGGATACCCGAATGCCGCGGGAAACGGCCCGCCGGCTGGTCGGCAAGATGGCGCACCCGCTCAACCTTCCGCGGTTCGATGCCGGCACCCGACGCGTCGTCGAAGGCTATGGTGTGTTGCAGCCGCGCGTTACGCCTTCGCTGCCGATCGGTCGCGAAGGGTCGCTCTTCCAGCGCATCGTCTCCAGCATGAGCGGCATCGATCCTTACGCCTCTGCCGTGTCCGACGTGTATCAGGATCTCTTCGGCGAAGGCTCCTATACCGGCAAGGGCATCTACGAAGTGGATGCCTTCGAAGCCGCGCTCGACGGCCGCGTGCCCGAAAGCACGCTGCTCAGTCACGACCTTTTCGAGGGGACCTTCGCCCGCGCCGGCCTGGTTTCGGATATCGAGGTCGTCGAGGAGTTTCCGTCGCGCTACGACGTCGCCGCCGCACGCCAGCACCGCTGGGCGCGCGGCGATTGGCAATTGCTGCCGTGGATTCTCGGTCGCGGCCGCGCCTCCGCGGATGGTCGGAGCGCAAGCGCGCTGCCGCTGATCGGCCGCTGGAAGATGCTGGATAACCTGCGGCGGTCGCTGTCGGCGCCGGCGAGCGTCGTCGCCTTGCTGGCGGGATGGGCGCTGCCCCTGCAGGCCGCCGCCGTCTGGACCGGCTTCGTCCTGTCGACGATTGCGTTGGCGACGCTGCTCCCCGTTCTCGCCGCGATCGTGCCGCGACGTGCCCGGGTCACGGCACGCAGCCACCTGCGCGGTCTCGCCGCGGATGTTCGGCTCGCCTTGTCCCAGACCGCATTGCTCGCCGTGTTCCTCGCGCATCAAGCCTGGTTGATGGCCGATGCAATCGGAAGAACGCTGTTTCGTCTGCTCGTGAGCCACCGGCATCTGCTCGACTGGGTCACCGCAGGTCAGGCGATGGTGAGCCCCCGGCTCGATCTCCCCGGGTTCTATCGGCAGATGAGCGGTGGCGTCGCCATCGGCATCGTTGCCGCGATCGTCGTCTGGTGGATCGGGAACGACGCTTGGCCGGTGGCGGCGCCGTTCGTGATCGCCTGGATCGCATCGCCCGCCATCGCTCGATGGACGAGCCTGTCGCCGCTCGTGGCGGGGCGCCTGCCGGTCTCGGCTGCGGACGCCCGCGCTTTGCGGCTGGTCGCGCGCCGCACCTGGCGCTTCTTCGAGACCTTCGTGACAGCAGCGGACCATATGCTGCCGCCGGACAATTTCCAGGAAGACCCCTGGCCCACGGTTGCGCACCGGACCTCTCCCACCAATCTCGGCGTCTACCTGCTCTCCGCGGTCAGCGCCCGCGACTTCGGCTGGGCGGGGACGACCGAGACCGCCGACCGGCTGGAAGCGACGCTCGCGACGATGGGCGGCCTGCAGCGGTTCCGCGGCCACTTCTATAACTGGTACGACACGCGGGATCTTCGCCCGTTGGACCCGCAGTACGTCTCATCGGTGGATAGCGGCAATCTGGCCGGGCACCTGATCGCTCTTGCGAATGCTTGTCGGGAGTGGATCGACCGCCCGATGGCAGGTCCAGCAATTTTTGCCGGCATCGAAGACGGCCTGAACCTCACGCGCGAAACCTTGCAAGGACTTCCCGACGACCGGCGAACGCAGACGATCACGCGGCACCAGCTTGGCGATGCGCTCGATGCGCTCACCGCCGCGCTCCGTCAAGACCCGCTTCTCCAACACCCACCAACGGAGGCACTCGCAGCACGACTGGAGGAGCTCGCACCTCAGGCCGCGACCATGGTCGACATCGCCCGGACGCTGGCGAGCGAACGCGGCGACGATGCCAGCGCCGAAATGCTGTTCTGGGTCGAGGCGACTCTGGGGGCGATCGAGAGTCACCGTCGTGACCTTACCCAGAGCGCCGACGCCGCCCGCTCCCTGGAACGGCGCCTGGCGACGCTCGAGGCGACGGCGCGGGCCATGGCCGGCGCGATGGAGTTCGGCTTTCTCCTCGACCCGGAGCGCAAGCTCCTCTCGATCGGCTATCGGGTCGCGGAGGGCAATCTCGACCCGAGCTGCTACGACCTGCTCGCCTCCGAGGCGCGCCTTGCGAGCTTCGTGGCGATCGCCAAGGGCGAAGTCGCCTCGCGGCACTGGTTCCGGCTCGGGCGCGCCGTCACGCCGATCGGACGCGGCGCGGCGCTCGTCTCCTGGTCGGGATCGATGTTCGAGTATCTGATGCCGTCGCTCGTCATGCGCGCACCGGCCGGCAGCCTGCTCGAGCAGACGAGCCGTTTCGTGGTCCGCCGGCAGATCGCCTATGGCGCCGCGCTCGGCGTGCCCTGGGGGATTTCGGAATCCGCCTACAACGTCCGCAACCTGGAGCTCACCTATCAATATTCGAACTTCGGAGTCCCGGGTCTGGGTTTGAAACGCGGCCTTAGCCAGAACGCCGTCGTCGCGCCCTACGCGACGGCGCTCGCGGCCATGGTCGATCCGGGAGCGGCGGCGCGTAACTTCGCCCGACTCGCCGCCCTGGGCGCGCGCGGCCGCTACGGCTTCTACGAGGCGCTGGATTACACACGCACGCGTCTGCCCGAGGGGAAAGATGTCGCGATCATCCGCGCCTTCCTGGCGCACCATCAGGGCATGACGGTGGTCGCCATCGCCAACGGTCTCCTCGACGGGAAGATGCGGGCACGGTTTCATGCCGAGCCGATCGTGCAGGCGACGGAGCTTCTGTTGCAGGAACGCACGCCGCGCGATGTCGCGGTCGCTCATCCCAGGGCGGAGGAAGTCGAGACCGCAGCGACGGTCCGCGACCTGGAGCTCCCTGCGGTGCGGCGGCTGCGCTCCGCGCACGGCGCCACGCCGGAGGCGCACCTGCTTTCGAACGGCCGGTATACGGTGATGCTGACGGGCGCCGGTTCCGGATACAGCCGCTGGGGCGATTCTGCGATCACGCGCTGGCGCGAAGACGTCACCCGCGACGACTGGGGCGCCTACGTGTTCCTGCGCGACGTGGAGAGCGGCGACGTGTGGTCCGCGGGCTATCAACCGAGCGGCGTCGAACCGGACAGTTACGACGTAACGTTCACCGAGGATCGCGCCGAGTTCGCCCGGCGCGACGGAACGATCACCACGACCCTCGACGTTGTCGTCTCGCCGGAGGACAACGCCGAAGTCCGCCGCGTATCCGTCGCGAATGCGGGCAATCGGGACCGGGACATCGAGCTCACCTCCTACGCAGAGCTGGTGCTGGCGCCGTCCGCAGCAGACACGACGCACCCGGTCTTTTCCAAACTTTTCGTGCAAACCGAATATCTCGCCAAGATCGGCGCCATCCTGGCGACGCGGCGGCGGCGCTCGCCCGCCGAGCCCGAAATCTGGGCGGCGCATCTTGCCGTCGTCGAAGGCGAGACGGTGGGCGAGCCGGAGATCGAAACCGACCGGGCCCGTTTCCTCGGCCGCGGACGCGAAGTTCGCTCGCCGATCGCCGTGATGGATGGCCGGCCGCTTTCCAATACCGTCGGCACCGTCCTCGATCCCGTGTTCGCGCTTCGCCGCCGCGTGCGGGTTCCGCCGGGCAGGACAGTGCGCATCGCATTCTGGACGGTCGTCGCGTCGTCCCGCGGCGATGTCCTGGACCTGGCCGACAAGCATCACGACGCGACGGCCTTCGACCGCGCGGCCACATTGGCGTGGACCCAGGTGCAAGTGCAGTTGAGTCATCTCGGCGTCGATCGGGATCAGGCGAGCCTGTTTCAGCGTCTCGCAGGCCAGGTGCTCTACGCCGATCCGTCGATGCGTCCGTCGTCGGAGGCCATACGCCGCGGTGGCGGCGGGCCGTCGGCACTCTGGGCCCAGGGCATTTCCGGCGACATCCCGATCGTTCTGGTGCGGATCGACAACATCGAAGAGGTCGCCATCGTCCGCCAGTTGCTGCGAGCCCGTGAATACTGGCGGATGAAGCAGCTCGCCGTGGATCTCGTGATCCTGAACGAACGCGCATCCTCCTATATCCAGGACCTTCAGATCGCCCTGGAGACACTGGTTCGGACGAGCCAGTCCCGACCGCAGATCGGAGCGGACATCGCGCGTGGCGCCGTGTTCGTGTTGCGCGCGGATCTCATTTCGGCGGAGACACGCGCCCTGCTTCTCTCGATGGCCCGGGCCGTGCTGGTCGGACGACACGGAACGCTGTCGGAACAGCTCAACCGTCTCCAGGAAGCGGACACCACCGCACCGCCGGCAAAATTCGCGCCGCCGAGGCGCGTGCCGCCCGCGGACGTGTCGCAGACCGTTCCGGTGCCGCCGAACCTTGAATTCTTCAATGGGCTCGGCGGTTTCGCCGCGGACGGACGGGAGTACGTGACGATCCTCGGCGCCGGGCGGTCGATACCGGCCCCGTGGATCAATGTCATCGCCAATCCCTCGTTCGGCTTTCAAGTCGCGGTCGAGGGCAGCGGCTACACCTGGTCGCTCGGCAGTCGCGAGAACCAGCTCACGCCCTGGTCGAACGACCCGGTCACCGATCGGCCGGGCGAAGTCATCTATCTGCGCGACGAGGAGTCCGGCGAGCTTTGGGGCCCGACGGCCCTGCCGATCCGTGACGAGGCCGCGACTTATATCGCCAGGCACGGTCAGGGCTACAGCCGGTTCGAGCACACCGCGCACGGTGTCGCGCTCGATCTCCTCCAATACGTGCCACTCGATGATCCGATCAAGATCTCACGGCTGACGATCCGGAACACGTCGGGGCGATCCCGGCGGCTTTCGGTCACGGCCTACGTGGAGTGGGTGCTCGGCCCGTCCCGCGGCGCGTCCGCACTTTCGGTCGTGACGGAACTCGATCCGGAGACCGGCGCGATGCTCGCGCGCAACCCCTGGAACATGACGTTCGGTTCCCGTGTCGCCTTTGCGGACCTAGGAGGACGACAGACCCACTGGACCGGCGACCGGCGGGAATTCCTGGGACGCAATGGCGCGCTCGACAACCCGGCCGCACTTGCGGGGAAAGCACTCCTCTCACAGCGGGTCGGTGCAGGCCTCGATCCCTGCGGCGTTCTGCAAACCCCGTTCGAGCTCGAGCCGGGCGGCACGGTGGAAATCGTCTTCTTCCTCGGTGAGGCGGCGACAGCGGCCGATGCGAAATCCTTGATCGCCCGCTACCGGGCGGCCGATCTCGACGCGGTCCTGCGCGAGGTCGTCGGGTATTGGGACGATGTGCTCGGCACCGTCCAGGTGAAAACGCCGGACCGGTCCATGGACATCATGCTCAATCGCTGGATGCTCTATCAGACGCTCGCCTGCCGCGTGTGGGCGCGAGCGGCGTTCTATCAGGCGAGCGGCGCTTACGGATTCCGCGACCAGCTCCAGG
>WNFY01020053.1_pt1 | contig 10052 bp, 8 predicted proteins | sample 5400091 | NCBI WGS metagenome assembly WNFY01 (sample SAMN13153364, study PRJNA577476) | soil metagenome | isolation source: 60 cm soil or saprolite under grassland replicate 1 | place: USA:California | collected 2016-06-15 | reverse complement strand
GACCCGCCCCACGCTCGAAGTGGGCATCTGCGGTGAGCACGGTGGCGACCCGAATTCCATCGAGTGGTGTCATCTGATCGGCAACAACTATGTTTCCTGCTCGCCGTTCCGCGTACCGATTGCACGTCTCGCCGCGGCGCACGCAGCTTTGAAGCATCGCCCCGCTAAAAAGGTGGCAGCCCCGAAAAAGAAGTCCCCGGTGAAGAGAATTATCAAGAAGGTCACCAAAGCAAAAGTAGTAGTTAGATAGCAAGTAAGACTTAAGAATAAAAAGGCGCACTTTGAAAGTGCGCCTTTTTATTCGGTAGGTCGGATTGGCAATCCGACTTACTTCAGGCTTATCGGACGGTCACTACCTGCCCAACATAGATCAGGTTTTGATTGGCGATCTTCGGATTGAGTCTCAGCAGAGCATCCACAGTCGTTCCAAATTTAGCAGCGATAATTTCCACGGTGGTGCCGAACTTGGCGGCAATAATACGCAGAGTATCACCTCTTACTACGTAGTAGGTCTGTCCGCTGGCAGGCGGTGGAGGCGGAGGGGTGGTTCCGGGAGCCACGGCATAAATGTTCAAGCGTTGACCTTCATAGATCAAGTTGACATTCGTAATGCTCGGGTTGTTCGCCAGGATGTTGTCTACGGTCGACTGGAAGCGAGCTGCCAGGCCTTTCAGAGTGTCGCCCCGGCTCACAATGTAAATTACATAACCTCCATCCGTGCCAAGAACAGTACCGGGCAGAAGCAGGGTTTGTCCCGGGTAGATCAGGTTGCCATTTCCGATCCCGGGGTTGGCTCTCTGCAAAGCGGAGATGGTCGTGCCGCAGCGGTCGGCGATTTTGCGCAGGGTGTCACCGCTAACGACGGTCACACTGGTCCCACAGCTCGCTGCGAATGCTGCACTGGTTGTTGCGAACATGCCAAACAGCATTGCCAGAATAACAAATGATTGAATAAATTTTTTGTTCATCAGAACCTCCATTGTTCAACTACATGTAGGATGTAGATCAATCTGAAAAGGTTCCGCAAAAAGTCTCGCTTGGTACTAAATTCCTACCTTTGCAATTCAATTTCAATTATTGAGGCGTTGAAAATTGTTCAGCTTTGACAGACGATCGATTCAAATGCCGCGCGAGTCGTGACATCCGTCGCGGGCAGCGCAGACAAAGTGGATTATACTTACGAAAAATCTTCAGTCCACAACGCGGGGGATTGTGCTGCACTGACAACCAATTTGGAGAATAAAATGGACACGATCATTGAAAGCATCTCTGCACTCGAAATTTTGGATTCCCGTGGAAATCCAACGGTCGAAGTGGAAGTGACCCTTGCCGACGGTTCCTGGGGACGCGCCGCGGTTCCTTCCGGAGCATCAACCGGCGTGCATGAAGCGCTCGAATTGCGCGATGGCGACAAGAAGCGCTATCTGGGCAATGGCGTCTCGCAGGCAGTTGCCAATGTCAACGGTGTGATCTCAGATTCGCTCTTCGGCTGGGACGCGGCGGAACAAAAAGCCATCGACGCCGAGCTGCTCGCCCTGGATGGAACGCCGAACAAATCCAAGCTTGGCGCGAATGCCATTTTGGGCGTCAGCCTGGCAGTCGCCAAAGCCGCTGCGAATTCATTTGGTCTGCCGCTGTATCGATATCTCGGCGGCGTCTATGCTCATATTTTGCCCGTGCCAATGATGAACATCCTCAACGGCGGCGCTCATACAGCCTGGCAATCGACTGATATGCAGGAATTTATGGTCATGCCGTTCGGTGCGCCAACCTTTGCGGAAGGTGTGCGCTGGGGCGCAGAAATCTATCACGCATTGAAATCTGTCTTGAAAGAAAAAGGCTATGTGACTCTCGTCGGCGATGAGGGCGGATACGCTCCCGGTTTGAAAGCCAATAGCGAAGCAATCGAAGTTATCTTAGCAGCTATCGAGAAGGCTGGTTTCAAAGCCGGTCGCGGCAAGGATGTTGCTATCGCTCTCGACCCGGCTGCATCTGAACTCTATGAGGAAGATAGCAAAACTTACAACCTGCGCAAGGAAGGCAAGAAACTGACCGGCGAACAGATGGTTGAGTTCTGGACGAAGTGGGTCAACGACTATCCTATCGTCTCGATTGAAGATGGACTCGCGCAGGATGATTGGGGATCATGGATTTTGATGAACAAGCAACTGGGCGAGAAGATCCAGATCGTTGGCGACGATTTGCTGGTTACGAATCCTGAACGCGTGCGCCGCGGCATCCAGGACAAAACCTGCAATGCCCTGCTTGTTAAGCTCAATCAAATCGGTTCATTGAGTGAGACTATTGAAGCAGTAGAAATGTGCCATCGTGCAGGCTGGCGCGCGGTCACTTCGCATCGCTCCGGCGAAACAGAAGACGCGACCATTGCCGACCTCGCCGTAGCGCTGAACACTGGTCAGATCAAGACGGGTGCTCCCGCCCGTTCCGATCGTGTCGCAAAATATAATCAGCTAATTCGCATCGAAGCGGAATTGGGTGATACAGCCAAATATGCCGGCTGGGAAGCTTTGATATAAATACAGACGCTCCTTCAGAGACTTCAACCTGAAGGAGCGATTTATTTATGGACAGGAGGGACCAATGTCCGATCAGGAAGATGTAAAACGTTACTTAACCAATTTACAAAAAGAAATTGATGGGGCGGCATTATATCGAGTCTTAGCCGAGACAGAAAAACAACCACAGATGGCGGAAGTCTATGGCAAGCTGGCGGCAAGTGAAGAGAGACATGCCACAGCCTGGGAAAAGAAATTGACCGAGCTCAAAGTTACTCTTGCGCCGCGCAAGCCGACTTGGCGCGCTTCAACGATGATCTGGTTGGCAAAGCGTTTTGGTCCGCAGTTTGTATTGCCAACGATTACAGGAAATGAAAAAGCCGATAGCCAGGCATATGACGGTCAATCTGATCCAGAGGCACAGCAGTTTTCGCAAGAGGAAAAATCACACGCACGCTTGATCGCGATGGCATCCAACTCTTCGGGTGGTCTCTCGGGCGGTTCCGTTGCACAACTCGAAGGGCGTCACAAAGCTGGGGGCGGAAATGCGTTGCGCGCCGCAGTGCTGGGAGCCAATGATGGTTTGTTGTCGGTCTTGAGTTTGACCATGGGTGTGGCAGGCGCGACCAACTCAAAGCCATCTATTTTGATTGCAGGACTAGCAGGAGTCATCGCAGGCGCGGGTTCCATGGCGCTAGGCGAATGGCTTTCGGTGCAGAGCTCGCGCGAACTCTATGAGCATCAGATCAAAATCGAGGCGGAGGAGATCGCTGCAAATCCGGACGAGGAACAGGAAGAACTGGCGCTCATTTATCAATCGAAGGGATTGCCCGAAGATCGCGCAAAAGAGATGGCTTCCCATATGATGGCTGACAAAGCCAACATTCTTGATACGCTCGCACGCGAAGAATTGGGGATTGATCCTGAAGAACTCGGCGGCTCGGCCTATGAAGCCGCCTTCACATCATTTTTCCTGTTTGCTTTCGGCTCGCTCTTCCCCATGCTTCCCTATTTCTTTGCAACTGGAACCTTGGCAATCATCCTGAGTCTGGTCATCAGCGCGGCTGGATTATTTATCATCGGTGCGGCAATCACATTGATGACGGGTCGCAGTGTTTGGTTTTCTGGGACTCGCCAGGTAGTCGTGGGCATTGCTGCGGCTGTATTGACTTATGGTGTTGGTAGATTGATCGGTGTATCGGTAGGATAAAACGAAGGACGGGTTTCAACCCGTCCTTTTGATCTAAATCCGATTTGCGTATTTGTCCGCAAACAGAGCAGGCTGTCCGCCCGTGTGCCAGAACAGGACTGTTTCATCCTTTTTGAAAAATCCTTTGCGGATGAGATCGATCATTCCAGCAGCAGCACGTCCTGTGTAAACGGGATCGAGCAAGAGACCTTCATACTTCGCAAATAATTGGACCGCTTCGCGCTCCGCATCAGTCAGTACGCCATAGCCAGCGCCACAGTAATTGGCATTCGCCAATACATCCGTAGGAGGGAACTCAATCCGCTTCCCCATCTTCTCACTTGTATCCGATGCGAGCTTGGACACGTGAATTTTGAGCCATTCTTCCGACTCATCAATACTGACTCCCAAAAGGTTCCCATTGAATCCAAACACGCGTTGACCTAGAACCAGTCCCGCGTGCGTTCCGCCAGAGGAGGTAGCGAACACAATCCAATCTGGATTTACATTTTGTTTCATTAATTCTTCCATCGCAAACGCGTATCCCAGCGCGCCAGTTGGACTTGATCCGCCATATGGGACAAGATACGGCTTCTTCCCCTCTGCAACTGCGTTATCGAAGCTTTCCTGCAAAATACGGTCGCGATCTTTTCGATCTGGCACAGAGACGATCTTTGCATCAAATAATTCATCGAGCAATAAATTTGCAGAGGCTCTCTCAGGGAGTTCACCAGTCAATACCAATATGCATTCCAATCCAAAGCGTGCCGCGGCAGCTGCGGTCTGACGGCAATGATTCGACTGCATTGCGCCACCGGAGATCAATGTATTTGCGCCTTGATCCAAAGCCTCCGCAACAAGAAATTCGAGTTTGCGAGTCTTATTGCCACCGAAAGCGAGTCCGGTTTGGTCATCGCGTTTGATGACGATACGAAAATGTAATCTGGAAATCTCCATCACGCGCCTCCTAGCGACTGTTTTGTCCTGGCTTTTCCGCGTAAACGCATGACATCCAATACGCGGGGAATAATTTCGGAATACATCTTGTACCAAAGCGGACTCGGAGCAAAGTCCCATGCACCAAGCGTACGGACGACCTTTCCGCCTAGACCTTCCTTAAAACGATAGACGCCCCACAGCGAGTCACTTTCGTCAAAAATTTCCGGTGCTCCCCAAAGATCATAAACCATACAGCCCTTTGCTTTGGCGTGCTTCATCGCTTCCCATTGCAACAGATAGGTCGGCATCTTTTCACGCTGCAGATCACGTGACATGCCATACACATAATATGCGCGACTGGCGAAGTAAAAGTCAAAGATGGCAGCGACGGCTTCGTTATTGACTTCGGCGATTAACGGTTCACACGTTGGAAGGTTGGAAGGTTTGAACGTTGAAACTTGGGAACTTTCCAACTTTTCAACTTTCGAATGCATAAAAGTTTCCCAAACCGTCTTGTAATAGTCTTCATCTCGAATCACAAATCCATCACGCACCGAAGTTTCAGCATACATCTTATAGAGCATTGGCAAATCTTCTCGTGTGCCTACGCGCAGAGTGACGACTTTCTTCTGTGCCAAACGGATGTTGTAGCGCGTCTTTGGTTTCATACGTGCCAGTATTTCATCTTCTGACAGAGTGAGATCCATAAGAACTGTATTTCGGAACTGTATTTGATCCGATGAATACTTCCAGCCTCTGCGCTTCAGCATGGACATTATTGACTGTCCAGTATGATCAACGACATCCTTCTCACTTGAAGGGATGCCCGTTCCCAGCACGACATCTGGATCCATTTTCAAGAAGATTGCGCCCTGCCTCTTTGCAAAGGATTGGAGGTCATCGAGCGCGCGACTTCGCATAAACTCATTGGACCAATCGAGCAGCGGACCTTTTGGAGAATAGAGAATGGAGAGTCGCGCTGCAAATCCACTGCGCAAAATCTGGCGCTTAAGAACCAGAGTGGCAGCTGATGGATAAAATGCCAGAGAAGAAAGAGCATTCAAATCTCTTGCCTCTTTCATTTTTCCTTCTTTGTCCCAAACCAAATAGATAGGACTCCATCCATACTTCGCTTTCACCTGTCCCCATTCATAGGTTTGGAGGAAGTGAGGATTAGGGAGATTAGAGATTAGAGAATTCCAGAAATTATTTTCCACTCACTGTTCCCTGTTTCCAACAAATCGCAAATATGCCCAGTATAACAACGGATTATAGACTCGATCCATTGCCTGTGCGGCGCGCTTGAGTTCACCGCCAAAACCGCGTTTGAAACGATAAACGCCCCATAAGCCATCGTGCCGCTTTTCAAAGTTAGCTTCGAGTGTAGCTTCATCTTCGTCGGGCACGCCCCACAGATCATATTTTTCACAGCCGCGCGCTTTTGCCCACTTCATCGCTTCCCATTGGAGGAGATAGGTTGGCATGCGATTACGTTCTTCGTCCGTGGATGCGCCATAGAGATAATATGCACAATTTCCATTGCGCGCAACAAACAATGCTGCGAGTGGTTTGCCTTCATATTCCGCAAGGAGAATTTCGCACATCTGTTTTGGATGCATGAGTTCATAAGCACGTTTGTAATATTCGTAGGAATGGACTCCAAAACCATCCCGCCCGCCCGTGACCAGCATCATTTTATGGAAAGATTCGAGATCATCCCAACTGTGAACAATTATTCCCTTTTTCTCGGCAAGCCGGATGTTGTAGCGCGTTTTCTGTTTCATGCGCGATAGAATGGCTTCTTCGTCCTCTGAAATATCGACAATGATCGTGCGAGGCGGTTGGATATTATGCGGGGAAATTCGTAATTCGTAATTCGTAATTCGTAAATTGTTCGATTTACTATCTGCCCATTCATCGGGTTCAAGTTTAAGAAGTATGGCTCGATTATGTTTACAAACCAAATTTATCTCACGCCACAGTTCTTCGCTGAATGCTGACGTCTGAAAGCCAAGAGCTACCTTTGGAATATATCCAATGGAAAAGCCAAGGGGTAACTGGCGAAGTAAAATCTGAATACCCTCATTCCCATTCACAATACGGACAGATTTCCATCCAAACGCGGATTTTAGCTCACCCCACTCACCAGTTTGCAATAAATGAGCGTTGGGATGAGTGGAGAGAAATCGATTCCAGTCAGAGAGTGAGGTGATGGGCATAGATATCGTTTGAAAGTTGGCAAGTTAGAATGTTCGGACGCTTCGACAAGCATTTCAACCTGCAAACCTGCAACTTATTGGTGAGTTCGCATCCAATCGATCACTTCTTTCAAACCATCTACCAACGAAACTTCGGCGCGGAAACCCATTACATTTGTTGCTTTTTGCGGACTTCCGACCGAACGATAGATGTCACCAGCGCGCGCCGGAGCAATTTGGTGCATCGGCGCACTAGGCAGAAATTCATACATCACATCGAGTAGATCGAGTAAACGCGTTTCAACGCCGGTACAGATATTGAAGATCTTTCCCGCCGCGTTTGGATGTTCTGATGCAATGAGATTTGCGCGCACGATGTCATGCACATTGATCAGGTCGCGCGTTTGCCCTCCGTCGCCGAAAACCGTCACAGATTTGTTATCTAACAGACGTCGAGCGAAGATAGGCACAGCAGCTGCATACATCGAGTCAGGACGCTGGCGCGGGCCATAAACATTGAAATAGCGCAAGGCCACGACTTCCAGACCGAATGCTCCTGTAAATAATTCCGCGTACATTTCATTTACCCGCTTTGATACCGCATATGGTGACTTGGGTTGCAGCAGCGTTTCTTCCACCAAAGGTAGCGCGTCGGACTCCCCGTAAACGGCCGCGCTCGAAGCGACAACCGCTCGCCTGACGCCAGCTTTGCGCGCTGCGTCAAAAAGCAGTGAGGTTCCCGAAATATTGATATCAAAACAAGTTTGCGGCTCTTCCATCGATTGTGGTACAGAGACAAATGCCGCCTCATGGAAAATAATATCAACGCCGCGCACGGCTTCCTCGAGGCGCGACACATCCCGTAGATCTCCCTCCAGAACTTCAAGCCGATTACCATTAAAGCGTTGTTTCAACTCTGCAAGGTTTTCGCGCGTTCCTGTGCTGAAGTTATCTAGCACTCGGACGGACGCGCCCTGCTCCAGCAATGTTTGAACAATATGAGATCCAATGAACCCTGCCCCACCTGTCACCAGATATTTCATGTTATCTCCCCGTACGGCGAAGGACTGTGCCGATCGTCCGCAGAATAATGGAAAAATCCATGGCAAAGCTTCGATGCTTGATGTAATAAAGATCATATTCCAGCTTAACCACGGTCTCGGTCACACTGGAAACGTATCCATAATTGATTTGCGCCCAGCCCGTTAACCCCGGTTTGACAAGTAAACGTGCCCGATAAAATGGAATCTGTTTCTGATATTCTATGACCAAACTGGGTCTTTCGGCGCGCGGACCTACGAGGCTCATCTCGCCTCGTAACACCGACCAAAACTGGGGAAGTTCATCGAGGCGCGTACGACGCAAAAAACCTCCTACACGTGTCACGCGCGGATCGTTTTCCATGGTTGTATAGGGACCGCCGTCCATTTCCGAATCCTGGCGCATGGAACGGAACTTGAATATCTTAAACCGCATAGCACCTTTTCCCAGGCGATCCTGCGAATAAAAGACTGGAGAACCGGTATCAATCCAGACTGCCAAGGCAATAAATGGCAGCAACAAAACGAAGATAATCAATCCAAAGATGGCACCAACAATATCCAGCAATCGTTTGGTCAACTCATAAATCCCACTGACATGCAACTCATCCACAAAGGAACGGATGATCCAATCCGACTCCAGATGCTGGACAGGTACGCGGCTGGTCATCTCTTCATAGAGGATCGGCATGCGCGTTACATCTACGCCGTGCTCTTGCACATCCAAGATTGTCTGAAATGTAGAGCCTTCGATTTCGCCGTTGATCGCTATCACAAGATCGGAAATATGATACACATCGATCAAATTGAGCAGATGGGAGCAGTTCCCTAGCACCGGAACACCATGAAAGACCTTTCCACCTTTTTGTCCGTCATCGTCCACAAAGCCAATGATGTTAAAGGAGCGAGTACCCAGGTTTCGATACAGCTCCGCTAATGTTTGACCTGCTTTCCCGGCACCCACTACGAGCACCCGCCGCCGCTGCCCCGTGGTTTTATACATGCGAATGAAGAGCATCCGCCAAGCCAGAGTCAAGAGAGAAGCGTAAAGCAGAAAGCCACCCACGCCAATACGAGGTAGATTGGATTGTTGCTGGATAATGAAGACCAAAGAATAAGCCAGCAAACCTATAAAAGCAGCAATGGCGATTCCTCGCGTTGTTCTTTTTCCGCTGGCTGCTACGTGAGGTTCATAAAGTTCTATAAGCAGCAAGACCCAAACTAGGGGCAGAAGATAAAACCAGAAGGGTACATCGAAGACAGTTTGTCCTTCGGCAAGTATCCTGGCTGAACTTGGCTTAGCGCCTTGCTCAATATATTGCAAGTACAAAATTTGAAATCGATAGAGATTGTATTGACTCCATGTAAAGAGCGCAAGAAACATGGACCCAAGCGCCATCAACAGGTCACCCACTAAAAGAATGATGCGATGCTCATCGGGGCGCAATCGCAGCGGTGTAGTTCGGATATTTTCAGCCATTCTTAGTTCTTACTCAATGCGAGCATGCTCCACAAAAATCCGCTGCCCCAGGCGAGATGCATGGTAGAAATTGCCAAGGGTAGCCCGAGCAGCAGAAAAGATTTACGTTGTTTGATCGCAGCGTGAATGCCTGCAAGGAAAAGTACAGCAAAATATAGGATAAGTTCGGCAAGAAGCAACCGTGAAATAACAGGAAGAAAAATCGAAATCAGAGCGAGTCCAAGAATACTCAGAACAAATAAGGGAGGCAGCGCCTGTCGCCAGCGTATTGTATCGGGAAACCGGCGTAGCATCTGCCATTTCCAATAACCGTAACGCCAATATTGACGGACCAGTTCCCTGAACGTGGAGCGTGCAAAATAGATTGAACGAATGGAAGGGTCAAGCCAAACTCGCCCGTTCGCTTTTCGGATTCGCGTGTTGAATTCATAATCTTCATTCGTCAACAGGGCTTCATTGTATGCGCCGATCTTTTCAATCAATGTGCGATGGTACGAGCCAAAGGGAACCGTATCCACTTCGGACGCTGAAGCGGCGAGGCGATACATCGCGTCCCCTACCCCTAGCGGATGCGCGGCAGCAACGGCGATGGATTGTGCGACCCACGTTTCCGCGCCAGGACGAATCTCCCATACGCCGCCGACATTGTCGCCGCGATTTGCTTCATGGGCTTTAACGCAATTCTCCACA
>WNFY01009907.1_pt1 | contig 10052 bp, 11 predicted proteins | sample 5400091 | NCBI WGS metagenome assembly WNFY01 (sample SAMN13153364, study PRJNA577476) | soil metagenome | isolation source: 60 cm soil or saprolite under grassland replicate 1 | place: USA:California | collected 2016-06-15 | reverse complement strand
CATCTTGCCATTCGGCGATCACAAAGTCATCGTTGTTGGATCCCAGAACGTTTCCTGCAAGCGGAGGAGCAACAGTCGGAGCACTCATAGACCGATTTTACGCGGAGCACCGGTAGGGAGCATTTGAAGCGTCATGCCCACGCCGAATCTTCTTCGCCGCGAATCTTGCGCAGGCTATCCGGGACCTTCATTGGCACACCTATATTCGTGCCCAGCAGAGCGTCGAGACTGTCCAGCCACAAGATTTGGCTCTGGAACACGACTCCGAAATTCCGCGACAAGGTATGGGCGACATCCTGCATGGGCACCACGCGGCCGAGTTCTTTCTGCATGGACGTAACTGGCTTCGATGTAATCCCGCAGGGGATGATCAGGTTAAAGAAGCTCAGATCGGTATTCACATTTATCGCAACGCCATGCGACGTTACTCCACGCGAAATGTGGACTCCGAGAGCGGCAATCTTTGCTTCAGACCCCGCGCTCTGAACCGAATCGCCTCCCTGCACCGAACAGACAGGCGTCGTCCGTCCAAACTCCCGTCAGACCAGCAATCCGCTTCGTCTCAATCCCAAATTCCGCACAGGTGCGAATCAGCACTTCTTCCAGGCAGCGCACGAACTCAACCGCGCCCAGGTGCTTACGGGTAGCGCTTGAGGACGGAAACCCGCGCAGATCAAAAATCGGATAGGCGACCAACTGGCCCGGCCCGTGAAAGGTGACATCGCCTCCACGATCGCATTCGTAAACTTCGACTCCCCGCGAAGAGAGTACCTCCGCAGCACCAAGAATATTTGCTGATTTAGCGTTGCGACCCAGCGTAATCACCGGCGTGTGCTCGAGCAGAAGAAGGACATCGTCGATCTGACTATCTTTGCGAAGCGAGACCAGCTTCTCCTGCAGCCGAAGAGCTGTGGCGTAATCAACAGTGCCGAGTTGGAGAACTGAAATCAAAGCCAGGACCTTTCGCGACCGGACACCGCGAACAAAATCAAATCGGCCTGATGGGTTTCGTTTTCTCCGTGACTCCGTGTCTCCGTGGTGAAATTACGCATTGATCGCCAGCCCATAAACGCTGTTCGACGCATCCAGCATAGCCTCCGCCAGTGTCGGATGCGCGTGGATTGTCCACATCAAGTCCTCGACCGTAGCCTCGAGTTCCATTGCGGTCACCGCTTCCGCAATTAGTTCCGTCGCCTGAGGGCCGATAATGTGAACCCCGAGAATCTCTCCATACTTGGAATCCGACACAATCTTGATAAAGCCTTCGTGTTCGCCAACTATGCTCGCGCGCGAATTCGCGGTGAATGGAAATTTTCCGACCTTCACGTTGTAGCCTTGTTCGCGAGCTTTGGCTTCGGTCAAACCCACGCTGCCAATCTCCGGATGGCAGAACGTCACGTTGGGAATGCGCAGCAAGTTAATCGGCTTGTCTTCCTTGCCCGCGATCTTCGACACTGCAACTATTCCCTCCATAGCGCCAACGTGCGCCAGCTGCGGCGTTCCCAGCACGATGTCGCCGATGACATAAACGCCCGGCTCCGCGGTCTGCATCCATTCGTTTGTTTTCACAAAGCCGCGCTCAGTCTGGACTTTTGTCTTCTCTAGCCCCACGCCGTCGGTATTTGGCTTGCGGCCAATCGCGATCAGGATTTTTTCGGCTTCGAGTTTCTGCTGCTTGCCATCGGCGCTGAACGTGACCGAAACGCCGGTTCTCGTCTTTTCAACTTTCTCAACCTTCGCTCCGGCGTGGAAGTTGATTCCGCGCTTGCGATAAACGCGTGCTAGTTCTTTCGAGACCTCTTCGTCCTCTAGCGGCACCATCCGCGGCAGCATCTCAAGAATGGTCACCTCGCAATCGAAAGAACGGAAGATCGAAGCAAACTCGTCAGCTTGCCAAATCCCTTTACGGTGTCAACCTTGTTCTTGCGCATCAAGAACTGCAGGCCTTTGGCATGTTTATCCACGACTTTCGTCTTCCGATCGAGCACCGAGGCCCAATTCAGCTTCCGCGAAGCAACGCCCTCGATCCCGTACTCGTTTGCGTCTTTCAGGTGGTCCCAGAGTTCAGCGTTGAACAGCAATGCCTTGGTTGGAATACAGCCCACGTGCAGGCAAGTACCGCCAAGGTAGGGGTCCTTTTCGATAAGGGCGGTCTTCAAGCCATATTGGCCTGCACGGATCGCGGCCGTATATCCGGCGGGGCCGCTACCGATGATGGCGACATCGTAGATGGTCTCAGGCAAAGTCGTGCTCCTCTACTGTAGATGGATGAGCCAGAGCAAACGAATGATTCTAGCAGGGTAAAGAGGACAGATGACGCCGAATGAATGTGCTGGAAAGCCGCTCTCACCCGTTGATAGCTCATAAAGGATCGGAATTGTTCGACCGCTTCGGCACTATGCCATCCCAGAGCTTTCCAGTGTTACCTTCGTAAGCCAATAGACAAACTTTATCTCTCGCGTAACTTTTGCTTTTGCTAGCATCGCCGCATGTTCAACAGGAGCGAGGGGGTCTCGCTTTGGTCTGCCTGTCGATGGGCTTTTTTTATAGCCCTCGCATCAGTGACAGCCTTTTCCGCGGAACCTGCCAAGGAATCCACAGCTAACTCGCCGAAAGTCACAGCGGTCATTCAAATCACTCACGATGGGATCAGCAAAGCAAGTCTGGTATCAGACGAGTCTGACCTTTACGTGACAGAGTCGCCTGCATCCGGCCATGTTGTCACAAAGCTATCTCTTCAAAATGCGCAGCGCGTCGTAATTTCTGGTGCTTTTCCTGACGTTCAGGCGCTCGACATATCTTCCGATCGCACGAAGCTTCTCGTCTCGCGACCCCAAGGCGCTGCGGGTGAGAACGAGTTTTGGACGCTGCCAATCAATGCAGGCTTGCCGCAACGCCTGGCTGATTCTACCGGCCGCTACGCGACATGGTCTCCAGATAACAAGCATTTGGCATTTGTGAAGGGCTCGACCATTTACCTGGCGAATGCCGACGGGAGCGCAGCGCGCGAACTATACACCGCGAGTGGGTCTGTGTTCTCGCCTCGTTTCTCGCCGGACGGAAAACACATTCGTTTCAGCGTCGGCAATACCGTTCAGAACACAACTTCGATTTGGCAAGTCGGAATAAATGGTTTAAATTCTCACGCTCTGCTGGACGGCTGGGAGCAGGCTTCCGCCGCCTGTTGCGGCAACTGGACAGCCAACGGCGCTTATTACATTTTCCAGGTCACGCAGACTAGTCCCTCGAACTTGACAACACTCTGGGCTATCGCAGATCCGAACTCGTCGGGCAAAGCCACACCATTCCAACTCACGAAGGGTCCAATTTCGTTCGGAAACGCCTTGCCTTCTCGAGACAACCGAAGAGTTTGGGCGCTGGGCGTGCAGCCAACGGGCGAAGCCGTGAGATACGATCTTGGTCAGAAGAAATTCATCCCTCTTCTGTCAGGAGTCTCCGCCACAGACGTGGACTACTCCGCAGACGGTAAGTGGGTCACATATATTTCAGTTCCAGACGGCACGCTGTGGCGATGCAAGGCAGATGGCACAGAAAAGCTTCAACTCACCTCGCCCCCGGAACGCGCGGCCCTGCCCCACTGGTCTCCCGTCGGAGACCGCATCGCGTACGTATCTTTTCGGCCCGACAAGCCCTCGCAGATTTATTTGGTGTCGCTGAATGGAGGAGATGCGCAAGCCGTATTTCCCGAGAAACGCGGCCAGATCGATGCCAATTGGTCGTCCGATGGCACCCGCATCTTGTTTGGCCATCTACACGACACTCAAGATTTGGATATCGAAATTGTGGACCTGAAATCGCGCAAGGCGGACGTGGTTCCGGGTTCCCAGAATTTGTTCAGCCCGCGATGGTCGCCAAACGGAAGGTACGTTGCCGCCCTGTCACCGGACTTCACGAAGGTTGTGCTGTTCGACTACAAGACCCGCAAGTGGTCTCTTTGGCTGAGCGAACCGGCAGGCGCCGTGAGTTATCCCGTCTGGTCTGCCGATAGCAAATATATTTACTTCGATGACCTGGTTAGCGACGAAGAGTCCATCCGCCGGATAAAAGTTGGCGAGAACCTTGCCGAGCGCGTCTTCAAGCTGGAGGGAATTGAACGCTACCCCGGTCCGTTTGGCCTCTGGAGTGGCCGTATGGGGGATGGTTCCTGGATGTTCGTGCGCGACCGCAGCACGCAGGAAGTGTACCAGTTGACACTGGAACTGCCGTGATCACAGCTTCGAAGCAAGGCTAACTATGGAATACCGCATGCATGGCCGAGAGTTACATTCCGTGATGAGGGCGCTTCTCATTGCAGGCACACTGGCCATTGTCATGTGCGGATCAGTGAAGCCTGTTGCCTCGCAAGCCCAGCCGGGCACGACCGAGCGAAAAGTCGTTACTCGCATCGAACCCGAATACCCTGAGACTCTGAAGCGGCTATACATCGGTGGAGTCGTGCGAGTGGAAGTGTTGGTAGGTCCCAACGGGGCGGTCCAGACTACCGAGCTACTCGGAGGCAATCCGATCCTCGGCCAATCCGCAATGAAAGCCATCAAGCAGTGGAAATACGCGCCTGCCGCAGGCAAAGAAAAATTCGTTGTGCAACTCGAGTTCGATCCGCACAGATAACCTTCCCACGGGCTGTCCTTTCGCAGAAATAAACAACTCCGGAAAGAACGATCCAAGTGGTTTCGAATTGTTCATCTTACAATTCCGGAAAGAGTCCGGAAAAAGTCGGCAGGTGTCGCGTTGTGAAGAGATGCCCGTCGGGCGACTGCGCTCGTAAAATGTTTTGTATTGTGGGTCAACAACCAGTCGGGTTTACTGGCGATGGCAGAAAGAAGCACGGGAACATCTGCCGCGTGCCCAATAAGGTGCCGGTTCGTTCGAACCAGGTCTTTGCTGGGATACGGTACAAGCTCAGGGTCAGTGAGTTTGATCAAGTGATGGTAATCCTGAATCAGTTGATCCGAGTCGGCTGACCGCAGGCCTTCGGCGTGAAGCAGCAGGTTCTCCTCGACCTCCTCTCTAACTACTTCGGCCAAGACCAGCTTGCATATTTTGGCAGCACATAGCGACAGCGTTGCCTTATCAAGGCCCCAGTCGGAAACAATCCCTGCCATCAATACATTGGAATCGAGAAACAGTCGGATTCGGCGGCGAGCGCTAACTTTTGGCGGTGAGTGCGGGTACGCCGGACGCCAGCGCTGGGTTTACCGTAGTGCCGCGCGTAGACAAGATTCCGTGCTTCGTCGAGTGAAGCTAGCGCGTCCTTTGGCTTTAGACCAGTGTCGGTGAGTTTAGAGCTGATCCGCTTGCACAGTTGCTCAAATCGCTGTTGTTCCGGCAGAAGGATTAGGCCGTCCCCGAGTCGCAATACGGTAAAGGGAGCGCCGGCCCCTAACCCGAGCTCGCGACGAAACTCCTTCGGAACAGTAAGTTGTCCCTTTTCGCCGATTCGGGTGGTGGTGAGGAATTCGAGTGCTGGGGTGTGATTGGCCACGGTAGGAAAATCCTACCATAAAAACATTAGTTTTTATTCCCAAGTAGCTTGTAGACTTCATGTGCGCCTAGGGCGAAAAAGCGGGTTTTTATTCACCTAAATATTCCAGCGACGACGTGGGATACCTTCAAGGGCCACTGTAAACGTCCTGCGCGGTGCAATTTGTCAGTTGGTTACGATCGTCAAAACTGTAAGTAAGAATGACATCACACGTGACCAATCGCTTCCCACAAACGGTCCGGACGATTGCCGATTCAATAAACACATCCGACCGATCCTTCGAGGCGCCGCGAAAATAATGCTCGATTCCTCTTTCTGACAAGAACCTCTCGACGTCGGGGCGCGAGCTGTCCAGCGGCAACCGTGCGCATATCGACTTCGCTTTAGCTATTGACTGTCTAATCCGCCTGCTCTGAATGTAGTCTAGCCCCAACAAAGCAATGACAATCACGACGGCGCCGACAAGGACCAGTAGCCAAAACCTCCTTCTACCATTCATTTTCGCTGTTCTTCCACCACGTGCAGCCTCATGAAATTCGTTGAGCCGCTCGACATCTGCGTTCCGGCAACTACTCCGAGCACATTACCCGCTTTCAGCCTCCCGGACCGCAGCAACTCCTGTTCGGCGGTGCTAAGCATTTCTTCCGCGCCTAACACATGGTCACGACGCACCGGCTGCACTCCCCAGAGCAGATTCATACGATTACATACTGCGGAAACATGGCTAAAGGCGAAGATCCGCGCCTTAGGCCTGAACTTTGAAAGCGTGCGGGCGGTGTTGCCAGTTTCCGTGAACACTGCAATGGCTGCCATGTCCAGGTCTTCGGCGGCATGCGCAACCGACTCGCAGATCGTCTCCGAGATAGAAAGGCCGCGATGTTCCCGACGCCGGCGCGGCTGCATAAATTCGTCCATATTGCCTTCCGCTTCGACCACGATTTTTGCCATCATGCAGACAGCCTCGCGGGGATAGAGACCGCTGGCAGTCTCAGCGGAAAGCATCACTGCGTCGGTCCCATCGAAAACTGCGTTGGCAACGTCGCTGGCCTCGGCGCGTGTCGGACGCGGATTCTCAATCATGGATTCGAGCATCTGCGTCGCGATGATTACGGGCTTGCGCCACTCCGCTGCGCGTCGGATCACGTGCTTCTGAATGACCGGGACTTTCTCCGGCGGCATCTCGACGCCGAGATCGCCGCGTGCGACCATCACGCCATCGGCGACTTCCAGAATCGCTTCCAACTCATCGAGGGCCTGCGGCTTTTCCAGCTTGGCTATCACCGGCGCATGTTGTTTGTGCGCAGCGATGATTGCTTTGACCTCGCGGACATCGTTTGCTGAACGCACAAACGACAGCGCCACCGCATCCACTCCGTGCTCAAGGCCGAATTCGAGGTCCTTGCGGTCCTTTTCCGTAAGCGCCGGAATCGAAAGCGCCGCTCCCGGCAGATTGATTCCCTGATTTTCAGCAAGCGTGCCGCCGTTAACAATCTGACATTCGATGTCTTCGCCGTGCACCGCCTTGACGCGCAGCTCAATTCGTCCATCCGATAGCAGGACGCGTGATCCGGGCCTGACCTCATGGGGAAGACTTTTGAACGTGGTTGAGATCAGATCAGCCGAGCCCTCAATTTCCCGAGTGGTAACCGTGACGATAGCGCCAGCCTTGAGTATGACTGGCTGATGGTCCTTAAGCGCCCCCGTGCGAATTTTGGGGCCTTGCAGGTCCTGCAATATGCAGATGGTGCGGCCCTCTGCCGCGGCAACCTGGCGCAGAGTCTCAATGCGGCGGATGTGGTCCTGCGGCGATCCATGTGAAAAATTCAGGCGCGCAACATCCATGCCAGCCTGCATGAGTTCGCGCAACGCCGCTTCCGTACCGCAAGAGGGCCCGATGGTGCAGATGATTTTCGCCCTGCGGTCAGAGTTCTCGGGGGGACACAAGGCTGGCCTTCCGGTCGAATTCTCGGTCATAAGGATGAGTGCGAATATTGTAACGGAACGTTGCCGGTCAACTTTGGATTGCCCCGACGAAAGCGATTGGATTTACGTCCCCAGACGGTCGGCGGGATCGTATTCGTTAGGGCCTCGAACCGCGCACACCCAACTCGCTCCCCAACAGCGACCTCGGGAACAATATCGCATTGAACTCGGCGCCGATCAGGATTACCAACGAGATGAGATACATCCATACCAGCAGCGCAATGGCCGCGCCGAGCGAACCGTAGATCACGCTGTAGTCGGCGTAATGCTGCAGATAAAAACCGAAAATCATGGTCATGATGAACCACAATCCCGTGGCCAGAGTCGCGCCAGGAATGACGCTGTGCCAGGGCTGGGTACGCGGCACCGCATTGTGGTAGATGAGCGCGATCACCGCCACACTGGTTAGGATCGCGATCAGCCAGCGGATCAGCATCCACATCAAATACACATAAGGGCTGAATTCGTGCCCAATATGAAAGAGGATGCGGGTCTCAATCCGGTTTCCGAATGCCACCAGGATGGTGGAGCAGCTTAAAGGAATTCCTGCCAACACGACCAGTGACAGGGCGACCAGCCGCTCCTTAACTAGGCCCCACAATTTAGGAAGTTCGTAGCAGCGGCGGAATCCCTCCATCCAGGAAATCATGACCCCGGAAGCAAGCCAAAGGGTAAGCAGCGAGGTACTGAAGAGGAGTCCGAAGGAACGTCCGGTGCTACCTCGCAGGTAAGCTTGGGCAGTCGACGTTCCCGCCGGAAGGATCTTGGTGAGCACGTCGGATATCTCGCGCAAAAATGCCTGCGTATTTCTGCGCGCGGCAAGTACGGAACCGAGGACCAGCAATGTAGGGAAAAAAGTGAGGATTGACGAGTATGCCGACGCTTTGGCGATGGCAAAAGCGTCGTGCTCGAACGCGCGCCAGACCGCTCTCCGCAAAAGGTTCAGGAAACGAAGTATCAACGGAGTCAGAGTAGAGTCGCCGGGTGCTTCAAGCAAGAGGAGAGTGGGCCCAGGTTCCTGAACGTGCACTCGTTGTGGGTTGGCGTGCATGGCATTAGATTGCAGATTTACGATTCTAGATTGCAGATTGAATGGGACTTTTGGAATCTGCAATCTAGAATCTGCAATCCGCAATGCATTACAAGTACGATCCGCATTTTCTGGTCACGGCAAAAAAAGGGCGGATCTCTCCGCCCTTTGTAGTTTTCCAAATTACTCCGCTGTGAGTTCCTCCGTCTCGCCTTCGGTGCGCATGAGTTCGAGCGCGCGTTCGGCCTCTTCGTAGGCTTGCGAGACTTCCTCCTGCACCTTGGCCGCAGCCTCTTCCATCTCTGGCGAGAGGCGGACGTTGCGGTAGTACTCCATGCCAGTGCCGGCAGGGATGAGGCGTCCCACGATGACGTTTTCTTTCAGCCCGCGCAGGTGGTCCACCGCTCCCTGAATAGAGGCTTCGGTGAGCACTCGCGTGGTCTCCTGGAACGACGCCGCCGAAATGAACGAGTCGGTCGAAAGTGACGCTTTGGTGATGCCGAGAAGCAGCGGCCTGCCGGTTGCCGGCTTGCCACCTTCGCGGATCACGCGTTCGTTCTCTTCGCGGAAGCGGAACTTATCCACTTGCTGCTCGAGCAGGAACTGCGTATCACCCACGTCTTCGACCTTCACCCACCGCATCATCTGGCGGACGATCACTTCAATGTGCTTGTCCGAGATGTTGACGCCCTGCAGCCGGTAAACCTCCTGGATTTCGTTCACCAGATACGCCTGCAGTTCTTTCTCGCCAAGCACCGCCAGAATATCGTGCGGGTTGAGCGGACCATCCATCAGTGGTTCGCCCGCTTTCACGCGCTCGCCTTCCTGCACGTTGACGTGAACGCCTCGCGGAACCGAGTATTCTTTCTCCGTGCCGTTGTCGGCCTGCACGTAAAGTTTACGCTGGCCCTTCGAAACCTCGCCAAACTTGACGCTGCCATCAATTTCGCTGATGACCGCAGTCTCGTGCGGCTTGCGGGCCTCGAATAGCTCGACCACGCGCGGCAGACCACCGGTGATGTCTTTCGTTTTGGTGGTTTCGCGCGGGATCTTCGCCAGCACGTCGCCCGGAAACACCGTATCGCCTTCCTGCACCATAAGGTGCGAACGCGATGGCATCAGGTAGCGCTTGCTGCTTTTGCCCTTGATGACAATCGCCGGCTGGCGCTTCTCGTCAGGCGAGTCGCCGACCACGTGACGCGACAGGCCGGTGACTTCGTCCACTTCCTCGTGCAGCGTGACGCCTTCCTGAAGGTCCTTGAACTGGACTGTTCCGCCGATTTCGGTCAGGATCGCGAAGGTGTACGGGTCCCACTCAACCATGACCTGGCCAAGCGTGACCGGATCGCCTTCGTTCACCTTGACACGCGCGCCGTAAACCACCGAGTAGCGTTCGCGCTCGCGGTTCTTTTCGTCCACCACCGCGATCGAACCCTGGCGGTTCATGACAACCAGATCGCCGGCCTTCGACTTCACTGTCTGCAAGCCGATGAAGCGAACGCTGCCGTTGGTGCGCGCATCCAGGCGAGATTGCTC
>WNFY01006908.1_pt1 | contig 10052 bp, 8 predicted proteins | sample 5400091 | NCBI WGS metagenome assembly WNFY01 (sample SAMN13153364, study PRJNA577476) | soil metagenome | isolation source: 60 cm soil or saprolite under grassland replicate 1 | place: USA:California | collected 2016-06-15 | reverse complement strand
ATGTCCGTAGAGATAAGCGCGATCGCACCCCAGCGCAAACATCAGCAGTACTTCGGCATTCAGGCGCGGGGAAGGGACGTGAGCCACAGTCAGCAAACTTATCGCGGATTTGAGGCTGTCGCCGAGGAGCACCCAATTATTGTAGAGACTCTCGTATTCAGGGATACAAATCTCTGGAGTGAAGTTCCGCTCACAACGCGGATTACTATTCAGTTTGATCTCCTGATACCCTTTCATGCATCAGATGTTTTAACCGATGACGAACAAAATTGTTGCCGTCGTGCTTCTTTGCGCGGTGATGCCGCTCTACGGCGTGGCATCGCCAGGATCGTCTCAGACGTCAGCGCCAGCCCGATGCCATGAGCATGGCGGCCGCCTTCCTTCGCGTAGTCCGGTTACTCACACATGTTGCGAAGTGGGACATCAGGCTGCAATTCTCGTGCAGAGTCCGGGGACGTTGCGCGCACACCTCCTTTTCGTCTCGATGGCTTCTGATTCTCCGCAGCCAATCATCACTTCAGATTTCGTTGCCGGCCTTCCCGGCGCTGTTGCATGTCAAGGTAGTCCTCCAAGCTGCCCTCCTTTGCGCGTCTAGAAAGAAATTCCCAAACACCACGGCTGTGAGCTCTCCACATTGGAGGATCACGGGAACCTGAACACCAGTTCGTCCAAATGCCGAGGAGTGGTCTATGCGGAATTTCGCCGTCTCTCTGCTATCTATTTTTCTAATTATCGCGGTTCTCTTGCGGGCCTCATGCTTCGCGCAAGACTCCAGCACTCAGGATTCACATCACGACATGGACATGCCGGGAATGAGCGGCATGACGCCGGACAATATGAACATGCAACCTCATTCTCTGATTGCAGCAATGCAACAGCACGCGACATCGGGAACAGACGCAGAGCCGAACTCCACGCCATTCGAAATGCTGATGCGTAAAGAAGGCAAGTGGACGTTGATGTTCCACGGCGTGGTCTTCGTGAATGAGGTCCAGCAAACTGGGCCGCGTGGCGCTGACAAATTCTTCTCTGCGAACTGGTTCATGCCTATGGCGCAGAGGGAGTTCGGCAAGGGGACGTTGACCTTGCGCACCATGCTGAGCCTCGAGCCTGCGACAATATCGCACCGCCGCTACCCAGAATTGTTTCAACAAGGAGAGATCGCCTACGGGCGGCCAATTGTTGACGGGCAACATCCGCACGATTTCTTTATGGAGTTGGCCGCCCTCTACGACTACAAACTCGGGGAACATACGGCGCTATCGTTCTACGCTGCGCCAGTCGGGGACCCCGCCTTTGGGCCTCCGGCTTTCCCGCACAGAGCGTCCGCTTCGGAAGATCCCCTGGCACCGTTGGGTCATCATTTTCAGGACTCAACCCACATCGCCAACGAGGTGATCACGTTTGGAATCACTCATCGAAGTTTCAGGCTAGAAGCCTCAGGCTTCCACGGTCGTGAACCTGACGAGTATCGCTGGGACATTGATTCCGGCAAGATTGACTCCTGGTCAACTCGCGTAACCGTCAATCCAGGGCAGAATTGGAGCCTTCAGTATTCAGTGGCGCAGCTTCATAGCCCCGAGGCGCTCTTTCCGAATGAAGACCTTCGCCGTATGACAGCATCGCTGATGTACAACCGCCCAATGCATGACGGAAACTGGGCCTCAATGATTCTCTGGGGACGCAACCAGAGTTTGCAGGATGGCAATGTGGGGAATTCTTATCTGCTGGAATCGACGCTCAGGTTTCACGGCCGCCATCGTGCTTGGACCCGAATTGAAAATGCTGACCGCACGAACGAGCTTCCGCTGGGAGAGAATCCCTTGCCTCCGACCTTCAGCGAGCGTTACTTCACGCGAGTCCAGGGCTACACGATTGGATACGATCGCGAGTTGGGGCACCTGCAGCATTTTTCGACTGCAGTGGGCGGGCAGTTAATGTGGTACGGAGTGCCGAGTATCTTGAAGCCAGAATATGGCTTTCACCCGGTCGGTGCCGTGATCTTTTTGCGGGTTGGGATCAAATGAATCATGCGAGGCCACGTGCTGAATCAGATCTAATCAAGCCCCTTGCCCCCGCACATTCTCGCTTTTCGGGGGATCTATCGCCGGCACCGGTTCGCGGCGGTGAAGTGGTAGCACCACTTTCACGATCGTGCCAGGCATCGCATTTTTGATCCGGATGCGGCCGCCCAACTCGCGTACACGCTCCGAAATTCCTCGAATTCCTACGCCGAAGCTGGAAGGATTTGCCGCCGGATCGCCCAGAAGCTCAGGCCGCATTCCTGTGCCTTCATCGCGGACGGTCAAAACTAGTTGGTCCCCGCTCGCGACCAGCGAAATTCGCGCGGTGAGACTACTCGCGTGCCGATGTATGTTGGTAAGGCATTCCTGCACGATGCGAAAGATGGCGGTCTCGAGTTCTTGCGAGAGCCGCCCCAGATCTTCCGCCAAGTGCAACTCGATTTTCAGCGCGCTGCGCTGCGCCAGACCATCCACATACCACTGCAGAGCGGAATTCAGTCCAGCTTCGTCGAGAAGCGGCGGATGCAGCAGGTAGGAAAGTGTGCGGATCTCCTTTACCACGCGATTCAAGATCTGCTGGCAGTCGCGAAGCAGGCTCGAACTCTCAGGGTCCGCGTGCGAAACATGCTTGCTCAATGCGGAAAGATTCATCTGCAGTGCAACCAGGTGCTGGCCGCTGCTGTCGTGTAGTTCGCGCGCCAATCGCCTGCGCTCATCATCCTGGATGCGCATGAGGCGCCCGGAAAGACTCCGCAACGCAAACTCGGCGCGCGTGCGTTCGCTGATCACTGCAGAGAGAACAAGTCCCGTAACGGATAGCACCACAAGAAAAAACTGCAACAGCACCGCGTTGTGAACCGGCGTGTGGCTCACGAATGGACCCTTGCCATGGGCGGTTCCCCAGACCGCGATCATTGCGATAAGCAGGCAGGCCAGCGAGGAGCCAATCAAGCGAAACCGGATTGCCGCCCACAACACGAACGGGAAGAGCGCGAAAGCAAGCACGTCATCGCGCACCGAGTAACCCAACGCCCGGCCAAATATCAGCAGAGCAGTAACGACCGTGCCGCCAAAGAGAGCTATCACTTCTGCGACCGTGGAGCGATTTACGAGATTGGCAGCTTCTCGCACCGTGAGCGCCACCGGCGCGGCGATCAGTACCCCCATGGTGTCTCCGAACCACCACACCGCGAGCGTGGTCGCTGCGCCTGACCACGCTTTCACGTGAAAGAGCGACAACGTTGTGGTTCCGGTCGCTGCCGCGAATATAGGGCTTGTGAGCGCCCCGAGGGTCAGCAGCGCCATCACGTCGCGGAGTCGATCCAGACTAGGGTTGACCCGTCCCACACGTTGCAGCAGAAAACCGCCCACCAGCGCCGATGAGGTGTTCCCGACCGCAATGCCAACCGCGGCGAGCGCGGGAATGGGACTCAAGAAATTAACCAGAAAAGCAGCGGCGGCAATCGCCGGCCACACCCGATATCCCCAAATCAGAACGCTGGCGAGAGCAATGCCCGAGGCTGGCCAGAAGGGAGAGACGTTGCCACTAGTGAAAGGGGCTGCGAGGCCAAGCCTTCCCGCGACGAAATACACCCCGAAGACGGTCAACAGCCGGAACGCGTGTGGTGAAAACCTTCTAAATTGGCTGAACATGATCGCGGCGCCAAACGGAAGCACAAAAGTCCTTACGGACCTGCACGCGAAGTGCGAGTAGTTTAGCAGTTTCCAGCCACAATTCGATCCGATCTTTGTGTACTGCACTTCGCCATGGGTGCGTCTTTTGAAGGGAAAGATCTTCTAGGGCGTTACTCCCGTAATTCTCCTTGGTAATACCCCCTCAATCCCTAATCGAAAATCCCTTAGAATCAGCTAGCTGCGCTGCAGCAACATATTCCCCAATCTGGCGTTTATATACATATTGGGACTGCATCTTAAAGGCTTCACGCGACGCCACTCGCCTGACGACATAGCCTTCGCTTTAAGCAATTGAAAGAGCGGAGGCACAGAGGAGACATCATGAATATCTCTCGAATGTTTCGAGTTTCGTTGTTCGCGCTTTTGCTTTTGGCGATCCCTGCTACTTCTTTCGCTGGCGTGTTGATACAAGTCGGATTTGCGCCTCCGGCATTGCCGGTTTATGAGCAACCGGGCTGTCCGGGCGATGGGTATATTTGGACGCCTGGCTATTGGGCTTACGGCCCTGTGGGTTATTACTGGGTGCCGGGAACGTGGGTACTCGCGCCTGAACCTGGCTTCCTTTGGACTCCGGGTTATTGGGGCTGGAATGAGGGCTTCTACGCTTGGCATGCTGGGTATTGGGGGCCGCACATCGGCTTTTACGGTGGTGTGAATTACGGTCACGGATATTTCGGCCATGGCTATGAGGGTGGATACTGGAGCGGGCGAACGTTTTATTACAACCGCAGCGTCAATAATGTGACCGTCACGAACGTGCACATCTACAACAAGACCGTCAACAATGTGACGGTGAACCGGGTCAGCTTTAACGGAGGCCATGGCGGTATTAACGCCCGTCCGGGTCGCGATGAAGAGAACGCGGCGCGTGACCGGCACATTGAGGCCACAGGGGTACAAGCAAAGCACGAGAACGCGGCAAGAGAAAACCGCGATCTATGGGCTTCGAATAACCATGGACGTCCGGCGATTGCAGCCACTGCGCGACCGGCTGAATTTCACGGCAAAGGCGTAGTGCCTGCACGTGAGGGTGGCCCAGAGTATCGGCAACCGGAAAATCGCGGCCGTGAAAATCGAGCGACGGAGAATCGTCCGGAGAATCGTGGGCGAGACAATCGCGACATGAATCGCGGGGTGCCGCGTCCGCAAAACTCTGAACGCGGGAACATGGAGCGTCCGGCACCACGTGAGGAGAACAATCGCGGTGGACGTCCGGAAAACAACGCACGGCCAGACAATCGAGGACAGGACCGTGGCGTCGAAAATCGCGGCCAGGAGAATCGGCCTCCCGCGAATCGTGCTCAAGAAAATCGTGCACCAGGAAATCGCGGTCAGGAGATGAACCGGCCGAACAATCCTCGTCCTGACAATGCTCGCCCTGACAATGCTCGTCAGCATGAAAACGGGCAGCGGCAGGAAAAGCAGCAGAAACAGGAAAAGCAGCAGAAAGACGATAACGGGCACAAGCCTCACTAACGTTTACAAGCAGTAAGCAGGTTGGGCTGGCCATATGCCAGCCCAATTTCTTTGCTCCGCGGCAATGACTGATGCGTGCCCTTCCCGGTATTGCCGTCCCCCGAAGAAAGACCGGTCCGCTTGACTTACACCGCAACTGCCTTTCCAATGGATGATTGCGGAACGAAGACCCTCCCGCAATCCATCCACTTTCTCATCAAGGAGCTATGATGTCCGCACCCAGTCGTCGTCCTGAAATTCGCCGTCGTAGAACGCGCAAGGAAAAAATTCAGAAGCTACGCAAGCAGCTCACAGCCGCGGGAGCAGAGGCAGACCGCTCGCGCATCTCTGGCAAACTCGCCAAGCTGGCGCGCAAGTCTCCGGGCGAACCAATCGTCAGACCGTAAAATTCAGTTTTGCCGGAAGGCGTGTGCAACAGGACCGGCGATGATTCAGCCCTATTCGCAAGGAACTTGCGGAGTCAGCGAGATCCCCGGCGGAGGACCAGACGTAAAGACGCAGTCCTGCGGATTCACGACTCGGGCGGGGGTGGCTTCATCGGCTTTGTACAAAATGAACTGTCCGCGTTCACGCTTGACCCGAATGTTCTGCCCGGCATCCCAAGCTTTTGGATAGTAGCCGGTCATGGATTCGTACCGCACAACGTATTTCTTTCCATTCCACTCGAGAGTGACGTCATAAAAGGGATAGCCGTCGAATATAGGCGAATGGCCTGACCATGACACGATGCGTCCTTGTGCGTGTTTCTTGATGGCGACGACCTTCGCCGTTTGTGGCCCCTGGTCGGCCAAGGCGGTCATGGCGGCGAATATCAGAAGAACGGTGACGGCAATGCGCTTCACGTAGTGGTGACGACCTTCACAAAAGATTTCTCAAGCTTGTCACCCAGTGGCGGCTTCAGGATGAGCGCCGAAAGATTTCACCGCTTCTTCGGTTGAGTCATAAGTCTCGAATAATTGGCCCACGTGGGTCTCCGTCAACACTCGGCGAGCAATGGGGGACAAGGCCGCAAACTTGATTTCTGCTCCGCGGTGACGCGCAGAGATGAACGACGCGACGAGTGTTCCAAGGCCGCTACTATCAATATGTGCGACCCATGCCAGATTCAGGACGATTCGCTTAGTTTCGTTCACCAGGCCGAGAATTGCCGCTCTCAGATCATCCGACTCTTCGCCAAAAACAATACGACCACGGCAACGAACCACCGCGATGTCTTCCGTTCTGGAAACGTCCAAATGCAGCGACATAGGGGATCTCTAGGCCATCGTTCCGTCGCGGAAGGTCGTGAACGACTGCACCATTGCTCAGTATAAGCCCAACTTCCGAGCCGGATCACTATTGGGGCGGGAATGCATCGCCTTGCAGACCTTGGTCCGGGCAACGCCCGCGCCGCAGCCACAAGAACGAAGATCAGGCCCACCAATAATAGAGGCTTGGGAAGCCTCCTCAAAATTTGCCATGCCACGAAACTCATAGGCGATTCCTCCGTGCGAACCGCGATTCCCTGCATTCCGAGCTTTGGCAAGCGAGAACAGATTTGGGCCAGACAAGCGAGAACAGATTTGGGCCAGAGAAGACGCCGACTCAGCCTGAGTTTTGCCGGACCGCGGGAATTCTAGCCAAAGCCCGAACCCAGCGCAAGAGCACACTTGTACAAACCGTCCCATGGCCATCAACTCACGCTGGTCAAATGGATTAGGCTTACCAAGTGGGACGAACCAGCGTCGCCGATTATCTGCTTGATTTCGAGCGGCTTGGGACCGAGCAAGCCTACGCCGAGCGACATGGATACCGACTGCATCGAGAAACCTACGCGTCGGTCGCAGCTACCGCTTTCCGTTTTGCCCGCGAACTCAATGCTCGGCAAATTCGCAAAGGCGACCGCGTCATGCTGTGGGGGCCGAACTCCGCCGCATGGGTGGCGGCATTTCTGGGATGCGCAAATCGGGGCGTGATCGCAGTGCCGATGGATCATGCGGCGTCTCCAGAGTTCGGGCTCCGAGTCTTCCATCAAGTCAACGCGCATCTGCTGGTCTGTTCCCGTGACCACGCGCAGCCAGGGCTGCCGACGCTATTCCTCGAGGATTTTCAGAATGCCCTGAATGCCCACTTGCCGGCAGCTCTGTCGCCGGAGCAAATTAACCCACAAGATCCGCTCGAAATCGTCTTTACTTCCGGCACCACTGCCGAGCCCAAAGGCGTCGTTATTTCGCACGGCAACGTGCTCGCGAACGTTGCGCCGCTAGAACAGCAGATCGCGGGGTATTCGAAATATTTACGTTTTGTGCATCCATTGCGCTTCTTGAACCTGCTGCCGCTGAGTCATGTGTTTGGGCAGTTTCTGGGAATGTACCTTCCGCCACTCTTACGGGGCACAGTCTTTTTTCAAGACTCAGTTAAGCCTGGCGACGTGATTAGTACCATCCGCCGCGAGCGCATTTCGGTGCTGGTCGCGGTGCCGCGCATGATCGAGTCACTCAAGGAAAAGATCGAACGCGATCTGGACGATGCAGGAGAGCTTGCGAAATTCCGGGACGATTACGCTGCCGCCGAAGGCAAGCACTTTCTGCGCCGCTGGTGGATTTTTCGTCGGATTCATCGCCGGCTGGGATGGAAATTCTGGGCCTTCATCTCCGGCGGTGCTGCACTCGATCGTGATACCGAAGAATTCTGGCGGCGCCTCGGCTTCGCCGTCATTCAGGGCTATGGCCTCACCGAGACGACATCTCTCATTAGCGTGAATCATCCTTTTAAGGTGGGCAAGGGATCAATCGGCAAGGTGCTCGCGGGCCGCGAAGTCAGACTCGCCGAGGATGGTGAAATCCTGGTGCGCGGCAGCGGCGTCGCAACCGGATACTGGAGCGAGAACGAATTGCGGCCTGTCGCGTCGGAGGAAGGCTGGTACCACACCGGCGACATCGGCGAGCTCGGCCCGGAAGGCGACCTCTTTTTCAAAGGCCGAAAAAAAGAAGTGATTGTCACGCCGGCTGGAATGAATGTGTATCCCGAGGACCTTGAGAGCGCCCTAAAAAAACAGCCGCAGGTGAAAGATGCGGTTGCCGTGTCCTTGGCGCTGAATGGCAACGCGGAACCGTGCGCTGTGATGATTCTAAGAGACTCTGATGCAGATCCTGCACGCGTCGTTGAACAAGCCAATCAAGGTCTCGCTGAGTATCAGCGGATCCGGCGCTGGGTAGTCTGGCCGGACGAAGACTTTCCCCGCACCTCGACGCAGAAGTCGCGCCGGCCGGAAATTGCCGAAGCCGCCGTCAAAATCCTATCCGCGGATGGAAGTGGGCAATTGCAGAAGAGCACCCCCCTAGGAGACCTCATTTCGCGGATCACCAAGCGTCCCAGCATCGCGCTTGACGCGAACGCAAACCTTGACTCCGATTTGAATCTCAGCTCGCTCGACCGGGTTGAGCTGCTCGGCGCCTTAGAGGATCGCTATCAAATTGATTTAAGCGAGACTAGGTTCTCGTCCATAAGCACCGTCGGCCAGCTGGAGCGCATGCTCAAGGGCGAACCGGCGCCGCGCGCTGTCTATCACTATCCGGCATGGGTGCAACGCAGGCCGATCACGTGGATTCATTTCATCATTCACTATCTTTTGCTGCGCCCAGCTGTGCTCTTGCTTGGTTGGCCACGCATCCTCGGCAGAGAGAATTTGAGGGGCGTGAACGGCCCCGCGTTGGTGGTTTGCAATCACATCGGAGACGTTGATGTAGGTTTTGTTCTCACCGCCCTGCCCTTTCGCTTTCGTCATAAGTTGGCAACCGCCGCGGGAGGCGAAGCCCTCGAAGCCCTGCGCACTCCACCGCGCGGGCGCAAGCTGTTCATGCGAATCTTTGATCGCGTGGAATGGTTTCTTGGCGTCTCGCTGCTCAACGTTTTTCCTCTTCCGCGCGAAGCCGGCTTTCGTGACAGCTTTGCATTCGTGGGAGAGTCCGTGGACCGCGGCTTCAGCGTGCTCGTATTTCCCGAAGGACACCACACAACGGACGGCAACATTCGAGCTTTCCGGTCGGGAATCGGTCTGCTCGTAAAAAACTTGGGAATCCCGGTCATCCCCATGCGGATTGATGGACTGTTCGATTTGAAGAAGGCAGGAAGAAGGATGGCGCGCCCCTATCAGATTACGGTCAAAGTCGGGACTCCGGTCCGTTTTGAACCGGAACGTGATCCGGCGCAAATCGCGGAGGAGCTTCAGAAAACGGTTGAACGGCTCTAGGGCCAGCGAAACTTCACAGTTTCAACAGCTTATCAACACCTCTGATGGACAAAACTACAGGTTTTACCCTATGGACGCACGTAACTGGTTACTCCGGAGATGTACCTCAGTTCTGCCAGGTCATCGTCCCACCCGCCAATTTCCCGCATCTCGTTGACCGCATGGTATCTGCCCTGTTGATATTCGCAGACCTACCTTTGTCCTAGCCGCACGCTGCGGCAGGAGAACCATACCCCCATGTGCAAGACTCGCAAGCCCTCCCTGTTTGTTGCGGCTTTTCTCTTCTTTACGAGTGTGGCATTTGCCCAGCAATCCGCAAAAGGCAAAGCTGCAGAAACCGCAACCAACGCGCTGCTGCAGATGCACTCGTCCTATCAGCAGGCAAACGCCACCCAAAAGCAGCAGCTTCTGACGCAGTTCACGGCGATGGCCGCACAGCGCGAGCAGCTCCTGCTCTCGCTGATGCAGTCGAATCCCGGCGACGTGCTGCGCATAGCGATTCCCGGCAACGTCAGCCACAATATGCCGGCGACGGTGAAGAAACACGTCGAACAATCAGTGACTGCGCAGGGCGTGCTGGAAGTTCTGTATGAGATGCAGGGAACTCCGGACAAGACGACGGGCGC
>WNFY01006905.1_pt1 | contig 10053 bp, 8 predicted proteins | sample 5400091 | NCBI WGS metagenome assembly WNFY01 (sample SAMN13153364, study PRJNA577476) | soil metagenome | isolation source: 60 cm soil or saprolite under grassland replicate 1 | place: USA:California | collected 2016-06-15 | reverse complement strand
GCCGGAAATGGCCGCCCTGATCCGGTGGTGGTCAATATCGGTCATGAGCGCAAGCTCGACCTCGCTGTCGAAATCCCCGCAACTCTGCTGAGCCCGATTGCGACGAATGAAATGTGGGAAGAGATTTACGCGCGCATCGCGGAACTGGCGGAGCAGCACCGGTCAACGCTTGTGTTTGTGAACACGCGCCGGCTGGTCGAACGGGTCTCGCATCATTTGGCCGAGCGTCTAGGAGACGACCGGGTTGGCGCTCACCACGGCAGCTTGTCGCGAAAAATCCGCCTGGCAGCAGAAAATAAATTGAAGGAGGGCCAGATCAAGGTGTTGGTCGCGACAGCGTCGCTTGAACTGGGAATTGACATCGGCACCGTGGACTTGGTCATCCAGATCAGTTCTCCACGCGCGATCGCTGTTGCGCTGCAACGAGTCGGCCGCTCCGGCCACTGGCGCGGAGCCGTTCCCAAGGGTAGGTTTTTTGTTACCACCAGGGACGAACTGCTCGAATGCGCGGCGCTGGTCCGGGCCATTCGGCAAGGGGACCTCGATCGGTTAATGATTCCTGATTCGCCGTTAGATGTTTTGGCCCAGCAGATCGTGGCGACGTGCGCGGCCACTGGCCATGTGGGGACGGGCGCCCTCGCCCGTCCGGTCGAGCAACGCTCGACACAGAACAGTTTCGCGGGCGAGGCGCTCGCGCCACAAGAGCCAAATCAAAATGATCCTGGTTGGGACGAAGACGATGTGTTCAGCTTGATCACCCGCGCCTATCCGTATCGCAATCTCTCTCGCGAGACTTTCAATTCGATTCTTGAAATGCTGTCGGAAGGGATCGCCGCGCGCCGGGGACGATACGGCGCCTACCTTCATCACGATCGCGTGAACCGCAAATTGCGCGCCCGTCGAGGAGCACGGCTGGCGGCGATCACCAGCGGAGGAGCGATCCCCGAGACTGCATTATTTACGGTCGTCGCGCAGCCCGAAGGTGTGGTTGTTGGCACGCTCGATGAAGACTTCGCGATCGAGAGTAACGCCGGTGACATCATGCTGCTCGGCAACACGTCTTGGCGCATTCATCGCGTGGAGGGAAAGTCAGGTCGAGTGCTGGTTGAAAACGCGCACGGAGCGCCACCAACCGTTCCATTCTGGAATGGAGAGGCCCCGGCGCGGACACAAGAGCTTTCGCTTCATGTTGCTGAGTTGCGGCGCGAAATCAGCCAGCGTCTGCAGAGTGTTTCTCCGGTATCGCTGTCGCCGAAGGATCCGAAGGTTGCAGAAACAATTTCCTGGCTAATGCAGGAATGCGGACTGGATGAATCGGGTGCAACACAGTCCATTCAATACATTCTCGAAGGGCGGGCTGTGCTTGGCGACGTTCCTACCCAGAGCACCATCATCGCCGAACGCTTCTTCGATGAAGGCGGAGGCATGCAGCTCGTGATCCACGCCCCTTTCGGCGCGCGGATCAACAAAGCCTGGGGACTGGCACTGCGCAAGCGCTTCTGCCGCAGCTTTAATTTCGAGTTGCAGGCAGCGGCCACCGACAACGGCCTGAATATCGCGCTTGCCGAGCAGCACAGTTTTCCGCTCGGCGACGTTTTTCATTTCCTGAATGCCGAAACCGTGCAGCCGATTCTGGAACAAGCGGCGCTGGCTTCTCCAATTTTTGGTACGCGTTGGCGCTGGGACGCGAACCGGGCCCTCGCCTTGCTTCGCTTTCAGGGCGGAAAGAAAGTTCCTCCTCAAATTCAACGCATTCGCTCCGATGATCTGCTTGCGTCAGTTTTTCCCGATGTTGCGGCCTGCCAGGAAAACATCGCCGGCGACATTCAGATTCCCGACCATCCGCTGGTTGCGGAGGTGATGAAAGATGTCCTAACCGAAGCCATGGACATCGAAGGGGTAAAAGAGCTTCTGCGCCGCATGGAAGACGGTCGCATCCGCTGCATCGCAGTGGACACTCCGGTACCGTCGCAGTTTTCGCATGAAATCCTGAACGCAAATCCTTATGCCTATCTGGACGACGCGCCGCTCGAAGAGCGTCGAGCACGTGCAGTCGAGATGCGGCGGATGCTGCCTGAATCCGTTCTCGAAGAGGTCGGCAAACTCGATGCAGCGGCGATCGAACAGGTCCGGCAAGAAGCCTGGCCGGATGTGCGAGATGCCGATGAACTGCATGATGTGCTGCACACGCTGGTGGCGCTACCCGAGTTCACGTGGGGACAGCCGCCCTCGGCTGTCCGGCTCAGCGGAGCTGAGCAATCCTTTTCGCTCGATGCTAAGGGTAATCGAGCTTTGGTCGAGCGGACAGCCGAGGGCGGCTATCTCCACGCTTCCAGATGGAGTGCATATTTTGAAGCTCTGCATCAGGCTGGCAGGGCAGTTCAAGGTAGAGACGGGGATCACAGGTATTGGGTCGCGACCGAACGCGCCAAAACATTTTCTGTGTTTTTTCCGGATGGCAGATTCGAAACTGCTCCAGTCGAGGTTGGCCAGGCTACGCCGTCGAAAGATGATGCGCTCCTTGCCCTCGTGACCGGCTGGATGAGCCATATTGGGCCGACGACGGCAAGCGGCTTAGGAGGATTGCTCGGCATCGCGAGCTCGGAAATCGACAAAGCGCTACTGAGGCTGGAGGCATCTGGCTCAATCCTGCGAGGCAATTTTACAGGTGTGAGCAGTGCCAGGAGTCCGGAGAGTGGTGTCGAGCTCCGCTCGACCGGACGGGTGGGGGCACCCGTCCCCACGTGGCCGATGGAAACCGAATGGTGTGATCGCCGCCTGCTCGCCCGCATTCACCGTCTCACAGTAGCAACGCTTCGTAAACAGATCGAGCCGGTTACGCCCGCGCAATTCATGCGCTGGCTGCTGCGATGGCAGCACATCGCTCCCGGATCGCAAGTACAAGGCGAGCGCTCGACTCTTGAAGTCATCCGGCAACTTCAAGGATTCGAGATTCCTGCCAACGCGTGGGAGCGGCATGTTCTCGCGCATCGTATTGCCGACTACGATCCTAAATGGCTCGACCAGCTCTGCCTCACCGGTGCGGTCGGCTGGGGACGGTTGTCGCCGCATCCGGCCACCCTCGAAGCCTCTGAAGGAAATGGTCGTCGCCGGGTGATTCCGACCAGCGTAGCGCCTGTCACTTTCTTCGTCCGCGAAGAGGCGGATTGGATGACGCCTCACCACGGCTCCGGCGACAGCAAGGGGTTGAGCGCTGTCGGGAAGCAGGTTCTCGAATACTTGCGCCAGCGAGGCGCTTCGTTCTTTGCCGATATTGTTCGTGCGACCGGAAAGCTCAAAGCCGAAATTGAAACTGGACTGTGGGAACTGGTCGCAGCAGGCCTCGTGACTGCCGACGGCTTCGATAATTTACGTTCGTTGATTGATCCCAAGCGCCGCAGTGGGCAGGGAAGTGGACGAAGCACTCGTCCCCGTCATAGCTCCGGACGTTGGGCCATCCTGCACACGGATTCCGCGGTTGAACATGACCGGACCGTCGAGGCAACCGCCTGGATGTTGCTGAAGCGATATGGCGTCGTCTTCCGCGACCTGCTTGCGCGCGAAAGCAATCTTCCAAAATGGCGTGAGTTGCAGATCGCATTTCGACGTCTAGAGGCGCGGGGAGAAATTCGTGGCGGGCGATTTGTGGATGGATTTGTCGGAGAACAGTTCGCGCTGCCCGTGGCGGTGGAATCGTTGCGGGCAACTCGCAAGGTGGCACCCTCAGGCGGAATTCTCACCATCTCTGCATCCGACCCGCTGAACTTGATCGGAATAATTGTGCCCGGCGAAAGAGTTCCTGCGATTTCGGGAAAGACCGTGAGTTATCGCGATGGCGTTCCGGTCGAATCGGAGCCTACGTATCATTCGATCGCGGCGATTGTCTGATGCCCGCGCGAGTGTCTGCAAAAACAAATATCGGGAGCTTGACGAGGGGAGTCCTCCAAGATCCCGATAGCCCTCGCCCATGCAGAACTTCAGCGCTTCCCCACCGCGTTCGCCAGACGATAAGCAATGGTAGCTTTAACATCAAAACGGGCCGCGTTCCCGTTTCGGAAACTTTTGTTACGAAAACGGAACAAGGGTGCGGAACTGGAATCTTACGGAAACTTGATCTTCAGCAACGTCGCTGGGTCGAGGTAGATGCCCTGCCATCTCACGGCCAGGTGCAAATGAGGTCCGGTCGCGCGGCCGCTCCCCCCGCTAAGAGCAATTATTTGATTGGGTTGAACCTCGTCACCTTCCTTTACGCGGACCTCTGAAAGGTGTAGATAGAGGCTTAACAGCCCCTGCCCGTGGTCAATGATCACGCAATTGCCCTCGAAGTAAAGTGGCCTAGCCAGCAAAACGGTCCCGCGGTTAATGGCCCCCACCGGAGTTCCCGCTGAAACGGCGTAATCGAGGCCTTGATGGCGGCTTAATACTTCCTTGTTGAAAACTCGTTCGGTACCGAACACGTCTGAAATTGGAGCCGAGACCGGCGCAACAAACGTTCCTTCCCACAGCTTCTGAGGATTTTTGGTCGCAAAGGTCTGCTGCTTTACACCTTTATCTGCATTAATTTCCTTGAGTTGTTCCGCGCTAGGCTCTGTAAACTGCTTTGCAACCCTTGCGGCGATCTTCGGGTAAACGGCACGCAGCACCTTGATCTTCTTTTGGATCTCGACGGACTTGCCGCTCGCGAGGTCTTCGCGCAAGGACAACTGGTAAGTGCCGGCAGCAGTTTCGACTGGGACTGCAGCCAATCCATACCAACTACCCGCGTCATGGAAAAACGCTACCTCGTGTCCAAACCATTGGGCCGTGAGATTGCGTACCTCTCTGGACGGTGAAATACAAAACAAGACTGGTGATCCAGGCACGAGTCTTGCTGGTTGCCAACTAACGACGCCAGCCGTCTCGACAAGACGGGACATCGCGAAAGCTCGCGGTGCCGGCAGTATCAGAAAAGTGGCAACTGTGAGGCCGACTAAGACAGGGTAAAACATCTCTAGTGAATACTAGCTAGGCCGAGTGGAGTGATGCCAACAGAAAAGTCGCGGGCTAACTACCTATCTAGCTTCCCCCGGCGGTGCATGGAGCACTCCGCAGCGAGATTGTAGCCATTTACTTCAAAGGGTAGGCTAATCTACCTCCTTACTCCTAGTTCTGATGGGGAATCGAACTCGTCGCTCTTCGCTCTTCGCCAAAGACTCAACGTAGTCTGGCTGATGGCGAGTTTGGTCATCGTGAGTTTGATCAAGGAACGGCAAACAATCAATAATTCCTAGCTGCCGCGCGGTCCAGCTGATGTAAACTCCCTCAGCGCTATTTTCCTTCGCATTGGAGCCACATCCATGAAAAAGCTGCATCAGCTGGCAGTCGCCAGCGCCCTTGTGCTTGTTTCAACTCTGGCCCTCACGCCTTTCGCAAACGCGGAAGGCCAAACCCGTACGTATTACATCGCTGTGGACGAAGTTGAGTGGAATTACACACCTCTCGGCGTTGACGCCATGACCGGCAAGCCCTTCGATCACATGGCCATGATGTGGGTGGAGCAGGGCAAAGACCGTATTGGAAAGGTGTATCGCAAGGCGGTTTATCACGAGTACACGGACTCAACCTTCGCCAGCCTAAAGAAGCGCACGCCGGAATGGGAGCACCTGGGATTGCTCGGTCCGGTCATTCACGCGGAAGTCGGAGATACGATCCAGATTTTCTTCAAGAACAACGGTACTCAGGCGTACAGCCTGCATCCTCACGGAGTTTTTTATGAGAAGCCGTCGGAAGGGTCTTACTACAATGACGGTGCAAATGATCCCACGCACAACGGAGTGGTTGCGCCCGGCGGAACGCACACTTACATCTGGCAAGTTCCCGAGCGCGCCGGGCCGGGAGCCAACGATCCGAGTTCGATTGTCTGGCTCTACCATTCTCACAACTACGAACCGCGCGACACAGATGCAGGCCTGATCGGCGCCCTGGTGATCACGAAGAAAGGCATGGCCCGTCCCGATGGCACCCCCAAAGACGTGGACCGCGAGTTCGTGACCGCCTATTTCCTGATCGACGAAAACAATAGCTGGTATCTCGACCACAATATCAAGACGTACACTGGCGATCCAAAGAACGTGAAGAGGCTCGATGCCAGTCCCGCAGATTCGGAAGGGAACTTCTCACTTATCGGCAGCGGTTTCGTGCCCGCGAACATTCGCCTGACCATCAATGGGTACTTATTCGGCAACATGCCAATGATGACTATGCACAAGAGCGAGCACGTGCGCTGGTATTTGGTCAGCCTGGGCAACGGATTCAACTTCCACACACCGCACTGGCATGGGAACGTCGTCACGGTAAATGGATCGCGCACCGATGTTGTGTTGCTGTCGCCTGCGCAGATGGTTACAGCGGACATGGTCCCCGATAACGTGGGTACGTGGATGTATCACTGCCACGTCAGCGAGCACATGGAGGCGGGAATGATGGCAATGTATCAGGTGCTGCCCTAGTTTCCTGTCTAGGCGTTCGACTAGCCAGGTGCACCCGCCGTTCGCCGTTGCACGAAGGGTGGAATTGTCATAGAGGGCGGAGATACCGTTACCTCTGTGTAAAAGTAGGGTTGGTTAGGCCTTGCACCGTTGCCCGTCTAGAGTTACCATGAAGATGTTCCCAGCGGCCTTGCCCCCTGGCAGGCCTTCCGCGCCCAACGGCTCCAGGCGCTCAACGGAAACAAGTTCAGTTTAGAGTTTCAACGTAATGGGGTTTTCTGCACGAATGTGCATTTGCGTCGCAAGCTACCACCCAATCGCGGTGATCTCTGGGGTTAAATAGGTCCCCCTCCGGGCGGACTGAATAGGAATTACGAAAACAATATGAATGCAGGACCAGGACGCCCCTCCGGTGGAGGAGGGAGAAACAGACGGCGACGTGGTCGTCGTCCAAGAGGCGCAAATCCCGGCGGTCGTCCGGGGCGCGATCAGCAGCATTCGGGGGTCTATAGCGCTCCCATGGATCACAGCTACCGCGCGGCGTTGGCTGGTGGAAACAATGGCTCTCGCATCCGCATGCGCCCCGGCTTCTCACAGAATTATCCGCAGGCCGAGCCTGAACCTCTGCCGGTGCGCGAGGACGCCAACTCCCGCATCTTTGCCTTTGTGGATGACCTCTTCTTTCAGGCAAAGATTCAGGAAACTGCGCGCAAGTTGAACGTGAAGGTCGAATTCGTGAAAGCGGAAAGCGACTTGGCAGAGCGCATCAAGCAGAATGGGGAAGAGAAGCCCTCGCTGATCATCTTCGATCTCAACAACAACTCGGTGAAGCCGCTCTCATTAATTCCCAAACTCAAAACCAAGCTCAAGAAAACTTCCGTGATTGGTTTTTTGTCTCACGTTCAAGGTGATCTCAAGCAGAAGGCCCACGAGGTCGGTTGCGATATGGTGCTGCCGAGGTCGGCATTCTCGCAGAACTTGCCACAACTGCTTCGCCGACACGGAGCGTCGGAAGAGGAAGAAACGGTCAACTAGTTTCTAGGTTCCTCTGCACATTGGAGATTCTTCTGCGCTCTCTGCGGTATGGGGTCTTGAATTTTAGCTTGGGAAGTGAAAGTGCACGTCCTGGCGTGAACTGATTGCTACTCCGTCTACCGTAGCAGGCCTGAATCGCCAACTCTTCAGAGTCGCAATGACTTTGTCGTCAATATCCTCCTGGAGCGACTGCAGAATCCGCGTTTCGGTAACGCTACCCTGTTCATCAATTGTGACCTCAACAATCACGTCGCCCTGGACGCCGCCGAGTTGCCAGGAATAAACCGCTGGATCAGGAAACACCAATGGCAGCGCTGGTTTCGCTTCACTACCACTTCCCGGACCGTGATAAAGCGAACCAATCGGAGTGCCAGCCCGAGCCGGTTCAACTTCATTCTTGGCGACTTCCGGTTTCGGCATGGGTTTGGTCTTGAGCCGAGGCAGCGTTTTCTTTGGACGCGGGTGAAGCTGAACTCGAGCGGGAGCACTGTAAAGCAGGTCCTCAGAGATGCCGCGCTGACCCCACGCCACCGATGATGGTTTCACAAAAATCGGCGCGTGATAGACACAGACGAACACAACTGTAGCTTCCAACAGCAACGAGCCAAGGATCGAGTACGTGGACTTGCTTTTCGGCGATGATAGGGTCTGAAACATACCAACTCCGGCTTGGCTTATTCTATCCCGGCGGCCATCGCAGATCGCGCCCGCCGATCAGATGTACATGCAGATGAAACACTGACTGGCCCGCCTTAGGCCCGACATTTAACACCGTTCGGTACCCGTCTTCAATTTTTCGCTCCCGCGCAATTTTTGCCGCCACCAGATGGCAGCGGCCGATGGTTTCGGCGTCTTTCTGCTCAGCATGCTTCAAGTCGATGACATGCTCCTTGGGCACGATCAGCAAGTGGGTCGGGGCTTTCGGGTCAATATCCTCGAAGGCATAGGTATGCTCGTCTTCATAAACCTTCTTCGCAGGAATCTGGCCAGCAACGATTTTGCAGAACAAGCAATCGTTCATGTCTCACCTTCAATGTACAGCGAAGGCTAGTCGCCGACGACCAACGACAGTTTTTCTAGTCCAGTCTCACCAAGAAAATCCCACCTTCACTGGTCTTTGCAGCGTGCATTACTTCTTCCGCCCGGGCACGTAAATCATTTTTTACCCGCACCCGCACCCACCAATCTCCGGCAGGACTGTTGAATGTGAGCACCTTGGCAGTCTGGTACCTTCGCGATAAATGTCCAGCCAGGTCCCGCGCATCTTCTTCACGCCCGAATCCGCCGATCTGCACCGCCCACTTACCGCCAGATTCAATCGGCGCCGGCGTTTGCAAGACTTCGAGCCGCACCTGACCCGTCCCCTTCTTTACCAGACCGATTTTGGCGGCGGCCGCCTGGGAAAGATCCACGATCCTGCCTTCGATAAATGGGCCTCGGTCAGTAATTCTCACTACGCACGAATCTCTGCTGTCCAAACTCGTAACCCGCACAATCGAACCCAGTGGCAGCGTGCGATGGGCCGCCGTCATGGCGTGCATGTCGTAAATTTCACCATTCGATGCTCTCCGGTTGTGATACGGAGGCCCGTACCAGCTCGCAATTCCAGTTTCAACTAGGAGGGGCTTCGTATCGGGAGGAACTTCGATTGGCACCTCGAGAGTAGTGGTTGGGTGCGTTTCTGGTGCCGGTTTGCCACTCTGAGGCTTGGCTTCAATGGGCGGCGGGGAGGCAACCGTCACTCTCGCCGGTTTATGGTTGCAGCCTGCGAGAAAAACGAAAAATGGGAGAACTAAACACAGGCGTCTCATTTGCGCGAGGCCGAATGCTGCTCCATATAATTCGCCAGTTCGTGAAGTTTCTCTGCAGCTGTGCGCAACGTTTTGGTCGAGTGCTGCCGCACGGCCGGCACAACTTCATCGTTTAAGTATTTGATGAATTCGGCGGCCTGTTGCTCAACTCGTTCGGTCGCTTCACCAACGGTCTTGTTCACGCGGGCCGATGCGTTCTCCACCTTGCGATTGAAATCGCTCATACGACTCTAGCTCCCATGCTACAAAATTCACTGCCTGCAGGTTCCGTCATTATTTCCTGTCGAGTGGGCAAGGGTCAATGACAGGTGTGGTGGTTGCATGCTTTTCTTTGCGAACTCGGGAAATTCTCTGCGATCACCGCGATCTCTGCGGTTAAAAGCTTTTCGTTTTGGGTTTAGGAGTCTCCCAATTACAATCCGTTCAACTTATGAGAGGCAAGAACGGATTGGCAGGCGATGTCACTCAACTGCGGCATAACCTACTTTCCTGGTATGACCAGAACCGCCGCGACCTGCCCTGGCGCAACGGTCGCGATCCCTATCGGATCTGGGTTTCGGAGATCATGTTGCAGCAGACACGAGTTGCGGCAGTTCTCCCGCGCTACGAAAAGTTTTTCCGGCGATTTTCGTCGGTTGAAAAGCTGGCGAAGGCGCGCGAAGCGAGTGTGCTCGCCGAATGGAGCGGTCTCGGATACTACCGGCGGGCCCGCAATCTCCGCGCCGCGGCAAGAATCGTCG
>WNFY01006901.1_pt1 | contig 10056 bp, 12 predicted proteins | sample 5400091 | NCBI WGS metagenome assembly WNFY01 (sample SAMN13153364, study PRJNA577476) | soil metagenome | isolation source: 60 cm soil or saprolite under grassland replicate 1 | place: USA:California | collected 2016-06-15 | reverse complement strand
CTGGATAATTACCGATCCATTAGCGATACTAATCATATGTGCCTCCTTGAAGGAATATGTTTGATTCTTCCTTCTCAATGAGGCACATTTTTATCCTTGCTCGCTACTGGTTAGGCAGCTCGTTGCGCAATTCGTGGGAGGGTGAACAGGGCAAGCCGAAGATCAAGGCGAACAAACCCGCACCCAATCTGTCTTCAGAAAAAGAACGGCGCGAATCAAAATCGCATCACAAAGCCACCAAGCAGGCCCAGATCAGGATAGATCGAGTCGAGGTGGTGAAGGCTGATCCCTGCCGACTGCCGATTGATGCACTCTTCAAGGGCTATGAGGAAGTCACCGTCCAGGACATTGAGTTTCGCACTGAGAACATCAGGTTCCGCAAAGAAAAATACTCCTCACCGAGCAATCAGCGGACCTATCTGGCGGAAATGCCTGCAGGGTACCAAGGCCAGTTTGGGCCGGGAGTCAGAGCCTGGGTATTGGCACTCTACTACGCCAGTGGAATGAGCGAGCCCAAAATCCTGGGTCTCTTGCAGACGGTTGGAATGTCGATCAGTGCGGGACAACTCTCTGATCTGCTGATCAAAGACCAAGGGCGGTTCCATACAGAGAGCGCAGGCGTGGTGAAAGCGGGACTGAAAAGCGCGCTCGTGGCAGCATCTCGACAGCACAGGCACCAGAGTCAATGGCACCAACGAGCAGTGTCATATCCTCTGTAATCCGCTGTCTACTGCCTATCGTACCTTGCCGGCCAAAGATCGGATGACGCTGCTTCGCGTTCTTGCCGGGGGAGCCGATCCCGTCTTTCAGATGAATGACCTCGCCGATGGCCCTGCTGCCTCAGTTCGGCGTGACGCAGAAGTGGTGTCGTCTGCTTCCCACGCTGTTGTCCCACGGTCAGACGTACACGGAACACCACCTCGACACCGTGCTGGATGCGCACCTGCCCAAACACGGGGCCGATCTGCGCAAGAGCGTGAAGGAAGCCCTGGCGATCGCGACCTACCGAACCCAGACCGCCTACCCAGTCGTTGAGTTGCTGCTGTGTGATGATGCGCCCCAATTCAACGGATTGACGGTCCAGTTGGCCCTGTGCTGGATCCATGAATATCGTCATTACAAGAAACTCACACCACGCTTCCTTGCCCATTGCGACCTCCTGGAGCAGTTCGCCAAGGCGTTCTGGACGCTCTACCGAGACCTCTTGTCCTACCGAGACGATCCCAGTCCGGCACAGGCTGAGACATTGCGAACTGCGTTTGATCTCCTCTTCGGGCAAATCAGCGGCTACCAGCAACTGGATGAACGCCTCGCCCGGACGCTGGTCAAGAAAGAGTCCTTGCTGATGGTGCTTTCCCATCCTGAAATCCTCTTGCACAACAATCCGGCGGAGTTGGGTGCCAGACAGCGCGTCCGCAAACGAGATGTGAGCGCGGCCGCGCACGCACCAGAGAGGGCATTGGGGCGTGGGATACATGCGCAAACGTTGGTGAGTACGGCCATCAAGCTTGGGGTGAATGTGTACCAGTATTTTCATGACCGCATCACTCAAACCAATGGGGTGCCCAGTTTAGCTCACCTCATCGAAGAACGTGCCACCATGCAACCGCTCTCAGCCTCTTGGTCTCTCGTGACGTGAGCTGAATGCGTCTCTTCCTTTTCACCATTATTTCCTCTCTCTTCTCACACCATTGCCTCGTCAGAGGTTCTGTTTTTCTTTCCCCGAATTATTGAGATGATACGAAATTTACAGCCAACATTACAATTGAGTCACTCTAGTAGTTCTGCGTTTGTCATCTCATCCATGCTCCTTTGACGAGCACGTTTCATGGTCTCTAACAGTCTCGTGTAATTCTTGCGGACGGTTTGCGTGTAAGGATGGTCTTGGCCCAGTGTCTGCTCATATATCGCTAGGCCACGTCTATACAGTGGTTCTGCTCGCGAGTGCTTGCCTAGGTGGTCGTAGAGAAGTGCTAGGTTATTGAGGCAGGTTGCGGTATAGGGATGCGTGGCTCCCAAATGTCTCTCATTGATGGAGAGGGCACGCTCATACAATGGTTCCGCCTGGGAGTATTTCTCCTGATCATTGTAGAGTTCCGCTAGATTGTTGAGGCTGCTTGCCGTATCGGGATGATCCGCTCCCAACTGCTGCTCTTGGATTGCCAGAGCACGCTTCATCAGCGTCTCTGCGTTACGGTACTTCTTCTGGTTTCCATAAAGCATGGCCAAGCGGTGGAGGCTGCTTGCCGTATCGGGATGATCCGCTCCCAACAGTTGTTCTCGGAGTGCTAGAGCACGCTCATACAACGGCTCTGCGTCACAGTACTTCCCCTGGACCTCATAAAGGTACGCCAAAGTGATTGCATCCCTCGCAGTATCGAGATGCTCTAACCCTCTCCCCCGTTGACTGATTTGGTAGGCTCGCTCCAGCAGCGGTTGGGCTTCGCTATAGCTGGCACGATCGGTCAAATACAATCCGGCCTGTCGTAAGACTCGAGCTGCTTCTGGCAGTATGATCTGTTCTTGCTGCACAAGGTCTGCACAGACCAACGCATGGGGCAAGCACCGTTCACACTGAGGCCAGGTCGTGAACTCCACATCAGGGAACGCCTCGTTGACGGCCTGTACCACTCTCTCTGCCCACTGTCGCCTTGCTTGCCCCCCCATTGCATCTTTGAGTACCGCCTGTACCAACCGATGTATCGAAAGCGTTTTCCTCTCGCCATCACGGCGTATCAGGGAATAGACTCCCAATGCGGCAATGGCCTTGTTCCATAACAACGGATTACGAGTTGCCTCCTGCAATGCAGACCCAAGATGCTCAGCCCCTTTGGTAACTATCTCTTCAGGGATGGCATCTGGATGGAGAAACGCGCAGATCCGCAGTAGATCGGCAGCAGCGGGGTTCCTTTCCTCCACATTCTTGAACGAGATTGACCATGTTGTTGCCACTGGTTCACGGTGATCCTCAACCAAGCCCCCGCGCTCTTTCAGGAGGTCGGATCTCCTAATGCGATAGAGACGCTGATAGTCTTCTAAGCAGCATCCCGTTTCTTCTATGTATGCGCCGGCCTGATCAAGCGCCAATGGTAGCCCTCCTAGCTCTTCAGTGATCGAACGAGCTGCTGCCACGTCTTCTGATGAGGCAGTATCCAGGGAAATATGTTCCGCAACCAAGCCCACGCGACGAAGCAGAAACAGGGCACCCACATCCAGACTCATCGTCTCTACCTCAACGCGGTGGGCAAGTCTTCCCATTGCTTGAGCACGTGTCGTCAACAAGAGATGACCACCAAATGTAGCGGGAATAAGCTCACACACCATTGCCAGATCATCAGCATTGTCCAGAATGAGCAACCACGAGCCATGTGTTTGTAGCCAACTCTTTACCGCCTTGATCACAAGTACCTGATCTTGCTCATGCTTTTGTGGCAGATTCAGTAACTCAGCTATCGTAATATATCCTGAGGCCAGCGACTCACGCGTATCGGAGAGCACCCAGAACACCGCCTGGTAGTCGCGAGCATGTCGGTACGCAAATTCAACGGCTATCTGGGTCTTGCCTATACCACCAAGCCCACTGATCGCTTGGGCTTGTGAAAGGGCGGCGGCTTGTCCTGCCTGTAATTGGTTCTGGATACGTGCAAGGATCTCTTCACGTCCGGTGAATACAGGATTACGGGGATACGGTATATTCCAGGCTGAAGGCAAGAAAAGAGGGGCTATGACTGCTGGTGGCAACGTTCCATCCTGCAGCACCGATCTGATCCCACGGGCCACATCTGCGAAGGCATCATCCTGGCTGGACCAGTTTATCACTGGTACTCCATTGCTGGGTAACATCTGAAGTGATCCAATGGGCGTGCTCCGCCAATCGTCCGTCGGGCGCAACAGCACTGGAATAACCGAGGTCTCCCCTGCCTTGTGTCGCTCCATCGCCAGGCTCATCTCAACGCTTATGCATGCCTCTGACGCCGCAAAGTCGCTACTCAGCAAGAGCACGATCACCGAGGCCACAGAGAGGTGCTCATGGAGTTCCTTGTTCCGGTCAGTGCCTACCCCGATCCGACCTTTGTGCCAGACCGTGATCAGTCCCTCCTGTTTGAGCAGACTCAGATGCTTCTCTAGCTTCAGGCACAAAGGCTCATCTTCTGGTGCATAGGACAGAAACACTTCTTGCGGTGCTGGTTTCGCACTCATGTTTCTCGCTTCTTCCTCTCACGATCTCTTATCGAGAATGTTAGCTCTAGTATAGCCTGCTTCATCCACTCCTTCAAGCCATGCTGTCCAACACTCTGGCCTGAGCGTCAGCTTTTTGCAGGCAGGGTGCCTGCGAGCGCAGCTTTACTTCTTTCTGAGATGTGGTAGTGGTATACCTAGGCGATTGAGCATATCTATATCAGGTGTTGCAGGTGCCCTAGAGGGGACGTAAAGTGTTGAGATAGGTGTAATAGTCTTTGCTTCTGGCAGATTGGTTAAGGGGACAGTGGTAATGATTGGGTCGCAGATGGAGTAGTGTGCTGCTTGGTAGACAACTACTTCATGAGAAGTCCCATAGTGCTCGCTTAACACTTCTGCTAATACACGTAGGTTATTTACATTCCATACATCGTTGCTAGCTTTGTACCCCATTTCGCCGATAAGTCCAATCTGTAATAAGATCAATGAGCAATATGGATCAAACTTTCGCTTATAAACTAAAAAATCGGTTGCTTCAAAAATTTGGCACCCGTGAGATCCAGGATCAATACCAAGGTCAGCGAATAAGCAATCGACAGATGATACCCCTGGCAACATCTTTGCAGTAAACCCTTCAAGGCTGGCACGCCTAATCACCTCATGGGATGGGTAAGCAAAGAAACCAGGGTGTCCATAATCCGCAACACACACATTTAAACCCTCATGTACACACGAGAGAACTCTTTCAACCATTTCATGATATGTTGTGAGACGGTCCTTACCTGGCTGATAGAAACCGTCAAGAGATTCTGCGGTCGGATTGCATTTGAGAATCCAGCTTTCCATTGCAGGATCCGCAATAAGGTACAAAACCTTTTCAGACTGCTCAATATGGGCGCGTGCCTCAGCGGTTATTTGGCTGAAGGCACAGATGCCTGTTCCTACTATAACTAATGAACCAGAAGACTCGCTTTGCTCCATATTAGATAGTATCCTCCCATAAAAACAGTTAAGAGACTATTGATCTCAGCAAGGAGAACCAAAGACTCAGGGCTGAACAATAACGCAGCTAAACTTAGATAGGCCGTATTACCTCTGTCAGGCGGCAGACAGTTGATAGCAGTCGGGAAGCTGCTTCATTCTCGATGGGCCACCAATGTAAATCCACTCTATCTCACTCTTGTTGTTGCGTCACTGCGGAAGCAAGGCAAACTCCCTGATGTTAGTCACCCCAATCTGGCGTTTCTACTTTTTGATGCGTGTCCTCATAACTGGCGTGAAACCCTGTTCGAATAACTACAAGCGGCCTTACAATTACAAGATGCGGCTTTGGAAACTGCTCTGCTACTGCAATAGTAGCAGTAATCGCATCCGGGTCTCTACTTTTGAGTGTGTCCGCCTCGCTTTGAGATAAGCCTGCAGCCTGCGCAGCAGCAACAGGATTTTTTTGGAAATTTGCCGCTTCTTGTGGATCAGTAGCCAATCTTTCAAGGTACTCCAGGAATCTGCTCTCCATCATTATTTCCTCCCAATGCTACAATCGCACTAGAGAGAGTTTGCACCGATAAATTGCCGTTCAAATACTCTCTCAGATTCTTAAAAATAGAGTCTCTCTGACTTACAGTAGTTCATGAAAGTCTTAAGCCACCCTATAAGAGTTTGCTTCCTTGTGTGCTTCGAGAAGCGAGGATCAACCTTTCTCGCAACCATTGCAACTTACCGTGCCAAATATGATGGTACCAGGAAACTGGACAGGTCGATAAGATAAAATAGCTGTATCGAAGATATCACAATCGAAGATATCACAAATAAAGCCAGAAATCAATATGTCGATTATGTAATTATGTAGTCTGACACTTAGGCAGTATGTCAAGGGTTGTGTAAAATGACAGAGCCTGGTTGCTCTTTCGATGTCGATGGCATCGTGAGCTTGTTGAATTTAAGACTGCGAATCACCGCGTAGAAAAGCAGGACGCAGCTCTCTTCGTTGCGAAAGGCCGCAGCCATCTTGTGGGAACGACGTTTCACCTCCCCAAAAAGCCGCTCAATCACATGGTTGGTGCGAATCGTCTTCCCATAGTCTTTAGGGAAGGAGTAAAAGGTCAGGCACGCCTCCAGATCTCGCTGTAAGCATTCAACTGCCGTTGGATAGATCTTCTGGTATTTCTCGATGAATGCTGCCACCGCTTGGTCAGCTTCCTGCCGACTTTTTTGGTAGAATAAGCTTACGCGTTCCGGCTCGATTTGTTCCCGCTGTTTGTGAGGAACATAGCTCAGCACATTTTCCATTTTATGCCTCACGCAGCGTTGCCTCTGCGAGGTAGCGAATTTCGTCCTGATGGCGTTCAACATCGCTTGGCCTCCATCGCTGATCCACAGATCAATGGCTTTGACTCCTCGTGCTTTGAGATCGTCAAAGAGGTCTTCCCATGCCTGTTGATTCTCTGGGTCACCCACGCGAAAGGCGAGGACCTCTCGCTCCCCAGTGGTGGCAATGCCCACCACCGCTAACATCGGCATTTTACAGCCCTCGCCGTTGGAGATCACGGTGAAGTAGGTGCCATCAGCAAACGCATAGGCAGAATGCTCTGCCAGATGACGCTGTTTCCACTGCTCCTATTCGGTCTCCAACGTATGAAAGACCCGCGAAACGGTTGATGCGCTCGGTTGAGAGCCGGTCAGCGTCTCGATCACCTCGCCCACCTTTGCTGTGCTGACGCCTTTCACGAACATCTCGCCAATGGCGCTATCCAACTCGTCTTGACGACGATGGGAGCGCTCAAATACCTGCGTCTGGTGCCCACCACGGGGACGCGGAACTGGCAAATCGGCAAGGTGGCCGACCGTGGTTTCCAAATCGCGCGTGTAATGCCCATTGCGTTGATCCCGACGCTGCTCGTTTCTTTCATAAGGTTTAGCTCCGATGAAGGCCGTCACTTCTTCCTCCAACACACTGATGAGCGCTATGCGTACTGCTTGCCTCAGTCGCTCTTTCACCGTCTGGGCGTATGGCTTCTTGACTTCCCAGCACATCTTCGATATGGTTGTCTGTATGAGTCATGGCTATCCTCCTGGTGACGTTGAACTGTTGACCAGTTCAGGAACCAGACTCCTTCATTTACACACAAGTTAGTATACTGCCAACTTGTTAAGGATGAATAACTATGACGAAACAGGAACGATACAAGGAACTACGACAGCAAGGACGCCTTCTCATTGACTGTGCGCCCTCAAACGAATTGGACTTGCCGCGCAAACTCATCGCTTCCATCGACAAGCAGGCGAATATCTGGCTGTACTGCTCCCGCTGCCATCGAGAGCATCGCTTGTCCTGGAAGAAGATACGAGCAATACGGGAACAATGGGAGCGGGAGCATGGACAGGAAAGTGAAAGTGAGGATGTAGCGGCACTCAGGGAGATCGTGAGAGAGTTGAGCGGGTTAGTAGTGAGTGATAAGATGAGTGAGCTAGTAGCGTTGCAGGTGAGAGCGAGGAAATTGCTGAATATGGAGAGAGGTGTAAAAGATATCAATGAAAACAGAGAATGAGCTTATCGGCCTTCTTCAGGAAACAACAAAACGATTATCGGGAAATAGTAAGTCTCATGTTATAGCAAGAAAAACTGTGTTTGTTTCGTAATAGATATTGGCTTGATAGTATATATGTGAAAGCTATATAATTTAAGATGTATTTTCAAAGCATTAGAGGGAACTATGCCTGAGCCGTTAGATGTCTTCTTCTCTTACGCGCATGTTGATAAAGACTGGCAAAAAAAGATTGAAGCTTCTCTCAGTACACTCAAAAGGCAAGGATTTATTAATATCTGGACTGATCGCAGTATCCTGGCAGGAGATGAGTGGGAGGCAGAAATTCTAGGGCACTTAGATGCATCTCCTATTATCCTGCTTCTAATTAGTCGTAGCTTTATTGATTCTGATTACTGCTGGAACGTTGAGCTTACCAAAGCAATGAAATTACATGACATAGGTAAAGCTCGTGTTATCCCCATTATTATCCGCCCTACTGATTGGAAGGAAACGCCTCTCTTCAGACTTCAGGCATTGCCAAAGGATGGCAAACCTATTACTACATGGTCGAATACGGACAAAGCGCTTCAGGATGTGGCAAATGGTATTCGCATGGTGGTCGAAAAAATTAGAGAAACACCTCCACAGGTTACAAAGGAACTGAAACAAACCAATGCCCAAATACCCTACACGCCCGATTATACTTGGGATGCTCAATCAAGGGATATAATTATAGACTGGTTGGCAGTTGAGTACCCTTCTCTTAAGTTAGTGCAAAACTCAGGGACTCCATTGCCTGTATTTACAGGACCAAAGGGAAGAAAAATATGTGTTGAGATATACCGTTGGGATACTCGCTTCCGCCTCCCATCCTTTGACTCTCTTATTGCCATACTTAAAACAATGCATAACGGACGTAGAGGGGTCCTCGTCGATAGCCATGTAGCAGTTCTCATATTTCCTAATGATGTTAGCGCTAAACAAGCAGCATGGGAAATCAATAAGAATTTGGTTATACCTATGGATACTACTATTATTGTTGGATATTTATCTGTAACGTTTATTATGGTTTCTACTATTGGTCGTGGGTTCTTGCCATAAGAACATAATAGAGTAGTGTACTGCAATTACCTTACTATTAAATGGTGGATTAAAAGTTACTTACATATAAGCCTGCTAGCTGGAGATATTAATTAATATAGAAGACACAGGTGAGTAGTCTTTTTCAGTGAACAATGGGACAACACTACCGCGAAGCGCCCGACCTGCACCGCTCCGAGCAACGTGGCTCATGCCGCAGCGGTTGAACACCATGCATGCTTGCAGGTAAGGCAAGATAAAGGGAGCCGCACCATACATATTGTCTTTGTACCATTCTTGTCGTCCCGCTTGCCAAGCGGGACGACAAACTAGATTTGCTATGTAGGGATTTTGGGAATACATATGCGTTATGTAGTGACGTATTACCTATAGAAAGAGGAAAACATGCCAGACGAGCAACTTGTTCAGTTGAATGTATGGATAGCAAAGGACTTAAAAGACTACCTTGCAGACCGAGCAAAGCGGGACAATAAGCAGGGGATGAATGTCGTCGTTGCCGACTTGATCCGTCAGGAACGAGCACGAGAACAAGGGGAAGTTGTGGAACAGCAGTCCTTGCCAGTGCTGCAAGAGATGATGCGACACGAAATTCGGCAAGCGTTAGCCGATCATCGCCGAGAGGTACGCGACGATCGGGCGCTGGAACTGGACGAGCAACGGGACTATCTCCGTAAGGGATTCGATCGGATGGCCGCCTTGATCGTCCATGCTATTCGCAATGCTGGTATCGGTCGCAGACTGGCCTATGCCGTTCTTGCAAAGGCGCATGGCACTTCTTTTGCTCAAAATGTCTTCGAGGACGCCAAAGAGAAAACACAACGCGAATTGGCCCCAAAGGCACAACACGAGGAAGTGCAAGCATAGGAAAAGGAGAAAGTGATGAACAATGAGCCAGGACAAGAGTTCACAGAGATTGAAGAATTAGCAGAGATTCCCCTGTCCGAACTGGTAGAACCACAAGATTTAGTCTTGCCACAAATCGAGGCTCAGGATTTAGAACTGCCACAAGACTATCTCCAAGATTTAACAGACAGGGGAGTGATCACCGAAGGACTCCCAATCATCGACATTGATAGCAGGCTCTTAGTACTACAGTCCCACTTGTCACCCAAAGATGGTAGAATAGGTGGGGGTGAACATGCATGAGAACAGAAGAACAACCGGAACGGACAAGGAGTGCAGGGGAAGAAGACCTCAGCGTCATCAACCGGGGCGCGGCGGCCCTGGCTGAGCTGTCGAGACGGATTGC
>WNFY01006899.1_pt1 | contig 10056 bp, 8 predicted proteins | sample 5400091 | NCBI WGS metagenome assembly WNFY01 (sample SAMN13153364, study PRJNA577476) | soil metagenome | isolation source: 60 cm soil or saprolite under grassland replicate 1 | place: USA:California | collected 2016-06-15 | reverse complement strand
TGTAGAGATACTTCCTGTCCCCGCAGGCCATCGTTTTATAGTGTGCCTTACTCATGACGTCGATCACCCGTGCGTGCGATATCATAAGTTCGATCACACGATGTTTGGTTTCCTTTACCGGGCGACGGTTGGCTCGGTGCTCAAATTCTGTCGAGGAAGAAGGTCTCTCAGGCAGGTAGCCACCAATTGGAAGGCAGCTCTTTCCCTGCCGCTGGTCTTCGCTGGACTCGCCAAAGACTTCTGGAACCAGCTCGATCGATATCTGGAGCTGGAAAGCGATCTTGCGTCCACCTTCTTTGTCATTTCGACAAAGGGAGACGCTGGTGTTGATTCTCACGGTCGGCGAAGCGCAAAGCGCGCCTCGCGCTACGCCTCGGCCGATATTGCGGATGACTTAAAGAGGCTGCTCTCAGCAAATCGCGAAATCGCTGTCCACGGCATCGACGCGTGGCGCGACAGCGCAAAGGGTCGCGATGAGCGCGAGCGTATCCAGGAAATCACGGGAGCGGTCGAGATCGGCGTTCGGATGCACTGGCTTTACTTCAATTCACAAGCCTCGTTAACGCTCGAGAAAGCTGGCTTCTCCTACGACTCAACTGCTGGCTACAACGAAACGATCGGATACCGCGCGGGGACCGCTCAAGTCTTCAAGCACCCAAACGTCGATCATTTGCTGGAACTCCCATTGCACATCATGGACACGGCCTTGTTTTATCCGTCGTACATGAACTTGTCCGACAAGCAAGCTGGCGCTGCAATGCTGCCGCTGATCGAGAATGCAACAAGATTCGGCGGCGTCCTCACCGTCAACTGGCACGACCGGAGTCTTGGGCCCGAAAGATTATGGGGAGACACCTATGTGACTCTGCTCGGCGACTTGCGCGCCAGAACGCCCTGGTTTGCTACAGCGGCGCAAACCGTCTCGTGGTTTCGCAAACGGCGCGCGGCATCGTTCGCCACTGTCACACAAGACGGCGGAAGCATCCGGGTGCAACCAGCTACCGATCTAACCGCCGCGGATCTTCCGCCATTAACAGTGAGGGTATATAACCGCGACGCTTCGAAGGGCAAACCAGGTCGCCCGCTCGGCGCAGCCTTCGAGGACTTCACAATCGACGACTCAGACCCGGTTCTGATCGCTGCCTAAAGCGCGTCCTTCTCGTTCCTCCTTTCGACCTCCTTTCTGCCGTGATATCAAACTTAGTCCTCGCCCAGTTCGGATGTGGCTACTGGGGCCCGAATCTTCTGCGCAATTTCTCGGCCTTGCCGGGATGCACAGTCAAGTATGTGGTCGATTCAAGCGCAGAACGCCTCCGCTTTGTGGAATCAAATTTTCCCCTCAGCCGTGCAATCGAAACCCATCAGACTGTTCTGGATGATCCCGCCGTTAATGGTGTGATAATTGCGACGCCCGCCGCAAGTCACTTCTCCCTCGCTAATCAAGTCCTCGACGCCGGCAAACACGTTTTCGTAGAGAAGCCGCTCGCGACGAAGGTTGCCGAGGTCGATGAGCTTGCGAAATGCGCTGCCGAGCGAAATCTTGTTGTGATGACGGGCCACACTTTCGTCTATAACTCAGCTGTCCGTTACGCGAAGAAACTGATTGATTCTGGTGGGCTCGGCGAACTTCGCTACATCTACAGCCAACGCTTGAACCTCGGGCGCATCCGTTCTGACATCGACGCCCTGTGGAACTTCGCCCCCCACGATATCAGCATTATTCAATATTGGCTTGGCAATCCGGAGCCGATTTCCATCTGCCGTCAGGGCATGGCCTACATGCAGGAAGGGATCGATGACGTTGTCTTTCTTAGTCTTGAATATCCTGGAAAGGTCATCGCGAACATTCACGTTAGTTGGTTGGATCCGCAGAAGGTGCGAAAGATGATCATTGTCGGCTCGCGCAAGATGGTGGTTTACGACGACATCGCGGAAGACAAAATCGTCATCTACGACAAGGGGATCGATCGCCGCGCGATCCTGGGGGAGAACATGGACTTCGATAACCCGCGGGGTGCGCAGTTCAACTATCGGAGCGGCGATATTCTGATACCGGAGGTCAAGTTTGCGGAACCGCTCCGCGTCGAGGCGGAACACTTCGTCGATTGCATCCGTAACTCACGCGAACCAATCACTGGGCTCAACCACGCGCGAACTGTCGTTTCGATCCTTGAGCGCGCACGACCGCTGAACGGCGAGGTTGTCCATGAAAATTTTGCGACATGAATCCAGTCACGCGACGTATGGTAGGGTTCGTCGACGTAAGGTTCGGCACAAATGTGACCGTCATCGAGCCGACAAACTTATACGGCTGCGACATCGGCGATGACACCTTCATCGGACCTTTCGTTGAGATACAAAAGGGAGCAACCATCGGTAAGCGGTGCCGGATCCAATCCCACTCATTCATCTGCGATCTGGTTACCATTGGGGACGACTGCTTCATTTCTCACGGCGCGATGTTTATTAATGATCCGTTCGTCACTGGTGGCCCTGCTCGAAAACCGCAGCTCTGGCGGGCGACCAAGCTTGGCAACCATGTAAGTGTTGGAACGAATACTACTATTCTCCCGGTCACGGTCTGTGACCAGGTGGTGATCGGAGCCGGCGCAGTTGTTACCAAAGATATTACCGTTCCGGGCATTTACGCGGGCAATCCTGCCCGCCTTCTCCGTCGCCTCTAACTCTTACTCTTAGTCTGCTCTCTTTTTACTCACATGAAAATTCCGTTTGTTGACCTGCACGCACAATACCTGACGATCAAACAAGAGATCGACAGAGCCATTGCCGAAGTGATCGCCGAGTCAGCTTACATTCGCGGGCCGCACGTGGATGCTTTCGAGGAGGCATGGGCGAGAACACTTGGCGCGAAACGTTGCGTCTCGTGCGCGAATGGGACGGACGCGATCTACATGGCGCTGCGGGGACTTGGTCTAAGGCCCGGCGATGAAGTTATCACCTCGGCACATTCTTGGATCTCAACGTCTGAGACAATCACGCATGCCGGCGGACGCATCGTGTTCTGCGACACGGACGAGGAAACCTTCACGATTGATCCTGTCGACATCGAAGCAAAGATCACGCCTGCCACGGTCGGAATCATTGCAGTGCATCTGTACGGACAGCCGGCAGACATAGGCGCGATTATGGCGATTGCACGAAAGCATAACCTGTGGGTAATAGAAGATTGCGCCCAGGCGCACCTGGCCAGGTATAACGGACAGTTTGTCGGGACCTTTGGTAACGTTGCGACGTTCTCCTTTTACCCAGGCAAAAACCTAGGCGCCTATGGAGATGCTGGATGCCTAGTGACCAATGATGATCAACTCGCCGACTGGATGGCAACGTTTGCGCGTCACGGCGGCAAAGGCGATCACGTGATGGAAGGGATCAACAGCCGTATGGATGGGCTGCAAGCAGCTATTCTGAACGCCAAATTGCCACATTTACCCGCATGGACCAAGGCACGTCGCCACGTCGCCGCTTGTTACGACGAGCTCCTCGAGGATGTAGGTGATGTTATGACACCAAAAGTCGGGAGTGGCCGTGACCATGTTTATCACCTCTATGTCATCCGCACCGAAAACCGGGATAGTCTCAGAAAACACCTCACAGACGCGGGCATCGCAACAGTTTTGAATTATCCCAAAGCCCTCCCCTTTTATCCTGCTTACGCTCATCTCGGTCACGATCCAAATGATTTCCCGGTAGCGTACGCGAACCAAAGACGCATTCTGTCGCTACCGATTTATCCGGAAATTCGTAGAGAAGCGATTGAAGAGGTCGCCACGGAGATCAAGAACGCTTTCCATCTCACTCCAAGGCGGCGGACAAACCACGGAGTAGTAGAGCCAATCCTCATGTCAGATATGACGAGGTAGAACGAGCAAGGCTACTACGATTTCGTCGCCAGTCGGGCAGACTATCCATCTCGAAGCTGTGAATCAAACGGTTGTCGTCGTGGGCCTAGGTGAGGTTGGCAAGCCTTTGCTCGAGATTATGAAGAGCAGGTATCGAACGTTTGACGTAGATATCAATCAGCCCGCATCCGTCTCCCAATGTGACATGATGCATATTTGCTTTCCATTCCAAAATGGCAACTTCGTGGGACAGGTAGTAGATTACATTCATCAGTACCGACCTGGTCTCACGGTAATCAATAGTACAGTTGCTCCCGGAACCACGCGTCGAATTGCGGCTGAATCGGGGACCGCAGTGGTAAACAGCCCCGTCCGCGGCAAGCATGCCCGAATGCAGGAGGAAATGTTGCGTTATACAAAGTTCGTCGGAGCGCTCGACTTGCCGGCAGGTCAGCGCGCCGTCGAGCATTTTGAGGAAGTCGGGATGAAAACCAAGTTGCTCAGCTCGCCGGAGGCAAGCGAAATTGCCAAGCTTACCGAAACCACCTACTTCGGCTTGCTGATCGCATGGGCACAGGAGGTTGAGCGCTATTGCATTGAGCTTGGCGCCGACTATGACGAAGTCGTTTCGTTTTACGACGAGATCAAATTCTTTCCGCCGGTGAAATATTTTCCTGGTGTAATTGGCGGCCACTGCGTCATGCCCAACATCGCCATCTTGCTTCAGAAATTTCCCTCCCGACTTTTGCAGGCCATCGTGAAGTCGAACGAGCTTAAGGAGAAAAATCTTGGGCCCGATGGGTGGCGAGAAATAGATCTCTCTTCGCTCGGGGAGTAACTGGATCATCAGCTCAAAGTTCCAATCGAATGCTTATCATCAATGCAGACGATTTTGGGCGGTCCGCTGCCGAAACGGATGCAGCCCACAGGTGTTACCAAGAACGGAGAATCACGTCGGTCAGCGCCATGGTTTTTATGGCGGATTCCGAGCGCGCAGCGGAGCTGGCAAAACAAAACGAATTGGACGTAGGGCTACATCTTAATTTTACTGAGGAATTCACAGGAAAGAAAAAGTTCGGGAGACTCACCGAGGACCATAATCGCTTAGCAATGTACCTTAGGCGAAACAAGTATTCGCAGCTTTTTTACAATCCCTTGCTACGAAAGGCGTTTTCTTATTGCTACCAAGCACAGGCCGAGGAGTTCACGCGTCTGTTTGGAAAGCCACCATCACGCATCGACGGGCACCATCACATGCATCTGTGCGCCAACATGCTTCTGAGCGACATGATTCCAGCTGGTATGAAAATGCGCCGCAACTTTTCTTTCTGGCCGGGTGAAAAGAGCTGGTTGAACCGAGCCTACAGGGCACTTGTCGATCGCTGGCTCGCCCGAAGGTATCGGCTTACCGATTATTTCTTTGATCTGACGCAGAGCATTCGAGAGAAAAAAATGGATCGGGTGATGGCATTGGCGGAGTCCAGCAAGGTCGAACTGATGACGCATCCGATAGTTCCCATGGAATCGGAATATTTGATGGGCAACCAATTCCAAGCCATGCTGCAGCGTCTCAAGACCGGTGGTTATGCACTGGTTTGATGTCGTCCGTCGCTTTATTGCCGGACTCCAAGTGATCGTAGCCCTGAAGTAATTCAAGAATCCGTCATCCGTGAATCTAGTCGGACCCCACATTGCCAGCTTGACCGGCCTGCACCTGCCGCCGCCTGTCGCGCTGCTTGCAACGGTCATTTTCGTCTTCTTTCTTTTCCGACGGGACGTTCGGGAACAACCCAATGTGACCGGCGCCCTTTGGCTTCCCGTTCTTTGGCTGGTGCTCAATTGCTCAAGATCCGTTTCCGCATGGCTCAATATCTTCGGCTTGCACGTGAGCGGCGCTGCTTCAGTGGAAGAGGGAAGTCCGCTGGATGCGTTTGTTTACTTAGCACTGGCTACAGTGGGCTTTTGTGTCCTCACTAAGAGGCAACTCGATCTTTCAGAAATTGTTCTGAACAACGGTTGGCTCATCGCTTTTTTTCTCTACTGTTTCATTTCCATCGCCTGGTCTGACTTTCCCTTCATAGCTTTCAAGCGGTGGACCAAAATCCTTGGTCATCCGATCATGGCGCTCATCGTCCTTACGGAACCGGATCCCGAACAAGCCGTGAAACGGTTGATGAAGCGATGCGCCTTTGTGGTCGTCCCGGTTTCCATTCTCTGGATCAAATACTATCCTCAATTGGGAATCGGTTACGACGAGTGGACCGGTTTGCCGATGACCAAGGGCATCGCCGATGGCAAAAACGCGTTGGGTACAGATTGTCTGGTCCTGGGTTTCTTTTTCTTTTGGCACTTGCTGCAAACCTGGCAAATCGAGCGGAACACTCAGAGACGAAAGGAGCTTCGATTGATCGCCGGGTTCTTGATTGGTATCTTGTGGCTTTTGAGACTGTCGCACAGTGCCACATCGACCATCGCTCTATTTGTAGCGATACTGATAGTCGTGTTAGTCGGCATCCGTTCTATAAAAAATTTTATTGGAACGTACATGTTGGCTGCCCTAGTTCTCTTAACCGCAGCAGAACTGGCATTTGGGATTTCCGGGAGTTTATCCGAGAGTCTGGGTAGGGGCTCGGGTATGACGGGCAGAAAAGAGCTGTGGGAACACGTCCTAGAACTTCAGCCCAATCCGATTCTTGGGGCAGGATTTTCAAGCTTCTGGTTGGGAGAGAGGCGAGTGCGGATGGCAGAGTTTTACAAAGGGTGGGACCCCGGTGGGGCTCATAATGGCTATTTGGAGACCTATTCAAACTTGGGGTTAATTGGGCTATCCATTCTAATTGGACTGCTTATTGCGACATTGTGGAAAATACGCCTTGAGCTTTTTCGAAATTTTGAATGGGGGCGATATGGATTGGGCTTGCTCGCGGCAGTAGTACTGCACGCCTGGACGGAAGGAACCTTCGCAACCTCCAGTCCTCTCTGGTTTGCTTTCTTTATCATTGCTCTGAACTATCCACAAACTCACCTCACGACTGCCCAACCATCTGTCGGCGCTGCGAGATCAGAAGTGAGCAGGGAATTGGCGTATGCGACAGGAGAACCCTAACGCGGACGTCGTCTTTGGCACGGATATTGCGCTAAAATATCGAGCACATGGGATATCTTGCCTTTATAGTAATCTGTTACAAGGATTCAGGAGGCAGAGCCATTGGAAAGCAAGCGCCAATATCCACCGACGAACGATTCAAGGTCGCCGCGGTTGCAGGAGCAACCGCCAGAACCTAAAGGCTGAAGTCGGCTAAAGGGATGAGTTCTGAATATATCGCCTTGCCTGGTGATCGCGTCCTGATCACAGGATCCAACGGTTTTATCGGCTCAAAAGTGGTCGAGAAGCTTCTCGAATGCGGCGTTGCCAATCTCTGCTGCTTCATTCGGCCCTCCAGTCATCTTGCTCGTCTCCAGAACGTGCTTGATAAGTTCGAGGCCGGAAGAGTTAAATTTGTTACAGGTGATCTTCTCTCGCGCGATGACTGTAGAAAAGCCGCTGAAGGGGTTTCGATCATTTACCATCTCGCGGCCGGCGTCGAAAAGTCATTCGCGGGCGCGTTTATGAATTCGGCGCTGACTACTCGCAACCTGCTGGACGCATTTCTCCGGTATGGCCACCCCAAGCGCTTTGTGAATGTCAGTTCCTTTGCTGTCTATTCGACCCTAAGCTTGAAGCAGGGCGTCATCCTTGATGAAACTTGTCCTTTGGAAGACGCCCCTCAGGAACGATTTGACGCTTATGGCTTTGGCAAACTCAAACAGGAGGAACTGGTCAAAGAGTACGGCAGGAAATATGAGCTCCCCTATGTGATCGTCCGCCCTGGGTACGTGTTCGGACCCGGCAAGCAAGAGTTGAGCGGTCGCGTTGGCATTGGCACCTTTGGGTTCTTTATCCAGGTAAACGGGTCGAATTGTTTGCCACTGACCTTTGTTGATAACTGTGCCGAAGCTATCGTTGTGGCTGGTCTCAAGGCCAATGTTGATGCAGAGATTTTTAACGTTGTGGATGACGAGCTACTGACTGGCCGCCAATTCCTAAAAGCCTACAAGGGAAAAGTAAGATCCTTCCGATCAATCAGGATTCCTTACTTTGCTGCGTACGGCCTGTGTTCTCTCTGGGAGAAATATGCCAAATGGTCCAAGAACCAGGTTCCTCCCGCCTTCAACCGACGTCGCTGCGCTGCTCAATGGAAGGGAATGCACTACTCAAATCGGAAGCTTCGGGAACAGCTGGACTGGAAACCAAGGGTGCCGATGAAGCAGGCGATGAAAGCGTTTCTGGCGCAGTTTGAATCGAACGGTAAAGATGATCTCTTGAAGCTTTAAAGCGGCCTCTGTCCTTTGTCCTCTGTCATCCGTCCTCTGTCTCTATCGTCCGATCTCTGACTTCTGTCCTCTGACATCTGAACAAAAGATGCTTCGCGTCGCCATAGTCGGTTGCGGCAAAATCGCCGATGACCATGTGCAAGCCATTCTTCGTATCCCGGATTGCAGGATTGTAGCCCTTTGCGATCGGGAACCGCTCATGGCCAAACAGTTAGGGGAGCGTTTTGGCATCGCCGCATGTTTTCCCGACTTGCAGGAAATGCTACAGGCGACCGCTCCGGAAGTCGTTCACATTACCACTCCGCCGCAGAGTCATTTTTCGCTCGCCAAGCAATGTCTCGAATCCGGGTGCCACGTTTACGTAGAGAAACCTTTCACGCTTTACGCTAGCGAGGCGGAGCAACTCATCGCGCTGGCCGAGCGACAAGGTCTCAAGCTAACAGTAGGTCACGACGGCCAGTTTAGCCACGCAGCGCGGCGAATGCGCGGCTTGATTCGGAGCGGCTATCTTGGTGGCCGACCTGTCCATATTGAAAGTACATGGGGCTACGAGCTTGGGGATTCCGGTTATGCTAGGGCTTTACTCGCAAACAAAACACACTGGGTGCGCGGGCTTCCCGGTGGCCTGTTGCAGAACTTGATCAGCCACGGCCTCGCGAAAGTGGTCGAGTTTTTAGCAACTGATACACCTGAGGTCATTGCGGTCGGTTTTGCCAGCAGTTTCCTCAGGCGTTTTGAGAAAGGGGATCTGGTTGACGAGCTCAGAGTGATAATTACTGAGAAAGAAGGCACGACCGCGTATTTCACTTTTTCCTCGCAGATGCGGCCTGCGCTCCACCAGTTCTGTATCTACGGACCAACCGGTGGTCTGCTTGTCAATGACGATCAGCAGACACTCATAAAGCTACGAGCGGAAAGATATAAGAGTTACCTTGAGACGTTCGTCGGGCCTTTGGTATTTGCGAAGCAATACATACACAATTGTGCCACGAATGTGAGATTATTTCTGGCAAGAGATTTTCACATGGCGTCGGGTATGAAGTACCTCATAGAATCCTTCTACCGTTCCATCATTAATGGCACTCCCGTGCCCATACCGTATAACGAGATTTTGTTGACCTCACGGATTATGGATAAGATCTTCGAGCAACTTACCGTTGAACCCACCGTCCGGAATCCACTGTTATCCGTTTCCCCAGCACTAGCGACCCATAAATGATCATTACTAATCTGATGAGGGGGCCGTTTCCGTGTGGAAACAGACGCAGCCTTGGCGTGCTAGGCAATCAGTCGGATGACGTCGGCGAGTGCCGTTGATCTTCATCCAAAACTCGGAAGGAGCGGGAGAATTAGCGAAGAACCAACCTGGATATCGGCTTCCATTTGAATTTTGGATGAGAGGCTTACTTGCCCAGGCGCAGCAAGGGGTTTTCCGTGACTGTGGCTCAGCTTTACCTTTTGCGACACGGTTCAAAGGACTATTCTATGTCTATGAAGAGTCGGCCACGCCGCCTAATCAGAATTGCAAGAATGGTCATGACGTGTGACTTCTTGCCGCTGGCGTACGCCGTGTGGGTCCGGTGCCGTCGTCTTGAATTCTCGGGCGCCAATTATGTGTCACCAGAAAACGGCTTCAGCCATCAGCATTCGGGCGGTCCGGCGCTCGCGAAAGTGATACGTTCTTTAGCGATACCGGAAGGCAGCGTTGTGCTTGATCTTGGCGTTGGCACGGGGATGAGTGCCCTGACTCTCAGTCGTTATTTTGACTTAGTAATCGGGGTCGATCTTTCTCCGGAATTGATTGCCGCGGCGAAGCGTAATG
>WNFY01006897.1_pt1 | contig 10057 bp, 10 predicted proteins | sample 5400091 | NCBI WGS metagenome assembly WNFY01 (sample SAMN13153364, study PRJNA577476) | soil metagenome | isolation source: 60 cm soil or saprolite under grassland replicate 1 | place: USA:California | collected 2016-06-15 | reverse complement strand
GGGCGCGTGTCGTGAGTGCGTTCACGGCTCCCCTCCCCTATTTCTTCTCGGCCTCGGCATACGCATAGCCGACGACGTCGAGCTGAACATTGACCTCCGGCTCCTGCCCGGGCGCGGGCCGGAACCCGCGAAACGCATTCAATGGCCGCAACGTCATGTTGTCGACGACGAGATAAGGCACCTGCGTCTCGAGCGCGTAGAGCACCTTCTGCAGAGTCGGCGTGGTCGCGAAGAACTGGACGTTGACCCCGATCTGGCGAAAGCGGCCATCGTCCTTGGGCGCCTGGTTCTGGCTCGTCGTGATGCGCCCGCCGTTGCTTTCGATCGCGGCGCGCACCAGCTCCTGCAATTCCGCGCCGGCCAGGTTCGGCGCCGTGTTCTTGAGGATGAAACGGCGCGTGTCCTTGGCGCGCATCGCCTCAAGTGCCTTCTGGTATTCGGGCGCCTGCGCGGCGACGCGGCGATAGGTTTCGAGCCGGTCGTCGAGCGCTGAAATGCGATCGGCGTAATGCTTGTGCAGAAGCACGACCGGCAGCAACAGAATCGAGAGGACGACGGCGACCGCGACGACAAGCAGGGCCACGGCGAGCGCACGCTGCTGCGCCGGCGGAAGCTTGACGATCGTCGCGATCATGGCGCTTGGCTCCCTGCGGGCGCGGGCGTGGAAGGCCCGGTCGGCGCCTGGGCGGGGCGGGGAGGTCCGAATCCGGGAGGCAACGGAAGGGGCGCGACGCCGGGACCCTCCCCGGGGGCGGCTACGCGAAGCCCCCCGGCGGTCGTTTGCGCGGGCGCGGCTGCGACGGGCGCCGGCGTTGCAGGCGCAACGGCTGGTGCCGCAGGTGTCGATCCGGCCGGGGTCGGCGCGGCCGGCGTCGCGGCCGGCGGGATCGTCGGCGCGGGTCCGGTGGTTGTCGGTGGCGCGGCCGTCGCGGGCTGAGGCGGCGGCGCGGAGGTCCCGACCGGGGCGGGCGCCGAGGACGCAGCGGCCGGCGTTTGCGTGGCGGGCGGCGATGGCGTCTCGGCGATCGGCGTACTGGCGAGTTGCAGCGGTTGCGGCGCTGGCGCGGGGATCAGCTGCGCGCCCAGGTCGAAGATCTCGCCCGGTCCCGGCTGGATCTTGGTCGTCGGCGATCGCGGCGCCGCGTCGGTGAAGAGTTTCGATTCCTCGAGCAACGTCACGAGATGACCGGCGTTGGCGGACTCGCCCCGCAACAGCATTTCTCGGTGCGGGTCCTTGCCTTTGGTCTGGCTCTTCACCTCGAATTGCGTGAGCCAGGTGTCGTCGGGCATGAGCCTCGTCACGTCGTCCACGACCTGGACCGTGCTCGGAAATGCGTATTTCTTCCCCAGCACGTAGTTGTAGTCGGCGGCCATCGTTTCGAGTTGCTGGCGCAGTGCGCTCGCGGCATCGGCCTGCGTCCGCGCCTGCTCGGTGATCCGCGACAGCGCGATCACGTAATCGCGCTTTTGCCAGATCGGCAAAGCGATCGCGATCAGCGCCGCCGCGCTGACGGCGGCCAGCGGTGCCCATAGCTGCCAGCGGCGCCACAACGCCTCGCCCTGCCGCGCCGCCTGCGGCAACAGGTTGAGCTTCGAGGCTGCGGTCATTGCCGGACCGGCGCTGCCGGGAGCGTCGGGGGTCACCGCGATGACGGTCGCGCCCCAGTTTTCGGCGTGCCGCCGCGCCTGGTCGACAACGCTCTTCAGCGCGGCCGCCCAGTCGACACCGATCTCCTTGCGCTGCGTATCGCGCGAGACGACGGCGGCGTCGAAGTAGAGCTCTTCCGGCTTGAACGGCGTGTGCCGGTCGAGATCGTAGGCGAGCGCCTGGCGCAGGTCCTGCTCGACGGCAGCGGGGAGCGTGAGCCGCTTGCGCAGGACCTGGCCCGGCGGCAGCGCGATCACGACCCTGGCTGGGGCGACCGCGCCACCATAAGCGCGATGGGGCAGCGCGTCGATCGCCGCCCGGCCGGCTTGCAGCATCGCCGCGGGGTCGCCCGCGAGCGGGATTCGCGCCGACTCGCCGTATCCCAGCGTGCCGTTGACGATTCGCGGCTCCCAGAGGACCGCGGCGTCGGTACCGAAGGCAAGGACCGGACGCAGGCGCCGGCGCTTGATCGCGGCGCGAGGCGCGACGGGCACGAGCGGCAGGAGCTCGCCCACCCACCAGCGCCAGAGGGTCGGCAGGCCATAGCGATGCGCGAGGCCGCGCAGCCAATGCATGAAATCAACGAGTGCGTCGTTCATGGGTTCTTGGGCGCTTCGGTTCCATTCGCGGCGCCGGATTCCGGCAGAGGCGTACGGGCGCCTTCCTGCCACAGGAGAGCAATCACAGGCCGGCGCGGGTCCGCCGACGGCCGCAGGACCGCGTCGCGGGCGAAGATTACCCCATCGCCCATGGTCGCCTCGGCGTGGATTCGCCAGACGGGGGCTGCCCCCATCACGTAGCCGGTTCCCTGCGGCAGCGGCGGCAGCGGGAGCTTGTTCGCGAGAGCATCGTTGCGCTTCGCGATGAAGGCGTCGACGATCTCGGGCGTCATGTTCGGCAGGGCAAGCAGGACATCGCGCGAAGCCGTCGCCGGATTGATCGCCGCTTGCCAAGAGTACACGGTGAGAGTGTTGGCGACCCGCGCCATCGCGCCCGGCGTCATGCCGAGCACGCGCTGCAATTCTCCGACCGAGGTGAATGGCGCATTCGCGGGCCCGTACTTGCGGCCGGCCGCCTTGTAATCCTCGATCTCGGCGCCGTTCGGACGCCTCAAGTCGTCGGGATCGCGCCAGTCCTCGATCGCCTCGACCATGTGTTGTGCCGAATCGGCATCGAGCCCGCCGACGTTCTGCATGAGGCCCTTCAGCAGCGGCTCGGGCGCCATGTTGAGATCGATCAGTGCCGATTCGTCCACGGCGGTGACGTTGAGCCGCGCCTCCCCGTCCTGCCACACGTGCGCAGCGCCGTCGGGTTGCCACGCATCGGCGATATTGCGCGGGCGTGAAAGCTCGAACGCCATCCGCTCGACGGCGCCATCGGCGGCGGCGCGCGCTTGCGCGAGCGAGAGAGCGTTGCGCGCCGCAAGCGCTTCGCCGCGCATCGAATAGGCGAAGCCGCTGGCCACCACCGTCAGCAGCACGGTGAGCCACAGCACGGCGATCAATGCGATACCGGCTTCGGAGGGCCGCGGCGGGTGACTCGCGCGCATCACCCGACGCTCCCGCAGCGATTGCGCGCCGGATCGTACGAGACGCATCCGGATTCCGGTGCGCGCCGCGGCTCGACGACCAGCGCGGGCCACGCGGGACCTTTCTCGGGTTTGACTTCGATGCGCACGAGGAGCGGCAGGCGCTGGCGATCGGCCCAGCGGTCGCGCCACGTCGGCATTTCGGTATCTCCCACGTCCGGATCGCGGCCGAAATACGACACGCGCAGCTCGGCGATGCCGTCGGCCAGCACCGAGCGCTCGGCGTCGCGGAATTCCGGTTCCTGCAACGCAGTGGCGTCCGGGATCAGCCGCTCGACGACCAGCTGCGACTTGTCGCCGGATTTCGCCACGGCAAGGCGGAAGTAATAGACGCCGCCGTCGACGACGCGCGGAGGAAGCGCCGCAGCGTAGCGCATCTCGTCGCGCTCGCCGGCGAACAGCAACGGCAGCTCCGCGACCTTGCGCATGCGCAGCGGATACTCCGCCGAAAGCTGCTCGCGGAGAAACTCCTGCGCCTGGCGCATCGCCGAAACCTCGGCGACCTTTGCTTCGCCGCCGTCCCAGGTCCTTCCCGCCATCGACAACGAGCCGAACATCACCGCCGACATCAGCGCGAGCAGCATGAGCGCGATGATGAGCTCGAGCAGCGTGAAGCCAGACATCTGTTGTGCGCGAGCGTCCGCCAGTGCGTGAATGCGCGCATTCGCGCCGCCGGGCCGCCCCAAGGCGCGAATTGCTCCCCCTCGGGGGGCAGCGCAGCGGCCCAAGCCGCAAGCGTGGGGGCCCATTCTCATCGTGCATCCTTCGCGCCAAGCCGCATCGTCGCGAGCGCGAGCGTCCGCTTGCCCCCGGCCGGCGAAGGAAACGTGACGTCGACGCGCACGCGGTAAAGGCGCACGTTCATCGACTCCGATGCGCGCTGGACGTCCGGACTGACCTCGGGCACGACGTAGGGCTCGATGTACGTCGTCCATTCGATGCGTCCGTCGTCCGCGCTACCCTGCAACGTGCCTTCGCGCAGCGGTCGCGTTGCCGCCGCTTCGGCGAGCGCGCTCTGCGCGACCAGCACCGCGCGGCTGTAGTCATCCGCTGCCGACGCGTTATTGAGTGCGCCCGAAAAAAGCCGGAACAGCGCGGTGGCGACGAGCGACAGGATCACGAAGGCCACCAGCACTTCGAGAAGAGAGAAGCCGACCTCACGCGGATTCGCGCCGTTTGGCCGCGATCGCGGGAATGATGGGCAAAGACCCATGTCAGTCGTTGATCGCGACACGGCCGGTCAGCCAATCGATATCGACGTCGTACTTGCGCTCGCCCGCGGCGAGCGTGATGCGACCGCCGTTGGAGCCGCCGTCCGGGAAGAAACGGATGGCGCCCACGCGGTCGGAGACGAGGTCGCTCTGCGCGGTGTAGAGCTTCATCTCGAGCTCGCGCGGCAACGCGTGGATCCGCGCATCGGGCTCGACCTGGAACGTGCGGTGCTCGAGGTCCAGCACCACGCGCATGTCGTGGCGGGTGGCCACCGCTTCACTGCGTGCGAGGCGAAGTCCCGCGGCGACCTGCCGCGCGGCGCTCTTCAATGCGGTGCTCGACACGCCCGCCCCGAACATCGGAATGACCAGTCCGGCGATGATCGCCATGATCGACAGCACGATCAGCAGCTCGAGCAACGTCACGCCGCCGTCCCGCGATCGCGGAAAGGCGAGCGAGGCCGTGCGGGAGCGGTTAACGCGTCGCATCATTGCTGCTGATGTCCTTGTTGGGGCCCTCGCCGCCTTCCTTGCCGTCGGCCCCGAGAGAAATGATTTCGTAGGGTGCGCTCGACGCGGGCGAGGCGTACTTGTATTCGGTGCCCCACGGATCCTTCGGCACCGACGATTTCTTCCAGTAGGGACCGTTCCAGTTGGAGACTCCGGCGGGCGCGCTGATCAGTGCCTGCAGCCCCTCCTGGGTCGTCGGATAGCGGCCGATCTCGAGCTTGTAGAGGTCGAGCGTCTGGCCGATCTGGCCGATCTCGATCCTCGCGGCGTCCGCCTTGGCCTTCTCGCCCTTGCCGATGAAATTGCCGCCGACGATCCCCATCACGACGGCGATCAGCACCAGCACGACCAGGATCTCGATCAAGGTCATCCCGCGTGCCGGATCCCGCTTCATTTCGCGTGCAGCCATTGTGCTTCTCCTGCGTTTGTTCGCTACAGCGCCGCGGCAATACCTGCACGCGGCGCAAGGTTCAATTAGACAGGCTTCACTGGACAAGTTCGCTCATGCCCATCACGCCCAGCAGAATCGAGAAGACGATCCCGCCGATCAGCACCGCCAGCGACAGGAGCAACGCGGGCTCCAGCACGGCGAGGAAGCGTTTGATCGCCAGCGCCACTTCACGGTCGTAGACCTCGGCCACGCGGGTCAGCATCTCCTCGAGCCGCCCCGATTCCTCGCCGACCAGGATCATTTGCACGGCGAGCTTCGGATAGAGGCCCGTTTCGCCCAGCGGCCGGCCGAAACCCTTGCCTTCGCGCAAGCGCGCGACGACGCCATCGAGCGAATTCGCGAGCACGCTGTTGCCGAGCGTGTCCTTGACGATCGCAAGTCCGGAAAGCAGCGTGACGCCGTTGCCGAGCAGCGTCGCGAGGGTGCGTGCGAAGCGCGCGACCTCGACTTTGGTCGTGAGGTCGCCCACGAGCGGCCAGCGCAGCATCCGCGCATCCCAGCGGTTGCGAATCACGGGGTTGCGCAGGCGCCGGCGCATCCACGTGACGGCGAGCACGATGACGGCAAGCCCGGCCCACCACCATTGCTTGAGCCCGGTGCCGACAAACACCACGACCTGGGTGGCAAACGGCAACGCCTTTCCCGATTGCGCGAACGTCTGCTCGAACTGCGGCACGACAAAGCCCAGGATCACCATCAGCGAGAGCACGGCGACGCCGATGAGGATCGTCGGGTAGATCAGCGCCGAGATCACGGACTCGCGCAATTCCTTGTTGCGCTCCATCGTTTCGGCGAGACGCGTCAGCACCGCGCCGAGCGCGCCGCCCGCTTCCCCCGCCCGAACGATGTTGACGTAGAAGCGCGAGAACACGTCGCGCCGCGCATCGAGCGCCTGCGATAGCGATTTGCCGCCGCGCACGTCGTCGCGGATCCCCTGCAACAGCGTCTCCACCGGCGGTGTTTCCGCGAGCCCGATCAGGATCTCGAGCGCCCGATCGAGCGGCAGACCCGCACGAAGCAGCGTCGCAAGCTCGCGCGTAAGGGCCAGCAGATGGTCGCGCGTTACGCGCTTGGGCACGAACAACCGGCGGCGCGCGCCACCGGTGCCAATCGTGGCCGCCGGGCCCGCCGCCGCGGATCCCTTTGCCCCTGCTGCCCGCGCCACCTGCATCGGCAGCAGGCCCTGGTCGCGCAAGCGGTCGACGATCTCGGCCTCGTTCGCGGCATCGAGCTCGCCGACGGCGACATCGCCCGTCGAGTTGACGGCCTTGTAGCGGAAGACAGGCATTCTCGCTTTCCTTACCGTTCCGGCAACTGGCTCTTGCCGGCGCTCCAGAACGTGAGCGGACTCCAGAACGACTCGCCCTCGTTGCCGACCGGGCCGACGTCGCAGGTGCCGCACACCGGCATCGCCGCGCGGTTGGCGCGCATCGCGTCCTTCATCCGGCGCCGCGCGTCGCCGTTGAGGATCTCGCTGTATTTCTGCTGCTTGAGATTGCCGAAGACCCCCGCCTGCGGATGCATGCAGCACGGAACCACCGTCCCGTCCGCATCGACGTAGAGCAAGTTGATTTCGCCATTCCAAGGATGGCTCGCGTACTCGCTCGCATCGGCGAGAAACACGCACGGCCCGCGCGGAGCAAGAACGGCGCGCCCGGTCCGGTTCTCCTTCGCGCCCGGCAGCGCCATCCAGCGCCGGAATTCGGGCGCCCAGCCGCGCGGACGCAGGACTTCTTCCCACCGCCGCGCATCCTCGCGTGTCTCGATCACCGACCGCGTTGCAAGCTGCATCGCCGGCGCATAGCGGTCGCGCAGCGCCGCAGCGCGCTCGAGGAACTCGATCAGCTTTCCCCATTCCGACGGCGGCCGCAGCCGCTCGTAGGATTCAGGCGAGGCGTCGCCGTCGCAGGAGACGACCAGCCGGTTCACTACTTCGAGCTTGAGCATTTCCGCGAAATCGTCCCAGTCGACCCATTGCGCGTTGGTCGAGATCTCGACGACCGACACGCGCCAGCGCTGCTTCGGGATCTCGGCGACGACCGCGGCCAGTTGCCGGTGCAGGAGCGGCTCGCCGAAATTGAACAACCGCAGCGTGTGGATGCGCTCGACGTCGATGTGCGACAGGCACAGCGCGAAATCATCGACGGCGATCCGCTGGATCTTGGGCTCGAGCGTCGAATTGGGGCAGCCGACACAGCGCAGCTGGCAACCGTGGACGATGTCAAAATGAACCGAGTAGATGTGCCGGGGCTGAAGTGGGGTCATGGAGGGAATAGGCGTCACTTCTCGCGGGTGACGCGCAGCACTTCCTCGAACGTCGTGATGCCGTGGACCGCCTTGCGCAGCCCGTCCTCGTACATCGTCACCATGCCTTCGCGGATCGCCTCGTTGCGCAGGTCCGTCGACGTCGCGTGCTTCATCACGAGGCTGCGCAGCGGGTCGGTGATCGGCAGCATTTCGAGAATGCTGATCCGGCCCGAGTAGCCGGTCTGCGCGCAGTTCGCGCAGCCTTTGGGATGGAACAGCGTGATGTCCTTCTTCGCGCTGAAACGGGAAAGGCCAAGCTCGTCGACCAGTTCCGGCAGCGCCGTGTACGGCTCCTTGCACTCCTCGCACAGCGTGCGCACGAGCCGCTGCGCGAGGATGCCGATGACCGTCGATGTGAGCAGATAGTCTTCGACGCCCATGTCGAGCAGGCGGTTCACCGTCGACGCCGCGTCGTTGGTGTGGATCGTGGAGAGCACGAGGTGACCGGTCAGCGCCGACTGCACGGCGATTTCCGCCGTCTCCAAGTCGCGGATCTCGCCGATCATGATCACGTCCGGATCCTGGCGCACGATCGAGCGCAGCGCATTGGCGAACGTGAGATCGATCTGCGGCTTCACCTGGATCTGGTTGATGCCGGGCATCTGGTACTCGACGGGATCCTCGACGGTGAGGATCTTCACGTCGGGCTGATTGAGCTTCTCGAGCGCCGTGTACAACGTGGTCGTCTTGCCCGAGCCGGTCGGGCCGGTGACGAGCAGGATGCCGTGCGGCTCGAGCAGCACCTTGAGAAAGACCTTCAGCGTGTCGTCCTCGAAGCCCAGGCGCTGGAAGTTGAGCGCGACGCCGCCCTTGTCGAGGATCCGCATCACGACCGACTCGCCGTGCATCGTCGGCACCGTGGAGACGCGAAGGTCGATTTCCTTCCCCTGGACGCGCAGCCGGATGCGTCCGTCCTGCGGCAGCCGCCGCTCGGCGATATCGAGGTTCGCCATGATCTTCACGCGCGAGATGACCGCGGCCGAGAAGCGGCGCGGCGGCGACTCGACCTCGTGCAGCACGCCGTCGATCCGATAGCGAACGACCAGGCGGTTCTCGAACGGCTCGATATGGACGTCGGACGCGCGCACGTCGAGCGCATTGGTGATGATGAGCGAGACGAGCCGGATCACCGGCGCTTCGGCGGCCAGGTCCTTGAGCTGCTGGACGTCGGCGTCGAACGCGAGGTCGTCGCCGCGCTGCTCGACGTCGCCGATGATCTGGCCGACCGCAGAGCGCCCCGTGCCATAGAGGCGCTCGAGCGCCGCCTCGAGCTCCGACGGAATCGCGACCATCGGCTTCACGTCGCGGCCGGTCACCATGCGAAACGCGCCGATCGTGTATTCGTCGGTAGGATCGGCCATCGCAAGCGCCAGCTCCTGCTCGTCCTCCCTCACCGGCAGCGCGCGCGCTTCCCGCAGGAAACGCGCGGAAATGCGCTCCTCGAGGATCGGGAACTCCGGATAGCCCGTCGCGTCGACGAGCGGCAGCGCAAGCTGCGCCGCGAGCGCTTCGGTCACGTCGCGCTGCGCGCAGACCCCAAGGGTCACGAGCAGCGCGCCCAGTCTTTCACCGGACTCCTGCTGCAGCCGCAACGCGCGCTCGAGACCGACCGCATCGAGCTTGCCGCGCTCGATCAGGATCTCGCCCAGGCGCTTTCTGACAGGTGTATCCACGCGTTCTCGCGAGCTTAAGAAACGTGCAAAAAGAGCGCTGGATGATAGCACAGCGCGCGCTCGAGAATCGCCGGAGTCCCGCATGAATCAAGGTGTTGCGAACGATTCTTGCGGCAAACTGTCGCCGCGTCCCGACGATTGTCGCTAAAATGTCGTTGTCTCCCGACGACTTGGCGATTTCGCGCGTCCGCACGCGGCAAAACCCGACACTTTTCCACGCCGAGCGCCCGTGCCCGATCCCAAGCTCATCGCGTTCTACCTGCCGCAGTTCCATCCGATCTCCGAAAACGACGCCTGGTGGGGCAAGGGCTTCACCGAATGGCGCAACGTCGTGCGCGCGCGTCCGAACTTCGCTGGCCACTATCAGCCGCATCTTCCCGCGGAACTGGGCTTCTACGATCTGCGCGTGGCCGAGACGCGGATCGAGCAGGCCGAGCTCGCGCGGGACTACGGAATCCACGGCTTCTGCTATTACTACTATTGGTTCGGCGGGCGGCGCCTGCTCGCGCGCCCGCTCGGCGAAGTCGCCGCCTCGGGAGCCCCGGATTTTCCGTTCTGCGTCTGCTGGGCCAACGAGAACTGGACGCGGCGCTGGGACGGCGGCAACGACGAGATCCTGATCGGGCAAACGTATTCGCCGGACAACGATCGCCGGCTGATCGCCGACCT
>WNFY01006895.1_pt1 | contig 10057 bp, 9 predicted proteins | sample 5400091 | NCBI WGS metagenome assembly WNFY01 (sample SAMN13153364, study PRJNA577476) | soil metagenome | isolation source: 60 cm soil or saprolite under grassland replicate 1 | place: USA:California | collected 2016-06-15 | reverse complement strand
GGCGCTTACGTGCTCTACATCGGCGCCGGCGCCGTGGCGGCGGGCGGGGTGGTGAGCCTCGCAAGAGCGCTGCCCACGATCTGGCGCAGCCTGGGCGGGAGCCTGAAAGGGTACGGCGGCGGCGCGGCGGGCGGCGCCGAAGGCGAGATCAGGCGCACCGATCGGGACATCCCGATGAAGTGGGTGCTGGTCGGCTGCCTCGCGATCATCATCGCGATCATGCTCTCCGCGCCCCTGCACATGAACCTGCTCGGCGCGCTCTTGATCCTCGTGTTCGGGTTCCTCTTTTCCACGGTCTCGTCGCAGCTGACCGGGGAGATCGGCTCCTCGAGCAATCCCATTTCCGGGATGACGGTGGCGACGCTGCTCTTGACCTGCCTGATTTTCCTGCTGGTGGGCTGGACCGGCGGCCCGTACTACGTGACCGCCCTCTCGGTCGGGGCCATCGTCTGCGTCGCCTCGAGCAACGCCGGCGCCACGTCGCAGGACCTGAAGACCGGGTTCCTGATCGGAGCCACGCCGCGGCTGCAGCAGATCGCGATCCTCGCCGGCGCCCTCGCCTCGGCCGTCGTGCTGGGGCCGATCCTGCTCAAGCTGAACGACGCCGCGACCGTGTACGTGCCGATCGCCCAGGTCGCGCCCGGGCTGCGCACCGACCCCAAAGCGCTCGTCGAAACCGCCGCCCTGCGGGGACCGCAGGCGCTCAAGGACGGCGGCACCTACCGGGTGTGGCACAAGACGGAACTCGCGGGCGGCCCCGCCGGAAAATACCTGGTCGACGACGCCGGCAACGCCGTCTATCTCGTCGACCCGGGCATCAACGGCAGCCACACGACGCGGCCCGACGGAACGCAAGTGCGCAAGTACGACGCTCCCAAGGCGGTGCTCATGTCCTACATCATCAAGGGCATCCTCGACCAGCAGCTGCCGTGGGCTCTGGTGATCTTCGGTGTGATCATCGCGCTGGTGCTCGAAATGTCGGGCGTGCCTTCGCTGCCGTTCGCGGTCGGCGTGTATCTGCCGCTCTCGTCCTCGGCGCCGATCTTCGTGGGCGGAATGCTAAGGGGGTACGTGGACCGCCGCCGCAACAAGCTGGCGGCGTATGCCAACGCGAGCGAGGAGGAGCGCACCGCAGCGGGCGACCGCAGCCCGGGCGTGCTGCTCGCCTCCGGCTACATCGCCGGCGGCGCGCTGGCCGGCATACTCATCGCCTTCTCCGCCGGCGTGCTCGGCGACTTCGACAAGGCCGTCACCGCCTGGTCGGCCGCCCACAATCCCTTCTTCGAAGGCCGCGCCGCCGACCTCCTCTCCCTCCTGCCGTACGCCGCCCTCATCGCGCTGCTGTACTGGATGGCGAGGGAAAAGCCGGCACGCTGATGCGCTTCCTTCCCGCCGCGTTGCTGATCCCGTGCGCAGCGATCGCGGCCGAGGGAATGTGGCCCCTGGACAATCTGCCGGCTTCCCGCCTGAAGGCGGAGTACAGCTTCACGCCGGGCAAGGACTGGGTCGATCACGTGATGCGCGCGTCGGCGCGCATCGCCGGCGGCTGCTCGGCTTCGTTCGTTTCCAAGGACGGCCTGGTGATGACCAATCACCATTGCGCCGCGCAGTGCCTCGCCCAGCTCTCGAGCGCGAAGAGGAATTTCATCGCCGACGGTTTCCTCGCGCGCAACCGCGGCGAGGAAGTGCGCTGCCCGGAGATCGAGGTCAACCGGCTGGAGAGAATCACGGACGTGACCGGCCAGGTGAAGGGCGCGCTCGCCGGCCTCGACGGCGAGGCGTTCAAGCTCGCGAAAAACGCCGTCGAGGCGAAATTGTCCTCGTCCTGCGTCGGCGCGGAAAGGGAAACCGCACGCTGCGACGTGGTCGATCTCTATCACGGCGGCGTTTACCACCTTTACCGTTACCGCCGCTTCCAGGATGTGCGCCTCGCCTGGGCCCCGGAGCTGGCGATCGCGTTTTTCGGCGGCGACCCGGACAACTTCAACTTCCCGCGCTACGACCTCGATGTGGCCATGCTGCGCGCCTACGAAAACGGCAAACCGGCGCGGGTGAAGGACTTCTTCCCGTTCAGCAAGGCGGGTGCGGAAGCGGGGGAAATGGTCTTCGTCAGCGGCCATCCGGGCTCGACCCAGCGCCAGCTGACGATGTCGGAGCTGGAAACCTTCCGCGACGTGCGCCTGATCGGTAGCCTGCTGCGCCTTGCCGAGGAGCGCGGCATCCTCGAGCAGTACGGCAAGCTCGGGCCCGAAGCGGCGCGCATCGCGGAAAACGATCTGTTCGGCATCGAAAACGGCTACAAGGCGTTGCTCGGCGAGCTGAAAGCTCTGCTCGACCCCGCATTGATGAAGCAGAAGCAGAAGGAAGAAGGCGAGCTGCGCGCCTTCGTCGCTTCGCGGCCCGCGCTGCGCACTAAAGTGAGCGGAGCATGGGATGCGATAGAAAAGGCGCAGCAGGTCTACCGCGAGATCGAGGCGCAATACTCGGCGATCGAGCAAGCGCGCGCCTTTACAGGCCGCCACTTCGGATACGCGAGAACGCTCGCGCGCGGCGCCGAGGAGCGCGCAAAGCCGAACGCTGACCGCCTGCCCGAGTTCAACGACTCGCGCCTGCCCGAGGTCGAGCAGCGCCTGTTTTCCACCGCGCCGATCTATCCCGAGTACGAGACGATGAGGCTCACCTGGTCGCTCACGAAAATGCGCGAGCTGCTCGGCGCGGACGATCCTTTCGTGCGCCTCGTGCTCGGCAGAAAATCGCCCGAGCAGCTCGCGAGGGAATGGGTCGCCGGCACGAAGCTCGGCGACCCGGCGGTGCGCAAGGCCTTGTGGACCGGCGGCAAGGAGGCGATCGCAAAGTCGGACGATCCTTTCATCAAGCTCGCGCTGGCCGTCGACCCGGCGGCGCGCGCCATCCGCAGGCGCCATGAACGCGAAGTGGAAGCCGTCGTGCAGAAAAACACCGAGCTGATCGCGCAAGCGCGATTCGCGCGGCAGGGAACCAGCGCCTATCCGGATGCGACTTTCACGCTGCGGCTGTCGTACGGCGAGGTCATCGGCTGGAACGAAGGCGGCACGAGGATCCCGCCCTTCACCGATTTCGCCGGTGCGTTCGCGCGCGACACGGGCGTCGAACCGTTTGCGTTGCCGGCGTCATGGCACGCGGCGAAGAGCAAGCTGGATCCGACGCAGCGGTTCAATTTCGTGACCGACAACGACATCATCGGCGGCAATTCCGGCAGCCCGGTGACCAACCGCAACGGCGAAATCGTCGGCCTGATTTTTGACGGCAACATCCATTCTCTGGGCGGCGCTTTCTGGTTCGATGGCCGGAAGAACCGCGCGGTCGCGGTCCACAGCGGCGCGATTCTGGAAGCCCTGAACAAGGTGTATGGCGCGTTCGATCTTGTGCGCGAGATTGCGGGGCAGTAGGTCGAAGTGCTCAAGCTCAAGATTTCGCAGAAGACCGCGCGTTCGGCTGCGCCATGCGCCGTTTAGCGCGGAGGGTGCCGCGGGCCGAGCTCCGGCTTGGGCGCGGGAAGGGACCCGAACACCTTTTCCACTGCGGTCGCGATGGCGAGCAATCGCCGGTCGCTGCCCGCCGCCCCGTCCAGCTCGAGGCCGACCGGCAGGCCATCGCCGGTCAGACCGATCGGCACGCTCACGCCGGGAATGCCGGCGTTGGAGCCGGGGTCGGTGTGGCGGATGTAGGTGAGAAGCGTCGAGACCTGCCGGCCGTTGAGCTCAACGGTTTCGTCCTGGCCGATGGGGCGCGCCGGCAAGGGCGTGGTCGGGAACACCAGGGCGTCGAGCGCGAACTCGTCGAAGGTGCGCTGGTAGGCCGCCTGGAGCTGTGGGCGGAACACCTCGATCGCGTCCCGATAGACGGACTCGGGTATGGCCCCGGGTCCGATGACGGATTGCTCGTAGATGGCCTTGACGTCCGGGCTCGCGATGGCGCGGACCAGCTCCTCGAGGGTTACGCCGGTGCGGTTCGCTTCGAGATAGACGGGAAGGTCGGTACCCGCCTCGAACAAGGCCACCGTGAAACCCACGCTGGCGTTGAGGGTCTCGAGGTTCGGGATTTCGAGCTCGACCAGAACCACGCCCCGATCCCGAAGCCGGCGCAGAGCTTCGTCGACGACCTCTTCGACCGCCGGATCGAGGTCCGAAAAAAAGCTGCCCCGGGCCACGCCGAGCCGCAGGCCGTTCAGGTCCACGCGCGGGAGGGCGAGCGGCTCTCCGGTGATCACGGCATCGAGCAGTGCGACATCGGCCGCGGACCGCGCAATAGGCCCCGGAGTGTCGCGCGTGTGCGCGATCGGAACGACTTCCCTCACTCCGGCGAGCGTCCCGGTTCCCGCATAGCGTCCGACGGTGGGCCGGAAGCCGACGACGCCGCACAGGGCGGCCGGGATCCGCGTGGATCCGCCGGTGTCGGTCCCGACCCCTGCGGGCGCGAAGCGCGCCGCGACGCCCGCCGCGTTGCCGCCGCTGCTTCCGCCCGGGATCCTGGAGGTGTCGTACGGGTTGTGCACCGGCCCGAAGGCGCCGTTGTTGCTCGTGATGCCGAACGCCAGTTCGTGCATGTTGGCCTTGCCGAAGACGATGCCGCCTGCGCCGAGCAGCGCATCGACGACGCGCGCGTTCGCCCGCGGGCGGTTGCCGATCAAGCTCGGCGTTCCGGCCGTGGTGGGCAGCGTCGCGGTGTTGATGTTGTCCTTGATGAGCAAGGGCAACCCGTGCAGTGAACCCAGGCGGTGCCCATGAGCCCGCGACTTGTCGGCGGCCCGGGCCGCTTCCAGGACCTGGTCCAGGTCCTGGGCGATCAGCACGTTGAGATGCTTGAGCGAGAGGGCCCGCGAGAGCAGGATCGCTGCATAGGTCTCGGCGCGGAGATCTCCGGCAGCCATCGCCGCCACGGCCTCGGTGGCCGTGAGCTCCAATACCTCGTCCCGTCCAGCCGTTTCTCGCGGCGTGTCCGCGCAAGCCCAGCGCGAACCGGCCAGCCCGCCGCTTGCCCCGGCCCCTATGAGAAACTTCAGGAACCGCCGTCGCATCGAATCGATCGCGCCATCCAGGATTGTGCCGACCCCGGCGGCGCAAACGCGTTTCAGGATGTTCCGCATTCTGTCTCCCCTTATCGAAATGCCACGAAGGCGAACCCGATTGTGACGATTGAATGTTGGGGGTCCGTGACGCGCGCTGGTCCGACCGAACTAGGATTTATCTCGGGTCAATATTTTTTTCCAGAAAATGACTGAGGGGATCGGGCCTGTACTCCCCGAACGGTCCGCGCTCCGCGTACCCCGCGTGACGGTAGAGGGCGAGCGCCTCCGCCTGATGGATGCCGGTCTCGAGGCGCATGCACTCGAGACCCTCGCGCGAGGCCTGCTCCTCGATGCGCTCGAGGATCGCGCGCCCGAGTTTCTGCCCGCGGGCCTCGGGATGCACGAACATGCGCTTCACCTCGCCGTAGCCGGCTGGATCGATGCGCAGCGCGCCGCAGCCGACGGCCTCGCCGCGGCGCCGCGCGACGAAGAAGCGGATGTTGGGCGCGCACAGCGTGTCGATGTCGAGGATGTGGTTGCTTTCCGGGGGATAGAGCGACTCGAGAAAGGCGTCGAGCGCGGCGAGGAGCCGCATCACGTCGTCTTGGCGCGGGCTTTCAAGCCGGATGGCAGTCTCCAATCTGCTTCGCCTCCCGCCCGAGTATACGTCGGAATTCCGGGCGGTCGGTCATGCGAGAGATCGAAGGCATGCGATGATTTTTCCGGGAGCCGTGTCGAGCGCCTCCCGCGCGTAGCGGTCCGCGAGGCTGTTCATCCCCGCCAATATCGACAGCGACACCGCGATGGCGGCAATCGCCGCCGCCAACCGTTCCCCTTTGCCGACCGTTCCGAACGTCCCCATGGCTGTAACCTTTTAAAATAGTTTAGACAGTTACAGCCTAGTATGGCACAATGTAACCTGTCAAGTCTTATTTAGAGGTTACACTGTGGCCGGATCGACCGCCTTTCAGCGTTCCAAAGGCAAGCTCTACGCGGAGACGTTTCGCTGTCGTGGGGGCGCCCTGTGCCTTGATTTCTGCAATTCCGGGCAGAGCGCCAGGGGGCCCTCCGGGACCGAGTGGATCGCCGGTTTTCCCGATCTGGTCGACTGGCTCGAAGCTGCGGAGGCCGTCACGGGGGGCCAGGCGGCCCGGCTTCGTAAAGGCGGCGCGGTATCGCCCCGCGCCGCAACCCGGGTATGGCGCCGGGCGATCAAGTTTCGCGAAACCTTGTTCCGGGTCTTGAACGCAAAGGCCGAAGGCGCCGCCGTTGCGCGCGAGGACCTCTCGGACATCGAGGCGGAGCATGCGCGCGCGGTATCGTTCGCCCGTCTCTCCCCGGCCCGAGAGGGGTATGCGTGGTCCCTCGATCCGTCGGCCGCAGCGCTCGACGCCGCGATGCAGCCGCTGGTCGAATCGGCGGTGAGCCTGCTCACCTCGGCGAAGCTCGAGCGGCTGCGCCGCTGCGGAAATTCAACCTGCTACTGGCTGTTCATCGACGAGACCCGGAACCACAGCCGGCGCTGGTGTGAAATGGCGAGCTGCGGGAACATCCTCAAGGTGCGCCGCCACCGGGAGAGGGCGCGCAGCGCCGCGCACTGAAATCAGGATGCGCGGCTCAAACGGATCGCCCACAAACGCGCCAGAGCGGCGGCGCCGTCCGTCCCTTGCACGGTCCTGAGGATCTGGATCGCCTTCTGATTCTGGCCTGCCAGATGGTAGGCGTACCCCAGCTGGAGCTTCGCGTGTTCCAGCCGCCTGAAGGCCTTGGCGTCGCGGATCCCCTTCTCCATGAACGCGAGCCCTTGCTCCGGCTTGCCGAGCAGGACGTAATTGAAGCCTTCGTTGAACAGGGCCCTGCCGTCCTTGGCGGCAGCCGACTGCGACCCGTCGCGCGCGAGGGCCTTCTTGTCCTCGGCGAGGTTCCTCGCCGCCATGTCCTTCAAGCGCTTGTGCCGCGCGGCTTCGGCCCCGGTGCCCAGAACGCCGGACGCGTAGCCCTTGTCGATGATCCTGACCGCCTCCATCGGGAATCCGTCCTGCAGCGAGAGCTGCGCGGCGTCCAGGTAGTCGTCCGCGCCGCGCATCGTGCCGGTCTCGATCTTGATGCGGGCCACGTCGAGGGCGAGCCGCTCGGAGAACCCGGGGCGCGTCGCGATGCTGTAGATGACGCTCAACCAGTAGTCCCGCTTCGGGTAGTGGGCGACTAGCATTTCCATCGCCTTGCCGTAGCACGCGGCGTCCTTGATCTGCGCGCAGGAATTCGCGAGCAGCTGCAATTGCTCCTCGGCGGGCGCCTTGTTCTCGCGTTCCTCGGCCTCGAGGTCCTTCAGCAGCTCCCTGGCCGCGCCCGCGAAGTCGTTGCCCAGGTAAAGAGCCTGGAGGTAAATCGTGCGCACCGACCTTTCCGTGCCGCCGTCTTTGAAGTAGCGCGCCGCCAGCTCGGTGGTCTTTGCGTAGTTTTTCGTCAGGTAGTACTGGCTGGCGGCGGCTGCGAGGAACTGCCGCCTTTCCCCCTCGGGCGAGGCCGGCGAGGCCGCCACGTTTTCAAAGGCGCGGGCCGCTACGGATGGCTCCCCCGCCGCGGCCGCAGCCTGCCCCAGGACGCGCTCGACCAGGTAGTTCTCGTACGGCGTCCTGTCGCCGACGGCCTGCGCTTCCCGCATCTTGGCGAGCGCTTCCTTGCCCTTTTTGGATTTCAGGAGCTCGATCGCGGCCTGGATGGGCTTGCCGATCTCGGGTCTTACCGTCTGGCCGCCCGCGCCGGGCTCCTGGGCGAGCGCGCTCGCGGCGACCAACGCGATCGAGCAAAGGCCGATGAAGCAAAGGCGGGCAAGCATGCGGTTCGGGGCTTCAGCGGAAGAACTGCTCGTTGCCGATCAGGCCGATTTTTGTCATCCCCAGACGCTGCGCCGAAGCCATCACCATCGCCACGCTCTCGTATTTGACCAGCTTGTTGGGGCGCAGATGCACCTCCGGCTGAACCGGCATTTCGGCGGCCGCGTGCAGCCGCTGCTCGAGCTCCTGACGATCTTGCAGGACCCGCCCGTTCCAGATCAGGGTGCCGTCGAAATCGACTTCGATGGTCACCACCTCGGGCGGGACAGGCGGGGGCGGCGGAGAGCCGACCGGCATGTTCAGCTTGACCGCGTGCGTCTGGATCGGGATCGTGATGATGAGCATGATGAGCAGAACCAGCATCACGTCGATCAGCGGGGTCGTATTGATGTCCACCATGACATCCGGGTCACTCGTCCCGCCGCCGCTTCCGATTTTCATGGCCATGAGCGTGTCACCCCGCCTGCCGCGAGCCGTTCCGCGCCGGCGGCTCCGTGATGAAACCGATCTTCAGGATGCCTATGCGCTGGCACGCGAACACCACCCTGCCGATGGATTCGTAGCGCGCCTCCTTGTCGCCGCGAATGTGGATTTCCGGCTGGGGCTGCCGTACCGCGACTTCCCTCAGCCTGGCGAGCAGCATCGGTTCCTCCGCGACGAGCTGGTTGTTCCAGAACACGTCGCCGTCCTTGTTGACGGCGATGACGATGTTCTCGGGCTTGGTCTGGGTCGGCAGATTCCTTTCCTTCGGCAGCTCGACGGCTACGCTCTGGATGACCACCGGGATCGTGATGAGGAAGATGATCAGCAATACGAGCATCACGTCCACGAGCGGGGTCGTGTTGATATCCGCGACGAGATCGTCCTCGGCGTCCGGGCTGCCGACGGTCATGCTCATGATTCGGAGTCCGCGCGTGTGCGGCCGCCGCGGCCCAGCAGCGACATGTGGACGCCTCCGCCGAAGTGCCGGATGAGCTCCATCGCCACTCGGTTGCGTCGCACCAGCCAATTGTAGCCAAGCACCGCCGGCACGGCCACCGCCAGACCGAGCGCCGTCATGATCAGCGCCTCGCCCACGGGGCCGGCGACCTTGTCGATCGACGCCTGCCCCGCGATGCCGATCGCGGTGAGCGCGTGGTAGATGCCCCACACGGTCCCGAACAGGCCGACGAACGGCGCGGTCGAGCCCACCGTCGCGAGGAACGCGAGACCGCTCTGCAGGCGGTTGCCGATGACGTCGATCGCCCGCTGCAGGGCCATGCCGGCCCAGGTATTGAGGTCGAGCTGCTTGGTCTTCATGGTGTCGTGGTGCTGGGCCGCGAGCCAGCTCTTCTCGGCGACGAACCGGAACGCGCTGTCCTCGCCGAGCGTGGCGACGCCCTCCTGCACGGAGTGCGCGTGCCAGAATTTCTCGTCGGCTTCCTTGGCATCCTTCATCATTCTCGCCTGCTCGAGCACCTTGATGACGCCGATGTACCAGGAGCCGATCGACATGATCATGAGTATGATCAGCGTGCCCCTGGCGACGAAATCCCCCTGCCGCCAGAGCGCTTCCAGGCCGTAGGGGTTCTGCACGGCTTCGGTCGTCGGCGCTGCGGCGGGCGGCGCCGGCTTGACCTCGGGCGGCGGCGGTTTGACCTCGGCTGCGGCGGCAGGAGCGGTCTCCGTCTTGGGAGCCTGCGCTGATGCCTCGCTCGGATTGACGATTGCCACGCCGAGCGAGACCAGCATGACCGCCAGCAGGCTCAAAACATCCAACGGTTTGCGTTTCATATTCCCCGATCCTGAAACAACGATTTGAAATCTACGAAAAAACTCTCGACGTGCCGCAAGCCCGCGTCACTGGAGCTTCCACACGTAGTCGATGCGTCCCCACGTGCGTTCGGGCCTCCCGTTGACCGTCGCCGGTCTGAATCTGCACAGACCCAGGCCGGCCCTCGCGGCCTCGTCGAGACGCCGGGAGCCGGACGAGCGCTCGACCCTGCTGTCGAGCACTTTGCCGTCCACGTCGATCAGGAAACTCAAGCGCACGGTCCCGGTTTCGTTCGCCCGCAGCGACGCTGCCGGATACGGAGGCTCCGCGCAACTCCTCGCGTCGACCACCGCCGGCGTCCGGACCGGTTCGCTCGTCACGGCGGTGATCGTCGGCGCCGACACCGGCGACTGCACCTGC
>WNFY01020134.1_pt1 | contig 10060 bp, 6 predicted proteins | sample 5400091 | NCBI WGS metagenome assembly WNFY01 (sample SAMN13153364, study PRJNA577476) | soil metagenome | isolation source: 60 cm soil or saprolite under grassland replicate 1 | place: USA:California | collected 2016-06-15 | reverse complement strand
CTTTCACGTGCTGGACTTCGACCGTTTCTTGCTTGAGTACGATAGCGACAGGGCCGGTGGCTTCGAGCCGCTGCGCTTCATTCCGGCCAACAAAACGGTAGTACTCGGCTTAATCACGACGAAAGAGGGCCGGCTTGAAACGCGGGATGATGTGCTCCGACGAATCGAGGAAGCATCACGGCATATTCCCCTTGAAAGATTAGCCATCAGTCCACAATGCGGCTTCGCATCCTCTGCTCCTGGTAACCTGCTTACTATGGATGACCAGCGGCGAAAACTTGAGCTTGTAGTGGAGGTCGCAAGAAAGGTCTGGGGATAACATTCAGATAAGCAGCGAGTACACGAAGGCTGAAATAGTTTGGTAGTATCGACTACCAGCCCGAATAATGCTCTTCCAGAAGGCGATTACCTGGTAAGGATTTTCTCTGGATGTAACACAACAAGCACACGGCCTGGGTCATTCTCTATCATCTTTATCATTTGTTCAAATTTGTCTGCTGAAGCATATTTCGCGATAATTGGGCGTGTGAGTTCGCCAACATTCTGCTCAATAATCTCAGCACGTCCATAGGCCACTACGTAGTTGTGGGTTTCAAGATCATCGACAATCAGTGAGATGGATGGATCTCGCTTGAGGTTTAGATATTTGGCACGGTCTTTCGTCGTCGAGAATAAAAAGGAGATGCCATCCCATGTATACCAGACAGGAGTGAGTTGAGGCCCCCCAGCTGTTCGATTGACGCCGACAATCGCGTTGTTTGATTTTGAGAGCAGGGTTTGCATCTCTTCAGAAATCATAGTTATTTGTTCTCCACTTCTTAGAAGGCTGGTAAAGCCTTTACTTTACTATCAATGGTAAAGCTACTATAAAAAGTATAGTTTGTCAAGTATCACGTGTGCCCCTGCAAGGCTTCTCAAAAGCCGTAAAGATCAGCTTTTCCTGGTAGTTTGCCCCCTATCCCAGAGAGAAAAATGAGCGTGGCGCGGCGCACGCCATCCGCCACATCACGCTGTGCCTGCTCGCGCACGCCTTACTCACCGTGTTGCGCGCCCAGAGCCAGGCAGAACGGCCGCTTTCCGAGGCGCTCGAGGAAAAAAACCAGGAGAAATCCTCCCAACCACACTCCCCCTCCAGGACGCTAGACGAATTCAAACGCATGCGGGGGCTGACGGTCCGGTAATGGTTCCGCTGAGCGTGGCGGAAGTGCGACGGCTCTTCTTTGCCCTGCTGATCTGCTGATCCGTGTCGTTTCTCCAGCGTCTGGCCTGGTCCTCTTTCCGACGGACTTACCAGGCGGTCGCTCGTCTCTGTCACTACAAACATCGTCTGGCTCTTCTTACTTGATTACCACTGTAGTATTAGACGTCTTGCCAGCCCAGCTCAAACGTACCATCTGGGCGTGAAATTTCCAATCAGCGGGAGCGTGATGGCTCCCGGCCAGCCTGCGCACCAGGCGTTCTTCCTGCGTATCTTGCGCCGCTCGCGCCTTCAGCTGCTTGGGCATCTCTCTACTCCTCCTTTTGGCTTTTTCTCCTCTCTATATTTTATCACCATTGAGGAACGCAGCACTAAGGATATATCCACTTGGCGCTACATGGAAAGCGTCAGATAGAGGAAACACGCTGTCCACGGCTGTATTAACAAGAGTAATGCACATCCTTCGTCACTTCTTATTTGTCATTGAACATCTAGTTTTTCAGCTTCTAGCTAACGCACCAAGGCGCGCAGCGATGAAGACAATCTGACAGATGATGTTACTTCTTGTAATGGATACCGACGAAGGACCCGCTACAATCCTCAATCAAGCAATACAAGACGGTAGAGTTGGTCAAGGTATCAGTCTCTCCAACATCTTTGCTTCCGCTCCCTCTGAAGTTATGTTCATTTCTGAAAGGCGTTCAAGGCTCTCACGGTAGGTGTCGAGAGAACGTAAGTAGCACGAATGGACTCCTGTTCAAGCTTTAGGCCGCTTTGTGCCAAGCAATGTATCAGAGCATGACAATCAGCAAGAGCGCTGACAGCAAGAAGAGCATCCATACTCACCTTATCGTTACTAGTAAGAGTTTGCGCCGAAGCCCTATGCACCTCAAATGTCTCAACATCCATACAAACAGGAAGAACATTCCCAAGATGGCGGCGGAGATGGGCCAGAATACGTAAACCACCTGCGTCCATATCCCCCCAATGGATGACTGGCAGTTCAGGGCGGCATGCGCGGATGCTGCGAAGGAACCTAATGAGGCCAGGACTTGCGAATCCACCAGTAAAGACAACAACGACTGATGCTGGACGGACCAGCAAGAGTTCACTGAAACTCGTTCGATTTTCGACAGTTATGAGTGCCTTGGCCGAGCAGGAGATGACGACCGCAGTACGTAGAATATCCTCTGAAAGCGCGATACTCGGCAGGTCCGACCCAAGATGGAGTTGTGTGCCTGTCGTTATTTTTTGCTGGCGCGTCCCTCCTATCAAGAAGGAAAGAGAGCCTACGATGGGTGTGTACTCAGGTGGCCGGTAAACGTTGTGGGCTTGAAGGAGTGCCCATTCATCATCTTCATAAACAGATGCATCCGGCGCAAATGTACGAAGAACCGTTACAATTGCTCCACGTAGTTCCTCAAGTCGTTTACTGTTTCCAAACAGACCTACACTTAGGATGCGTTCGAGCGTCGGGCTGCCTAGTTTCGCTATTGCACAAAGCGAGCGCAGAAGGTCTCGGCTACTTTCCAAATCGGAGAGGCTTAGAGGTGATGGAGATTTGTTCATTTTTACTTGCGCAATAGCCCACGATAAGAAGCTATCGAACCAACCTCCACAACTTTCTTGCTCTGTAAGAAGTGCCATTAAAGCGGCCCTCTGTGACTTCAGTGGGACACGGCCGAGTATGGCACACAGATCATCAATCACCTTCTCTTGTCCCGCTATAAGGTCTATCGATTCGAGTATATTTCCTCTTTCGTACTTCTTCCAGTTGAGCTTGAGCCATCCCGTAGTCACAAAATCCTGCAGTTGTTCATGGATGCGGCCTCGCAAACCTGGCTCCTCACCTGAGAAGTACCAGGAATAATTTTGCTTGTTAAAATGTACACGTACTACCCGTTTTCGCTCAGGTCGCTCTGCCTGGACAAGTAGGGCTTCAAGAATCGAAACAACCTCTGGAAGCAAGGCCACGTCTTCATTCTGCATATATTTCCTTCAGCTTGGCGGCATAGTTGCGATAATCATCGAGCAATATCTCTTCACCGGCTCTGGTAACTACCAGGTTCGTACACATCTTGGGGACAAGGTATTCGCAGCGTTCAAGTGGTGTGGCAGTAATTACTTGGAGTTTAAATTGCCGGAACATATCAAGCGTCACCCCAATACGTTCCTGATCCATCCGGTTGAAGGCTTCGTCGAACACTGCAAGTCGTATCGTTGGTTGCATATGACGAGATGCTTTCTGATCCATCATGCGATACAATTGGACGAAAGAAGCTGCTATCGCAAGATAAAAGGGTGTTTGTGTCTCGCCGCCCGAGGTTTCACCCATGATACGGCTCAGTAGCGAGGTGCTTCCGTCAGTATGCCTTACCTCTATGTCATACGTCAGATAGGTACGATAGTCGGTAAGTTTCGCCTTCTCTCTCTTTTCAGCGTCACTCTCATCCGCACGAATGAGTTCTGTGTAAAATCGCTCAAACGAGTCTCTGTTCTGTTCATAGAAGCTACTCTCAAATAGTGCATTTGAACCAAGGAATTGAGATTCATCAATAAGTCGATAGTATTCCCGCACCTCGCTGGCGACCTCCCAGCAAAATTGGTAGCGGTCTCCACGGAATGTCAATGATCTGAGCGCGTCATTCATGCGCCTTAGTTCATCCTTCGCATACTGAATGCGTTCTCGCAGGTTGTGAAGAACGTGTTCTCGCAGTTCCTGGTCCGCCTCTTGCTGTGCCTGATCGATCTGCGCCATATACATAGGAAGCTGTGTTGCTGAGAGTCGCTCTTGCTCAAGCGCATAGCGGTTATGGTGAGTAACATCGGGCAAACCGGCGAACTGATAGGTTATATTGTACTCCAGCCTCAGTTCTCTTAACTTCCTCAATGCTTCGTCTGCCTGGGTGGTAAAGCTTCTGACATTTTTTAATGCGTTGGAGATAACCTGGTTGAGGCCGTCTTCCTTTCGTTGTTCCTCGAAGAGCGCTCTGGCCGGTGCCTCGGCGGCAGCATTCTTGTCGATAACTTCTGCAACTTCGTTTTCACGATCTGCTACCGCCTTCACCGCGTTGCGTGCCTTCGTCTCTAAATCTTGCCTTATACCGACGCGTTGTCCCTGTTCGCTGAGCACCTTCTTCTGCTCAATTTCATGATTGGAAATAACATTCGCAAGCCGATCTATCTCTGCCTCAAGCGTCAGAGCGATGCCCATATCAAGTGAATCCATCTCTGCCCGTAGATCTGCGATTTCGGAAAGCAAGGACCTCTCATCTGGTGGATTCTCCAGCGTTGGCAGTAGGCGGGAGAGAGCATCCTTGTAGTCAAGTTGATTTTTCTCCATAGTCGCTTGCGTATGATGTGCAGCAAGGGTAAGTAGTGCTTCACGAACCTGAGAAAGTTCTCGCTCGCATGCTTCTATTTGTGAACGGCGCGCTCGCTTACCTACAAACCAGCGTTCGTATTGCCTTGGAGACATCACCTGTACCGCCCATTCGCTGTAGTAGATGAGGTCAGGCGTGATCGCCCGATCGTAAAGCCGAACCTCTCGTGCTGATGTACATGTGATGATGGCTCCTAAAACAGAGTTGAGGTATGCACGTAGATGAGGATCATCAGTCTGTACCTGATAAGCCAGACTATTTGGGAGAGCACGCCGTTCCTGCTTGCTTGCCCGCTCAAGATCGAGCACTCTGGCATCGTGGAGTTGCACATTGGCCTTAGACCGCTCGATGTAATGTAGCACCTCTTCGTATGTATCAGGAGGAACGATGAGATTGAAACGGCGGCTTGCCAGCATCGCCTCTACTGCAGTCTGCCAACGCTCATCGGGCACTTCGACAAGTTCACAAAGAATCCTGGGGCGCGATCCAATCACTGGTTCAAGCACGGTACGTAACGCCTCAACTGAGTCTGGATAGAAAATCGACGCTCCGTAGGTTCGAAGCCGATCTACCTCATTAGAGAGAGCGCCAGCTCGTTCTTTCAGTTCTTTGGATCTGCTATTTATGGTATAGATGCGCTCTCCAACTCTCTCCAATGCTGTATTTAGAGCTGCAATTGCTCGATCAACATAAGCGGTGATTTCGACCGGTAGGAACTCTTCTGATTCGAATAGTGCGGCGCGGATCACTAAAGGCCGCGCAGGGCGTTTACTATATTTCTAAGGCCCTGCAATAGTGCATTCCTCTGTCTTTTTAGGCTGTTGGCCTCGCTTGTTTTTCTCTCTATCTCCCTTTGCAAAAAATTTTGCTGCTTCACAACATCTAACCCGTACAGTCGTTTTTCGGCCTCAGTCTTTGCTATTCTAGCTCCATCCAGTGCAGCATCAATCTGTTTAAGGCGTTGTTCGTCGACGTCTAACTGTGCGCGAAGGTCGCTTAGTTGCTGCTCAAAATCGTTTCTTTCACGTTTTGCTACCTCTTGATTAAGTAGTGCATGAAGAACCTCATACTGTGCCTGCAATTCCTTAAAACGCTGATAGCTTTTCTGGGCGCTAGCAATCCTCTCAAGTAGATCTAGTTTGTCATTGACCGCCTTTGCGGCCTTACGTAGATCACCGAGGCGGTCAATCACGTGCTGCAAGTTTTGCAGATCGAGAGTATGCGGACTTAACAACCACTGTTGCACGAATTCGTCGATTTTGGTGATGGGCTTAAAACTGAGTGCTCGTTGAAAGAGATCGAAGAAACGCCGATTCAGGCCGCCGAGTGCTTCGAGCATGTCCTCCTGGTACTCTTTTATAATCTCATAATACTTGGCCTTTAGCCGTTTCTGCAGGACCTTTTTGAGTTCGAGGCGCGTAAGTGCGCGGCCTTGAGGTATCAACAGCGGGACATCCAGAGCGTCTTTAATGATGAAGTATCCGCGCTCTCCATTTGGGCCCAACGATAAACTCGCCTCAATGCAACAACCAAGCGTGATTTTATTCTCTGTCTTATCGTCGGTAAATTCAAGCGCGATATAGCCAACGGTATTGCCTGGTCTTAACCAGCGGGCCTCAAATATCTTGCTTCGGACGAAACCATCGAGGGTGCGCTTAGATTTTTCCTGAGCGGAACTATTGAACTTGATGAGATTCAGGTCTGCAAGCAGGACGACTTGCATGGCATCCAGGATCGTCGATTTTCCAGAACCATTGTGCCCGGTCAGGTAGAGGCTATCCTGTACTTCGATTAGCTGCGATTTGAAACGGTGCCAGTTATGTAGAAAAATGCGGGTCAGGGAAAGCATGCGAGGTTCCTTTCTTCTTCCGTGTACAGATTACAAACCGTCTGTACCTTCAGCCTCTTCGCCCATATCTGCCGCTTCCATATCCTGGGGGCGTACATTGAGCTGTTCGGCAAGTCGAGCAGCTACACTCGCTGCGTTACCCGCTGGAATGACCACTTCAAGTGGGGGCAGCAGTTCGATCACCTGCTCACTGCTGTCTATTCTTAAACTACCGCCGGTCGCGACACGTATAATGGGTAATTGTTGCAATTGGGTCAAAGCGGTTAGCAAATTCGTCTTTATGCGCTTGCGGGCATTGGGCAGTTCAGTGTAGCGGTAAATTAACTCGCCCATCGTTACAATTGGATAGCGCGTTAACCTCGCCGACATGCTTTCCTGTTGTTCGGCGTAGAGCATACGAAGCAGCAACAGCCAGATGGTTGTATCGAGACTGAAGCGTTTCCTGTGATAGCCCTCCGAATGCACGACCTGGAACGTTGCACACTGTTCATGGTGGCGTACCTCCCAACCAGCTATACTAAGATATCCCGCTATTAGGTCGCCACGACGATTCAGAAATGTGTATACCTGGCGTTTCGTCCCGTCCTCGCGCCAGATGAGTCCTTCGCTCAACAGAATACGAACTGTCTCGGCAAATTGCGCTTTCTCTGTGGGTGAGAGAGCAGAGTATTCTTCATTGAACTGAGTGATATCCATCTGCCAGAACCCTTTCCGGTTGAAACTTATACAGGTAGCTATGGCGTCTCTGCCGCGCATCGAATAAGAAAATTACGAAACTCTATCTCATTGCCTTGAACCTTATCAGCGTCAGGCAACTCTTCAACGGTATAGCCAAGTGAGCCATTGCCGTAAGCCCTGAGGTAGATTAACATAGGTAGATCGTCGGGACCTGCCAGCGGAAAGTCGTCTGCTCTCCGTTCCTCGCGGTCGCGGAGCAGTTTATGTGCGTAGGCGCGTACCTGCTCACGTGATATAGAGCGAAGCATTTGTCCAAGCACCACCTCGCGTGCCGCTTCGATCTCCTCATCTGTGAGCGGGTTACTCTCTTCTGACTCAGAAGTGAATGGCTCACGGGGGCGGCGTGGTGACATCAGCGACTTGTCGTCCACTAATGACAGTTCATGTAGGTTTACAAGGGATTCGACGAGTTGCTCCTGGAAAGAATCTTCCATCTGATCTGCACCTGTTCCCGATTTCTGAGTATCGAGCAGCGCGGTCAATATTGTCCGCAGGTGTCCGCTTGTCGTACTATCTGCTGTAATCTTGCTCTCGACCGAGCGTATCGCTACATCGAAAAATTGCCTATGACGTGCGTCGATGGCGTTAAGAAGATTGTCAAGAGTATTGAAATGGGCTTGTATGTCCTGAATTTGTTCTGAGAGGTTCTGCGTCTGAGTAGTGGAGGCGTTTTCCTTTTCGACCGAGGAAAGGTAGGTGTGTGTATCCATGGTTGCCAGGGCCGCGTTAATGTTTGGTCGAAAGCGTGAGACGTGGTCCGTAGTGCGTAGCTCGTGATAGGTTCGGCGCGTCACTTCTCGAAGATATGATCCGAAGGTGTGCTCTAGAACATCGTGCGGGCTCACCTGCCGTAGAACAGTTTCGATATGCACACCGATGTTATGCTGCAATTCCTTCAGACCATTTAGCAAGCGCATCGTCTCTCGATGCGCTTGGGGTATGCGAATATGAGCATTCCCATCCCGAAGAGCGGCTTGCAATAGATCATGGATAGCGCAGATGAGGCCCTGAAGAGGGGGTCTCGTATCATGGGCAATCTCGTGAAATATGGCGAGCAACCGAAAGGCATAGTCCGGTAGGGTATACACTATTGTAAAATCGTTCTGAATCACTTCGTGAAGCCAGCGGCAGTGTGTGAGATAGCGCAATACTGCCCCCGCTCTGCGACGAATGGCATCCTCCTCATCGGAAAAAATCTCTTCGCCCAGATCCGCCGTCATATCGAATGCATTTTGTTCCACAAGTACGTCTATGACTAGACCAAGAGCCAGTTCCCTGGAGAGCGGCTCCTGATGGCGCTGGGTTTCAACGAACAGGACAAGTAGTGCCTCGCTGTAGAACGCCGCTCCTGGTGCTGCAAGAGGCGAGAATAGCTGTGTTGGTAACTTGTGGAAGAGCAGGTGTTTATTCATATTTGCCTTCCCCATCCTGACGGATGAATTGCCTTCTCCTAGTATGACTAGTATGTAATGAGTAAAACCTGTATGGCTTGTTAGCACATTGTTCCTGGATGCAAAACAGGCGGAATCAACGTTCTCTCTTTTCTTCTTCACCACCGCGACAAAATCGGCAATCAATATGGTAAACACTTCATAAGAGGAATAAATGAGAAGGACAGTACTCTCCATACCAGTTGCGGTCTACGCGAGCGGCAACTGGTATGGGATACTTCTTTTCTAACGCAAGCTTACTTTTGAGGCGCTATCTACTAACTCAATAGCGTATCCATTATCAAAAGCATCCACGAATTCTTCCTGATGGGAGACCAGAATAATGCGGCGGAGCATGCCTTTGAGCAAGCGGAGTTCGTGGATCATCTCTTCTCGTCCTTCTTTATCCAGACTGCCGAAGCCTTCGTCAATAATAACTGACTCAATTTGTCGCGTCCCAGAGTTAGTATATTGTCCAATACCCAATGCTAGGCCGACAGCAACACGGAACTTTTGACTTCCGCTGAGAGACGTGACGGGTAGTGCGCCTGTTCCGACCTCGCTGTTATACGCAATCAGATTGAGCGTTTTAGTACGAGATTTTCCTTCACCTACTTCCTCGTTTTGGCTCAGCTCAACTCTCAGCGTACCACCAGAGATACGACTGAGTATTGGGTTGGCATGAGCAACAATTCCCGCCTGAGCTTGTAGCAGAAGGTGGTTTTGTAAGCATTCTGGTCCTAACAAGTGTGCTAACCGCTTATAAAGAGAAGCTTTACTCACTGCCTCTAGTCGCTGATGCTCTAAGTTTTTGCGCTGATCACGTCTGTTTTCTAGGTCGCGCTTTGTGGTTTCTGCCTTGCTATGTGCTATGGTCGCTTCTTTATGCTGTGTATGAGTATTTTGCTCTTCTAGTTCAATCTCTGAGGTAGGCCGACGTGCATCCTGCTCGATTTGAGCCATATCTTGCGCTATCTCAATTTTTTGTGCCTTTTGATGTACTTGTTCATGTCGTGCTTTGGCTAATTGTTCATATTGTGTTGCTGCATCAGCGAGTGTTTCGACTTCAGTCTGCAATGATTCGACAAGGTTTTGTAGTTGAGAAGCTGTAGTAGCTGTCATGGTCTGCACTGTATCTGGTAATGCCGCCAGTTGGCTGGTGATTGTCTTCTGTAGTTCCTCCATACGAGCCTCTTCCAGACTCTTATCTGCTGTGAGGGCCTGTACCTTCTGGTCGGCTCCTTGGAAAACTTCTTCCGCGTTGTCGTATGAAAGTTCGGCAGTTTGCAAATCTCGATTTATCTCTTCTTGCCATTGCTCAGTACTCTTATGCGTATCCTCTGCTTTTTGAAACTGAGCGCGAACGTCCAGCACTAGTTGAGGAGAATACTCTGTCTCCAATGGATGGAGTTGCTCCAGGAAGGATTCCTGTTTGATAAGTAATGGACAGCGTTTATTGTAC
>WNFY01008620.1_pt1 | contig 10060 bp, 9 predicted proteins | sample 5400091 | NCBI WGS metagenome assembly WNFY01 (sample SAMN13153364, study PRJNA577476) | soil metagenome | isolation source: 60 cm soil or saprolite under grassland replicate 1 | place: USA:California | collected 2016-06-15 | reverse complement strand
GCATCGAAGCTGCTGTCACAGCCGAGCCTGAGGAAGAAAGCAAAAGCAAGTAGAACCTCACGGGGGTTCCCGTTATAGAACAAGGCCGTGTGAGTTTTATACTACAGCGGTTAACAAGGTCTTGCTGGCAACAGTTAAGACGAAGTAAGGTGGTACCGCGTTTCTTACTCGCCCTTACAGGGTCGTCAAATCTTTGGCTGCTTTGTAAGGTGTTTTTATTAAGCGCATCATAACAGGAGTTAAGAACATGGCGATACTACATGAGAATGATTTTAGAGAGCGAGAAGCTCGCCTGAAAAAATTCTGGGAAGATAAGCAGATTTACAGGTTCGAAGACCAGGCAGGCAGCCCGATTTATTCAGTTGACACACCTCCTCCCTATGTTTCTGCCGATCATTTACATGCCGGCCATATCTTAAGCTATTCACAAGCTGAATTTATTGTCCGGTATAAAAGAATGAAGGGATACAATGTTCTGTATCCAATGGGATTTGATGATAATGGTCTACCAACAGAAAGGTATGTCGAGAAAAAGTACAATATTGACAAATCAAAGATTACAAGACATGAGTTTGTTAAGCTTTGTTTAGAAGAGACAAAAATAGGCTCTCAAAACTATAAAAGATTATGGACTGACCTCGGTATATCTGTTGATTGGTCAAAAACCTACAGCACAATTGATCCATTATGCCAGAGGTTTTCGCAATGGTCATTTATAGAGCTCTTCAAGAAGGGCAAGGCATATCGCAAAACAGAGCCGATGCTGTGGTGTACCTTCTGTCAAACTGCGCTTGCTCAAGCCGAATTAGAAGATAAAGAAGTTACTTCTTTCCTCAATTACATTGCCTTTGATATTGAAGGAAAGAAGTATAGCATTGCCACAACACGACCAGAGCTTATTCCAGCTTGTGTTGCCCTGTTTGCAAACCCACATGACGAAAGATACAGGCATTTAGAGGGTAAAAAGGCAAGAGTTCCATTATATACTCATGAGGTGCCAATTCATTTTGATGAAGCAGTATCCCCAGAACTTGGAACAGGACTGATGATGGTATGCACCTGGGGAGATATTGAAGATATTAAAAAACTACGAGAGTTACCCCTTAAAGCAAGAGAAGCTATTGACCCTCAAGGAAAAATGACACCCATTACGGGAAAGTATGAAGGGATGCATCTTGCAGAGGCGAGAAAAGCCATAGTAGAGTTTATTCCCACAACGCAATGGTTTATTGAAGTTTTACCTATTAAAGATAAGCTTATTGCGCTGGGGAGAGAGCTCAACTGGTATCCAACGCATATGAGAAACATGTACGAGGACTGGGTAAATGGCCTGAAATGGGATTGGTGTATATCAAGGCAAAGATATTATGGCGTTCCTTTTCCTATCTGGTTTTGTAAAGAGTGTGGAGAAATTATTCCTGCCGATACGAAAAATCTACCCATTGACCCAACAGAAGATTGCCCTTCTATAGCCGTGTGTCCTGGATGTGGAGGTAGAGAGTTTATTCCCGATAACGATGTTATGGATACCTGGGCAACATCATCCTGCACACCGTTCATTATTCCAGAGCTTATTGAGAACATAGAGTTAAGAAAAGAGATTTTCCCGATTTCTCTCCGGCCCCAGGCATTCGAGATTATTAGAACATGGATTTTCTACTCGATGGTAAAGGCGTATTATCATTTCGGTACTATACCCTTCACAAATGTGATGATTTCAGGACATGGCTTAGATGAACATGGCAGAAAGATTTCCAAAAGACTGGGGAATTATATAGAGCCAGAGAAACTTTTAGCTGAGTATAGTGCTGATGCAATACGATACTGGGCAACAGGCGCAACGCTTGGGTCAAATCACCGCTTCAATTTAGAGGATGTTAAAAAAGGCAAGCATACAGTTAACAAGCTGTGGAATGCTGCGAAGTTTTGCTTCACCTATATCGAGCACTTTACGCCAGAGGCCGGAGTTGAGTACAACTTAGAACTTGAAGATAAATGGATATTGCATGAACTGAACAACGCCATTCGAGCTTGTAGTGATGCTTTTGAGAGATATGAATATGCAGAGGTAAGAACAGTTTTAGGAAAGTTCTTCTGGGGAACCTTTTGCGATTACTATCTAGAGATTATTAAGCATAGGGCAACGGAAGATAGCGCTAAATATACCATGTTTGTTTGCCTATTCAATACCTTGAAGTTGTACGCTCCTATCATGCCATTTATTACAGAAGAATTGTACCAGTTGCTGTACAAAAAGCATGAAGGGATAATAAGCATTCATAAAACGCAGTGGCCCGAATGGAACAGCAATAGGATTATGGATGAACAGGAATATAAGCAGATGAAACACTTGTTAGAAGAAATAGATGCAATAAGGAAGGAAAAGAAAGAAAAAGGGCTGAGATATAAAGATGTGTTGGATACGTATAGATTAAGGACTGAGATCGATACAACTTCCTTGATTGAAAAGTTAAAGTTAATCTTTAGTATTCAGAAGATTGACCCAACTGAGGATAACGTGAGAGCCTCAACGTGATATAATATCAAGTTATGAAACTTTTTGTTGTAACCAAACGTTTATCGAATAAACACAGTACAGCTACAGAAAGTGAGAGAAGCACATGCCAGACTGGAGCCAGCGCGACCTTCATCCACACATGCATGTCTACTCTTCTGATAACCAGGACATAGGCCACGTCGCAGAGGTCTATGAAGATTCTTTTCTCGTACACAAGGGCTACTTCTTTCCCAAAGACCGCTATATTCCCTATAGCGCTATTGCCAATGTTGAAAATGACCGCGTGCAGTTGACCATGTCCGCTGATGAAGCAAAAGATATGGAATGGGAAAAGCGGCCCGATTATGAACATCACCAGGGGGACCCGGAACAACTCTTCTATGACCGGGGTCATGGAATCTCAGACCCTTTCGATGAAACCAATCCTGACAGAACTTGAAATACCCTCTGGGAGAGGGTATAAGCGTCTCTATGAAGATTAAGAAATTAACGGGGGCACAAGTAAGACCGTCTGTTAACCTGGTAACGTATATAATTATAAGACAACTAACGGGGCAATCTGATAGAAAAGAGACTTTCATAGAGAAAGAGGCACTTTAACGAAACCCGTTATCAGACTTTATCGTATATCTAATTGGAAATATAAATCATTAAACATGCAAGCTACGGTTAGAACCTGACCTGATTTAAGGTGAATACCTGATGTGACAGTCGGGTACATTCTTTACAATAGTAAAGAATAGAAGTCAAAAAGAATGGATAAGTAATACATTCTCGGACTGTAAGAGCTGACCACGAGGCCAAGCGGAGTCCGGCAGCTGATTTTGTCGGCAAGTTTCCCGAAGGGAGCGTGGAGTTATGGCAATTGTAAATCCTGCCAGTGACGTCAGCATAGCTATGCTGACCGCACATACCAAGGCGGGGGCAATGTTTTCTCCTACCACTTCTAATGAGCATGGTTTTGAGATGGGCCTGGATACCCCGCTTATCCAGGCTATTCCAGATCGTATTACAGAACCACTTAGTGAGCTAGATGCCCCATTAGATGAGGTAGGTGACTCATTACTCTCAGATACTGCTGAAGAGAGTAGTGACATCGATGAGGAAATGCCCGGGCGTGGTCGACGTCCTCACACATCCACCAATCGTCAGGCGACAGGCGCTGAAGATGCTTTTCAGAGCTATCTGCGTGACATACGTGGTCTGGGCCTACTCACTCATTCAGAGGAAATCGACCTGGCGCAACGAGCCGGTCTTGGTGATGAACGAGCCCGGCGCAAGCTCATTGAATCAAACCTTCGTCTCGTTATCGCGATTGCACGTCGCTACACAAGCACGGGAGTTCCTCTCATTGATCTCATTCAAGAAGGAAACCTGGGCTTGATGCGTGCCGCTGAGAAGTTTGATTACCGGCGAGGCTGTCATTTTGGTACCTACGCCACCTGGTGGATTCGCCAGGCCGTCAGTCGTGCGGCCGGTGAGCAGTCCCGCTTGATTCACCTACCAGAACACGTGGCGACCCGTTTACGTAAAGTACGCCGGGTAGCGGCACAGCTCTCTCAAGAAAACGGCCTTGATCCCTTGCCAGAACAGATAGCCGCTGCCTGCAACATCGACGTGAACGAGGTTATTGATTTACTCGGTGTTATTGAGCAGCCAGTTTCTCTCGACGCGCCCGTCGATGACGAGGCACGTTATTCACTGGCCGATACCCTGGAAGATAGCACAACGCCAGCTCCCGCCGAAACAGCCTCACAACACCTGTTGGGCGAAGAGCTTCATCGCGCACTCGCTCTTCTGACTCCACGTGAACGTTCGGTCATCACCTTGCGCTACGGCATCGGTGATGGTCGCAGCCGCACGCTGCTTGAAGTCGGTAAAGAATTAGGCATATCGCGTGAGCGCGTTCGCCAACTCGAAGTAGTGGCGCTGATGAAGTTGCGCAGCACCAGCGGGAACGTCACTTTGCGGGAATGCGTCTAACATAGGGGCGACAAGTCCCTATTTGGATTGCGAGGGCAGGCAAGTCCAGCATTTGCTTGCCCTCACTTTTATTTTCTCCTTGATAACTTCTTTTTTCTTCCACACGATGGCTGTTTTGTTTTGAGAGGCAGCGCGGCCTACTCCCACACGAAATATGGTTGCCTACGAGCAGCTATGTGTATTGTCTTTCAAGGCAACAATAAAAGGTATACGGCGGCTTCCCTCTCGCCACCCGATACCTATTTGCTCATGCGTGTATCCTGGTAATAGATGTAGAGTTAACCCCCTGAGCCAATGTATAAGTTGGGTTTAAAAGGAAAATGATGAAGCACGCAAAGATGATTTCTCTTCTGGGCGTACTGGCAGCCCTGGTTGCCTTTATGTTTCTTAGAGCGGGAGGCGTAAAAGCGGCTCCAGTTATTCGCGTCAAAGCCTGGAAGGTCGTCTCCAGCCCGAATGTTGGATCAGGTAACAATCAGTTACAAGCGATAACCGCGATCACTTCCAGCGATACCTGGGCAGTAGGATCCAGCGCTCCCGACAGCAGTTCTCCATCACAGGCACTGATTGAGCATTGGAACGGCACGCAGTGGAGTGTCGTTTCTAGCCCGCAGCCAAACGGATGGACCAGCGACCTGACGGGTGTCGCTGCTATCTCTGGCAATGATGTGTGGGCCGTCGGCTCCTATGTGTCGAATACAGGCACGTTTATTCTCATTGAACATTGGGATGGCACACAATGGAGCATCGTTTCTGCCCCAAATCCTGGCGCGTACAGCAACAATTTGAATGGGGTCATTGCCATCTCTAGCAGCGATGTGTGGGCGGTCGGGAACTTCGCTGTGAGCAATAGTAGCAGTGGTCGGACCCTTACCGAGCATTGGGATGGTCAACAGTGGAGCGTTGTTCCCAGTCCGAATGTTGGGTCGAACTATAATACGCTCTCCAGTGTCGCCGCCATCTCAACGACCGATGTCTGGGCCGCCGGAATAGGGAATGGGGGATTGGTTGAGCACTGGGATGGTACACACTGGAGCATCGTGCTGAAGAAAGGCTCCGACTTCTTCACTGCTATCAGTGTCATTACGCACACGAATGTATGGGTTGTCGGTTTTGTTCTTGTCAATGGCAATCAGCAAACGACGATAGAACACTGGAATGGTCGCAAATGGAAGAGCGTCACCAGCCCTCTAATTCCAGCTGGATTGAACGAATTTCTGGGCGTGACAGCCATCTCTTCTTATAATATCTGGGCCGTAGGATATGCCTATCCCCATACGCTCATTGAGCATTGGAACGGTTCCCACTGGAGTTTCGTCTCCAGTCCGGATGGCGGACCAAAAGAGAACCTCCTGCTAGGTGTGGCAAGCGTTCCAGGCACGAAGCAGGTGCTGGCCGTGGGTTACTATTACATTCCAAATAATAACTTCGAAACTATCGGTACCGCCCAAACGCTTGTCGACTCCTATCCCTAGCTCATCTTGCCAGAGTACCCAGACTTGCCAGGCGGACCTCTTCCCCTCGACGAAATTGGAAAGCTTGTCGAGTGCCCTCTCACTTACACTCCCTCAACGCCCTTCTCACCATGTCTCATCGTGTAACCTCCGTATGAAGAGAACCAAAGGACAGCACTTTTGACAGTTAAACGCCTGCAAATGCTCTCAAAAGTGCTTATCCCTGACCGGATTTTCCGCTCTCATCCTCATCCTTTCCAAACAGTCGTTCCATCTTGTCCATGGCCTCGTCTTGCATCGAAGGAAGCACATGACCATACACATTGAGCGTGATCGAGATGCTACTATGCCCCAGCAGTTCTTGTATCACTTTTACTGGTACCCCCATCGCCATCAAAATTGTTGCGGCACTATGCCTGAGATCATGAAAACGCATCTGTGGCAAGCCAGCCTTTTTCACCAGCGATGTGAAGAGATGATGGAGGCTGGCGGAGTTCAGAAACCTGCCGTAGATATTGCAGAAGACCAGATCATGTTCCTCCCATGCTGATCCAGCCTTCAATTTTGTCTCGAGCTGTCGAAGGCGATGATGCTGTAGAGCTTCTACGACAAATGGGGGAAGCGTAATTCTTCGTTTTCCACTCGCTGTTTTCGGCTCGTGGATACGGTGACCACCCGGTAAGCGGCTTACCGAACGCTGGATGTATAAGCTTTTGTTTTTGAAATCGATGTCTCGCCAGCGCAAAGCCAGGAGTTCACCGCGACGCATACCGGTAGCCAGAGCAAGTGTGAGCATGGCTTCTAAACGATGATCCTTCGCGGCATCAAGCAGCTTTTGAGCCTGCTCTGGCGTTAATGTTTGCCTTTCATGAGGTTGGGTATTACGGGGGAGAGATGCATCCTGACTCACATTCCGAGCAATGAGTTGCCAGCGAACGGCTTGTTGCAGGGCCATATAGATTACGGTGTGAATAGCCGCTATGCGAGAAGATGAAAGGCCTCCTTCCATCTTACGCGCATAGAACGTATCTAAATCTTGCGCTGTAAGTTTCCTGAGTGGAAGATGCCCAAACGCAGGCAGGATGTGTTTATCAACAGCACTGCGATACGTGAGATAGGTACTGTGTCGAATTTTTGTCTTGTGGACTGCTAGCCAGCGTTCAAAGTGCTGTTTTACGGTCTGGTCTTTTTCTGTGATCAGCGTTCCTTGCCGTTGCTCATGAAGCATTTCATTGCGTGCCTCATCTGCTTCTTTCTCTGTGTTGAAGTAGCGTTGTTTCGGCGTTCCGTCCTCCAGGATGATTTGCGCGACCCATTGTTTTCCTTTGCGTTCCGGGCGCCGAAAAACAGAGCCAGAACCGTGACGGCGTGGCTTCCCCTTGCCACGCTTCTTGGGTCGCTGTTCTTCATTGGTGTTCTTCTCTTCGTCGGTCATGATGTTACCTCTCTGGACAAGAATACTCCCCATCTGCCTGAGCAAAACGGGAAGGTTACTTTCGTGTGTACAAAACTGGTTTACTGTGCAGCTTCCCACAAGCTGAGAGCTTCGGGAGATCCACGGGATGCGCAACGAGATGCACTCTTGGCTCAAGGAGCTTCATAGGGTCGTTCAACGCTCGTGCTTTTTCCTGGCGAGGGATCAGAGACCCCTTCGCCTTCTGGAAGCAGGAGAGTCAAGAAGAATGCTGTCAAGCCAGATTACAGATGAGTTAAAACTCGTTGCGCATCCCGTGGGGCCTGGCGTGTCTAGCCGGGGGCAACAGCAAAAGCTGCGTTGGTCGGTCAGATCCTCTTGATCCACGCGCTCTTCTGCGCTATACTGGGGAGAGCATATCGTCTTCTTGTCGTACAAGATGATCGTCAGATACGACAGAGAGAAAGGAACAACTGACTCATGTCCATACCCGCATCCAAGGAGAGCGCGACCTTTGCCATCGCTCGCATCGCCGCACCCGTCCGCGAACAGGTCGAACAGCAGTTACGCCAGGCCATCACGAGCGGACACTTTCGCCCTGGAGACCGGCTCATTGAACGGGAACTCTGTACGCTGCTTGGCGTCAGCCGCACCTCGCTGCGTGAAGCCCTGCGACAACTCGAAGGAGACGGTTTAGTCACGAACATCCCGCACAAAGGCCTGGTGGTGGCGACCATGACCGCGGATTCGGCCAAGGAGGTGTATCAAGTGCGTGCGGTCGTGGAGGGCCTGGCAGGGCGACTCTTTGCCGAGCAAGCGACTGCCGAGCTTCGTGCGCAACTGATCCAGGCCATGAACGCGATTGAAGCCGTCCTAGAGGAGGGGAACCTGCAAGCTTTGGTTGCCGCCAAAGACCAGTTTTATCAGGTCCTGCTCGCTGGCTGCGGGAATCGCACGGCAGGGATCGCCTTACAGTCGTTGCACGACCGCATTGCCTCCCTACGGACGCTGACCCTGGCCCAGCCAGGGCGTGCGGAAGAGAGTGTGGCGGAGATGCGCCGCATTCTTGAGGCCATCCTGGCACAGGACGGGCAGGCCGCCTGCCGTGCCTGTATCGAGCATGTGGAGCGGGCGGCTGCCGTTGCCGCTTGTGTGTTGGAGCAACGAGGGCCACAGCCTCTTCCCATCAGTGATGTGGAGCCGCAGGAGGAAGAGCATTCCATCGCAAGGAAGGAGCACACACCGCAATGAAGGCACAGGCACATACTGCCAATGGGAGCGAGGTGGCAGCGCTTCGACAGGCTCTTGAGAGAGAGTATGAAGCCCCGTGGTTCGGCCTCTGCGGTCTGACGCAAGGGACGGCGAGACATGCCTGGATCACCGCGAGAATGGAACGCCTCGCCTCGGCACATATGCGCCTGTGCGAAGTGGTCGGAACTGAAGCCGCGACCGCGATCCTGGTGGTGGTCGAAAAGCAGCAGGACGCAGATGCAGAGAGAAAGGCAGAGATGAACCATGAAACGGGCAGGACACCTCCAGGAACGGACTGACCCCGCTTCCTCTTCGGAAAGTGAGTACCAGCGGAGGCGTGCGCGGGCGGAACAGATCAGCAGGCCCTGCCTTCTGCTCAATGGACAGGTGATTCACGACGGTGATCAGCTGGCGATCTGGGTCATTGACACCTGGGTCACGGGAGAGGTGCGGCAGGATCACATCGGCTGGTATTTGTTGACCACTGCTCAGGTGGGTATTCGCCTCTCGACCGGACTCGCTGCCCGGTGGGAGCGGGATGACAAGAGATGAGCGGGAAAGCAACAAGCAAGAGGCGAGCAAGTGGTGCATCGGTCTGGCTGAGGGATTGGCGAGAAAAGTGAGGATGCGTTCATGGAAACATCAGCGAGCCAGCTCCAGATCGCCTATCCCCCTTTGCAGGTGAGTGAGGTCACGCGCAGATCGGTGATCCAGGCCATCGAACCAGAGGCAGAAAACGTGCTGCGCGACGCAGGGGGCCAGATTCTGCGCCATCACGAGGGTTATGTCTACGAAGAGTATACCAGCCTTGACTTCCCGACCATCGTGCTCTATTGGCCTCAAGGGACCCGTTTTGTGTATCTGAGGCAAGCCGGACAAGAAGATCGTGTGGTGATTTTCATTGCGGCTTTGTTGCCGGACTCGCGCCACGAACTGCACCTGACCTATGATTACCGCATCTTTTGCCCGTTCGGCCCGTTCGAGGAGTTTTTTACGCTGCGGGTTGCAGGGGTGCGGATCTTTGTCGAAAGGGGAGCACGCGATGAGATCGAATCTTCATGACATTGCTCAGGAGGTGCAAGCAGGGCGCACAGTTGTCACCACCGTGAAGCCTGTCCTGGTGAAGATCGAGGCGCGTGCTCACCCGTGCGGAATCCAGCTCCGGCTCCATCTGCTGGACGAGCAGGGCGGCACCATACGTCTTGAGCACGTCGTGCCGAATCTGCACGTGCTGTGTGCAGCGCTTGGCATCGACGAGTATGAGGTCTGCTGGCATGTGAGCCCACAGGACAAAGAACCAGGCGGCTATGTCCCTTTCTCTTCTTTTAGGGTGAGACGTGTGAGAACGAGCAGGCTGACACAAGGCCCCCGTATGGCAAACCAACAGCAACGGGACTCGCGCGACACCGCGTGGCAGGATCGATCCTCTCATGAGGGGTA
>WNFY01006892.1_pt1 | contig 10060 bp, 8 predicted proteins | sample 5400091 | NCBI WGS metagenome assembly WNFY01 (sample SAMN13153364, study PRJNA577476) | soil metagenome | isolation source: 60 cm soil or saprolite under grassland replicate 1 | place: USA:California | collected 2016-06-15 | reverse complement strand
GAAGGCGACAATGGAAGCTGCCTCGTCCACCATGCGCATAATGACACCACCATGCACCGTGCCACGTGCATTCGCATCGATCAATTCCATCAGCCTGCTGCTGGTACTGCGTGAGGAGGCGATACTGCGTCCCTGGGCCAAATCGACGTGAGGAAGAGTCTGATGGCTCTTCGCGATTTTCTCGAATGGGTTCATAGTGCTCTCATCCCTCTCAGAAGCTCTTGGACGAACCTGTTTCCTGGGTGTTGAAGATCTGCCGCTCAAAGTGGACAGACGGGCGAAGACAACATCGCAAATCCCGCTCCTGGTGTGGCCAGGACGACAACACTTCTTGCCGCAGTTCCGCCGCCTTCCATCCGCAACACCTTTCTGAGTGAACACAACGCGGGAAATACTTCTCCCACCAGAGTATATCACTCACTCTCAGACAAGTGGTGTTCATTCAGATTGAGGGAGAGGCCGGATTCCAGTGCCAAAAACACTTTGCCGCACATCGTGCCACTCTACGGGGGGTATCTGCTTTTAAAATGTGGAAGCAGCGACATCCTGGCGGTACCATGTGCTCGACAATTCATTGCTGGCTGAAACGGCATCTGTCCCCTTACAAGCAAGCGCAATACCTGTACGGATAAACAGGGAAGGGGAAACTTTCACCATTTCAAGAACATGAGAGAGATTATGGCAACTTCTTCATCTTTTACTCGTAGAGTTCTCTGAAACCCACTGATGATTACCCTTCCCTTGTTGTGTGAAAACGCATGGAAGTAGGAGATCTCTCATCCTTTTGTCTGAACCTAAGATCAAATGGAAGTATGGCTCTCTCACAGGGTGGAAGCTCGCCATACGCCCATCTTGCGAGGGCGCGGAATGAGCGCAGATGGAAGACCGATGTAGCGGTCAATTGAGCAATCGCTAGTGCAAGCAATGGAGATTGCGAACCAGGAGAGAAAGGACAACGGCAGCCGAAAGGTGTTGTGATGTCGTCTGGTGCAAGTAACGCGATACTGGCTGATAACGGCGAAACCCGATGAAGTAAGAGAGACGCGGGGCATGCTGGCAGAAAGCCTTCTGTGATTTGCCAGCCAGTTTGTCCGAGACGTTCTTTGTAGGTAAAAACCTTGAATTCGCTCTGCAAGAGCTATGATGGTTCTTTCCCTCAGAAAAAACGTAGGTGTGATCAAGGAACGGTGAAAAGCCAAATTGATAGGGTTAGCACTATCCCCAACCATACAGCAAGGCCGACCTGTGGCTAAACAGGCGACCCCTTTCCACGTGGGATAAGCACTCCGTGACTTCAGCGTGGCTCAGCTCAGTATACTCGTAAGACAACACACGCCACGCTGAAGTCTCTACGAGCGTACCCCACGCTCCAAGGGGCAAGCGCACGCGTCGCCTGTTCTTCACGCCACAGATCGACCTGGAGTGAGCGTATCGATTACCCAACAGGGCCTCCGGCGGGACTTAGCGGGCTAGCTAGTGCCTCGTGAGGGGGAGTGCTGGCGCGCAAGAATGCAATGTCATCGTACCTGTCCTACTGACAGATCATCCCGACTGATGGCAGCTAGTGGCTTCTGAGGATAGTGAGAGGTTGGGAGGTCCTGGTGATGGACCTCTACACGCACGGCATCACGCTTGAGCCGAAGTACACGCTGCGCAGTATTCATTGCACCGACCAGATCACGATGGGAAGTGATGCGGATGATGATCTGCCCGGTGGTATCGCGAGCGATGACGACTAGACCTGTTGGGGTGGGGTCAGTGGATTCTGTTACCATCTCACTGCTGATCCTTTCCCTCGATAGCAGCCAGATGCTCTTCCAGGTCCGCAAACTGTTGGAGAGCAGCGGTCAGAGCAGAACGCAGTTCAGGATCAGTCAACTCACTTCCTGCGGCAAGTTTCCCATAGAGCTGGTTGATCTCCCGTTGTTTTTGACGCAGCTCGGCATCCTTCTTGTTAATCGCGTGTTTCATCTCGTCGAGTCGTCGGCGTAACGCCGCAATCACCTGGTCTTTGGTTCGATCTGGAGATGACATTGTTGGCATGTGTAATCGCCTCTGTTCTGCCTCTTCGATGGCTTGCACCAAATCTGGGTGGCTCCGTAGGAACACGACAGAGACACCCGCACGCTTGGCAACCGCTGCTTTCGTGACTGATTTGCCTTCTTGCTGGAGCAGCGTGAGCGCTTCAAAGGCTGTTCGCCGCTTGTGTTCCGACTTCGCCTGCGCATTGCGTTGACACTGCTCACTGCGTGTTCGTTTGACTGTTGTGGATGCGTCCATCCCAAAAGCCCTCCTCTTTGATGGTGTTAATGACCTTTTCAGCATGGGCCAACTCCTGCTCATGCTTCTGCCGTGCCCGTGCGTAGGCAGGATTGGCACGCAGTGCTTCCACAGTGATGAGCAAATTCGTCGCCTTGTTCTCCCAAACAGGCAGATGCCGCTTGTTGGCACGCAACTTCGGACAAGTAGGACAATGAGGTGAATCAGGACATCCATCATGCATGGGCAGATGGACACAATTACCAATGCCATCAGGCAGAGGGGACACATACAGCTTGCCCACTTTGTTCTCGACCCATCCTCCATCAGCATCACCCTCTTGCCGTGCCAATTGTACCTGAGATGTCATCATTTCAGTGGCATACGTCTGTTGCTTTTTGACTCGATAGGTATCATATTTGGCCTTGAGACTGCTCAGATAGACCTTTACGTACTTTTCCGTCATGGAAAGGCTCTTGTGTCCGAGAAACTCTTTGACCGTGTAAATATCGACTCCTTGCTCGATCATATCTGTGGCTATCGAATGCCTGAACTGATGAGGTGTTATCAGATAGAGGTGTTCTTCATGCTTGAGGTGGGGAGCCAGTTTCTTGAGGGCGCGTTGGATCAGCTCACGGGTGAGGATTCCCTTCTCTGTCCGAAACAGGTAATGTGCCTCAAAGTGGTCTGGAAGCTGCTTGACTCGCTGTTGCTGACGACGAATGGCATCAATTACTCCATCGCTAGCACGAGTTGGGATACGGTGTTCTCGTCCCATTTTGGTGTTGGTGGAATCAATGCAAATCCACCAGTAGCCATCTGAATCCTGGTCGAGGCATCCCTTCTTGCCGCGCTCATCAGGTGCTTTGAGATGGGCCAGATCCTCAAAACGCATGCCAGTATGACGCAAGATAAGTAGTGCGTCCCAGAATACTGGTGCAAGGATGGAGGGCTCCTGGCCCTCTTTTATCGCTTTCTCTGCCTGCTCCAACAGAGGATCAAACTGATCAAGGACATCAGGAGGAATGGGGCGTGGAAGTGCTTCTGGTCGAGGGGGAATATCTTCTTCCCAAATCAGAAAGCGAGGTGGCCTGGGGCCAGTCCATGCAGGAGAGGTGGTCATGTACTCGAACATCGTTTTTGCTGTACGAAGTCCTTTGCTGAGTTGTATGAGGCTCAACTGACTCATCGCAGGAAGCAATGCCTCAATATGATGTCTTTGCAAGGTTCCTACATGGATATCGGATGGAAGCAATGCCAGCACTGAGTTTAGGTGATACAAGGCTCTCTGAAAGGTCCCAGCTTCCCATTGTGTGAGTCGCAGACGGAAGTAGCGTTTGACCTGCTCCCGCAGTACAGGATTGTCAATCTTGGAGAAGTTTACTTCATAGGTAGCAGGTGACACATGCTTTGGGTAATCGTGTTTGAAGCGCCGGATATCCCACACGTCCTTTGTTAGCTCTTCATCGATGTCAATGGCAGGTTCTACGGCAAGATGTGAGGGAAGATGGTGTTTTCTAATGGGTACGCCCAGTGATTCCAGCTCTGCCACAAAACGCTCGTTTTTGATGGCTCTTTGCCAGGGACAAGTATCTTTGTATCCGGCTCGTCGGCAAATCTCTGCTCCAGATATGGTGCGATTCTCTGGATGCTGGACAACCTCAAGTAATCGTTGCTGCCATCTCGGCAAATCATTTGGGGAGCGCTTAACTCCAAGGGTTCGGATTGCAGCCACAAAGCGCTCATCTTTCATTGCCTCATACCAGAGCGTATTTCCAGAATATCCAGCTAATCGGCAAATCTTAGCTATTGAAGCATACCGATGCTCCTCGTGCTGAAGAACTTCAAGCAGTCGTTGTTGAGATTGTGTCCACGGTCCCTCAGCAATGAGTCGCTCAGTCGGCAAGAAAGAAATGCGCTCTTCATGATTCTGTACTACTGCGCTGGCTGGCATGAGTTGTTCTCCTCTTCTGCTGATATCTCTCGTAAGCATGTTTGCGATCTTCATTAGTCAAATGCGTGTAGGTTTGCATTGTCGTCACGACACTCGCATGTCCCAGCCGCTCCTGCACAAATTTCCAGTCTACTGGCTCACCATCTTGCAGATAGGAACGGACGAGGGATGTAGCGTGTGTATGTCTCAAAACGTGAGGATGCAAGGGTACGCCTGATTTCTGGGAGTAATGCTGGAAGACCTTCTCCACTGCCGCTACGTTAAGCGCAGTCCCATAGGTTGACCGCCCTTCGCGGCTCTTTGCGCGCTTGTTGAGCACAATCCAGAGATGATCGGTGCAGGGGGTTGCCTCAATCCAGACCTCCGTAATGTACACATCGAGCAAGCCCAGCACATCGGTCGGCAAATGGACAAAGCGATCATTGCCATATCCAGCCTTGGCCCTTGCTCCATTCTCATTGTTCGGGCGAAAACGAATGTGAACGCCTTGTTTGCCAAATTCGAGGTCTTCCATTCTCGTACCGAGTATCTCCCCGATGCGGAATCCCCCCTCTTTAAGCATGAGGCACAACAGGCGGTCACGGAAGCCTGAAGGATCACCGTTAGGATTTTTCCCCATATGAATACTGTCGATGAAGATCTGGAAATCCTGCTCTGAAACAGTAGGAGGGAGGCGGTCTGGCTCTTTGAGCTTTAACTCCATGCGTTGAACGGTAGCTCGCCCACGACGAGTGTGGGCCAGCAGATCACGTTCTGTTAGCCATTTGCCTCTGGGAACATCCACATAGCAAACAGGGGATTCTGAGAGCTGGCTACGACGCACAAGAAAATGATAGAAAGCCCCGACTGCTTGGAGAATGAGGTTTATACTGGCTGCGGTCAAAGGACTGGCCTGGTGAATGACAGAAACACCAGCAACCTCGCGATACGGATTACAGAGCCAAATCACAAATTCGGTCAGATCTGCTGGAGTCGCTTTGAGCACATTCAAGTTCCTTCGCGAGAGAAAGCGGTAATACCACAACAGTCGGGAGCAATATGCCTTCATGGTGGCCGGGGCGCGATTCGTGGCCGCTTTCCAATCCAAAAGCGCTTTGGCATCGGAGATGAAATCGCACCCACCATCGACCAGGTAATACATTCGCCCTCGGCCTGGCACGTCAGCGGCTACCATTCTGGGGATCTTACTCACTTCTACCATCTTTCCTCTTTCGTTTCTTCACTAGTATTTGTGCTCTTATGAGGAGTATACCAACCACAAAAAAATCCTCTGAGAAATTTCGTTGTTATCGTTTTTCTCAGAAGATTTTGTTATCTAAAGAACCAGCCGGACGGAATCTATGGCAAACCACACACTGGTTCATCTGCTCTGCCATCAGCATATTCATGCCGTGACTGAACGCAACATACATGACTGTCAACAGTACAACGACCGAGATCTGTTGACAGAAGAAATGTATGTGTCCCAACAGCCCAGGCAAGAAGAGAACGAGGAGCAGTGTAGTTCGTGATGTGTTCAAGCTGGGTGCGCTGAGAGGCGCACGCCCAGTTTCTAGGGGAGGGAGTCGTAGCAATACGGCTTCCTTACCCGACTATATGGAAGTGAGGGAACGCAGGATGCCAGAAGGAACCAACGGTACACAGCCACTGGAAGTCTATTATTCCTATGCTCAGAAAGATGAGGCTCTGTGCAAGGAGCTGGAGACACATCTGAGCATATTTCAGCGCCAGAACCTTATCACAGGCTGGCATCAACGCAATATTAGCCCTGGCACAGAGCGCACACCAACCATCGATCAGCATCTCTCAACGGCCCATATCATTCGATACTGTATCCTTCTCTAAGGGTCGAATATTCGGGATACCAATTTGAGCTTGAAATATCCCTCTACATAATCCGACCCTTAGCAAAGGATACACAACCTATCATTCTGCTACTCATTAGTCCCGACTTTCTGGCCTCCGACTTTTGTTATAGTTTGGAAATGACGCAAGCTCTGGAGCGTCATGATACCGGGGAAGTGCGGGTGATCCCTATCCTGATACGTCCCGTCTCCTGGGAAGAAGCGCCATTTAGCAAGCTCCAAATACTCCCACGCGAGGGAATCCCTATCACGAGCAAGCAATGGGAAAGCAGAGACGATGCCTGGCTGAATGTGGTGAAAGAATTGCGCAGTGTGATTGCCAATCTCAAGAAGACGAGACAACCCCAGGTGACGGCTCCATCTCCGCGCATCTGGCATATTCCCCATCGTCGCAACCCATTCTTCACCGGACGAGAAGGTCTGCTCAAGCAATTACGTGATCGGCTCACCACTCATGGAACTACGGCACTGACCCAGCCCCAGGCCATTAGCGGCCTGGGAGGGATCGGCAAGACACAAACAGCCCTGGAGTATGCCTATCGCTATCAGCATGACTATCGCACCGTTCTCTGGGTCAACGCTGCTGCTCCTGAAACACTCCTGACCGATTTTGCTAAGCTGGCACAGGTTGTTGGCCTCCCCTTGCCAGAGGCTCAAGATCCTCAACAGGCCATTGCTCAGGTGAAAATCTGGCTGGCTCAGCACCAGGATTGGTTGTTGATTCTAGACAATGCTGATGATCTGGAAAATGCCAGCTCCTATTTCTCTGAGAATAACACAACGAACAGGCATATTATCTTAACGACCAGGGCGCAAGCCGCAGGGAGTCTGGCTGCAACCTTGGAGGTGGAAGAGATGGCACAAACTGAAGGCGCTTTGCTTTTGTTGCGTCGTGCCGGTATCCTCTCGCAAGGAGCCACCCTGGATCAGGCGACGGCTAAGGCACAGACTGATGCAGGAGCTATTGTGCAACTGCTGGACGGGTTGCCTCTCGCTATCGATCAAGCAGGAGCATATATCGAGGAGACTGGATGTAGTTTTGCTGGCTATCTGGAACTTTATAAGCAACGGCGCAATGAGCTGCTCGCACACCGGGGACGCTTTCCACCAGGCCATAGCGAACCGGTAGCAACTACCTGGGACCTCTCTTTTCGCCTAATAGAGCAAGCTAACCCGGCGGCGGCTGATCTGTTGCGTCTCTGTGCGTTTCTCAACCCCGACGCCATTCCTGAGTCTCTCATTACAGAAGGTGCTTCTGAGCTTGGTCCGGCGCTTTCTGCGCTTGCCGAAGATACCTATGCGTTAAACCAGGCGATTGCTGAAGTGCGCAAGTTCTCCTTGCTCCGGCGCAAAACTGAGACACAAACTCTGAGCATGCATCGATTGGTACAAGCCGTGCTCAAGGACCAGATGGATGAGCAGACGCAGCGGCTATGGGCTGAACGCGCTATCAAGGCAATGTATAAGGTAACTCCTGTGAAGGATATAACAAAGTGGCGGGAATGGCAACCCTACCTTGTACAGATCCAGACGTGTGCCATCCTGAGTACACATTATCAGGTGGAGAATACTGAGGCGGCAGATCTCTTTGACGAGGCGGCAGAAATGCTGAGAATGTATGCCTACTTTGACCAAGCCGAGCCGCTCTACCAACGAGCCCTGGCCATCAACGAGAAAGTGCTGGGAACCGAGCATCCTAGCACATCTAAAACCCTTAACAATCTGGCGCTCCTCTATAGTAATCAGGGCAAGTATGGACAGGCGGAGCTACTCTGCCAACGAGCCCTGGCTATCAACGAGAAGACATTGGGACCTGAGCATCCTCATACTGCCACAACGCTCAACAGTCTGGCAAATCTCTATCATAATCAAGGTAAGTATGAACTGGTAGAGCCACTTTACCAACGCGCCCTGACTATCGATGAGAAGATACTGGGACCTGAGCATCCTTATACTGCCATAACGCTCCACAATCTGGCATTCCACTATAGTGCTCAGGGAAAGTATGAGCAGGCCGAGCCGCTCTACCAACGCGCCCTGACTATCGATGAGAAGATACTGGGACCTGAGAATCCTTATACAGCCACAACGCTCCACAATCTGGCAAATCTCTATCATGCTCAGGGAAAGTATGAGCAAGCCGAGCCGCTCTACCAACGTGCTCTGGTAATCAGAGAGAAAGTGCTGGCACCGGAGCATAATAGTATTGCGGTGACACTCTTTTATCTGGCGAATCTCTATAGTGCTCAGGGCAAGTACGAGCAGGCCGAGCCGCTCTACCAAAGGGCAATAACTATCGATGAGCAAGCATATGGAGTTGATCATCCAGAGGTGGCGACTGATTTGGAAGGCTATGCCATGCTCCTTCTAGAAATGGGGCGGAATGAGGAGGCTGCAACCATCAAGGCGCGTGCTGAAGCGATACGGGCGAAACAGGCTTCGTAACCAGTATTGGGCATGGCGTAGAAAGCAGGCATGATTCAGGTGCTTTTTTACTTGCTGGTGTACATCAATTTCTACATCAATAGCTTTTTACGAAGTTTTTTTTGCAACGAGCGTAGGACCGCAACCCTTGAGGTTGGCCCGGTTGGGAGCAAGTAGTCGGCGTTCACGGGCAACCTCAAGGGTTGCGGTCCTACAGGTTAGCCTGGCCTCTGCAAAAATGTGACGCCTACTCCGAGAGGCTCCAAAAAAGAGCCTGATTTTGGAGCGATACAGAAGAGCTTTTTTGACCGTTTTTGTCCTCCATCCGCCTGTGAAGTCTTCCGAGAGGCGACGCTCAGACACGCCATCACTGCGCCTCTCGGAAACTACTCAGCTTCGACGAGAAAGGGAACCTCGTCGGCAGGTGACGGTCTCCAACCGATCCAATGAGAGCGGAGAGGCGGGTTGTTTGTAGTCATGTGCCAGGGGAATCCGGTCAAAAACCGCCCGATGCATACGTTTGCATACATTTTGTGCCGCAGTTGAAAAGCTCCTGGAACCTGGCACCATCGCCTGAAAGCCCCCCGGTAATGCTCACGTGGGGAGGCAAGTGGCGAGTGAGCCCGGCGACGAGATCACTTCCGTTGATATTCACCCCCCGAGAGAGGACGAAGACATGAACGAGATCCGTCTTGTCAAGCTTCTGCGCCAGGAGTTCGCCGGCTTGAAAGTCACTCATGCCCGTTTTGAGTTGGAGACGGAGCCCGTGCAGTGCGGTGTGTTCGAACTGGATGGCTGTAGCGACTAAAGAATCGTCGAGCACCCTTGTCCCAGAGATTTCCCCAGCGGTCGAACAACCGAGAAGATGGCCATTGGGATAAGCCTGTTGGATCTCTCGGAGCAGAGACGGCTCTTTGAGAAGGGAGGGACAACCAAACAGCAGCACGAGTTGAGCCGCACGGAGCTTGCCAGGAACAGTCGGTGTCCAGCCGCTGTCTTGCCATCGTAGGTGTTCTAGTTTCATCGGTTGTAGCGTTCCTTCAGTGGTGGTCGCAGAGACCGCGGTTCTGCTTGTCAGAGGCGTGGAGCAAGGCAAACGTTCCTGATTGCTTGTGTAGCACCTCTGCTGCAAGCAGAGTTGTGGAGGGCAATGGTTGTATAGCCCAGCAGTACTTTTGGGCCAAGTCTTTCAAAAGCTCTTCAAGCGCAGGGGGACTCAAACGGCGGGGAATCCTCGCGTCTAACCGGAGGTGACTGGTCACCTGGGACTCGTGTTCACTTCTCAATTGCTCTCATCGGGCAAGAATGGTAGTATTGGGAGGAGACAACTGGCGGACTGACACCTTTCATCTTTCACTCGCAAGCCGCGAAAGCCGCAGCATTCCTGACACCCCAAAAAGGTCGCGCACAAGTGGAGGTGTAAACGCTGATTGAAGAGTGGTTCATCCCACCATTTGGGGAACACTGCTTGCTTGATATTTGGTGATATACTCCTGGAAGAGTAAAACCTGTATTTCGCCTTTCAGGAGGTTGACAGATGGAAGGGTCACCTTTTCTC
>WNFY01011004.1_pt1 | contig 10068 bp, 7 predicted proteins | sample 5400091 | NCBI WGS metagenome assembly WNFY01 (sample SAMN13153364, study PRJNA577476) | soil metagenome | isolation source: 60 cm soil or saprolite under grassland replicate 1 | place: USA:California | collected 2016-06-15 | reverse complement strand
TGGGCGGATTGCTTGCCTCATATATCCTGTTTCAAGCCATTTACATAGTTGTCCCCAACCAGCACATCAGCTTTCGCAACAGCTGGCTAGGAGCATTGGTCGCAGCAATAGCATTGGAAATTTACCTGACGCTCTTCCCGCTCTACGTAGAGCACTTTCTGTCGTCTGGCCCCGCTGCGTCGTTAGGTACTGCCATATTCCTCTTAATATTCTTCTACTACTTTGCCGTCATCCTCTTGATAGGCGCTCAAGTCAACGCCTTCTTTGCAGAAGGGATAAAAGCGACTCCGGTTGACCTGGTCTCTTTGGTACACATCACCACGAGCCATCTACCAAAGACCGAAGAGGATAAGGAGCAACAGGCGGCGGCTTCTCATAAGGATGCACCTATTGGTACGACAGCAGCGAAGACACAGGTCGATGATACGGTGGCCAATTCTGATCTTAAAGCATATGCCTCAATTACTAACGCTACCGCTGCTGCGCCCGCTCCAAATAGACAAGAGCAGCAGGCTCCAGCAGCTCCTGTTCAAGAGAGGCAGGAGACAAAAGAAAAACACAAGACAAAGAAGGATCGTCCCAAACAGACCACTTCAAGAGTGTGGACCGCCATAGAGGCACTTACTGGAACAGCCCTCGCATTTGTGGTGGAACTGGTACGTATGCGCCGCCGCAAGCTACAGTAAAGAAGACATTTGGATGAACTGACTTTGCGAGGGGTTACGCGAGCGGTTACTGGCTTGAGAAAGCTGTAACCGCTCCACTATTTCCTCTCCCAGGCCAGGGTAATAGAGTCCTTCTCCCTTTTTTCACTTGACGCATCCTCTACTCATCTGTTACACTTGCTCATAATCACAAACCCCTATTATTATAAATAATAAAGGATCCATACATTTCCAAATTTGTCTCTGTAGCTGTACAGCTCATTCTGTCCATAACCGGCGTGTACCATAGGTATTGTGAGAGGTCAAGAGCATGTTAGGTGAGAGTCCCTCATTCACCGGTGAACAAGAACGTCAACGATTGTTAACTGCGCTACGTGAAAGCGAAATCTTGCGCGAATTAGCAGAGCTATTGGCTTCTTCTCTCGATCTTAAGCGCATTTTGCAAGTGCTTACGCAGCGGACGACCCAGGTCTGCGAGGTTGAGCGTTGTTCAGTCTGGCTATCAGATGACACACGCGAAGTTTTTCGGCCTGCTGCCTACTATCTGTCCTCGTCAAAGCTGCATCCTAAAAGTGTAAAGGCGGCTGATCATATCTGGCAACAAGGGTCAGTGATATTTGATGACCCGGAAATCTATCACCTGCTCAAAGAAAAAGGGATGGTTGTTCTGGACGACCTGCATGCCCGGGTAAGAGTACGAAAAGTGGCAGAGACATTTCTTGTGCGTTCTGCGCTCATCGTTGCCCTCAAGCGCGAAGGACGTATTGTGGGCATGCTGTCACTTGATGATCCAGACCAGGTACGCACATTTTCCTCAGAGCAGCAACAACTGGCACGAGCTATTGGGCAGCAAGCAGCCCTGGCAATCGATAATGCTCAACTGTATCAACAAGCTCAGACCGAGCGCAAACGAGCAGAGCGCTTAATTGAGCGCGCACAGGCTATTAATCAAGTAGCTCTGACCGTCAATTCAGGCGAAGACCTGGCAGTTGTACTCGAAATTGCCACACACCACCTGGTGCGTGGACTCAATGCCGCTTGCGGCGCGATTATTGTGCTGGATAACGATACGCTGCGCCTGGTCAGCCACACGCAACAAGAGGAGACCTTCTCCCTTAGCGAAACTTTAGGTGAATCTGGTGTCAGGCTCTCAGACCTACCGAGTTGTAGTGAAGCGGCTACAAAAGGCACTCCTCTCTTTATTACTGCTAAGCATATTGCAGAAAGCGAAAGGCAATGGTATCGCCGGCTAGGGCTAGACAATGTAATGATCGTTCCTCTTATGGTCGGCGCCAGTCATACAACATCTCCTACCCCCCCTACATCTCACCGAGCTCATTGTGTTGGCTTCGCTTTTGTCAATTATCAGGACGCCAACTATTTCCCAGGTAAGGGCCAATTTGCTTTTGCGCAAGACATTGCGGCGCAATGTGCTATGGCTATCGAAAAGACCCGGCTACTTGCCGATGTCCAGCAGGCCGCCGCCCTGGCTACAGAGCGGGCCAATACCCTCGATGCCGTCTTCCAGGCCATGACTGAAGGTATTACCGTAATGAACCAGGAGGGCAGGGTCCTGGTACGCAATAACGCTGCCTCGCAATTCCTGGGTGTGCCCATAAACGCGACAGACCAGTTGAAGGCATTTCTTAAACGCTACCCCACCTACACGCTGCATGGTCAACCCCTTACAGAGGAAGACTTTCCCCTGACTCGAGCACGCCAGGCATTGGAAACGATGCTGAATGTAGCAGAAGCGGTATCCGGTATCACCGAGATAAAAGATATCCTGCATAGCGTCCTTGAAATGGCGCTCTCAACACTGAACTGTGATCGTGGCATGGTCCAACTCTACGACGAGGAGCAGCAGGTATTTACACCGTTGTTATCTAGCGGCTTCGCGGATGACGAAGCTGAGGCAGAATGGCTGCGAGAGCAAAAGCTCTGGCTAACACCCGATTCAAATCAATACCAGGGCTTCCGCAAGCAGTTAATGGAGGGTCATGCTACCGTCATTAACGCAGAGCAGTATCCTCACCAGCCTAATCCATTCAGTCAAACCATGGTGCTTGCCGCTCCGATCACCCACAGTCATCGTCTCCTGGGGCTGATGATGTTAGATCGTTCTCCTGCTTGCCAGATGAATGTGTTCTTCAAGCGGGAACCACAAAGCCCGCTTCGTGAATTCACGGTATGGGATATGGCGGTCATTGAAGGTATTGCGCAACTGGCCGGGCTGGCCATTGAGCAAGTTCGCTGGCAACAAGAAGCGACAAATGCACGTACAAACGAAGCCGCCATGCGCGAAGCCAACGCTCTCAAAGACGAATTCCTGGCTATTACCGCTCACGAGTTCCGCACTCCGCTGACCGTTATTCTCGCACACAGCCAGGTGGCCTTACGCCAGCTACGACGGATGGGCAATAATGAAGAGCCAATACGACGTTTGAACGATAGTCTCGCCACCATCGAGGAGCAAACCCACCAGTTGACAAACATTGTTAACACCTTCTTAGAGGTAACACAGATCAATCGAGGGCAGCTGGTTATCAAATCAGCAGCAGTTGACATAGCCGAGATTGCTCAACAGGTTGTCGCAGCCTCCAGTGCGACCTCAGTTCAGCATTCCATAAGCTGCAACATAGCACCTGCTGAACACCCCTATCTATTGATGGGCGATAGCTCACGCCTCTCGCAAATCTTTGGCAACTTGATCCAGAATGCGATAAAATATAGTCCGCTGGGTGGCCCTATTACTGTCTCCCTTCGCCAATACAGAAGCGATGCTGAGCGTACGATTGAGGTGTGTATCACAGATAAAGGTATAGGCATTCCCAAAGAAGCCCTACCTCGCCTCTTCGAGCGTTTCTACCGTGCACCCAACATCCAAGGCACTAAAACAAAGGGCATTGGACTGGGCCTCTACCTGGTTGCAGAACTACTCTATATGCACGGCGGCACCATCCGAGCAGAAAGCAGCGGCGTCTTCGGCGAAGGCAGTCGCTTTATTTTCACATTACCGGCTTTAGAAAGTGATATTGACAAGAGTGATCGAACTACGGAACTGGCTTCTTAGACTCGCCCACGAAACAATGGCCCGCGAGGGGGCAGAGGATGCGGCTCATGACTACGACCACCTGGTACGTGTCATGGCACTGGCTGAAACTATTCAAGCACGCGAAGGAGGAGACCTAGCAACCATCTGGGCGGCAGTAGCTCTCCATGATATTGGACAGGCGCGGGAACGCCTCCATGGCAGGGATCACGCTTTGATCGGGGCAGAACTGGCGGGGGAGCTGCTTAGCGGTACGCAATTTCCCCAGCATTCCATTCCAGTAGTGCAACAGGCCATTCGCGATCATCGCATGACAGGCGCGTCTATACCACAATCTTTAGAGGGGCGCATCCTCTACGATGCCGACAAGATTGATTGCCTGGGAGCTATTGGCATTGGCCGCCTCTATTGCATCACCGGCCGCTACAATCAGAAGATTTTTTCTCCTGTACCCGCCGAGATCGTTGAACCCGTTGACCCACTGCTGGTACGAAGTTTACGCATGCGCCCAGATTACTCCCCAAGCATTGAGTTCCAATTGCTCTTCAGCGATATGCCCGCACGCATGACAACAGATACAGGTCGAGCGCTTGCCCAGGAGCGATACACCTACATGAAGGAGTTTTTTCTCCGTCTAAGAAAAGAGGTTGAGGGCGAGTTGTAGGAGCACAATTCATTGCGCCCCTACAGGCTAGAGGATTGAATAATTAAATGGAGTTTTGTTCTTTGCAGGCGCGCTTAAATGGACAGTAAAGCCTGTTCTGGGCTGAAGAGAAACATATTGTACAACCACGGGACCAGGATCACCTGCCAGCATCACAACCACCACACTTGAGACAGTCACATGCACATTGGCAACCGCTACCTCGCTTTGACCGCTCTCAAACGTGGCGGAACCCGACATTTCCACACGTGGTTCTGGCACGCCAGTTTCAGCAGATTTCTTAGTCTCATCCGCCGCTGGTAAACCGGGATTAGTGGCACCATCAGACTCAGGTGTAATGAATTCTTCAGTGCGATGGGTTTCTTCTGGTTTGGGTACAACTTGCAGGCGCACCTTCGTTGTACGCCGGGCCAGGCCTGGCTTATTTTGAACAGGTGCAGCAATCTCCTCAGTTGCCTGTGCTGGCTGCAATAATGTCTCTTCTACTGAAGCCGAAAGGTCCAACCGTTTCTGTGCAATACGTGAATGCCACTGCTGCTGTGCTTGTCCGTCAAGTTCATCAGACCAGGCCATCGTCTACCTCCACTTTAATATGCGACGCGCTATCGAAGATTGTGATACAAGGTGAAACACTTAAGTACAGTATAGCAGGCTGTCTCTAGCAAATCTCAAGAGTAGCACATTTGGGGCAGGACTTTTCACAAGCTCTCAAAGGGACGCCGGGGATGGTATTTTAATAATCGCACAAACCATCTCCTCAGCCGGTGGTACCAGCATACCATCGCGTTCAACGAGCCAACCTTTCAACAATTGGCGCATTTGAGCGCACGTCTGCTCATCAGCAGGCAGGATGAGTTGCTCTAGCAGTTCATCGACAGCTATATCAAGTGAAGGAAAACGCATACTTACAGGTAATTTCACAATCTCCACATCTGCGTAAATTCCCATCTCAAATAGCACATCAAGTGCATGAATGTAGCCGGGAGGCAGGCAACGCTCATCACCATGAAAGCGCCGCCAGATATGAGCAGTTAGAGCATCGATATGGTTAGCGCGCAAATAGAGGTAGCAGGTACGGCGCGTAGCTGCCTGAAGCTTTGCCAGGAAAGGGACTACCTCCTTGATAGGGTAGAGTACATGACTACAGATCACAATATCAGCGGTAAGGTCACCCGGAGCATCCTCCCAGCTAGTTTGTACGATAGTTATGTTGTTTAGTCCCTGCTCGCTCAAATCCTGGCGCAAATAGCCTAGCATGGCAGCATTTGGCTCAATTGCAGTAACATGCTCTACGAATGGAGCTAGCGCCAGGGTAAAGCGGCCAGTACCCGCGCCAACGTCTAATACAGTTGTCCGCGGAGTAACCTCGCGCTGAAGCCTGGAAAAGAAAGGATCCCGGGCAATGGTATCCCTGGTTGTACGATGAAACCCACGTGCCCGGCGATCCCAGAAATCAGCACTGGTACGCCCAAGACGAGCATAGGCAGCGTCCATCTGCTGCGCCCGTGCCTGGAGGAGCGCATCCCAACGCTCAACAGCTGTTTCCATCGAGATTACCCGTTGCCACTGCCTGTATCGGGAGCCTGCAACCTCGTTTTCAGACAATTAAAAAATTGTCCTGTAAGTTTCTCCGCAGTGCCTTGCAGGAGGCGTGCTCCTACGCTGGCGATAGTGCCGCTCACATTGACCATTGCCCTCCATTCCATTTGCGTCTGGCTGCCATCAAGGGCAGAGAGATGCATATCGCCCGACATCTCAACTGCACTACCCGGGGCTTTCCCCCGTCCCTTCACAACCATATGATCAGGCTCGTGCATCTCCGGTCGCGTTACATCGAACGTGAACTTAGCCTTTATCGCTCCGACACCTGCGCTGACAACGGCCTTCCAGTGTTCGTCACCCAGTTCTTCCAGGCTCTGAAAACCAGGTGCGCACGCGGCTACCTTGTTGACATCGAGCAGATATGCCCAGACTTTCTCGATAGGAGCTTCAATAGTTTGAGTGCCAGAAAATTCCATAAGTAGCTCTCACCTTCTTTAAAATACAAGATTTTTCTATGGATTGTGTCCAAAACAGTTGTTTCCGGGCAGGACAGCCGAAATAAAAGTCTTGACCTTCGAGATTGCTATGATGCCGGGCACTAACTGTGTTCTCTATCATACCACAGAGCAGGATAAGGAAATCCTTACGCATCTCTCACTTTTCGGGCTGCACGAGATACTCTTGTGGATTGCGGTCAAACAGTCGTTTGCAGGTAGGGCAACAGAAATAGAAATCTCGACCTTCGAGGGAAGTGCGGTGCATGGCAGTGGCTATTTCTACTACCATGCCGCAAACGGGATCAATAGTAGTAGCGGGGGCAGCAGATGTTACAGTATTTTCTGCGGCTGGTTCGCTTATAAAAATTTGATCGCTGCGCTTTTCGACTGTTGAACCTCGACGCCGGACTTGCACGAGTTCGGCCAGTATGCTGGCCGCAATTTCATCAGGCGTGACTGCTCCAAGGTCAAGCCCGGCCGGTATGCGCAGATGTGCAATTTGCGCATCCGTTAAACCGGAGCTACGCAGGTAGGCGCGACAGGCCTCCGCTCGTTTGCGACTGCCCACCATACCGACATAGCAGGCGGGACTGCGCAGGGCCTGTTCCAGGGCATCTTCATCATACTGTCCATGCGTGGCAACCAGTATATATGTCTGCTCATTGACCTTGATAGCGCTCAGGTCAGCGTGGTTCTGTTGTTGCACTGAAAAATTGATGACCGGGGCCAGGCGACTTAAGGCAACAATTACCGGCGAGTCACCAACCAGGACGAGTTGCGGTTGGGGAAGATGGGGTTCCATATAGATATCCAGCACTCCTCCACTGGTACAAGACATGGGGAAATTTCGCACGCCACTGTGCGTAATGCTCGTTTCAGATGCACCTAAGCGCAAGAGATAGGGGTCGCCCCCTTCACGCAACAGGCGCGCTGCCTCGCGCAAGACCACAGGCTGCGCACAACTCCCGCCAATCCAACCCGTCATCTCCCCGTTAATCCGAACGAGGGCCTGGGCACCAGGTTTTGCGGAAGTAGGAGCTTCGCACCAGACGACTGTTGCCAGGACAAACGGTTCGCCAGCCTGTGTAAGTTGATATGCCAGTTCAAGTATGGAGTTAGACATAAATCTCTCCCGTCCCGCTCCAGAGCAGCCGCGAGGCTGCCCTGAGAGCAGGATCAGTTAATCCGAGGTCAAGCCTTTTTCTTTGAGGACATTCCATACCTTCCAGGGTGTGATTGGAATATCGATATGGCGCACGCCAACGTGAGCCAGCGCATCGACAACAGCATTGGCAATCGCCTGTGGCGCACCCACAGTAGGCGATTCACCGACGCCCTTGGCCCCGATGGGATGATGCGGTGACGGTGTAACCGTCTTGTCGGTCTCCCAGTCTGGCGTCTCCATAGAGGTGGGGATCAGGTAGTCCATGAAGTTGCCACTCAGGATGTTACCATTCTCATCGAAAGAGATCTCTTCGTACATCGCCGGCGCAAGCCCCTGGGTCAGACCGCCATGAATCTGTCCCTCCACCACCATGGGGTTGATGATTGTGCCGCAGTCGTCCACCGCCATAAAGCGACGAATATGTATCTCACCCGTGCCACGGTCGATATCTACCACACAGATGTAGCTTCCGAATGGATAGGTGAGATTGGGCGGATCATAGTAGTCCACCGCTTCCAGGCCCGGCTCCAGGTACGGAGGACAGTTGGTATAGGCGGCAAAGGCCAGTTCCTGGATGGTCTTGCCCTTGCCTGGTGACCCTTTGACGAAGAAGCGCCCTGGCTCCCAATCAAGGTCCTCCTCGCCCACTTCTAGCAGATAGGCAGCTATCTTCTTTGCTTTATCACGCACCTTGCGCGCTGCCAGGGCCGTTGCAGCGCCGGCCACAGGCGTACTACGGCTCGCATAGGTTCCCAGGCCATAGGGCGCAGTATCTGTGTCACCATGCTCGACATCGACATCATCTGGCGACATTCCCAGTTCGGCGGCAATGATCTGGGCAAAGGTTGTCTCGTGTCCCTGGCCCTGCGTCTGCACACCAATACGGGCCAGAATCTTGCCCGTGGGATGGACACGAATCTCACAGCTATCGAACATTTGAATACCCGCGATATCGAAGTGCTTGCCAGGTCCAGCGCCGACGATTTCGGTGAAGGAAGAGATGCCAATGCCCATCAGTTCACCACGCGCACGCTTTTCGGCCTGCTCGCGGCGCAGCCCTTCGTAGTCTACATTCTTCATCGCCAGTAGCAAAGCACGCTCGTAGTCCCCGCTATCGTATGTCCAGTTTAGAGCAGAACGATAGGGGAAAGCCTCCGGCTTGATGAAATTCTGCAGGCGCAACTGTGCCGGGTCTTTCCCAAGATCGTGCGCCAGCGTATCCATCATGCGCTCGATCAGGTACGAGGCCTCGGTGACACGGAACGAACAACGATAGGCGATGCCACCCGGAGCTTTGTTGGTGTGCACCGCGTCCACGTCCACAAAAGCATGCTTGAAGTCGTAAGAGCCGGTGCAGATATGAAAAAGGCCAGCAGGAAACTTGGTTGGCTGCGCCGCTGCATCAAATGCCCCGTGGTCGGCCAGCGTATGCACGCGCAAAGCCTTCACAGTGCCATCTTTATCAGCCGCAACCTCTGCTTTGATGTGGTAGTCACGACCAAAACCCGTGCTGCTCAGATTCTCGGTGCGGTCTTCAATCCACTTGACGGGCTTCCCTGTTGTGATCGACGCAACTACCGCGCACACATAGCCCGGGTAGATCGGTACCTTGTTGCCAAAGCCGCCGCCGATATCCGGCGAGATGATGCGGATGCGGTGCTCCGGTAGACCGGCTACGATGGCAAAGAGCGTGCGATGGGCGTGCGGCGCCTGTGACGTGAGCCAGACGGTGAGCTTGCCCGTCGCTTTCTTGAAGTCGGCCACACAGCCACAGGTCTCAATCGGTGCCGGATGGATACGCGGTATAAACATTTCCTGCATGACAACGACCCCGTTGGCTTCGGCCTCGGCAAAGGCAGCGTCGGTTCCCTCACGATCACCGGTTTCCCAATGATAGATCTGGTTCGTTGGCTGCTTATCTTTCTTGTCGGGGCGCAGCAGCGGTGCATCGGGATCCAGGGCCTTCTTGGGATCCACGACCACTCGCAGCGGCTCGTACTCGACCTCGACAGCATCAACGCCATCAGCGGCTGCATAGCGGCTGGTAGCAACGACAAAGGCTACCTCCTGCATCTGAAAATGCACGCGATCCAGCGCCAGGACTGCCTCGGTATCAGCAGAGAGAGTTGGCATCCAGGCCAGCCCGGCAGCTTCCAGATCTTTACCAGTGATGACCGCTAAGACTCCAGGTACCTGCAATGCCCGGCTGGTATCAATACTTTTGATCAGCGCATGAGCATAGGGACTGCGCACAATGTCGCCATAGAGCATTCCGGGCAGTTGCACGTCATCAACATAGTTACCCTGCCCACGAATAAAGCGAGCATCCTCTTTGCGCTTGTATGCCTCTCCCAAGCCGTGCTTATTTACTTCAGTCGCCATTATTTGCCTCCCTAGCTCGTGCTACCTGAACTGGCACTGACACTTCCTCAGAGACCTGCATTTTCTCGGCAGCATAGCGAATGGCTTTAACAATATTCACA
>WNFY01037251.1_pt1 | contig 10069 bp, 13 predicted proteins | sample 5400091 | NCBI WGS metagenome assembly WNFY01 (sample SAMN13153364, study PRJNA577476) | soil metagenome | isolation source: 60 cm soil or saprolite under grassland replicate 1 | place: USA:California | collected 2016-06-15 | reverse complement strand
GCCTCGCTCCGTGCTAAAGCGTCGAAGATTCGGCGCCGGCACTACCGCGCGTAGTGCTCGGCGCCCATGAAGTGGAGTGAGACGTAAGGCTCGTCGCCGAGCACCCAGCTGTCGTGTGGTTCCGGCGGAATGTAAAAGAGCTCGCCCGCGCGCAGAGGGATGACGCGTCCATCCTCGAACGCAGCGGTTGCAGTGCCCGAGAGAACCATACCGACGTGCGCGACTTTGCAACGTTTTTCGCCGAGTGCGGGACCAACGTGCTCCGACCAACGCCAGCCCGGCTCGTAAGTGGCTCGGCCGATTGTAAGACCGCCAATGCGCACGATCTCGAAGCGACCCTTGACCATTTCTCTAATTTCGTCAGGCTCTTCGAATCGCTTGAGAATCATGTCGAGCATGTCGGCCTCCGGGTCAGGTGTTAACCAATGAAAGTGACCGCCAGGTAAATCACCGCAGCTCCGAGGAGTGTCATCAAGGTGGTCAGGAATTTCGGATGCGCATGGTGGCTCTCCGGCACGAGATCGCTAGCGCCGATATAAAGGAAGAACCCGCCGAAGAACGCGAGCACGACGCCAAACGCGCGGTCGGGAACCACAAAAAGAAACGTTGAACCAATGCCTGCCGCCGGTGCGATTGCATCGAGCACGAGCCAGCGCAAGGCCACGCGCCGATTGCCTCCGCTCCTCAGAACGAGATTCATGGTGTTGATGCCATCGGAGAAGTCGTGAGTCAGCACCGCTATCGCGACGACTGCGCCGACTGCAGTGGAGACGTGAAATGCGAGGCCGATCGCGGCGCCATCCAGGAAACTGTGGAACGAGAGGCTTCCGGCGCCCAGCGAGCCGCGCCATCCCGTCGGCGACGGCGCAGCTTCGTTATGATGCGCGCCCGGGGGTTCCGCAGTCTCGTCATGATGCGCGCCGTGCAAGAGGGCGAGCCTGTCGAGCACGAGATAGATCAGAAACCCTAGCGCGACGCAGGACAGCAAAAAGGTGTTGGAATGAAATTTCTGTCCGAGCTCGATCGCCTCGGGGAGAAGATCGAAGAACGCCACGCCAACGACGGCACCAGCGCTGAAGCCGAGGATGAGATGGAGCTTGTCCTTGAATCGCAGCGCGACAAGCCCGCCGGCAATGGTGGCGCAGAATGCGGCGAAAGCGATCAGGGCGAGGGTCATATTCGTTAACTAAGGACCGCTTGGGCTCCGGGGCAAGCGGATGCAGATTCAGGCTTGATCTCAGTGGTGCGGCTCCGTAGCGTTCGGACATGACGCGGATCTCGTTACTCCCGTCGATCTTCGCACTGCTCGCGTGCTCGGCCGCTACATCGACGCCTATCACTGACGTCGTCGGAACGTGGGGCGGCGACAACGCCGGGATGATCGTCACTGGCACCGACGTACACGTGCACATCGGCTGCACGCTCGGCGATGCCGTCGGACCAATCCGCCCCGACGCCAACGGCCGGTTCCAAGCCAGCGGGACCTACAACGTTGACGCGTACCCAATCGATCGCGGGATCACGCATCCAGCCACGTTCAGCGGACGCATCATCGGGCAGACGATGACGCTGACAGTCTCGCTCACCGATACCGCGCGTGTGTTGGGTCCGGTGACTCTGATTTACGGGAAGGAGCCGAAGATGGGGCCGTGCCCGATCTGCAGGACCCCGGGGGTTAGATCGGGGCGCGATCGGGCATCCACAGAACTGAAGCGGGGAGCGGTTAGCTGACTCAAGCTGGTTAGCTGAGAGCTTCTATACGGGCGCTCAAAGTACGCGCGAAACTGATTTCGCGAAGTTCTTACGCCGCCGGAAAAGCTGCTAGCTAAAAAAGCTGCGAAGCTTACAGCTCCCCGCTTCAGTTCTGTGGATGCCAAGGTACCGCTGTTAACCTCGAATCCGAAGCCTGGTCCAGAGGACTACCGTAGTACAAATTGCTCCGGCGCGCACGTACTGCGCCGGCGTCGTGGGGCCCTGATAAACCTCGACCGCAACGACCTCCCGCGCGGTCACAAAACGATTGACATCTCCCGGATTCATTTCCGTGTACGGTGCGTCGTCCAGATAGTACTCCACGCATCCATTCGTGACTCCGCGCGAGCTCGTGACCACGTCGCCGTGGATGCCGTAGCTCACGCGAAGACCCGGCACCTGTCTGAGGATATCGGTGAGGTAGATGGGGTGGGTATCCTCCAATCGCTCCGGACCGATATAGAAACCGAGGCCCGTTTTTCTCCGCTGATTGAAGCCGACCTTGTCGAGCGCCGCCGTTCTCCGCGCGGTCACGAGGACGGGATCCATCATCTCCAGGAATTTCGGGAGCTTGATCGTGACGCGCTGCGTTTCGCGCGACGACAGATCGACGGCGACAGTCTGCACGACAAAGCCGAGGTGCCGAGCAAGCAGGAGCTTGGTGCCCGACGGGAGGTTCCGAATGGTGAACTCTCCCTTCTCATTCGTCATCGCGGCGATATCGGTTCCCACCAGCTCCACTCTGGTGCCCACATTTGTTCGGGCGCCTTCCAGCGTCACTGTTCCTGACACTGTAGCATTGCCAGTCTTCGCTCTCGCATCGGCGGGGGAAAGCAACATCGTTCGCGCCACCAGCTCGACCGGCCTGTCACCGAGCGAGATCGGAACCTCGGCGGTGATCGCGGATCCGCGTCGCGCCTGCAGTGTCGCCTCCATTGAGTTGGGCAGCCCGCAGATCTTGAAAGCTCCCGAAGCGTCAGTGCTGTCGAACATCAGATGGGGAGTTCGACGCAGACCCAACTCCTTCGTGATATCGATCTCAGTCCATGCAATTGATACTTCGGCTCGGCAAGTATCACGACGCTCGAGCTGTCCGGGCCGACGTGAAACCGCTGCGTCAGCAGGTTGATGCCCAGCGTGTCGAGGAGGGGGTGGAATACGCGAACCTGATATGTGCCGGGGGCGAGGCTGTCGACCTGGAACCTTCCGAGAGAATCAGTCTCGAGGGCCGCTCTTCCGCCTTCGATTACGACACCCGCACCCGAGAGATATCGGCCATTGAGACTGTCGATGACCGCACCCACGATTTGCCCTTTGCCGGTTTTCGAAACGGCGGGCGCGGTCGGCGGCGTCGTGTTCTGCGCGCCGAGGGGGGTCGCAAACGCGATCAGAGGGACCGCTAAGCAAAGGCGAAGCAGTTTGATCATCAGGATCAACCTCGCGGATTCTCTAATGTATACTTCTCGACCAACCATCGCTTCGGGGAGTTCGTATGCAACGCAGAGAGTTCGTTCAACGCAGTGCGTCGCTCGTTGTCGGTGCGGCGGCCCTTGGAACGGGACTCAAACCCGCTTCCGCTCTGGCGAATAGGCTTGACACCAACCGCGCCGCCGCTCCCGCGGGCGAGCCGACTCGAACGCTGCTAGCTGACGCGCCACTACCGATAAGCGAAAACGAGCGCGCCCAACGCCGCGATAAAGCGCAGCGTCTCATGAAAGAGCTCGGCTACTCGGCCATGCTGATCGAGCCGGGGGCGAACATGACCTACTTCGCGGGGATCGATTGGGGACGGAGCGAGCGGCTCTTCGCTCTCGTCCTGCCGCAAACCGGAAAACCGGTCGTGATCTCTCCCGCGTTTGAGAAGCAAAGGGCCGAGGATCAAGTGAATGGGCGATTCGAGATTCGCGTGTGGCAGGAAGATCAAAGTCCGGAGGCACTCGTCGCCGGCGTGCTCAGGGATTGGGGCGTCACTACAGGGAAACTCGCCGTCGATGGCAGCGCGCGCACCTTTGTGTTCAACGAGCTCGCGCTCGCTCTCCCGGCAATACAGATGGCGACGGCCGAAGCAATTACCAATGCATGTCGAGGTATAAAGTCGGCCCACGAGATCGAGATCATGCGGTTCGCGAATCAGATCACGCTGCAGGCGTATCGCGCCGGGTTCAAGACGATGAGAGTCGGAATGACCCAAGCCGAGCTGGTACGCAACTTCGCGACTGAAATGACGAAGCTTGGGTTTCAGGGTGGCGTGTTCGCGCTGTTCGGCGAGTCATCCGCGTACCCGCACGGACTGCCAAAGCCGCGCACCCTCGAGGAGAATCAGGTGGTGCTGGTCGATGGTGGCTTGAGCGTTCACGGCTACCAGTCGGACATGACACGCACCGTCGTCTTCGGTTCAGTCAGCCCGGAAGTCCAACGAGTTTTCGACATCGTGCACGAGGCACAGCGTCGCGCAATTGAATTCGCCGCGCCAGGAAAAAAATGCGGCGACGTCGACGCAGTCGCGCGCAAAGTCATCACCGATGCGGGCTACGGTCCCGACTACCGGACGTTCACTCACCGACTCGGCCACGGTATCGGACTCGAAGGTCACGAGTGGCCGTACCTCGTGCGCGGCAGCCAGATCGTGATGCAGCCGGGTATGACGTTCAGCGACGAGCCGGGTATCTACCAGTACGGGAAATTCGGGATTCGTCTCGAGGACATCCTGGCGATCACGGAAACAGGGGCGGAGATGATGACTCCCACCCAGACGTCACTGTCGCCGAACATATGAGCACGATCAAGTGACGATCCCACGCAAAATCAGCCCCGAGCGTTACTTCACTCGGGGCGAAGCAAGAAAGTTTATTTAAGCAGCAGCTGTTGATACGTTCTGGAGCCGAGTGATTCGCGCATCGCTCCGCGATCGATGAACTGCTGGGCACGCTGCTCTGGCGTGCTCTGGAGAGCCCGGTTCACAATCGCGTCGGACCGGTCGGCAAGATTGTCGAGCGCGCCCCAGTTCTTGTAGACGACCGTCAGCATGACATCGTGGTCCGCCGGCGTGCGAGGGTCCGAAGTATAAATGCCGTAGTCCAGAACGATCCCGGCCGCTTTCTGCGCTTCGAGATTGGTCTTGTAGGGTCCATCCAGGTACTGCATGTACCTATCGAACATCCCCGGTTTGGTGCGGATGTAACTCACCTGAATCACCGGACCTTCGCGGTAAGCGCGCGTCGATGCTTGCGCGCCGGCGGTCTCCGTGATGCCCGATGCTGCGGCGATTACGAGACATGCGGCGAGTGATGTGTGAATGGTTTTCATGAAAACCTCCGATGGGTGGGTAACGATCGCCCCGCGACGCGGGTCCGCAGCAACCGTCCATCTATAGCATGCATTTCTGTCCGCGGATAGCCGCGGTATAGCGCAAGGTTCCAGGAGCAACATCGCGAAGAGGCCAATGGCTTCCGGTAAGGGTACATCCCTTGCTCTCTGTTAGCGTATGACTTTGCCACGCGCGATTACTGCGTTGTCGGGCGCGATTGCCGGCGGAATCGGCATCGCGGTAAAGCGCGATTCCACCACGCCCATCAATCGTGCGGTCCGCCGGCAGATTCATCCGAGACGATCGCCAGCACTGAGATCAGCGGCAAAAGGCATCAGCTATCTCGCTGGTCCATACGCGCACCCACTGGTTGCTTCCGCGCTGGGGCTTCTGATTTACCGAAACGAGGGGAGCGGAGGGCTCGGAGTGCCAGCAGCCTCACTCGGAGCGCTCGCAGTTGATAACGCGACGCGCTTATTCGTACACCAGCGCCGTCCGCCCAGGGCCGGCCGCCATCACGGACGCAGCCGGTACGGTTATCCGAGCGGACATGTGACGGCTGCTACCGCAATCGCAGTCGCGAGCGCCGCGGAGATCGCGGACCGACTCTCGCCGGAAGAGCGCAAACTCTTATGGACTGCTGTCATCGCATTCTCAATCTCGGTGGGCTGGTCTCGGCTCTATCTGGACGAGCACTGGATGGACGATGTCGTCGGAGGTTGGATGGCCGGCGTTGCCATCGGCCTCGGCTCCGCATCGCTGGTGGCCGGCCGAAAGTAGCGCGCTTGACCGTTTGAGTGCGCAGGAGCTGACCATTCGCTGGAAATATGTCTAATAATTAGATATATTTATGCCATGAATGCACACCAGCTCGCCGTCGCCGCGGGTGCGGACAGGAAGTGGCTGATCAACTCCGCCGCCATTCTCCGCAGGCGACTCCGCTACAACCCCACGGAAGCCAAGTGGTGGGGCCTGGTCAGGCTCCTTACGGAAGCCCTGAGTGTGCCGCTCAAGACTGCCGGCGCCGCCGCCACTGAATCCCTCGAGGCTCGCCCAGCCCGCCGCGTCACCGTAGCCGCCGATCCGACGCAGTCGGCCGCTCTCCAGATCGATCTCGACCGCTATGAATCCATCTTCCTGGCGAATCTATCCCGAGCACTCGTGCACGAGACGCCAAAGCGCAGAGGGCGTCCATCACGCCCCGAAAAGCGCCACAACGCGATAACCGCGGCGCGGAAGTATGGCGTCGACCTCGGCCTCGTCCGGTCGGCCCTCGAACGCACCCCAGCCGAGCGACTGGCAATGCTCGAGGCAAATGCGCGCTTCGTTCGAGAGATGCGAAGGAAGGGCAAGTGAGCTTCGCCTCGATGCTCGGTGGACTCATCGAAAACAAGGTGCGTTTCGTCGTCGTTGGCGGACTCGCTGCCGCGGCGCACGGGTCCTCTCGGGTCACCAATGATCTCGACATCTGCTACGATGCGCTCGATAGCAAAAATGTCGAAGCTCTGGCGACAGTGCTCGCTGACTGCACCGCACCCTTCGTGGCGCGCCGATCCTCACTCTGACGACAGGCGAGGGAGACATCGACGTCATGGATCGGATCGCCGGAATCGGTGACTACGCCGAGGTACGGAAGCATTCCGAGAGGATTGCGGCGCTCGGAGTGCATTTCCGCGTTCTCGACCTTCCCTCTCTCATCAAGGCCAAGCGGGCAGCCGGCCGGCCCCGCGATTTCGAGCACCTCCCTGAGCTCGAGGCGTTGCTTGCGCTCCGCAAGAAGGCGCGGTAATAAACAAGGTCAACCCACCCGCCTCCCTCGACTTCCCGCCAGAGGCCCCCATGCGCAGTCTCCGCGTTCTCGCCAGCTCCCTCATCACCCTATCTATAGTAGCGGGCCTTTCCGCACCGGATCTGGGTGCGCAGGACCTCAAGGCCCCAGTCGCGACGATCAAGCCAACGGTCGACACGCTGCACGGCGAAGTTCGCACCGACAACTACTTCTGGATCCGCAACAAGTCCGACCCACAGGTGATCTCGTACCTCGAGGCCGAGAATGCCTATACCGCGGCGAAGATGAAGCACACCGAGGCGTTGCAGCAAAAGCTTTACGACGAGATGCTCTCGCGGATCAAGGAGACCGACGTCACCGTCCCCTTCCGCGAGCATGGCTACCTGTACTGGAGCGCAACCGAGAAAGGGAAATCGTATCCGACTTTCATGAGACGCAGAGCGACGGCCGGCGCTCCGGATGAAATCGTCATCGACGCTAATGCACTCGCCGCGGGCAAGAAATTCAGTCAGGTCGCGACAATCGAGGTGAACCCGGGCGGAACGCGCGCTGCCTACCTGCACGACACGACTGCCCTTCGCGTCTATACTCTCTACGTTAAAGATCTCAGCACCGGAAAACTGCTCGCCGACTCGATTTCGCGCGTAGTACCATCGGTCGCCTGGGCCAACGACACCGTTTTCTTCTACCAGAAAGCAGATTCCGCCCGCCGACCCGACGCAGTCTGGCGTCACATACTCGACACACCGCAATCGAGCGACATCGAAGTATTTCACGAGAAAGACGTTCTCGACAACGTGGGCGTGCAACGGTCGAAGAGCGACAAGTTCATAATCATCACCGATGATGGGTTCACGTCATCGGAAGCACGCGTCATTCCAACAGCGAATCCTTTCGCTGCACCTATCATCGTCGCGCCGCGCAAAGCGAACGTCGAGTACCAGCTCGATCACATCGACGGCGCCTTCCTTCTCACCACCAACGAGGGCGCGCAGAACTTCAAAGTGATGCTCCTTCACGACAGTGAGATCGGCAAGGGACGGTGGGAAGAGTTTATTCCAAGTTCCGATTCAGTGTTCATCGAGTATCTCGAGCCGTTCAAGAGAAATCTCGTTGTTGTGCAGCGCTCAGGCGGATTGCGGCGGCTGCGGGTGATGAATCTCCGAGGTTTTGCGCTCACCGACCACTACATTGTCTTCCCGGAGCCAGCGTACGCGGTAAATCCGACTGGCAACGCCGAATTCGATTCGGATACGCTGAGATTCGTCTATCAGTCGCTGGTGACCCAGCCGACTACTTACGACTATGCGATGTCGACGAGGCAGCGAGTCATCAAGAAGAAATTGGAAGTTCCGGGATTTGATCCGACGAAGTACGAAGTAAAGCGATTCATGGTGACGGCGCGCGATGGCGCGCATGTGCCAGTATCGATGCTCGTACAGAAGGGATGGACGCAGGACGGTTCGCATCCGCTGCTTCTTTACGCGTACGGCTCCTACGGGGCGACGACCGAGGCAGGATTCAATTCGGGAGTGCTGAGTCTCGTCGACCGCGGCTTCGGCTACGCCATCGCGCACATTCGGGGCGGACAGGAGATGGGCCGAGCTTGGTACGATCAGGGAAAGATGATGAACAAGAGAAACACGTTCAACGATTATGTTGACGTCGCGCAGTACCTCGTCGACAACAAGTACACCAGCAAGGACAAGCTCATCGCGAACGGCGGTAGTGCTGGCGGATTGCTAATGGGCGCAGTCGTGAACATGCGTCCCGATCTTTTTCGCGCGGTCGTCGCCGATGTGCCGTTCGTCGACGTCATCAACACGATGATGGATGCGTCGATCCCGCTCACTGCGCAGGAGTGGCAGCAGTGGGGCGATCCGCACGATTCGACCCAGTATGCCTACATGAGGACGTACTCGCCCTACGACAACGTGGCGCGGAAGGCGTACCCGTGGATGCTCGTCACGACTTCGCTGAACGATTCACAAGTCGGGTACTGGGAGCCGACGAAGTGGGTGGCGAAGCTGCGCGCGATGAAGACCGACAACAATCCGCTCTACATCAAGGTCAACATGGCCGGCGGTCACGGCGGATCGTCGGGGCGCTATGACGTACTGCGTGAGAGAGCTTTCCGGTACGCGTTTATGCTCGACGCGGTGGGGATGGCTCAGTGACTGCGCGGGGTTTGGAGTATTGCGCTAGCGGGGATCCACAGAACTGAAGCACGGAGCCGCAAGCTTTGCAGCTTCTTAGCTGCAAGCTTTTCCGGCGGCGTAAGGAGTCCGCGAAACTAGTCTCTCGCACTCTAACGCCAGTATGGAAGCTTGTAGCTAAACAGATTCAGTAGACAGCTTGCAGCTCCTGCTTCGGTATTGTGGGTGGCAGCTACGCGCTGAAGACCTCTCCCCGCGTACTCGCCCATCTATTGAGGCTGGAATGGATCACGCTCGACGTGAAGCTCGAACTCCGCGTCCAGCGCTGCTCGGCGCACTCGCCACGTCGAGCGCATTTCCGGCTCGCTTCGAATGTGCAGATAGCCGGGCGATACCAACTCCTCAGCGCGCTCCACCTCGATCAGGACGACTGCCGCCACGGGGTAGGTTGCGCCTTCCTCTCCGAATACGCGCCGAGTAGCCTCGACAAAAACATCGTCGCCGCGGTGGAGAGCGGCGCGACCAAAAAATCTGTAACCGCGCCGCGAGAGTTGCTCAACGACGTTGAGCTCGATCTGCGGATTGCTTTGCAGGTTCGCGCGGGTCCGCGGCGACGCGATGTCCAAAAAGAACAGGTGGTCGTCGTCCCAAACGCGGATTGTTCCCTTCGGTGAAAGATTCGGTCGTCCATCGAGCGTCGCCGTGGCCACAAAGCAAAGGTGCGCTGCGTGTATTATGGCGCGCATGTCCGACGTGATAACGCTCATTGGGTTGAGGCTAATCGGCATTTCGGCGCCCAACAAGTCCTCTCCGCTAGCGCGTGAGTCCCGACTATGCGAGCGCACGTTGCACGATCTCCTGTGCTTCAGATTGAATGCGCCTCAGGTGCTCGATGCCGCGGAAGCTCTCCGCGTACAACTTGTAGACATCCTCCGTTCCCGACGGCCGAGCGGCGAACCAGCCGCCCTCGCTCATGACTTTGATTCCGCCAATCGGGTCGTTGGTGCCGGGCGCCGTAGTCAGAATGCTCACGATCTTCTCGCCAGCGAGCTCTGATTCCTTGAT
>WNFY01022390.1_pt1 | contig 10069 bp, 8 predicted proteins | sample 5400091 | NCBI WGS metagenome assembly WNFY01 (sample SAMN13153364, study PRJNA577476) | soil metagenome | isolation source: 60 cm soil or saprolite under grassland replicate 1 | place: USA:California | collected 2016-06-15 | reverse complement strand
CGGTCAGTCTTGCAGCTGAGTGGAGCGGAGAGTGTCGTCGACGTCGGGGGGACCGACAAGTCATGGTGGTTCACGGCATGGAAGGGCGTGCTCGTGCGATGCAACCTTGATCGGGAGGCGGCGAGCGCCGGGCTCCGGGTGATCGCGGATGGTTGCGCTCTTCCGTTCAGCGACCAGGCATTCGACATCGCGTTCTCCAATTCGGTCATTGAACACCTCACTTCGGAAGCAGCACAGGCGCGCTTTGCTAGTGAGTTCAGAAGGGTCGGACGACGCTACTTCCTACAGACACCCAACAAGTGGTTTCCGATCGAGCCGCACTACTTGTTTCCGTTGTTTCAATTCCTCCCCGTTGGATTGCAACGGTGGCTTCACACTCACTTTGATATCGGCACGTTCAAGAAGACTGACCCCTTCGGAACGATTCGACTAATGAACAAGGCGGAGCTCCGCAGGCTGTTTCCTGGGGCACATATCATGCCCGAGCGGCTCGGGCCATTTGTGAAGTCGTGGTACGTTGTCTATTCGGATGATGAAGGGAAGCAAACAGCCGGCTGGACATGAGCGCCTCCAGGAAAAGGCTCTCTTAATGCTTGAGTGGAAGCTAGCCACCATCGTGGTGGTGAGCTGTAGATTGGAGCGGGACACGCGCACATCGATGGAGGCTCCTTGCCGGAACCCACTGCCCAATCTGCCGACTCAGCGCTCGACGCGGCATTGAGTTGGGGAGGAGAGGTGATCGCTCTCTTGCTGACGGCGAAGAAACGCGTGATCACTCTTGTCATCGCGGGTACCGCAGTTGGAATAGCAACTGCCATCGCAATTCCCAGCGAGTACACTTCGTCCGCCACTTTCTTTGCTCGGGGTTCGACATCACTTAATCTGCCAGCGGCTCTTCAAGGAGCTGCCATGAGCCTCGGGCTCGAAAGAGGAAGCGACTACTCTCCGAAGTTCTACTCTGACTTGCTCACGAGCCGACCCGTCCTGCTGTCCGCGATCTTACACGACTACCAGGTACCTACGGGCGAGGGTGGACGTCCAGAGAACTATCTCGCGATCCAAGGATTCACCGAGACTCCCCGTGCTCGCGCCCTCGAAAGCGCGATGAAACATCTCGCGAAGCGAGTCGCTGCCAGCGCCGACGTACGCACGAATTTGATCACGCTTTCGGTCCGCGCGCGTTCGCCACAACTTAGCCGTGACATTGCGGATCAACTTCTGAAGGCTCTGGATTCGCTCAATGTAGGGTTTCGTCAGAACCAATCGCGTGAGTCAAGAGAATTCTACGAGTCAAGGGTTCTGCAATCGCAGAGGGAGCTTGATTCGGCGGAAGGGGCAGTCCGCAACTTCCTGCAAACAAATCGCGTTGTTACCTCTCCAGCCTTGCAATTCGAGTTACAACGTCTACAACGTGAAGCGGAACGCAAGAACGCGGTTTACACAATAGTTGTTCAGCAGTACGAGCAAGCCCGGCTACAGGAAGCCCGCAATGTGCCGACCTTGACGGTTCTATCGACCCCGTTTGTCCCTGTGAAGAAGTCCTTTCCACCTCGCCGGTTGATTGTCGTGCTCGGTGCCATCGTTGGTCTGGCCCTGGCATGGGCTCAACTGTCGCTCACCGAGGGAGTGCGTCGTGTTCGCCAAGAGGACCCGGCCAAATGGGACTCGATCCAGAACGAGCTTCGTCGGGTTCGATTGACAGAACCGAGTTCCTGACGCTCCTCCAGGAGCACGCTGCTCACGTCACTGCGGCGCGTATCGGCGAGCGGCAACCAAGGCGAGAAGCAGTATAGGATAGCAGGTGCTCGTAACCGCCGTTGTATCCATATCCCATTGGCCCATCTGGGCATACACCACTACCACTGCTACGACAGCCAGCACGATCGCCCGCACCGCTTCGGCGTTATCAAGGGCGAGAAAGCGACTGTCAACACAGCCGAGAAAAGCCCCGTAGATCACCGCACCGACAAACGCGCCGAGCCATCCGAAGTTGATGAAGAGCTCCCCGTATAGGCCTATGCGCTGAGGTGTGTCTTGACCCATCTCGCGGGCCAACGCAACCGCGTTGCTGTTTGCATAGACCGCGGCTTTGTCCACCCCCAATGCAGACCACACTGCACCGGGCAGCATGGGCACAACAAGGCCGCCCAGCGTGCTACCATGAAGTAACGGGTGCGCTCCCCCGGAGTAGTGGTCTATGCTCCAGGCGAGGTCCCGAAATTCGAGAAGAGTCCCGTAGGCGACCAAGCCAGCTGGGCCCAATACGTCGATCGGTGCTTTCTGGTAACGCCAGAATCCAATTAACGAAAGGCTCGGCACTCCCACCATGAAGGCGATTACCACGACGCGCAGCGAAACCCGTTGCCTCGCTTGATCCCAAAGTAAGAAGGTAGCTGCTACCGGCAGCGCGATGAAGAAACGGTTTCCATAAAGGCTCGCGCATGCGATTCCAGTCAGTCCAGCAACCCACGTGAGCCGGTCGGCGCGTCGCGAGCAGATTTGAGCAGCGGCCATAAGTCCGACAAGAATCCCCAGTTGGACGGACAGTCGGTGCCAAACGCCTAGGATCGCCGGCAACTCCAGACGCACTGACTCTGGATCGCCGGCGAACAGCGCTATGTAACCGATCCGGGTGATGCTGACGTACGTTGCCAGCATGCACACCCCTAGTAGGGCAAAGGTTAGCACGCGTAGGCGTCCCCAGTGCCACACGAACTGGCTTCGCCGAATCGGCGGCGCTCGTAGGCTCGACCACAACCGCACACCCATGCAACCAAGAAGACTTAGTACAGTGCACACTGCCACAAAGAGAGCGGCACGCTCGATCGACACGCGATAGCTTGGGAACACCTGCGTCGTGGCCCAGTAGCTCCCCGAGCCTAGCACCGTCATGAGGAACCCGAATACGACAGACAGAGTGGGAATCCGGCTCAGCGTATATGGGGGACCGACGCCGTAATACAGCACGATGAGGTTGAGCCCCCACACGGCTAGCGCCCAGAACGCTAGGCGCCACGAGGACCAAGCCGCATCGAGATCGGAACCATATACAGTCACTACGACAAACTCGGTGAGCCACAGACCGAGTGCGACGTACCAAGGGACCCGCCAGGGCCCCAGATTCACCACGTCGGTTGCGGAGCGCAACTGCCTGATGCGCAGTCCTCCTATTTCACAAGATCGTCAAAGGGAAGGGCTGACCCCCTTCCAACCCGCCAAGGTATCCTATAGGGCTGGCAACACCTTGACTAATTCAACGGGTACGATTCATCTTGGGCGACCGAAACGCCAGACCCCAGCTCCACCCGAAGCCCGTATAACCTACGGGCAACGAATGGTGCTCGTGGCTGGCTCGGGAGCTGGTTCCATCACGCTAGTGAGTTGACGCGGATCCCCGGTTAATTGGTCCCGGTTTCCTGCGGGTCGCTCTTCTCGGCGCCAAGCTCGACGTCTGCAGGTTTCCATCCTTTGGACGTTGCCTTGCCGCACCTCTGTCGGCGCGGAACGACCGCGAGTCCCTTCCGTCGCGAGGTTTCGCCCATGCTTTCAGCGTACGTCGATGCGCAAGTCTCTCCGCCTTGGCCCCGCAAGACATGCAGACCTCTCCTATGCCGACGCTCGGGGCGGAACGTGGCACATTGAACCGATGACTAGGAGCACAGGCCCCCGTGGGCGAGTTCTGGCGCGTAACGCAGTCATCAACCTCTTTGGGCAGGGGTTGCCCCTGGCCATAGGCGTGGTCACCGCCCCGGCTGTCATACGCGGTTTGGGAGCCGACCGATACGGAGTCCTTGCCATGGCAGGGTGCTGAACATCCCTCTCGACCTCAGGCAGGAGGCCCGCTCCAGTTTCTATATACTCGCACTATCCATTCCTTGCGTGTTGGTGTCAGGCTCATTCAGAGGCGTACTGGAGGCGGCGCAACGGTTCGACTTGGTGAATGCAGCAGCAGCGCCGCTCAGCACGGCCAATTTCCTCCTGCCCTATCTAGGAGTGCTGCTCCGTTGGGGCTTACCGGCGATCGTAGCGGTTCTCTTCGCATCAAGGGCAATTGGTGCCCTCGTCTTCTACGCACTGTGTATCCGACAGTTTCCATCCCTCAAAGGAATCCCTCGCTTTCGAATGAGCGAGGCGAGGGTGCTACTCACCTTCGGAGGCTGGATCACGGTCTCCAGCGTAGTCAGTCCAGCCTTGGTGTACCTCGACCGCCTTATGCTCGGGATCCTTATGACAATGGCTGCAGTGACTTACTACGCGGCGCCCTACGAGATGGTAACGCGGTTGCTACTGGTCCCCTTCAGCCTCACAGCCGCCTTGTTCCCGGCGTTTAGCGGTCTCCACCAGCAACGCGACGCTGCGGTCCTTGAAAGGTTAGTAGGCAGTTCAATCAAATTCCTACTCCTCCTACTAGCGCCAATCGTAGTGATTCTGCTCGCGTTCTCTCGAGAAGTGCTGAACGCTTGGTTGGGCCCTGACTTCGCCCGCCAGAGTTCTCACGCGCTCCAAATCCTGTCGCTCGGGGTGTTTGCCAACTCGGTCGCCCAAGTTCCACTCGCACTCATCCAGGGATCCGGCCGGCCCGACGTCACTGCAAGAATCCATCTCATCGAACTCCCCCTTCAAGCTTTGATCGCGTGGGGCCTTGTACGACTTTGGGGAATCACGGGCGCGGCAGTCGCCTGGTCTGCGAGAACCACTCTCGACCTGGTCCTCCTCTCCTTTGCCGCCGTGCGAGTGACCTCAGTGTCTTGGCGGAGCCCCTTCCAGAACGACCTTCGCTCAGTCTTGGCATGGCTCGCAATCCTCAGTGTGGCGGCCACTGGCTCTCAGGTTCTCATTCAGAGCTTGCTGCTACGGCTTGTGAGTATGGGTCTGTTGCTTTCGACCGCCGGGATCGTAGCGTGGTTCTACGTACTTAGCGACGGAGATCGAACTCGAATCACTCAACTGCTTCCGCAAGCCCTAACAAGGTGATGCCTGGAACGCCAAGACGGGCATTAGAGCCCGGTGGACGAAACTAGTCGAGCGAAAACCTCTGGACTGCGAGCTTGTGAGAACGCAAAGCGTACACAGTTCCACCTCGCACGTTTCATGACGCACGCCCGCGGGGATCTCCGAACTAAGCACAGCAGCGCCCACATGGCCGACAGGAGGGATGACCAGAGGAAACCTGCCACTAGGCGGACCATCCACTCCCACAGCCGTCCGTAATAGCGACGGAAGAACGTGTAATAGCCTGCGTAAACCGTAGGGACAACCGTGGGATAACTCCTACTCAGAGTGGCACTGGCGAGGTGTGTAAGAGACAAGCTCGGCAGAAGCACGAGTCGTCCCACTTGCCGTAGGCGAACACTCCAATCAATGTCGTCTGGCGCGAGAAAATACACCTCGTCCAAGAAACCAATAGTCTGTAATGCTGATCTCCGCGCCATAAAGCAGGCTCCTGTACCCACTTCGATGTCGATAGGACCTCCATCGCCAGTCGGCAGCCACGGGCGGTCAAATGCACCGAACCGAATGGCCCATCGCATCGGTACAAATCGATCTAAACGGAGCTGTTCCACCAAGAACGACGCCGGCGTGAGCCGACCGCGTACTCCCATCTGGAGCGAACCGTCAGGATAACGGAGCACGGGACATGCACCCACGACGTCCGTTTGCGCATCGAGGAAGCTGACCATGCGGCCAAACAGATCGCCACCGAGAATGGTGTCATCATTAAGGATGACGGCGTACCGACCCCGCGCGGCCCTCAGGGCAACGTTGTTGTTCTGCGAGTAGCCTCTGATTCCGCTCACCCGATGAATCACCACCGCCGGGTACGCCCGGGCAATGTCTGCGAGAGCGTCCGGATCGTAGTTATGCGCAACGACGTGAATTTCGTAAGTGATTGACACGGTGAACTTGATGATCGTAGCTAGACACTGCCGCACGAGATCCGCACGGTTGAGGCTGACGATGGAAATGGATAGATCGGGAGAGGGCGAGTGCATTCACGAATCATCGAGGAACCTACTCAGTAGTCAACCATTAGCCCCCAGTCAACCCTTAGCCCTCTTTCGCATCGTAGCGCGGTACACGCCGATGACCTCGTTCGCTATCCTCGCGCCGTCGAGTTGCTCCCTGACGGCACTCCCGTCCACGCTTCTGACACCACTCAGGGCTTCCCACAAACCCACGGAAATGGCTTCGACTTCTCGAGCGACTTGCTGGCAGCCAGGGGCGAGTGCAAGCCAGCGCCAGGAGTCGCCGGCATCCACCGATACAACTGGCACATCACAGCACAGTGCTTCCTTCACGACGGTCGGTGATCCTTCCCAGTCCGAAGTAAGGAGGAGGCAATCAGCAGCTCGGTAGTAGTCCGGCATCTTTTCGTTGCCAACACCTGTCACAATCATGAGTTGTACCTGTGCGTCTCTTTCCCGGAGTAGGTCAACGGCCGCCTTAGCCAAGTCAAGCCTCTTGCGTATCTCAGTCGGTGTGCTTGGAAACAAGACAATCTTGGCGTCCATCGGCAGTCCAAGTCTTTGCCTAGCCGTGCGGCGGTCGCCCGGACAAAAGCGCTTAACATCGATGCCGCCAGGAATCACTTGTGCTCGTGCTCTGTCACTCGGTCTGCGGAGCATGCCCCGGAGCTCGTGGGATACGCATATGAGCGCCGCGGCACGCCATGCGGCGAACTGCGACGCCCAGCGAGTGGCTCGACTCTTGAGAGTGATGCCACCGCGTTTGGACGGGGTACCGAGGAGGTCGTCTCCCCAAAACGTGATCACCAGCGGAAGGGGATGGAAGGCCGCGACAAAGCCCGTTAGCCCATAGTGCGCATGAACGAGGTCAAACTGGCCTTTGCTCAGGTGCCACCGGATTTCCCTGATGCCGGAGAGGTATGCCATTGCGGTTGCTCGACCATTCACGAACACCACGTCGAGGTCCACGCCAGCGGCGGCGAGAGCCTGGACTTGCGCCTCGACGAAAACGCCGTACACGGGATCTTGATCAGTAGGGTACATGTTTGTAACAACCAGTACCCTTGGAGCGGAAGGGGCAGAGCCGGTTACGCCTGTTTTCAAAGCATTGTCCCCGAAGCCGTGCTCTGACCTTAGCGAACCAGATCTGTTATCGCTGGGTCTCAACGCTCACCGCATTGTCACGGTCGCGATGGCTAATGTGTAGGGTCCTCCATCGTCTCGACGAATGAATATCACCTCGTCGCCAACAACAGCGCAGTAATAGAGGTTCGAGAACCCTGCGCCAAGCACCTGTGTCTCGACCTGCCAGTGCTCGCGGTCTGTGCTGACAGCACTCCAAATACCACTTCGGCTGCCTACCGTTCCCCGACCATCGGCGGTGAACAACATACGCCACAAGCCCGGCCCAACCTGGCGAATGGTTGGGCTGTAGACTGACCCCTGCCACCCTACTGGCATGTCACGGGTCGTCAAGACCGGGCCGATGTAGGTCCATTGGAGTTGGTCGGATGAGCGCCACTCCGTGATCTGCCAGGTGGCTGTCGCTGGCGGAGTGATGTGCTCGAACGTCCCCACGATCATCCGCCACTCACCGTCAGGGAGTTGATCCACGCTCATGCCCTCGCCAGCAGGCCAAGGTGGCTGACCTAGGACAGCCGTGCCACCGTTGGACAGCCTCACACCAGGTTCCTTTGTCCAAATCCGCCCGTCACCGGAGACGGCCGAGAACACCTGCCAGCCGTAGCACTTGTTACTCCCAGCCGCATAGAGCATGCGCCAGCCAGGAGCCTCCAACCGAGGTACGATCACCATGTTCTCAATCCCCGACCCCTGCGGGCTGCAGATGTCGTCATCGTGCTGTACTATCAGCGTATCGTGTCGAAACCGGTTCTCTCCTAGCCAAATCAGCCGGTGGAGGTCGCCCCGCGTGTATCCGCTAGAGTCCCGAACGGCAGACCAAGCCGTGTAGTAGACCTCAAGTTGTCCCTGTTCATTTAGACGCGCGGACGGCGCCCACGGACCCGCCGCTCCAGGCAGGGAATCCACTGAAATAATAGTCGAACCCACGGCTCCGCTCGCAGAAGGTGCCGCCGCGATGACAGCAGGGATTCTTACAACCGCGGACCCAAGCCCGAAGGTCAGCGTGTCGCTCCCAGACTGTTGAACGCGAAGGCTGCTGCACGTCGTGCCGACCACAGTACCAGCGACGGTGCCCATAAGAGTTGGATCGCCCGAAACGAAGTATCCATTCCGATCAAACGCCTGACAGGCCACCGGAACCGACGAGCCCACCGGCAGTGTGACAATTGGTTTACCAATCGTAACTGAAGCGTTGATGCTGGTCGGGACCTGATTCACTGCTATAACAACTTGAACGGGAAGCCCTGCAACATTGAATCGCGCTTGTGTCGAGCCATTTGCACGAGAACGCACGGTCGCGCTGTCTAACTGTTGCGCCAAGGTAGTGTCCGCAATGCTCAGCCCTTGTACCTCGCTGCTCACCGGATATCCGAGCGAGTCCAGGGCCACGGCTTGTACGACCTGGGTCTCACCCAGTGCAACGAACCGTAGCGTGTCGCTCGACATTACCACCCGTGTTGGTCGCTGGGCGACCCTCACAAGAATGGAAGCAGTGTCGTTGCCGTATGCTGCCGTCACGAACGTGGTGCCGTTCGCTCGTGCGCGAATGTTGCCGCTAGTATCGACACTGGCTACTGATTCTGATGCCGAAGCGAACGTGAGCCATGTCGACCCGTTGCCCTTCGAGGTCGCCAGACCATTCGTACTGACTTCCGCAACCGAGGTGTCTCCAGACAAGTATGCCAAAACCTGGGTCGCTAAAGAGGAACCAACGCTGTCGAACGTCTGGGCTGACAGCTGCGTCGTGTCGCCTAGCGCGTCAAACGTCGTCCGGTTCGTCGATAACTTTACGGTAGCTACTCGCTGATTCACCACAACCTGTACGGTCTGTGCGACTGGCCCGGCGCGAAGAATAACGGGCGTCATGCCGTTCGAGACGCTCCGCACGGCGTACGTGGTTCCGCGCTGCACCTTCGCAACAGTGTCGACCACAACACTGTCAATCGGAAGCGAGTCCTTGACCAGCAGCCCTTGGTCGTCGACGAGCTGAACGGCCAAGACTGCAACTTGCCCCAACGAGTGGAACCTCAGGGTGTCCGGTGAGGCAACGATCGTTTGCACCACTTGCGTGGGATGGACCCACGCCGTGTCCGTCGCAGCGCTTTCAGCGGCAAGCACCACGACTCGGCCAAAGCCACGCTTCTTAGCTTGGACCGCGCCGACGGAGTCGACGCTGCACAAACTCGTGTCGAGGGAGACGAACCGCAGACCGGCTGGAACGAATTGATTCCCGAACGGGTCGGTCGCCTGCACCTTCAATGTCGTGGGGAGACCAAGCTTGACGTCCGTCGTGTCGTCGTGGAAGGCGATCGAGCTGACCTCCGTCGACTTTGCCGTCGCCGTCAACTTGGCCGTCGCGGTGTGCTTCTCGATCGCCACCTGTACCCTCAGGCCCTGCTCATCGGAGGCCCGCGTCCCGAGCACCCAAACAGCGCTCAGTAGCCCGGTCGCGTCGGTCGACGCCGACGCCTTGTCCACTCGACCGTTGGTACCGGTGATTGCCCACTGCACGCTGGCCCCGGGAACTGCCCGGCCGTCAACGTCTATGACCTGGAAAGTGATCGGAACCGGGAGCGGGCGGCCCGGCGCGCCCACGAGAACGGAATCAACCGGGCTCAAGCGCCGAAGGACAATCATGCCACCCGGCCCCACCGGGTCTCCAAGACACCCGGTGAGACACAAAAACGTCCCGGCCAATGTGAGCCAACGCAGTGGGCGCGTACCTGCCATGATGTCCGACGATCGATGTGCGTATGAGTGTTCGCTCGACCCTCTTCAACCGTTGAGCAAGGGCAGTGATGCGTAGAGCAGCGAGTGTGCCCTGCGTCACATCACTAGCGGCGGGGCAACGAACTCGTTCCAGCTGATGCGGTTACGCCACATTTGGCAACAGGGGAGTCTCAAACTGCTTGGGTGGCAATGTGTTGCAGAGATGCAACAACCATGATTCGAGATGGGAC
>WNFY01006887.1_pt1 | contig 10069 bp, 17 predicted proteins | sample 5400091 | NCBI WGS metagenome assembly WNFY01 (sample SAMN13153364, study PRJNA577476) | soil metagenome | isolation source: 60 cm soil or saprolite under grassland replicate 1 | place: USA:California | collected 2016-06-15 | reverse complement strand
CTGGAGATTGTCGATGTAACATTTGGAAGCGCCGGTGCGCAGCGCTTTCTCTTCCAAACCCTCGAGTTCTTCCTCCTGACCGATGTCCGCGCAGAACGCGATGATCTCGGCCTGATAATTTTCTTTAAGCCAGCGGAGAATAACCGACGTGTCGAGCCCGCCGGAATACGCGAGGACAATTTTCATGGGAAACTGTAGCGGCTGTCTATGACCGCCGGAATGCACAATCGGCGCTCATAGAGCGCCGCTACAGAAATTTTTTTCAATCGCCGAAGGAAATTTCGACGTCGCGCGCGGTTTGCACCATTTCGCCATTGGGCGGGACGAGCCGCAGGCGGTTGACCGCATCGGCGATCGGGACATGCCGCACCTGATAGTTTTGATAGCTGACCATCGATCCGAAGTGCCCTTCATTTGCCAACTGCACCGCCTTCACGCCGAAGCGCGTGCCAAGAATTCGATCGAGCGTGGTGGGCGCACCGCCGCGCTGCAAATGCCCGAGGACGCAGCTGCGGGTTTGTTTGCCAGTACGTTTGGCAATCTCCTGCGCAACGATCTCGCCGATGCCGCCAAGACGAAATTCTCCGCCTTCCATCTCACGCTTGACCTGCTGACCGTCTTTGGGCTTCGCGCCTTCAGCCACAACCACGAGCGAGCCGAGATTGCCCCTGGCCTCCCGTTCTTTTATCGCGGCCGCGATCTTGTCGTAGTCAAACGGGATTTCCGGAATCAAAACAATATCGGCGCCACCGGCAATGCCGCCGTGCAATGCGATCCAGCCGGCGTGACGGCCCATCACTTCGACGACCATGACGCGTTTGTGGCTTGTGGCCGTGGTGTGCAGCCGGTCGAGCGCATCCATCACAACATCGACAGCGGAATCAAATCCGAATGTCATCGCCGTCGCTTCGAGATCGTTGTCGATCGTCTTGGGAACGCCGATGCAATTGATGCCTGTTTCCTGCAACTGAAGCGCTGTGGTCATCGAGCCGTCCCCGCCGATAATGATGAGCGATTGAATTCCAAGTTTGTTCAAGATCTCGCGAGCTTGTGCGATGACTTCTCCGGGAACGACCGCGCGGTCGCCGGCCCCGACCTTGGCGATGAAATGCCCGCGATTGGTTGTGCCGATGATGGTTCCTCCCAGCGCCATGATTCCGTCGGTGCTTTTCCGATCGAGCACGATGTGATCGCCCGGTGGAAGAAGTCCCTCAAAACCGTCGCGAAAGCCGATCACTTCCCAGCCAAGCTTTTCGGCTGCGAGGACTACGCCGCGCAGAACGGCGTTAAGCCCGGGACAGTCGCCACCACTGGTCAGAACACCGATCCGTGGTTTCATTTCCTGGCGAGGCGATTTAAAGCAATTTTTTTGGATCGGCAAGGCGTCCTGCGGCGGCCCATTGGTCATAAAGCTGCCAGCCGTGTTCGACCAGCCCAGCGCCTTCGCCAAATCGATTTGGACTGCCAAGGAGCACGACAATCAAATGACGCGGATAAACCGCCGTCATCGCGCCTTCTTTCACAACTTCCGATTCGCGATTTGCGGAGAGGACCAAACAGTCTCCGGCGCGAGCGGTTCGGCCGGTTTTTACCCCATCGATGCCTTGCTTTCCAAGAAGTTCGTTGGTGTTTCGCAAAAGATAACTCAGTTTGTGTGCGCCGCGCTGAAAAGAGATTTGCCGCTCTTTTTGCGAGACATAAAAACGGAAGCCCGCTTTATTCATGGCATAGCGGGTTAAGCGGGCCATGTCCTCCGCCGTGGAGTAAGGTAATGGCCGTACATTGTCATCGATACCGTGCGGATTTACGAAACGGGTTCGTTCCATCTTCAATTGCGTGGCCAGTGCGTTCATCTGGCTGACAAAGGCGCTGACCGGCGTGACTTTCGAGGCGGAAGCGGCGGAACCTGAGGGTTCGAGCGTGGAACCAACATAATCTGCCAAAGCGTACGCCGCGATGTTGTCCGATTGGACCAGCGCGGCATAAAGTAGATCGCGAAGCGCGATCGCATCGCCGGGCTGAAGCCCGATATTATTTTCGCCAGTGCCGACGAAGGCATCGGGTGAGAGCGTGACGATTTGGTTGAGATTGCCGGCCTTGTGTTCCGCCCAATCAAGCACCACCACGGCGGTGGCGATTTTCGTCAGGCTGCCAACCTGATGTTTTTTTTTCGCTTCCTGCGCCTGCAAAACATAGCCCGTCTGTGAATCGAGGATGATAAATGCCTCCGCGGCCGAAGCCAGGCGGGTGGTATTCGCAAGCAGGCTCAGCGCGACAAAGGCAATGGAAAATCGGCGGCAAGAAATCACAGGCGCTAAACGGCAGCACCTTAATCGGCGTATTTCGATTGGCAACAATGAATCAGCCCTTCGCCATTTCGCAGCGCGGCGTCAAATTATTCCAACGCGAGCGACGAGCGAGCGCCGTAACGATTTGGATTCGTGCTGAGCGTCAGATAAATGCGCTCCGCTGCATTACGAAGATCGAAGTGGGTCGCTTTTCCCAGGCCGCTGGCGCGCAACGTCCCAAATTTGCCCTGATGACCGCTGCCGCCGGCCATGTCGAATTCGTACACGACCAAGCCTCTTTCCACATCAATAATCTTCACGTGAAGCGCGAGAAATGAGCGACCTCCACCAAGCGGACCAAACAGGAACCGGCCGAGCGGGCTGCCACCATCGACGGCGGTAAAATGGCCCCGCACCAGCCATCCGACCCTGGGCGTCTCGTTGTCTGTGAGAATTCGCGCGGGGGCAATTTTTTCCAGCTCCTCTTTCAAATCTTCCGCGAATTCAACAGGAGTAAGCGCTTTGCGAATCGGCATTTCACCGCTTGAAGCTGCCTCAACGCCTTCGAAAACGGCGCGGTCGATGCAAAACGGCCGAATGTAGATAGCACTGGGGTGGCTGGCACCGACGCCACAATTTGTGGTCATGTGCACGCCCCTCGAGCCAAAATCTTTCGCGTCGATCGGGGCCGAGGCCTGTCCGCCGGGCGTGGCCACATCAGTCTTGGTGACAGTCATGTTCGCGCAAGCGCAAAGAAGGACGCTAAAGACGGTGACGATCAAAAGTTTCATAATTTATGTAGTGCCGACCGCCGATCGCCCATTTACAAGGCAAGAGACGAATCGTGCTTGCTTTGTGATGCAACTCTCGTGCCGTTTCGAACAGAAAAACGCGGCCTGCACTGTGAAAAGCGCCGTTTAAGCCGAGCCCTGTGCCGTTCGCGCTCGGCTTAGCAGCATTCGCATGAGAAAATAAACGACGATCGCCGAGGGCACTGCGAGAAAAAGCGAACCGATGAATGCAGGCCAAAACGCAGGCCAAACGACGCGCGAGAACACGTGCCAGTGTAAGTAATCGCGCAATCCAAACTGTCTAAAGCGTATGCGATGTGCGGCGGCACGATGCAAAACCCAACATCCCAATTGGTATTCGCCAAAATAAATTGCTGGCATCGCCCAGATCAGGACGTCGTGAAGCGTAACCGCAATGACCGCCGCGATCTTGTTGCAGCGACAAACCCATGCCGCGGCCAGCGAGAACAACGTCTTCAGCGGGTAGAGCGGCGTGAAGCCAAAGAAAATTCCGAGGGCGGAGCCGAACGCGATAGAGTGCGGGGTATCGGCAATCGTCATGAGCGTCACGTGGTGCTCGACCAGCCAACGCTTTTTTTGCGCCAAGAACTTTGGCAATCGCGGACCGTAACTTCGTCCGGCGGTCGGCTGTGAATCTGGCACGAATCAAATTGTAGTCTAAAATAACTCCGGTGTCTGCGGCGGCGGCGCGACGTATTGTCCGAGGGCCGCGCGCAAACGCGCTGCCGCGCGCGGCGCATAGTCGAGATTATTGTTGTTGAAGACAACGTGAACTTCGCGTGCATCGACAGCGAGCCGCTTGCTCCGTTCTGCAACTTCGGCAATTTCGCGGTCGCGATAATCGTAATTGAAACGCGCCGCCACCGTCTTTCCCTTGAGATAGGCCTCGGCATTGCGCCCGTGCAGACGCAAATACGTCAGCTGCGAATTTGTGATTTCATGCAAATCCGATGGCATAATTGTGAAATGCTCCGCCGCCGGGGCGTCGATATTCACGAAAATCACCTGGTGCCGCCGGAGAAACTGAATTGTCGATCTTAGCTGTTCGCCGACGGCCCAGTTACGATTTCTAAACTCAATCGCGAGCCGATAATCGCGCAGCATCTCGATCAAACGCTCGAGCTCGGTCAGTTCGTGTTTTCGCGGAGAAAACGCCGGCGAAAGCTGCAAGAGCAGCACTCCCAATTTCCCAGCGCCTTGCAAGATCGACATCGCACGCAGCGATATCTCGATCAGCGCCTCTTCCAGTGCGGGCGTCAGTTTTACTTTTCCTTTGTCATTTGTCTGAGCACGTCGCTGAAGTTCCGGCGGCAATAATTTCGCGGGCGTAGAATGACGTGAAAGAAGCTGATGCAATTTCACGTCGAACGTGAAGGCGACTGGCGTATTCTTGCACCAACGATTCACCATCCGCGCGTCGGGGATCGAATAAAACGTTGAGTTTACTTCGACCATTTCGAAGTGCTGCGCGTACCACGCGAGCCGCTCACCGGGCCGCATCCCCTTCGGATACCAGCGTTCGACGAAGCCCGGATCCGACCAACTGGCCGTCCCGACGAGAATTCTGCTTTGCACCGGCTTCGCCACGAATGAACAACGGTGCCGATGCCAAGAATTGCAAACCATGCGCTGCGCGATTTGGTTGCGGGCGATCGGGCTGCTCCGAGGCAAAACCGTGAAGCTGGGAAGTTTGGTGCAAGGGGCGAGATTTGAACTCGCGATCCCGCAGTTGCGGGATTATGAGATTTCTCTGCCCGCGATGCCGGTGATTCGATAAAAACCGGAGCCGCCTTTTTGCCGCTTCAGGAGATTCTCTAATTTACGCGCCTCTGAAAGAGACATTGCTTCACTCGTCCATGCGAGGTGCCACGGGCCTTTGCCTTTTGTCCATTGCGACTGATCCGCGTTGTGTTGCTGGAGCCTGCGCTCTACGCCATCACTCACCCCAATATAAAATTTTCGCGCAGGATTTCGAAGAACGTAAACGCGATAAGCCGATACCACCGGAGAAATTGGTTGCGGGGGCGAGATTTGAACTCGCGACCTTCAGGTTATGAGCCTGACGAGCTACCAGGCTGCTCCACCCCGCGTTTCCAATATGTCGATCCAGGGCACGAAAGCAAATCCCAAAAACGATTCTCGATGTACGATCGCGTGCAAAGAAGCACTTGCTGCGACAAACTGCGTGGGCAAGATATACGCCGCGCGATTCGAGCGCGGGAAACAAACGTTCCAGCGTAGCTCAGTGGTAGAGTCCCGGCGCAGTCGGGATTAACCGATTGGTCGTAGCTTTGCTGACAAAGAAGCGCTTGCCGCGGCAAACTGCATGGGCAACATATACGCCGCTCGATTCGAGGGCCAAAAAAGCGATCCAGCGTAGCTCAGTGGTAGAGCGGTCGGCTGTTAACCGATTGGTCGTAGGTTCGAATCCTACCGCTGGAGCCAAACCAGTTTCAATGAACTATTGGGTTTACGTCGCGCAAAATCCGGCTGGCCGATTTTACGTCGGCCAGACTGACAATCTTGACGAACGGCTCAGCAGCCACAATCGCAAAGACAACTTCGCTGGTAAGTTTACGCGCAAGAATGGACCGTGGTCTTTGGTGTGGTCTGAACCGCATCTCACGCGTGCCGCCGCCATGGCACGCGAACGGGAAATCAAAAACTGGAAATCTCTGCGACTGATCCAAGATCGCCTGCTAAAATTCAAAGCGTAGCTCAGTGGTAGAGTCCCGGCGCAGTCGGGATTAACCGATTGGTCGTAGGTTCGAATCCTACCGCTGGAGCCAATGCCCCCATTGAGGATGAAGCTCACCTTCCTCGGAACGCGCGGGGCGAAGAGGCGCGGCTGCGCGAGAAACCGCAAGAGCCAGCCAAGATAAAAGCGGTCGGCCCAATCGGGAATGGCGATTTGGTTGCCCGTGATGAAAAATCCGAGCAGCCGCGCCGATGCAATGAACGACCGGCCGATAACTCAGCCGCTCTATTATATAACGAGCGAGCTTTTCCCTGCGGCCCGCTGCCAATGCCGACCAGCAGATGCGCCGGCAGCGTTTCCAAACATTTCCAGAAACGTCGATGCGTCCTGCCGGTCACTCTGTCGCAAAGTTCCATCCGTGAGACTCCCGTAATTCGCGGTTGCGTTGCGGTCCGGACTTTGACAGGATCGGGTTGCTATGCGTCTGCTTGGCGAAATATTTATTGTTGGTGCGCTGATTTATTTCGGCTGGGAAAAGCCTTTTAAAGACTGGGCAGATGAAGGCCGCTTTAGACTGACGGGCAAACGAGCGGTGGTCGCTCCGCAGGAAGCTGTTCCAGCCGCGCCGACGCCAACACCAGCTCCGCGAATAGTACCGGGCATCCAAGGACTATCAACGCCAACGCCGTCGGGCGCATGGATGTGGGACGCGACTCATCGAGGCGCCTTGGATCGCCCTTCTCCTTCTCCCACTGGCCGGCCCTAAAAAAATACAGACAATTAGACGGGCGACCTCTGTGGCGAGCGAAATTTTTATTCGTTTGCGACCTCGATCTGCTTGTTGAGCACTTCTTCGAGCTACTGACCACCGATGCTGCCGTTGACGCGACTAGTGGCCACTAAGGCAGCATGAGCAGCGTACTGGCTGGATCAGCGTTGAAATGTTCGATTGCTGGAAAAAATGACCGGAGAAGTTCCTCCAACCGATCAGTTGAGCAATTTCCGAGTCGCAGCCAAATGACTTTCGGTCGGCCAGTCCGTAAAACAGCTTGATCGTGAAAGTCCAAATCCTTCGACACAATTGTGAAACCTTCGCTTATTGCAAACTCCCAGATGGCAGCGTCACTGGTCGCGCCAAGGCCGCACTCGTGAACGTGTGCAGAGTTGGGAAACAAATCTGCCAGCCGGGAAACAAGTCCCGGCGACAGGTTTTCATCAAATAGAAGCCTCACCAGCGACGAAGCTCGTCCTGCGCTCACGATCGGCGGCGAAGGTGAGACACGCTTGGATATCCTCCTCAGTCAGGTAAGGAAAATCACGCAGGATCTGCTCGTGTGTCATGCCTGAAGCAAGATACTCGAGTACGTCATAAACCGTGATGCGCAGGCCTCGGATGCAAGGTTTACCACTGCGCTTTCCAGGTTCAACCGTGATGATCTTCGAATAATCCACGGCAAGACCGTACACAGTCAGAGTTGGGTCGTCAAACTCGTTCACGAACGAAATTTCAAGCCGCGAAGGCAATCGGTGAACAGAAGCAAGCCAAGAAAACGAAGGTGCAAGAATGTTGGTCTAGGAAGCGGGTCATCCTTCGGCTGCAATTCCATGGTCAGAAGTTGAGAACGAATGCGTTCTTTCCTCAGGGCATGCGCCACTACGGCCAGTAAGGGCGCCGGAAACTTGCTATTTGCTACGGCGACTGCTCTCGAACCCCCAGGTTTGTGCTCGATAGTCAAGAGTCAGGCGTCAGGTTCCATCATGCGTGTATATACACGCATGATGGAGGGCACAGGCCAGGGAGTAAGAACTCAGTGGTTGCCGGCCTTCATCCTCATTTAGTCGAGATCCAACTTTGTTTTCACTTGCTCCGATGGCACGCCCGGTTTGCCGGCATTGCGTTCAATTGCGCGGCGCAGCTCGATAAGGTCTTCCATGTCTTCGATACGCTCTTGAAGCCGACGCATTTAAGCAGCGAGCGATTTCAGGGTCGGTTTCTTCGGGCTGGCGACGTTACTCATAGGCTTGCTTTCGATCCCGCACAGCATACAACGCTGATCAGATCTTTTTCCAGTGTGAAAGCACTCGCAAACTGCCGATATTCATGTGTTTTCGCCGTGAGTCTTTTCACGTCGCCGGAAAGGTTGCTTTGCCGCGCATCAAGTCTCCTGCCGACATTCCGACTTTGTTCTTTTGCCAAAGCCCTCAGTTGTTAGCGAGCTTCCTCTTTAATTTCAAGCCGGTAGCGCATCGCAGTTTTCCCAACCATAGACTAACACAGATGACTGCCGAAAAACCTGTGCGATTCGCAGTTGCGTTGCGGTCTGGATTTTGAGAATGTCGGCTTGCCATGCGAACGCTTGTCGAAATATTTGTTATCGGTGCCCTGATTTATTTTGGCTGGGAAAAGCCTTTTAAAGAATCGGTGGATCAGGTGCGCAGCAAGCTGACGGGGAAGCCAACGGAGGTTGCGCCGATACCAGCCGCGCCGACGCCAACACCAGCTCCGCGAATAGTACCGGGCATCCAAGGACTATCAACGCCAACGCCGTCGGGCGCATGGATGTGGGACCCGAATCATCGGTCGGTCCTTGATCGACCGGCATATGATCAAACGCAGCCGCAAACAAGGTACCAAGACGCTTCCGGCCGAAGTTACTGGATCGACGCTCAGGGCGTCCGCCACTACGACCAGTAAAGGCTCCGAAAATTTTTATTCGTTTACGACTTCGATCTGCTTGCCAATCACCTGGCCGGTGAAGCCGTCGATCGCCACATGCACCCAATAACGTTGCTCGCCTTCGACGATGTTAAGCATGGGCATCACATATCGCGCGGCACGCATCGTACGTGTTTACGATGGATTCGCTGCATAGCGCCCAAAAGAGCGGTTCCCCGAAATCCTTGCGAACATTTCATCGGCCTCTATTGTCTCGCTTATGAGCACGGCACGCGAAATCGAAGAGGCGATCCGCTCCTTACCAGCATCCGACCGCAACAAACTGCTGCATCACATCCCTGATTTATTTCCCGAACTAAGCGGCGACGCGGAATGGGAACGCATCATCGCGGATGAGAGGCCGCGTTCGGCTCTAACCGAATTACTTGACAAAACGGAGGCAGAGTTTCGCCACAATCCGGACGCCTTCCTGGAAGTGAACGAGCGTGATTTTTCTTCGCCTTCGTGACCTCGCGCCGGACCACTCTATTCTGGTAGCTCTATCGGGACTTGCCGCAGCAGGTTCAGGCAGCAATGCGCAAAGCCTACCGACTATTCCGTGAAAATCCTGCACATCCCGGGCTACATCTGGAACGATAAAAATCTGACCCGCGCGCTTGGTCTGTGCGCATTACCCGGGATTATCGCGCGGTCGCTCTTCGTATCGGTGACGATTGGCTGTGGTTTTGGATCGGTACCCATCGCGAATTTGATCGCGAATTTCGCGTGTAACAAAATTTCGGTCGCGTTCGCAGATTGAATTTGGAAATGACTGCCAACGCCACCGGAGGCAGGCGCGAAGCGTGTAGATACACGCTTAATCCAGAGCTCGGGGGTGAAGGGCGGAAAATTACTCAGTCACTTCTTCAAGCTCCTGACCGATTACTGTGGCGTCAGCAATTCTTATTCGTTTACGATGACGCGTGTAGATACACGTTTGATCGAGCGCGCGGGGTTCAAGCGCGGGAAATTACTCGTTTACGACCTCGATCTGGTTGTCGAGCACTTGCCCGGCAAACCGGTCGATCGCGGCGTGCACCCAATAATGTTGCTCGCCTTCGACGCTGAATTTTGCAAGGTCGTTTCTCCCGGTGCGTACCGCCCGCTTTGTGCTACCACATCAAGTATTAGATTCCACGTTCGGGTTTGGCACGCGTCGTAGCATGCGCGTACTCCCAGCCCCTCTTGCTAGTAGATCGCTCCGCGTTATCTTTTTTCATGAGTCTCGCAGAAATCGAAAAGGCCGTTGATGCATTGTCGCCGGAAGAGTTGACGAGATTGGCTGCGTACATTGCGCGGCGCGATAAGCTCGCCTGGGACGAAGAACTGGAAGAGGATTTCTCTCCAGGCGGAAAGCACGAAAAGGCGCTGGAGAGGATCGACGCTGAAATCGATTCGGGCAATTTCATGCCGCTGCCGTGACGTCACACGCGCTGGCGTCTTTCTGGAAATGCTACGCGCAGCTCCCTGCGCATATTCAAAAGCTCGCCGATAAAAATTTCGTTCTCTTCAAGGCCAATCCGCGACATCCGTCTCTAGGTTTCCGCAAGAAAGG
>WNFY01021697.1_pt1 | contig 10072 bp, 8 predicted proteins | sample 5400091 | NCBI WGS metagenome assembly WNFY01 (sample SAMN13153364, study PRJNA577476) | soil metagenome | isolation source: 60 cm soil or saprolite under grassland replicate 1 | place: USA:California | collected 2016-06-15 | reverse complement strand
TGGTGCTCTGCAATGCCGTAATGCCTCGCAGGCCAATTAAAACCTCTGGAGTGAACTGGCGGCGTTTCATATTTGGAAAGAGATCGGTACCTCCTGCGACCAGCATCGCCTGCTCACCTTCCTGCGCCAGCATCAGTGCGGCTTCTTCAAGGCGGCGAGGAGCCAGGTAGCGAAATGGTGGAAGCCGTAACATCAGGACCCCCCCTCTTTCGCTGCCCCTCTCCACCTTCCCTGGTCCCCCTGGTTGCTCCGCGCTCCATCCATCTCCCCAGGCTGCCATCTAATAAGCCGCGTTGGCCACGGAGACGGCCCCTCCGTAGGCATGACCTGTGGACGAGGTAACGTACGCATCGTGGCTGTTTCGGCTTTAAGGGCCTTCAATACTTTGTCTGGTGTGATGGGTACCTCGTCAATGCGCACGCCTATCGCGTCATAGACGGCATTGGCAATAGCTGGGATGACCGGGTTAAGTGGTCCTTGCCCTGCCTCTTTACCTCCATAGGGACCTTCCAGGTCAGGGATTTCTATCAATATGGATTCAATTTCAGGTGTGTCCAGCGTCGTGGGCAGTTTATAATCCAGCAGAGATGGTATTTTATGCTGTCCCTTGCGGAAGACCTGTTGCTCCATCAGCGCCTCGCCAAAGCCCATGTACGCGCCGCCCTCGACCTGGCCGGCGACCAGCAGGGGATTGATGGATTGCCCCACGTCATGCGCCATCCAGAGTTTTTCAACGACCACCTCACCCGTCCCCACATCGACCGCCACTTGCGCTACACACGCGGAATAAGAGTAAGCGGGCGAAGGTCCAACGCCTGCCCCTTTGTAATCGCCGTGAATGCCTTCGGGCGGGGTATAAGACCCCGATGCCACCAGCGCACCATAGCGGGCCTCGGCCAACTGCACCGCTTGCGCAAAAGATAACGCTACTCCCGGGTCATCTTCGTCGAAAATGATGCCTTCAGCAGCGTGCAGGCGCTCCACCGGGACGTGTAACTGTTCAGCTGCCAGTTCGAAGAGCTGCGCTTTCAGTTTGCGCGCGGCAGCAATGGCCGCATTTCCGGCCATGAAGGTGACCCGGCTGGAATACGAGCCGAGATCAACCGGGGTAAGCGTCGTGTCTGCCGTTTCAAGGTGAATGTGTCCTATCTGAATACCCAGTTCTTCCGCGACGATGTAGGCCAGCACAGAAGTCGATCCCTGGCCAATGTCTGTCGCGCCGCAATAGACCGTGACGCCGCCTCCACGGTCGAGGCGAATCTGCACAGCCGAGTGCGGCAGATCGTTCCAGTAAATGGGTTTGCCCGCGCCACAGATGTAGGAGGACGCAGCTATACCCATCCCACGTTTAATAGAAGAATCCTCTGCTCCTCCGTGAGAGCTATTCATCGCGCTTCTTCCATTTACGGATGCTGACTGGAACTCATTCCAGCCCGAGCGTTCAACGACGGCATCGAGACACTCGCCAAGAGCGCAACTGGTAATGCGCAGGCCGTTGACCGTGCGCGAATACGGCTCAATCAGATTACGGCGACGCAGTTCAACCGGGTCCATGCCGAGATCATAGGCAATTTTGTCGAGATGTGCCTCTACCGCGTAGCGCGGCTGGGTCGTCCCATGCCCGCGCTTGGGACCGCACGGCGGCTTATTGGTAAAGAGACGCATGCCCTCGAATTTGTAGCAGGGCAGCTTATAGGTCACCGTCTGCAGAGCACCAGTATAATACGTCGAGGCGATCCCATACGAACCATAGGCGCCGCCATCCAGAAAAGAACGGAAATGCATGGCGGTAAGCGTGCCATCCCGCTTCACTCCTGTCTTGATCCACATTTTGACGGGATGGCGTCCCCTGTGGTTCAAAAATACTTCTTCACGCGTGCAGGTAATCTTGACGGGCCTGCCAATACGGCGCGACAATTCGCTGGCGCAGATTTCATGAGGGAAGGGATCGCTTTTTCCACCGAAGCCTCCGCCGACATTGGGGGCGATGACACGAACATGCGATTGCGGCAAGCCCAATACATTGCTCAACTCGCGGTGAACATAATGCGGCGTCTGTGTAGATGACCAGAGCGTAAGCTTACCGCCAACCGGGTCGCTGGGATCAGGTTCCCAACTGGCGACACAGGCGTGTGCTTCGATCGGCGCGTGATTGTTGCCCTCGTAGTAAAACCAATCCTCGCGCACATAGTCGGCTGCGGCAAAACCGGCTTCAACTTCGCCGAACTCATACGCGACGGCCTTGTGAATATTTCCAATCCGCGCCTCGTCGTTGATTTTGACCTCTGGATGCGCCAGCGCCTCGTCGATACTCATCAGCGCAGGTAACACTTCATACTCGACATGCATAAGATTCATTGCTTCATCCAAAATGTCGGGATCGAGCGCGGCAACAGCAACGACAGGATCACCCACGTAGCGTACCTTGTCGAGCGCCAGCGCGTATTCGTCCTGGCTGGAAGGAAGGATGCCATACTTCTGCGGCAAGTCCTGGCCGGTAATCACCGCCAGCACGCCTGGCAGCGCCAAAGCGCGGCTCGTATCAATGGAGAGAATGCGAGCATGTGCATAGGGCGAACGTAACAGCCGCCCATACACCATGCGCGGCAGCATAATATCGTCGGCATAAAGGGCGCGACCGGTCACCTTGCCATAAGCATCAACTTTAGGCAAAGGCACTCCAATATACTTGTATGAACCCGATTTATCGCGTCCTTGCGACGCAGACATTCCCACCCCGTCATTCGTCCTGATACTCATTTTGTTAATGACCATTATCGGCCCTCGCTGGATTTTCTGCTATCCAGATGAAAAAGTTAAACAGCATTATCGCGTCCCTACACGATTACCGGCAGCCTCCACCGCTTCATAAATTTTAGTGTAGCCAGTGCAGCGACAAAGGTTTCCCGCCAGCGCCTCTTTGATTTGCTCGCGCGTAGGCTGGGGATGCTCGCGCAAGAGAGCGACGCCAGCAAGCAACATACCTGGTGTGCAGTAGCCACACTGGGCCGCGCCCAATTCGGCAAAGGTTTCTTGCAAAGGATGCAGCTTGCCGTTCTGTTCCAGCCCCTCAATGGTGGTGATCTCGCTCTCCTGTACTTCCAGGGGTAAAGTCAGGCACGAGAGCACTGGTAAGCCATCGATCAGCACAGTGCAGGCCCCACATTCTCCAAGCTCACAGCCATGCTTGGTGCCAATCAACCCCATGTCTTCACGTAAAACTTCAAGTAAGGTATGATGCGGCAAAACTGCCAGTTCGCGGCGTTCGCCATTCACACGCAGCGTAATGAGTTCCCTCAATTCAGCCTCCTTCCCTTTCGCGCAATCGTCCTATCTACTAGCCCCCAATGCGTACGATACCTCCGCAGCTTCACTACGCAACTTCCGGGCAGCACATTCCAGGGCTTCATCTCTAAATCGTGAGGCAAAGCCAACAACCCAGAGCAGAGCCACCAACGTGCCTCCTGTGCCATAAATGGGTGCTGCCACCGCGTTGACTCCAACCAGGTACTCCTCGTGGTCAAAACTAATACCCGTACGGGCAGCCTCTTCAACGCGGGCCAAAAACTCTTGAGGGTCAGTTAGCGAATGCTCTGTGAAGCGGGGCAGGGGACCAGCATGCAGGAAGGTCTCGCGCTGTGCCGCCGACCAGTTCGCCAATACGATAGGTCCAGTAGCTGCCGCCAGCAGAGGTACGCGCAGACCGCGCGTCACAGAAATATGCAGCGCAGCCTTTTCCCCTTCATCCACGATACATTCAATAATCCTCACTCCCTTCTGCTCAACCTTCCCCAGGCAAACTGTCTCGCCTGTACTGGTTGCCAGGCGGCGCATGGCAGGCAGAGCAAAGTGGCGCAAATCTGCCCGCTGGATGTAGGTCTGGGCGAGCTCATAGATGCGCGGACCCAGGACAAAACGGCGCTCCTCTGCTTGCTCAATTACGCCATTGCTCTCCAACGTTTTGAGCAGTCCGTGCAGACTCCCTTTACTCATGTTGAGTGCGCGTGCCAGGTCCGAAAGCGTCAAACCCTCCTCCGTGACGGTAGCCCATCTTCTGAGCCAACGCGATCGCTTGCTCCAGGTAGGAATACGCGGTCTCCGGTTGATTGGCCTCCCTGCTTTGCACGGCAGCTTCCAGCAGACCGGTCAGCTCATCGGGGAGGCGCTGCTGCTCAGGGTCCAGCAGCATCCCGGCATACTGCACTGCATCTGCGCCTCGCTTTTCTGCCAGTGCTACCCCCATCATCGGCCAGAGGGTCGTCCACTGGTAATAATAGACGAGGGGACTTCGCTCCCACAGCTGAAAAGCCTCTTTGCTGTACTCCTGTACTTCTGCATATGTTCCGGCACGCCATGCTATCCAGGCCTGGTGGGCTTTGACTACGCCAAGAAATTCAGGTGCTTGCATCGCTTGCATACGCGAGGCATAGCGTTGGACCTCTTCTACCTGTCCTCGTCTTCTATAAACCAGGCTCAGTACATTCAAGCAGCGCACTTGCAGCGTGATGTTGCCGATGCGCTCCGCGAGAGCCAGTGCAGCTTGCAACAGTTCCTCTGCCTCGTCAAATCGACCATCCCACAAGCGGCAACAGCCGAGCATTAACTGGGCATTCCCGATCGTACTGGGATCCACAGACTTTAAGGAAGCTTTCAGCGCCTCCTCGCTAAAGGCGGTGGTTTCCTCAAGAGCCACGTAACGATCGCGTGCGAAGTTTCTGAGCACCGCATAGGTGAAGAAAGCCGCCCGTTGATCCGCTGTTCCGTACTGCTCAACAGGCTTCTGAGTCTTCTCTATGAGTTCAGTCATCTCCCGCGCCTGGCCAAGCCGGTACAGTAACCAGCACCGGTCAAGCTGAATCTGCACCCATTCTTGCCTGGCTGAATGGCAAAGAAGACTTGACAGGGGGTGTAGCCTGAAAGCAGAAGAAGGGAGATAAGCACAATAGGAGAAAGAGTATGGCTCGACGAACCCCGCGCCTGGAAGCGACGCATGAGAAGACGTTGACCCCGTTGAAAGAGCGTTGTGAGCAGTGTGGCCAGCCGCTGTGGGTGGCCTATCACGGCCATCGCACGGTCACCACGCTCTCTGGTTTGTGGAAACTGACCCTGGTAGTCCGTCAGTGTATCGAGCCGAACTGTCCGCGCTTTCATCAGCGTTATCGACCGGAAGAAGAAGGGCGCTGGGCGCTGCCGCATGGCGAATTCGGCCTGGAAGTGATTGCCTTGATCGGTCAGTGGCGTAAACGCTCACACCGCAGTGTGCCCGAAATGCATCAGGCGCTTCTGGCGCGTGGCATCAGCGTTGCGCAGCGCAGTGTGACCTATTTGATGCAGCGCTATGAAGAACTGGTGACCTTACGCATCACGGATCAGGAGCGGATCAAGGCCCGGTTACAGAAGCAAGGACACGTGATCCTGGCCCTCGATGGGTTGCAGCCGGATGTGGGCCACGAAGTGCTCTGGGTCGTACGTGACTGCCTCTCGGAAGAAATCCTGCTGGCACGCCCCTTGCTCAGTAGTACCCAAGGAGACCTGACGGCTTTACTCAAAGAAGTCAAGCAACTGCTCAAAGAGCTTGAGGTGCCGGTCAAAGGCGTGATCTCCGATGGAGAAGAAACCATAGGGAGTGCCGTCGCTTTTGTCTTTCCAGGGGTGCCGCATCAACGCTGTCAGTTTCACTACTTGAAAGACGCCACCAAGCCGCTCTACGAGGCCAACCAGCATGCCAAAACGCAGTTGAAGAAGCAGCTGCGAGGCGTGCGACCGATTGAGCGTGCATTGGAAGAGCACAAGACACTCGAAAACGAAGCGATTCGGGGCTATTGTCTGGCCGTTCGAGCGTCCTTGACGGACGATGGGCGTTCTCCTTTGCAAGCCTCTGGTCTCAGGTTATACGATCGCATCACGCAGGTGAGCGACTCCATTGCTCGTGTCCAGGGAAAAAAAGACTCCCACCTGCTCTAAAGCAATTGCAGCAATTACTCGCCAAGGGCTTGAAGGTCACTGCCGCACTCTGGCCGCCACTGCAGATCGCCTACCGGCTGGTGCATCAGGCAGCTGAGATCTTGGCTAATCACCAGCAGCACACTGGGACGCAAGTTCGTGAGCGCTACCTGGCTTTCGTGGGTCAGATGCAGAAGCAGAAAGTGGACATGGAACCGCTGGGCGAGGCCATTGAGCATTTTTGTCACATCACCGACAACTTCGCCGCCGGTCTCTTTCAGTGCTATGACGTTGAGGGACTGCCTCGCACGAACAACGATTTGGAACATTGCTTTGGGGTGGCACGGGTCCATGAGCGGCGAGCCACAGGCCGACGGGGAGCCATTCCTGGTGTCGTGGTACGTGGTTCGGTTCGTGTCATCACTGCTGTCGTCGCTAAAGAGCAGAGCTTCTCTGCCGAGGAGCTTCGACCTGGCGATTATCAGCGGTGGCGCAAACTCCGCGTGCAATTGCAGCAGGGTGAGGAAACTCGCAGGCGGCAGTTTCGCTTCCGCAAAGATCCTGCTTCCTATCTCGCTGCTCTGGAAGCTCAACTACTCATGTGAGGTTTGCCATTCAGCCTTGCCACCACGCCGGGCTGTGTTCTCCTGGTACCAGGTTCAGGAAACGTTCAGCCTCCTGTTGGAAACGAAGTGCCTCTGTGGGGTTGGGAGGATCATGCCACGTGAAGGCGATTTTGCGGTATAGGTGAGCTTGCCTGAGGTGATCCTGCGTTGATACGTGATCGATAGCCCGTTGATAGGACTGTCTTGCCTCCTCGCGTCGTCCGGTCACATCGAAGCTATCTCCCAGCCGTTCAAGTATGCGCGCCATGATCTCCCGTCGTCTCTCCTGCAAAGATTGGCCTCGAGGTAGCGTTTCGTGGCAGCTTAATGCGTGCTGAAAAGCGCTTATTGCCTCTTCATACGCGAAGATCAGTAGTGCCTCTTCTCCGGCTTGCTCATAGTATGCAATCGCTTGCTCAGGAAGACTCGCCAGTTCATAATGTACTGCGATCTGCCCGCTCATAGTTCCCAGGTTCTCATGATAAACTGCCTCAAGCGCCTCTGCCACTCGCCGGTGCAGCAGCCGTTTGCGTGCGCTGCTCAAGGCAGCATAGGCTCCCTCGCGCAATTTATCGTGGCTAAAGTCGTATGCATCTCCCCCCCTGCTCGCGCACGATGCGCCGCTGCCAGAGTTCATCCAATCCTTGCACAATGGCGTCTTCATCGCTCTTGCCCGCCTGCGCCAGCACCTTAAAGGTAAATGCCCGTCCGATGATTGCCGCCAATCCTGCCAGTTCTCTCGCGGGTGGCGAGAGTTGTGCGAGTCGTGCGGCAATAACCGCCTGTACCGTAGGTGGCAACACAAACCCATGGTCATCAACACCATGAGGATGGGGACCATCGTGATCGCTCTCCTGTCCCAACACCCCCGCCCGTACGATTTCAACGACAAACAAGGGGTTGCCTTCGGTTTCCTGGTAAAGATCGGTCATCATGTCCGCATCCAGGTTCTTCCCGGCCAGGTGTTGAGCCAGAGAGGCCGTATCTGCGGCATCTAATGGCCCCAGGACAATCTCGGTGACCCGGCTCTCCCGCTGTAGGCTCGCCAGCAAGGATGCTAGTAGCTGGTTCGGGGTGAGTTCACCCGAACGAATTGTTCCCAGCAGCAGAAACTGTGCTCGTGGATCAACGCGCAGCAAGTAATGCAGCCACTCGAGTGTTTCGACATCGCACCACTGGAGATCATCGAGCACGAGCAGCAGCGGTTGGCGCGAGTTCAGGATAGCACGGGCCAATGCCTCAAATAGGTGCTGTCTCTGCCAGCCCTCACGAATGGGAGTGGGACGAGGCAGGTCTGGTCTCTGCGCCAGTATTTCGGGGACGAGCCGGGCCACTTCGGTCGACCAGGTATCAGGAAGCCTCGCCAGGCCGTTCCGCAAGCTCTCTTGTTTGAGCCAGGCCACCACTGGTGCATAGGCCAGCTCTCCCTCTGCTGCATAGCAGCGAGCCGTGGCGGTTATGATGCCCTGCCGACTGACCCATGTTCGTAACTCTTCGACCAGGCGCGTTTTGCCGATCCCTGCTTCTCCTTCCACGATCACGACGTGTGGAGGCCCTCCATGTGAGATGCGTTTCCAGGCCGCCTGAAGTTCAGCCCATTCGTGCTTGCGGTCGACCAGCAGTTCCGCTGTCCCTCGCGCAGCGGGTTGAGTTGTGAGGGGGCCGGTCGGTTGCTGTGACTGCACCAGCCGCTCGTAGGCCGCGCGAGTGGCCGGGCCAGGTTCTACCCCCAGTTCGCGCTCCAGCACAGAAGCGCAGGTATGGTAAGTACGCAAGGCCAGGGCGCGCTCTCCAAGCACAGCGTACAAATGCATCAACTGGCGATAGGCCTCTTCTCGTAAGGGATCATGGCGCAAGAGACGTTGGGTAGCGCTGATCGCCCCGTCGTAATCACGCTCTTGCTCTAGGAGGCTAATGAGCCGTTGCAGAGCCGTGAAAAATTGCTCTCGCAAGCGGTCTCGCTCGGGCAGAATCCATTCATCGTAACAACCGGGCAACAGATCGCCGCGGTAGAGTTCCACTGCATGCTCAAGTGCCCGCCGCAATGCCTTGCCTGTTACCTGTTGCGCTTGTTCGGCCTCGCTAAGAGCGTGTTCAAAGTCGAGTACATCGAGTGTCCAGGCCGCACTCGGTTTCCATTGCAGTGTTTGCCGTTCGATATGCAAGTAGCTGTCAGCCTGGGGCAGGGCGTGGAGGGCGTGGAAGGCGTTGCGAACATGATGCAGGATATTGCGCAGATTGGCATGCGCCTGGGCATCAGTCGAATCGGGCCAGAGCACAAAGGCGAGATGCGAGCGGACTTGCGGTGCGTCGTGGTGCAGCAACAGGTAAGCCAGCAAAGACTGCAGGCGAGGCATCTCAAACGTCGTTATAGGGACATCATCGGCGAGTAACAGGAAGTCACCCAGCAGACGAACATGTAGAGTTGGCATCCCCAGCAATCTCCTTACACCACACTACTCAAGAAAACCTCTAGCCTTATACTATCCAAGATGCAGGGCTGAGTCAAGCCTACTTTATCATGTTCTGCCGGGTTGATATCGGTAGCCCATCTTCTGAGCCAACGCGATCGCTTGCTCCAGGTAGGAATACGCGGTCTCCGGTTGATTGGCCTCCCTGCTTTGCACGGCAGCTTCCAGCAGACCGGTCAGCTCATCGGGGAGGCGCTGCTGCTCAGGGTCGGTTGATATCGGTATAGCGGTGAACTATTTTCCACCCTCTCGCTTCATGGTGTTCATGCCGATAAATGTTGAAGCTATGCAGAGAATGGCAAAACTAGCGGCGATGAAACCAATCCATCCTCCTGTACCTCCGACGTAAACCAGGCAGAGAACAGCAAATGCGAAAAGTGCCACCATTGATATCACGAACACAATCACGAACTGATAGAACATATTCCTGTTGTCACTCGGTGGGGAATACACTTTTCCCTCTGGTTCTTCTCTCAGTGGTTGCTCGTAGGAAGTCTCACCGTATTGGCGAGCGTATTCCTGATCTCCTTCGTATTTCCCATAGGTCGAGCCTGCTTGCTCGTGTATTGACTCACCGGCTTCACTTTGTTGTATCATATTGTCTTCCTCCCCATAAGTTGATGGGTTTATTCGGGAAGGACCTCTTCCCATTTAAGAGATACCACATCGGTATCACTGCCGTATCACCGCAACAGAGCTCAACCTCACAATGTTATCACACCTGGAAAACGTGCATCCATTCCCGCATTGGTCTCTTGATGCTGCTACGTAAAGTTGGGTGAGCTTCTTAAAAACAGGCAGGGAGTCAGGTTTTGCGTATGATGTGATGATTCTGTAAGAGTAATGCCTGCTTTGGTGATATCCCTGTGATGTCCGTGCATTACACTCCATACTGGAAAGGTCTGCGTTGTGTTATGAAAGGGAAGGAGCAATAACGTATGTTCAACTATGCGGGAAAGACCGCCTTGATCACAGGCGCCTCGTCGGGCATTGGTGAGGCCTTTGCACATATCCTGGCGGCGCGCGGCATGAACCTGGTACTGGTGGCACGCT
>WNFY01006884.1_pt1 | contig 10073 bp, 7 predicted proteins | sample 5400091 | NCBI WGS metagenome assembly WNFY01 (sample SAMN13153364, study PRJNA577476) | soil metagenome | isolation source: 60 cm soil or saprolite under grassland replicate 1 | place: USA:California | collected 2016-06-15 | reverse complement strand
CTCGGCGGGCGGCGCGCCACCGTCAGGATTGGCGTTGACCGACGGCGGTCCGGCGGCGGGCGCCGGCACGCCCGCATCGCTTCCGCCCTGCGCGCGCGCCGTGCGCACGCTGGCGAGCGACGCGAGCAGAAGTCCAGCAACAGCGGAGGCGCGCAGCGATCGCGTGGGGCGACGCCGAGCTTTGCTCGGCGTGACCGATCGCGGGAGGGGAAGGGAACCCTTCCAGGGTTCCCTTTTGGATCGGTCTCCCATGCGGCTTGCGAGGCGAACAATCGCCCGTCGCCCGGCGCGGTTCAAGTCGATCGATGCGTTTTTGTGCCGATTGCGCGGGCGCGATTTCGGCTCAGAAAAGTCGGGCCGGTTAGGTCGCCGACGGTGCAGGTGTTGCCGGTCCGGTCCAATCGCCTGTCAGCATCACCATCGAGTAGCCCGCCGCGGCGCTGCCGAGGACGATCTTGTCGCCGACGTTGACCCGCCGCTCCGACAGGAGCTGGTTATAGGTCACGCCGATGCTGGCGCTCGCGGTGTTGCCGTAGAGCGCGTGCGTGTAAACCCCACGGTCCGGATCGACACCAATGTCGGTGAGGATCTTGCGCACCATGATCTCGCTCGGCTGGTGAAAGATGTAGTGGTGGATGTCGCTCGGTTGCATGCCGAGCGCGCCGAGGCGCTCCTTCACCCAGGGCGGGATGTACTTGCCGAGGCGCATCAGCTCGACCGAAGACGAGACGAGCGTGCCGTCGATCGGGACCTGACAGAGGTGCCAGTGGTCGGGCGCCGTGAACGTGTTGATCGCCTGGAATTTGATCCCGCCGTTCGGGAAAGGTTTCCGGCGCACCAGCATGCAGGCCGCCGCGTTGCCGATCGTGAGACCGGCGGTCTTCATCTGCAGGTCGCGCACGCTCTGGATGTCGTAGCTCAGGAACGGGCCCGACAGCTCGGACGTGAAGACGAGCGCGGTGCGGTAATCGTCGTGCAGCGCGAGATAGCCGGCCGCCGTCTGGATCGCCTCCAGGTGGCCCACGCAGGCGGCGGTCACGTCGAACGCGTGCGTCCGTTTGAGGCCAAGCTTCGCGGCGACCTCCATCGCGGTCGCCGGCTCGAAGTACTGGCGCGCGATGCCGCCGCCGATCACCAGATCCACCTCGTCGAGCGACACCTCGTTCACCTGGAGGCATTTCTTGGCGGCTTCGACCGCATAATCGGCGAGCGTTCCCGGGCGCAAATGCGGTTCGAGGTAACGCACCTGCGTCTTGCACAGGCCAAAGACGTGCTCGATCGCCGACGCGATGGTGGCGAACTCGGCATCCGACCCCTTGAAGGCCGCCCGCACGCGCCGAATGATCTCGGCATTGTCGACGCGAACGGCCGGCAGGTGAATGCCCGGCTTCGATAGGTGCAGTTCCGGCAATGACACGGACAGTTCTACTCAGGCCCGGTGGCGAGGAGATCGATCATGCCACACCGTGCAATGAAGCGTCGCCCCAATTCCACTGAGCGTTACTGGTTTCATGTCCGCACGCGCGCGGAAAAGTGAGCCGGTTTCACGACATCCCGATCGCGCCGCGCGCCGAATTTCCGGCGGAGAAGCGCTTGGCAGCGGTCGCGGTTTGAGGCTTTAATCGCCCGGATGAAAGCCAGCCTGTTTGGTTCGCTGCCGCGCGTCGCTGCTCCTCTCACTGTCGCGTTGCTGACGGCGCTGCTGCTGCCGGCGTGCGGAAGCTCGACCCCGATGGAGATGGCGGACGTCGTCCTCCAGGACGCGAACAACTACACGTCGAAGACGAAGCTCAAGCTGCCGACCATCCAGACGAAGTCGGGCGCCGACCTGACGGTCTGCTGGGATGGCCTGATGAAGGACCTGCTCTGCCATGACATCCAGCCGCCCACGAACGGGATCGACAATGTCAGCTTCCTGCAGATCCCGAACCTCTCGCACGACGACGTCGCCGCGAAGCTGGCGGTCGGCCAGCTGGACGAGAACCTCGTGAAGGTGTACCGCGACCATCACGTCGACTCGGCCGCGGCGACGAAGTGCGCGAACATCGGGACGTTCATCCTGGGAACGTCGATGCTCGATCCGGCGGTGGATTACGTGGAGCCGGTGGCGGGCAAGACGGTGACGTACATGCTGCTGTTCGAAAACGGGACGACGCCCGGGGTCGGTTCGAAGGCGATGACCTTCCTCGAGCCGACCGCCGCGTCGGCGGAGACGACCGTCGCGGCGCCCGACGCCTGTGCCGGCAGCGTCCTCGATTTCACGGCGACGCTGGGCACGCCGACCTCGATCTCCGCGACCGACAACACCAAATGGGTCGTCGACTGGAGCAAGATCACCGTGGACAGCTTCGGCAACAAGGTGAGCTTCAACAAGATCGACAAGGTGCTGCTCGGCTTCTATCAGAACAAGACCGCCACCGATCTGATGACGAGCTTCACCGACATCGAGCAGATCGCGACCACGCTTTACGAGGTGCCGGTCGCGCAGGGCGCGCGCAGCGTCGACCTCGCCACCGCCAAGCTGCGCGCCGGCACGACGACGTTCCCGGGATTCACGCAGACGGACGGCGTCTGGGCGCTCGCGGTGACGTGCGGCAAGTGCCAGGTGCCGGCGCCGGTCGCGCTCACCATCCTCCAGCCCCAGTAAACCCGACGACGTGAAGCTTTACGCTGCCCTGACGACGCTGGCCGCCGCAACGACGGTCGCGGCGCAGGCCTCCGCCGACGGCGGCTACTACGGGGGGGCGCTGGGCGCGCGCGCGGCGGGCCGTTCGGGGGCGTTCGTCGCGCGCGCGGACGATCCGACGGCGGTCGCGTACAACCCGGCGGGGCTCGCCACGATCGGCGGCACCGTGCTGATGGTGGGCGACCGCGTCTCCAACAATGGTTACTCGTACACGCGCGCGCCGACGGAGGACTGGGGCCATCCGGTCAACGGCGTGGCGCCGATCGTCACGTTCGACAAGGTATCCAACAGCAAGCCGTGGCAGTTGCTGGAACCGTTGATCGCCGTGGCGTCGAACCTCGGCCTGCCGGACTGGGGCTTCGCGCTGGCGGCGTTCGCGTCGCCGGGCGCGAGCACCTTCGATTTCCCGACGCCTGCGCTGTCGAGCCCCCCGGGCGCGGCCGGTCAGAAGTACATGATGCTCTCGCGCGAAGCCATCATCCTCAACTACACGGCCAGCGCAGCCTGGAAGTACCACGATCTGTTCGGTGTCGGCCTGACGGCCGAGTGGATCGCGGTGCCGCGCCTCAACTACGCGCTGATGATCGACAGCACGCCGTTCGCGATGACGGCGAACCCCGCCTACAGCAACCTGGACATGATCGCGTCGACGACCGGATCGGATCCCTTCACGTTCAACGCCATCCTGGGCGCCTGGTTCCGGCCGGTGCCGTACCTGCAATTCGGCGCGGCGGGACAGGTGGTGCCGGCGAACATCAAGACGAAGAGCACGCTGACCGTCACGCCCGTCGACTCGTCGCTTGGCGCCGTAGAAGTCACGCGCGACGGCTACCCCGCGAATGACGTCAACATCACGCTGCCCCTGCCGCTGAACGCGCGCGTGGGCGCGCGCTACCGCGGGCTGGCGGGGACGCGCGAGATCTTCGACATCGAGCTGGACGCCGAGTACGAGACGTGGTCGCGGGTCAACGACTTCACGCTCGACACCCACGGCCTGGTGGCGGATTTCCAGGGCGGACACGCCGATCTGAACCAGATCAAGATCGCGAAGCGGTGGCGCAACACGCTGGCGGTGAAGCTGGGGGGCGACGTCGCCGTCATCCCCGATCGGCTGGCGGTCCGCGGCGGCGCGTTCTACGAGACCGCGGTGGCGGATGCTGCGTACGCGAACGTCGACTTCGCGGGCGGGCCGATGATGGGCGGCAGCCTCGGCGGATCGCTGCGGTCCGGCCACTGGGAGGTTGCGATCGCCTACCAGCTTCGCCACATGTCGACCGTCAGTGTGAGCGAGACGAACGGGAAGGTGTACCAGCAGGTGCCTGCCAGCGCCTGCAAGGAGCCGTTCACCGACCCGAACACCTGCAACGAGCACTACTTGGGGCAGCCGGCGCCGGTCGTCAACGCGGGTAGCTACAGCGCCACGTCGCATTACATTGCGATCGCGCTGCTCTACCGGTCCGGATTGTGAGTCCAAGGAGCACCATGCAACGTTCCAGATCTCGGCTGTTTGCGGTAGGCGCCGGAACGATCGCGCTCGCGATGGCGGGCGTCGCCGCGGCGGCCGACCCGCTGCCCGCGCTGGAGGGCGGCGATCTGGCGCGCGGCCAGTACGCGGCGATGCACATGCTGCTGCAGAAGACGGTGCTGAACATCAACGTCGCGACCATCGACGTCCGATTCGACCGGGGAACGCAGAGCAAGTTCGCGCAGATCGCGACCGGCAAGCCCTACTCGCCCGAGCTGGGGCACCAGTTGGCGCTGGCGGCGATCGAAGCGAAGCATGCGGTCGTGGTGATGGAGTTCAAGCGCGACATCCCGCTCAACCGCTGGATCGGCGTCGTGAAGGACAGCCTCGAAGAGGCGCGCAAGGCGGGCCTGATCACGCGCGACAGCGAGAAGACGGTCGGTGATTCGCTGGCCAGCTGGTTCGGCGCGCTCAAGGACCGCGGCTACCAGAAGGACGATCGGCTGATCTATGCGGTCATGCCGGACTCGGTCCGCAGCGTGGTCGTCTCGAAGAGCGGCCAGGTGCTGGTCGATCGGGTCGACCCCGGCCACCCCGGGCGGCGGGTCGTGCTGGGCAGCTACTTTGCGACCGGCAGCGAGTTCCGTGAACCGCTGCTCAAGTCGATGTTCGAATCAGCGCACTAGGAGGTCTCATCATGTTGCGCCGCTACGTCACCGCCGTCGTCGGCCGCCCGAAGCTCGTCATCGCCGCTGTCGTGGTGGTCACGCTGGTGCTCGGTGTCTTCATCAGCCGGCTGCGCGTGCTGCTGGACGTCGATCAGCAGCTACCGCCCGGTCATCCGCTGGTGGTGGTCAGCAAGCGCATCGAGAAGCTGTTCGGCGGCAAGTACATGACGGTCGTCGGGTTCTATTCGGAGTCGGGCACGATCTACACGCCGGCCACGCTCGGAAAGATCAAGCGCGTGACCGAGGCGCTGGAGAAGATTCCGGGCGTCAAGCCGGGCAGCGTGCTGTCGCTGATGTCGCCGCGGATCAAGGACGTTCACAGCACCGACGACGCGCTGGAGATCACGCCGCTCGCGTCCAAGGTCCCGGCGAACGACGCGGAGATCGCCGCGTTCAAGGCGCGGGTTGCGGCCAACTCCTTCCTCACCAGCCTGTTCGTGAGCGACGACGGACGCTCCACCGCCGTGCTGGTCGACTTCGACGATTTCACCAAGGCGGGCGGTCCGCCCAAGCTGGCGCCAACCCTGGAGGCGATCGTCGGGCCGGAGCGCGAGCCGGGACTCGAGATCCTGCCCGCCGGCGCGCCGACGATCATGCACTGGCTCATGAACTACACGCGCCGCGTCGCGGTGCTGTTCCTGCTGGCGCTGGCGATGATCGGCTACCTGCACTACCGCGCGTTCCGCACGCTGCAGGGGATGATCATCCCGCTGGTCACGGCGATCATGGGGGTCCTCTGGGCGCTGGGCCTGATGGGTCTCATCGGGGCGCCGATGGATCCCTGGAACATCATGACGCCGATCCTGCTGCTGGCGATCGGCGCGGGACACTCGGTCCAGATCCTGAAGCGCTATTACGAGGAGTATGCGCGGGCGCGGTCGACGCGGCCCGATGTGCCCGCGACCGAGCACAATCGCATCGCGGTCATCGAGGCGACGGTCAAGGTCGGCGTCGTCATGCTGGCGGCGGGGACGATCGCGTCGCTCAGCTTCGCGTCGCTGGCGGCGTTCGGGCTGCCGACGATCAAGAACTTCGGCCTGTGCACCGCGTTCGGCATCGTCGCGGCGCTGACCGTCGAGATGACGTTCATCCCGGCGATCCGCGTCCTGATGTCGCCGCCGTCTCAGGACCAGACCGACCGCGAGAAGCGGGAGGAATACTTCGATCCCATTCTCGAAAAGCTGGCCCATACGGTTCGCACCGGCAGGGAGCGCCCGATCTTCTGGGGGTTCGTCGTGGTGATCGTGCTGGCCCTGGCCGGCCTGGCGCGCCTCAAGGCGGGCAACACGCTGGGCGCTCAGTTCTTCGAGGGCAACGCGCCCGTGCACGGCTTCCGCATGGCCGACGCCCGGCTCGCCGGCACACGCGTCATCCAGGTGCTGGTCGAGGGAGACGCGCCCGACACCATCAAGAACCCGGAGGTGCTGCGCCGGATGGACGCGCTGGGGTCGTTCATCGCCCACCAGCCGCTGCCGGTCGGCAAGGTCGTGTCGATCGTCGACCTCTTGAAGCAGATGAGCATCGTCATCGACAGCAAGGGCGGCGGCAAGCTGCCCGACACGACCCAGGGCGTCGCGCAGTATCTGCTGCTTTATGCGATGGGCGGCGAGGACGAGGACCTCGCGCACTTCGTCGATCACGACTTCAAGAACGCGGTGATCACCGCCTATCTGAAGACCGACGACTTCAGCGCGATGAAGGCGATGACGGTGGCGGCTCAGGCCGAGGCCGATCGCCTGTTTCAGGGGATGCCGGTCCAGGCACGCGTCGGTGGCGGCGTCACCAACGCGATCGCCCTCAACGAGACGATGGTTCACGGCAAGACGATCAACCTGATCCAGATCTCGCTGCTGGTCCTGGTGATCACGTCGTTCCTGCTCCGGTCGCGGGCGGGCGGTTTCCTGGTGCTGCTGCCCCTCGCGACCGCGGCGCTCGTGAACCTGGGTCTCATGGGCTGGACCGGGATCCTGCTGTCGATGGGCACGGCGGCGATCTCGGCGATGGCGATCGGTATCGGCGCCGACTACGCCGTCTACTTCATCTTCCGCGTGCGCGAGGAGTTCGAACGCACCGGCGATCTCCGTCAGGCGACCGCGACGGCACTGACGACGTCAGGCAAGGCGATCGCGTATGTCGCCACCGCGGTGGCGGGCGGCTACCTGTGCCTGGCCCTGTCGCTGTTCAAGGTCCACGTGCTGCTCGGCGTGCTCGTCGCCCTGACGATGGTGACGAGCAGCGCCGCGACGGTCGCGTTCCTGCCGGCGGTGATCTTGCTGGTCAAGCCGCGCTTCTTGAAGCGCGGGTGATCGGAGGCAGAACAGAGGCAGAGTCAGAGCCAGAGTAACCGCACACCCGCGCTTCGCGCGGGAGCGGTTAGTCGGCCGGGCGGGTCGCGCCGCGGTAGGCGTCGTGGGCCTTCTGGCCGGTGTTCTTGGCGGCGTCCTCGGTCGCGCCGCCCGCTTTCTTGGCGGCGTCCTCGGTCGAACTGGCGGCTTTCTGGGCGCCGTTCTCGGTCGCGTCGCCGGCGCTCTTGGCGGCGTCGCCGGTCGTCTTGTCCGCCGCGCTCTTCGTCGCGTCGGAGGCCTTGTCGGCCGTGTCGCGCGCCGTATCGGAGGCCTTCTCGGCCGCGCCCGCGGCCGGGTTGTTGTCCGCAAGCGCGACCGATGCGGCCGCGCTGATGCCGAGGGAGACAATTCCCGCGAAACCGAAACGGATCAGCTTCCTCACCATGTGACACCTCCCCACATCATCGATGCTGGGGACGGATCACGCGCCCGCCACCTGCGGACTTTGCTGACTTCCTACATCGTGCAGGGCTTGAGGATCGTCATGTACCAGGGCGCGGGGTTGCGGCAGTTGCCGCAGATCAGGCCGACCAGCCAGGTGCCGTTGGCGTCGACGCCCGGGAAGCTGGCGCCGCTGGCGTCCTTCAGGGTGGAGAAGTCCAGGACCGATCCCGCATCGATGTTGGCGCGGTAGTAGTTGGTCGCGATCGTGTCCAGGTCGAGGAACTTCGCCTCGAGCTCTTCCGGCGTCTGCGAGTAGTGCCCGACGACGGCGCTCGTGACGTAGCCCTCCTTGAACTGCGAGCCCAGCGCGTTGGTCTGCATCTGGCTCCAGTCCAGCATCAGCGCCGCTGTCCCGCCGGGGACGCCGGTGATTGTCAGGTTCCGGAGGCTGACCTGGCAGGTCAGCTTCGTGGAGTCGTTCGTCATGGTGACGTTCGTGTTCGACGACGAGGCGTCGACGTTGAACGCCTGCAGCATCTTCATCTCGCGGCCGAGCTCGGTGCCGTGCTGCACCCCGAAGAGGTAGGTCGCGTTCGCCGGCGTGTACATCGTCGCGTCGAAGTAGCCGTTGAACATCTCGGGCGGCAGCGCGGTGCCGTTGATCGTGAAGTCGTAGAGCTTCGCGGAGGTGTTTCCGTTGATCGCCAGGCTGGGCGGCGGCGAGACGACCAGGTCCGAGGTGAACAGATCGTCGGTGTTCAAATCCATCTCGAGATCGGACAGCTTGAGGCCCCACAGCATGGTCAGCGCGGTGTTCAGATCGCCCCCCTGCAGGGTATGGCCGAGAAAGTCCTTGGTGACCCCACTCCAGTCGAACGTCAGGTTGGACATCTGTTTCACCGTTACGGGCGAGAGCGTGATCGTGCTCGAGAACGCGTAGTCGTTCGCCTCTTTCGCGACGATGGTCGCGCCGTTGCAGGTCACCGGCTGCTGGGAGACCGTGACGGCTTTGCTGGTGCAGCCGGTCGTTGATCCGGATGGCGGATCGCTGCCGTTGCAGGCCGAAACGAATGACGGGAGCGACAGGGCAAGCAGCAGGCGAACAGGCGTTCTCATCGGAGATCCTCTGTTTTCTGATTGGGTCGGGTTAGCGTGGCGACGGACCGTACAGCGTCGCGCGCTTGTGAAGGTAGCCGAAATTGGCCGTTGTCCTCAGCGTCTGCAACACGGTCCCACCCGCGTCGACCTCGACGATGATGCCCTTGGTCGAGAAGGCAATGATCGTGTTGCCGTTCGAGAGGCGCTGCACGTCGCCCATGACGTCGTTCTGGTACGAGGAACCCGACCCCTTGTAAACCACGGTCTTCGTCGCCTTCTTGGCCGTGACATCCAGCTTGATCTCGAGTGCGATCGAGCCGTCGGCGGTCCCGGGGGCCGTCGTCATCGCTCCCCCCGGCGCCTTGCTGTTGTTGTTGAAGATGAGGAGCTTGTCGAGGCCGAGGAGGTGAATGCCGTGCTCGCCGCCCGCCCAGGTGTCGCCGGTGAACCCATTGGTGATCCCGGGGGCGCCGAGGCCGTTCAGCACCCAGACGACCGTGCCGCTGCGGGTGATCTTGGTGAGGACGTTGTTGTCGAGATCGGAGAACACCAGCGTCTGGTCGTCGGGCGAGTACTGGATGTTGTTGATGTGGCAGGCGCCGGTGCCGCCGTGGGCGGTGCGGGAGTTGATGATCGTCTTGGTCGTGCCGCTCGGCGAGCGCTCCTTGATGTCGTCGCAGCCGTTCGAGCCATAGCCGTAGAACGCGATGGTCTCGTCGGGGAGCACGGTGAGCTGGTGGTTGGCGCCCGCGAACTGGGCGGAGAGATCCTCGTTGGTCGACCCGTCCATGGCCACGCGGCGGACGTGCGCCGACCCGCTCGGAACGTTGGCGCTGTTGATCCACATGTGCGTTCCGGCGTAGTCCATGATGGCGCCGGTCACGTCGTTGGGCGTCGTGAAGGCCCAGACGTAATCGCCGTCGGCGTCGAGGATGTACGCCGGCGAGCCGGACCCAGCGTTCTGAGTGTACTGGCCGGTGACCAGGAAGCCGCCGTAGAGGGCGGACGCGTTCATGGTCGTGACGGTCGGCTTCTGCAACCCGGTCGGCAGCGCGCCCGTCATCAGGGTGTAATCGTCGCTCTGGCACGAGCCCGAGCCGCCCATCGCCGTGATCCGGTAGTGGTACATCTTCCCGTACTTCATGCCGAGCAGCATCGTCTTGTTGCTCGACGTCACCGAGGCGACCGGCGCGCTCATGCCGTACGCGGTCGTCAGGCCGAAGTCGATCTTCGCCGACGTCGCGCCCGAGAGCGTGGTCGACCAGGTGATCGTGGCGACCGACGTGATCATCGTGCTGATCGCCGACGACTGCGTGAACGTGCAGCTCGCGGACCCGCCGCTGCCCGTGGTTCCGGCCGAGCCGCTG
>WNFY01015731.1_pt1 | contig 10074 bp, 10 predicted proteins | sample 5400091 | NCBI WGS metagenome assembly WNFY01 (sample SAMN13153364, study PRJNA577476) | soil metagenome | isolation source: 60 cm soil or saprolite under grassland replicate 1 | place: USA:California | collected 2016-06-15 | reverse complement strand
ATGATTGATCATGTAAGTGCCGCGATCAGGATCACGTTCGACTGGCTGGGTTCGACCTTGCGAATCAGTCGCACGGGCGATCAGCGCCGTTTTCCCCGACACGGCCGGCGTCTTCCAATCGAATTCCCAACGACGCCACACGTTCAGGATTGGTTTGTCGATCAAGGTGACCTCATTCCAGTTCGCACCGCCGTCTGTGCTCAGCTCGACTTTGGTGATTTCGCCATTGCTAGTCCACGCGGCTCCGTGAACGCGGAACGTCGAACTGGCGGGAACGATTTCGCCTTGAGCCGGACGCGCGATTTCCGCCTTGATTTGCATTTCGGCGAGCGGGGTGAGTTCAGCAATGTCCCCTCGCCTTTTCCAAAACGCGTAATCCAGCGTCTGATAATAACCGTTGAATGGTCGATCTGTAACAATGATGCGTTGCAACCATTTTACGGAGGCCATCGCATACCATCCCGGCACAATCGCGCGCACCGGAGATCCGTGCTGCGGCGGAAGATCACCGCCGTTCATTTTGTAAGCTAGTAAAACGTCCGCGCGCGCTTTACTCAGCGGGATACTGCGCGCAAACTTCAATTCGTCCGATGGACTTTTCGGATCGTCGAGAAGGCCGCCATCTGCTCCTTCGAGAATGACCTCGCGCCCACTTGACCTAACGAGTACGCGATCAAGTAGGAGCGACAATAGAACCCCCGTCCATTCCGCCGTGCCAACAGCACCGAGGCCCCATTGCACGCCCTTTACTTTCGGCTCGAGAAAATTGCGATTATTACCCGCGCATTCCAGCGTTACAGGAGTCGTGACCGATTCTAATTCGAGCAACTCTTCATAATTTATGGCGAATGGTTTCTCGACTTCGCCTTCCACATGCAGGAACCACTCATCTTTATCGATCGCCGGAATCGGGAAATGCGACCGAACATAAAATGATTTCGTTGGCGTGATGAAGCTATCGAGTGTCGAGAAAGGCATTTCCAAGTTGAGCGGCTCTTCACCCCGCACAATTTTCCCCTCGATGAGGCTCTCTGAATATTCACCCATCATAGGATCTTCCAGTCGGACGTACATGATTCTCTTAAAGCCTTTTGCGGGCGCTGATCAAGCGAATCTTGATTTCACGCGACCCAACCAAAACGCCGCAGCGCGGCAGGGGCCGCCGCGGTGCCAATAGCGCGTTGAAGGAGTTGGCCCCGCTAGAGTGCCTTAGAACCGATGATCGGTGCCATTACAATCCGAGCGTCTCGACTGTGGGCTGGTCAATGGCCCCGGTAATTGGCAAACCGTAGTCGCGCTGGAAATTCGCAAGAGCTGCTCGCGTTTCTACGTTTAGGGATCCAGTGATTTCGCCAAAGTAATATCCTGCATCTTGGAGCGCTGCCTGAACATTAGCGATCACCTGATCAGGTAGCAGATTGCCGTAAGTGTAGATGGGGCCATCGTAATCATAATAGCTATTGAGCGGATCGTAGCCCAAGGCAGGATACCAATAGCCTGCATCCAGGAAATAATATCCGCTGCTAATAAAAACGATCGTCGCGCAATTTTGCTTCCACCAATTGCGATCGTGCCATTCGTGCCGATGACAGCGGAATGCCTCGGAAAAGGTACGGTGATGCTTATTGCCTTGCCAATTCTGCCGCGATTTGCTCTGGGGCGTCTCACGCGGCGGTAGCTCATCAGAAGCTGGCTGTAGAATTCTCCCGCCCGTCTCAACATCCGGTGTCGCCGGGAGACTCCGTGGCATATCCGCTCTTTCTGGAAGATCCCTTGTCGGCGGCAGATTGTACGGTCTAGCGATGCGTTGAGAGTTCGTCATTGGCAGCCTGTTTTGCTCGACATCGTTTCTCGCCAAAAGCTCTGCTGCGACGAGCTGCACATTGGGGGTTCGTGCACTCTGGCGAGCGTTCATTGCTGCCAGGGTTGGACTCAGGGCTCGTGCTGACGCCGAGTAATTCTGCCGCAGATTCACGGCACGTTGAGTAGCTATTTGAGCCGGACGCGAATAAGGCGTTCGAACGCTCGTTCCGACTGCGCCGCGACCGACGTTTTGTGAGATCGGTCTGTTTGAACGCGCGTTACTGGTCTGCACGCCACCGTTCGCCGTCAGACGAGCCCCACCTTGCGCGACCGGCACGTTTGTCTGTCCAGCGACATTATAAATGCAAATCGTGAGGATGCAAATCGTGAGGGTTGCGATCAAGCACGCGGGGAATCGGAGTTGTTTCATAAACTTGTACTTACTCCGCCAATTGAACATCGTAAATGCCTCTTGGTTGCAAACTTCCTCTGAAAGGGCTGGGAAGCCAAGGAGGATTTGGAAGCGGCTTAAATCCAACTCGCCTGTCGAGTGGAAGCTCGCCGCGTTGACATGGCAGGGTGACAAAGCCCGCCTTCACTAGAATTACGGCGCGACAGTCCCGAAAGCGTCCGTGTTTAGCGCCAGAGGCGCTATCTCAACCCGAGCCTGGGGTATCGCCCCAGGAAATTCTTTCAGCGCTGGGGGTTTTGCATTTCCACGAATCCCGGGGCGCTGCCCCAGGCTTGCAGTGAGTGTTGCGCCTTTGGCGCTAACCGTTTTGTGCAGTTAAAGAGTTGGACAAATGTGCCGGATTTTTTGGAGTGCGGCACTCGTCGGTTTGAGGTCGAAGACTTCCGTTAAACAGATGCCCGAAAGCGTTCGGGACTGGAGCCTACGGGATTCGAACCCGTGACCTCCTCAATGCCATTGAGGCGCTCTACCAACTGAGCTAAGACCCCGAAACGGAATTTCAGACTGTAGATTTTTGACTGCTGATTGCAACTACCGAGCGACGAATCGAAATTCTCGCGTGTTCTGCAAGATCGACAACTTGATCTCGCTCGAGCAATAAGGTCTTGTCCGCTTCCACCTCGATCACGCGCTATTGCGCGCGTAGATTTTCTTCAATCCCGTTGATCAACTCGGGGATATTAATCGGCTTCGCGAGAGATCGATGCCCTTGGATGCGGAGGCCAGTTCTTGTCTCAGGTTCCGTAACTAGCGCGGTGAGAAAGATGATCGGCGTTCCCTGCAATTCCGGATCGGCTTCGATTTGTGCGGCTACTTCGCCACCGTCTGTCTTTGGCATCACTATATCTAGTAAGATCACATCCGGCCTAAAATTCTGGGCGCTTTGATGAGCTTTTGTAGCATCGTTCTCTTCGAGCACGAGATAGGAGCCGGCCCTTTCGAGAAGCATTTTCACCAGGCGAGTGCATTCCCGGTCGTCATCAATAATCAAGATACGTCGCTTTTCTTTGCCCACTGACCTCGCGATTGTATCGATCTCAGACTGATCGAACCAATATACGCGAGACAACGGTGGATTCTGACTAACGATGTACGAAGCATTCACATTGAATCCGTCTGCGTCTTCGATGACTTGCATTACACCCGATACTTCCGAATCTATTCCGTCCCTCACCGGCCTGAACGTCACCGTATGTCCCTCGATCTTTTCAAGGGGCATTGGCAGCTTAACCGTTGGCGGCCTGTATCCCATAAATGAAGAAGATCAGACTGCACTTGGTTCTAGCAAGGCGATTTTCAATTGCCGATTGCAGCTAGCGCGCAACGATCGAAATGTTCGAGTGGCTGGCAAGCTCGACAATCGCATCCTTCTCGAGTAGCAAAGTCTTGCCAGCTTCGACGGCAATTACGCGCAATTTTGCTTCGACCGCGATGCGGATCGTTTCCACGCCGATCACCGGCACATCAAAGCGCATGTCTTGATTTGGTTTGGCGACCTTGACCATGACTGCGCCTTTGCGCGCGAGCGTGCCGCCACGTTTGATCGCGTCGTTTGGAGACCCGAAATTTCCTTCGCAATCTTCCAGCCGAAATCGACATCTTCCTCCTCGCGACGCGACAATTTTGGGCCCGCAATTAGTCCTGACGATGCGAGTGAATCTTCGAGAAAAGTTGTGGCCGGCAAAAGATCGACATCCACTTTTGCGAGTTGATTCGCGATCGCGGCGAAGATCGTTTCAGCATTTCGTTGTTTCAGTTTTCCGAGTAAGAGCAGCGCTTTCCAGTCCGGACGCAGATCGAAAAGATTTTTCGGCGCAATTTGGCCAGCCATGATTGCGTGATGAATCGTTTGGTCACGGAAAAATTTTAGAAGTCTGCTTAGTTGGCCAAGACGCATCCACTCGATTACATCGACATGTCGCATAAGCGCCGGATCGGTTTCGCCTGTAAATGCCGCGGCAACGATCTTTTGCACGCCGGCTTTGCGTGCTGAATCAGCAAGCAATCGAGGATACACGCCATTTCCAGCGATGATCCCGAGGGGGTGTAGCGGTGCTTGTGCCAAGCACCGAATTTGAAATAAACAGGCGCTTGACACAAGCGCCTCTCCACTTGTCGGAATCGGGGGGAGTGTTTGACTGAAGCAGCCAGAATTGGATGTCGGCCAGCTTGGCTGACTCTCGGCCGGCAGGCTGCTAGCCGGGGGAATGGGCGCGGCGGCAGGCTGGCAGCCCGACATCCGTTCCTCCCGCACTGATCACCCGTGATGGCGGCGCCGTTTAACGTGCAGTTGGGCGAGCGCTTTTTGCAGCGACGCCTGGATGGCTGCCACCTCTTCGGCAGTATGATCTTCTTTCATCGCCGCCTTGGCACGCTCGACAGCGGCCTCGGCCGCGGCGATATCAATCTTCTCAGCCTCCAGTGCCATGTCGGTCAGCACTGAAACTGAGTCGGCTTTAATCTCCACAAAGCCTTCACCAATGGCCATCGCTGTCTCGCGTCCGTTCTGTATGACGCGCAATTCGCCTGGTTTTAACGTGGTTAGCAGCGGGACATGCTTGGGATAAACCCCGAGCTCACCTTCCGAACCGGGCAACGTGACCATGTCCACGTCTTCGGAATAGATCTTTCTTTCCGGCGTGACGATTTCGAGCTTAAGAGTGGCCATAATTAACGTTACAAGGGTTGCAAAGTTGATGTGCTAATTCCGGAACAATTTAACCATGTAACTTTTGTGACGCTTTCAACCTTCCTTAATCATATCGATGTTGCCCTTCATGTAGAAGTTTTGCTCGGGAACGTCATCATGTTTGCCATCGAGAATTTCTTTGAAACCGCGGACCGTGTCCGCGATCGAGACGTACTGTCCTTTCGTGCCGGTGAAGACTTCGGCTACGTGAAATGGCTGGCTCAGGAAACGCTGGATTTTGCGCGCGCGATACACCGTCAGCTTGTCTTCCGGACTTAGTTCGTCCATGCCCAGAATGGCGATGATGTCCTGAAGGTCCTTGTAGCGTTGTAAGACGCGCTGGACACCGCGTGCGACGTTGTAATGTTCTTCGCCCACAATTTCCGGCGCGAGCGATTTCGAAGTCGATGCTAGCGGATCGACCGCCGGATAAATCCCCAGCTCGGCGATGGAGCGTTCGAGAACGATGGTTGAATCCAGATGCGCGAACGTGTTCGCCGGCGCCGGATCGGTGAGATCATCTGCCGGCACGTAAACGGCCTGGAACGAAGTGATCGAACCTTTGTTTGTCGAGGTAATTCGTTCCTGTAAGTCGCCCATCTCGGCGGCGAGCGTCGGCTGATAACCAACGGCGCTGGGAGTGCGTCCCAATAAGGCTGATACTTCAGAGCCCGCCTGGGAGAATCGGAAAATATTGTCAATGAAGAGCAGCACATCCTGATTGCGTTCGTCGCGAAAATATTCAGTCATGGCCAGCGCCGAGAGGCCCACCCGCAAACGCGCGCCCGGCGGTTCATTCATCTGGCCGAAAACCATTCCCACTTTGGACTTCGATAAATCTTTTTGATCAATCACGCCGGCCTCACTCATTTCTTTATAAAGGTCGTTGCCTTCGCGGCTGCGTTCACCGACGCCGGCGAACATCGAGACACCGCCGTGACTTTTGGCGATGTTGTTGATGAGTTCCATGATGATAACCGTTTTGCCAACACCGGCGCCGCCAAACGCGCCTACTTTCCCGCCTTTTGAGAACGGGCAAACTAGATCGATGACCTTGATTCCTGTTTCGAGGATCTGCACCCTTGTGTCCTGCTCGGTTAATGCCGGCGCCGTGCGGTGGATCGGATAGCGTTTTTCAAATTTTACAGGACCGCGATTGTCGACTGGTTCGCCAGTGACATTGAATAAGCGGCCGAGCACGCCATCCCCAACTGGGACCATGATTGGCGCGCCGGTATCAGTTACGCTCATCCCGCGCTTCAAGCCTTCGGTAGAAGACATGGCGATGGAGCGGACCCAGTTTTCACCGAGGTGTTGTTGCACTTCGAGGGTGAGCTTGATCGGGTTGCCGTTCACCTCGTACTCGATCTCGAGCGCGTTATAAATTTTTGGCAATCCCTTTCCTTGCGGGAACTCCACGTCCACAACGGGACCGATCACTTGAGCGATGTTTCCTATATTCATAAAGCTGGTTAAGAGCCGAGCGCCATTTGCGCGGTAGCGATCTCGAGCAACTCAGTCGTAATCCCGGCCTGGCGCATCTTGTTGTATTCGAGCGTCAGGTCCTTAATGAACTGGTTTGCATTATCGGTGGCATTTTTCATCGCCACCATCCGCGCGCTGTGCTCGGATGCGCGCGCATCGAGGATCATTTGGAATACTTGATACTGAAGGTAGTAAGGCAACATGACATCGAGAACCGTCTCCGCGTTTGGTTCAAAGATGTAGCCAATCATTGGATCGGGGCTCTGCCTGGTGTCCGACCCCTCATGCTTGTGGGGAAGATCAAAGCTGCTAATGGGCAGCAAGGTTTGCACAAGCGGGCGCTGGTTCATCGTGTTGAGGAAATGCGTGTAAAGAACGGAAACCCTATCTACTTCCCGATTGAGGAACATTTCCGTGCAAAATTTCGATATCGGTTTGGTTTCGACAAAGCTTGGCGCGTCTTTCAATTCGAAATCGGCCAGTAACTCGCGCTTCGTGCGCGCGATGAACTGCCGGGCCTTCTTTCCGGTCACCACGAAAGCGGTCATCGCCGATTCAAAATTCGCGACCTCGCGAAAGAGATTCGTGTTCAAGGCGCCAGCCAATCCCTTGTCGGTGCTGATGATCAAAACCAGCTCCCTTTTCAGGGGCCTGATTTCAAGAAGTGGATGCAAGCGCGGGTCGGTTCGTTGTTGCAGCGAGACCAGGACCTTATTCATCAACTCTGCATACGGCCGGCCAGCCAGCGCGTGTTGCTGCGCCTTGCGCATTTTGGACGCAGCCACCATCTGCATCGCCTTGGTGAGCTGGCCAATATTACGGATCGATTTGATCCGCCGGCGTATGTCCTGTGTGTTTGCCATCTAGGAAATCATCGCCAGGTGGTTTTGAATTCATCGAGCGCAGTCTTCAACTGCGACTCGATCTCTTGATCGAGCTGCTTTTTCTCGCGAATCGACGCGAGCAAGCTCTCCTTGCGCGTTTGCAGCCAGTCTTGGAGTTTCAATTGAAACTCTTTCACCCGCTCGACTGGGACGGGATCGACGTATCCGTTTTGCATCGCCCACATGACGGCGACCTGTTCTTCAACCGCGATTGGGTTGTACTGCTTTTGCTTAAAAAGCTCGACAATGCGTTGTCCCCGAGCGAGTCGCGCCTTGGTTGCGGAATCGAGATCGGAACCGAATTGCGCAAACGCGGCGAGCTCGCGAAATTGCGCGAGGTCGAGCTTTACCTTACCGGCCACTTGCTTGATTGCTTTGATTTGAGCGGCGGACCCGACCCGGCTGACCGAGAGCCCAACTGAGATCGCAGGTCGCACCCCTTGGTAAAAAAGATCAGTTTCGAGATAAATTTGCCCGTCTGTGATGGAAATTACGTTCGTCGGAATATAGGCGGAAACGTCGCCAGCCTGGGTCTCGATGATCGGCAGCGCTGTGAGCGAACCGCCACCAAATTCTTCGGCCACGCGCGCGCTGCGCTCAAGCAAGCGCGAGTGTAGATAAAAAACATCGCCTGGGTAAGCTTCACGACCGGAAGGACGTCGCAACACGAGCGAGACCTGGCGATATGCGACCGCATGCTTCGACAAATCGTCGTAAATAATAAGTGCGTCCATTCCGTTATCCATGAACCATTCGCCCATGGCAGCGCCCGCAAACGGCGCGAGATACTGGTTGGTTGCCGTATCGGATGCCGGCGCGGAGATAATCGTCGTGTAAGGCATGGCGCCTTCTTTTTCCAACACAGCGAGGGCGCGGGCTACATTAGAATTTTTCTGACCGACCGCGACATAAATACAATAAAGCGGCCGATAATCTTTGATCTGTCCTCCTTCGCCAGCTTTGTTGAGCCGCGCCTGGCTGATGATGGTATCGATTGCGATCGTGGTCTTGCCCGTAGCGCGGTCGCCAATAATCAGCTCGCGCTGCCCACGACCAATCGGAATCATCGCATCGATGGCCATGATGCCTGTTTGCACCGGTTGGCTCACACTGCGGCGTTTGATCACGCCTGGCGCGATTTTTTCCAGTGGATAAAATGCGTCGGTCTTGATTGGACCTTTGCCATCCAACGGCTGGCCCAACGTATTTACGACGCGTCCCAGCAACGCTTTGCCCACCGGAACTTGTAAGAGTTTTCCTGTGGTTTTTACTTCGTCGCCCTGCGAAACCTTCGTCGTCTCACCCAGTAGAATGGCGCCGACTTCAGTTTCTTCGAGATTCAAGGCGAGCCCAAAGACACCGTTTGGAAATTCGATCATCTCATTAAGCATAACGTCGCTAAGACCTTCGATCCGGGCTACTCCATCGCCGGTTTCGCGCACGACGCCTACATTGCTTTTCGTCGTAGCTGTTTTTAGTCCTTCAATTTTGGTTTCGATCTCTTCGAGTATGCTGCTCATGGGATTTTGATTGATTAAAGTTGCTGCTGGAGTCGTTCGAGCCGATTGCGCACAGTTCCATCCCAAACGTCGCTACCGACGCGGATGCGCATCCCGCCAAGAAGCTGGGGATTGACCACGAATTCAGTCGCCAAGTCGGCGCCATATCTCTTCTTCAGATTCTCGATGACCTTCGAAGTGGCTTCGCGGTCGACGTCGCTAGCGGTCTCGATTCGGGCCCGGCGCTTTTCTAATTCGAGTCGAAGCAAACGCCTGTAATTTTTCAGAACATTGATGTAATTACGCGGCTTCTTCGCGATTAGCGAATCGACGAGTGACGCAATCCGGCCGGGATCGAGCTGGCCATCGGTAAAGCTTCCTCGAAGCATTTCTCGGGATAGCCGGCGAATTTCCTTGTTGATCTTCATTAAGTGAGTTGACGGGATGTTTCTTCCTGCAGGCGCTGTTGGTCCTCGGCAGTGAGCACCTTGCCGGTGACCTTTGCGGTTGTATCGACCACCAGTCGTCCCAGTTCCCGCTTCAGAGACTCCATCGTCCGGTCATGCTCGATTGCGCTGGCTTCGCGCGCTTTGGCAATGATTTGCTCCGCAGCCGCAATCGCCCCTTGTTGCTTGCGCTCGGCCAGATGCGCGCTGCTTTCGCGGGCCTGGTCGATTATCTTTTGTGCCTCGGTGTTTGCTTTGGTCAGAATTTCCGCATAGCGCGCCTCCGCTTCGGTCAGTTGTTTTTTGATTTTCTCCGCATTGAGCTGGCCTTCCTCGATCGTGCGCCGGCGCTCCTCCAGCACAGCAAGAATTGGCTTGTAGGCGAAGCGCTGCAGCAGGAACGCTACGATACAAAAGCTAATCACCTGTGAGAGGAATAAGTGCCAATTCCAGCCGAACGTTTCGGCCGTATCACGTAGCACGTCAGTGAAGCCTCCGCTTGCCGCGGCAATTATTACACCCATAAATCAAAATGTCGGACGCGAGATCGACCGTTGCGTTCTGCGCAATTAGTGAACGAGGTATAACGCGTAGAAAACGATGGCTTCGGTCAACGCGATCGCGAGGATTCCGTGCACAAGAATTTGGGTGAAGGCACCAGGATTACGGCCGACTGCTGACGCCATTCCCATACCCGTCAACCCAATGCCTATGCCTACGCCCATCGCGGCGAGGCCGACGTGAATACTTCCGCTCATTTCTGCCAGTAGTGGTAACATCATAGTTTTGTTAGTTT